>WNGJ01000564.1_pt1 | contig 35215 bp, 35 predicted proteins | sample 5400611 | NCBI WGS metagenome assembly WNGJ01 (sample SAMN13153375, study PRJNA577476) | soil metagenome | isolation source: 40 cm soil or saprolite under Garry oak tree replicate 1 | place: USA:California | collected 2016-06-15
CGGGAGGCGCAGACTCCTCACCCATCCGAGTCCTACGGCATCGGTCCATTAAAAGGGGTCCAGGGAGAGGTGTGCGAAAGTGCGAGCCTTCGCGAAGGTTCATTTCGACCGACGCGTTGGTCCGGAGGGATGGACCTCCCGGAGGAACTCGCCGCGCTCCAGCGGTTCCATGGCCACCTCGGCGTCTACGTGACCTTGGGATTGCGGATGGGCGCGGTCGGCAAGCGACGGTTCGGCCACTACAAGGGGCTGACGGCGTCGGTGCGAAGCCAACCCGACCCGCCGATGCGATGCGTCTTGGACGGGATCCAGTTTTCGAGCGGATGCACATTCGGGAAGGGGAACATATCCCTTGAGCCGGGTTCGGAGCCCGAGGTGACGTTCGGGAAGGAAGGCAAGCGACTTCGGGTCGCCTTGAAGAAAGGTTGGCGAGAGAAAATCGACCGGGAGATGTCGAAGGACAAGGAGCTCGAACAATCGCTGTTCTACTACGAGATCCCGGAGAGCGACGTCTTCGACATCCGGGATGGTTAAGGTCACCATCCCGCGACGGTCCATGTCGCCTCGCGTGGCACGTGGACCCAGTAGCCTTGGCCCGACACAAGGACGTCGGCGCTTGCCAGATCGCGGACATGATACGGTCCCGCGGGATCGAAGCCCAAGATCTCGTCCGCGCCCGTCGCGGTTCGTAGCATCTGGACCGTCATCCCGACGGTGAGGCCCGGGAGGCCGAGTAGGTTCCATCCCGTGCAGAGTCGCACCAGCGCAATCTCCGGCACGATCCCGAGCACGAGCAAGGTGTCCGATGCCGTCCCGTTGATCCAGAAGCCGCGACCGGCCGGCAACGCGAACGACGTAGGATCGAGCGGGCGCGCGGACGCCCATTGGAAGCCGCCTCCGCATCCGTCGTACGTCCACGCGTCCGCCCACGCGCGCCCCGCCGTGAGATCGAGGAACGCCGGGTCCGTGAGGTCCGCCGGCATCCCGAGCAAGTTCAGGCCGGAACCCAACGCAAGATGGGCCTTCACGGCGAGCGTCGTGGCATTCGCCGTGTTCCCGACGGCATCGATCGTCTCGATGCGATAGAAGTAATCGGAAGCGTCGCTGCCGCGGCCTGGATCCACGAACGTATAGCGGCTCGAGCCGTTCGCGAGGATCGGCCCGGTGATGTCCGCGTACGAACCGCGGGGCGCGTTCGAACGGAGAACCCGATACTCCGTCGTGCCGCCGTACAGGCCTTCGTCCCAGGCCGCGAGCCATCCGATCTCGAGGTCGTTGATGCCGGTCACGAGACGAATCGAGTCGGCGGCCGCAGCTGCTGGCGGGACCCCGTCGGGCCCGACGAGGATGACGAGGAAGCAGTCGGAGGTATACGGCCCCCAGTTCCCCGCGACGTCCCTGGCATGGACCCACGCGCACGTCGCGCCCGGGGGCGCCGCGAGGCCTCCCTGCCACGAGAGGTTCTCGACCATCCCGTCGAACGCGCCGTCGACCGCGGTCATCGACCGGCCGGTTCCGTTGGCGGCGGGGGTTGGCGGTGCGACCTGGACGAAGAGCTCCGCGGCCGCGACCGTGCTGGCGCCGCGATTCCGATCGTCCGCCGTCGCGCGGAACGCGACCGCGGATCCGGCGCCGGGGGGCCGCGGGGCGACGCGGACGCTGCCCGCCCACAGGATCGGTCCGTCCGTGTCGCCGCCCGGACGGTTGATTTCGAAGGTCGCATCCGTGCGATGCACCGCGGACAGGGATGGCGTCCCATTGTCCTGCGCCTGGATTCGGAGGAGATACCGGTCCCCGTTCTCGGCCGCGGTGATGTCCCAGGTGTAGGTCCGCGCGGCCCCGGACAGGGTCGCGATCGTCGTCCACGTCTGGCCCGAGTCCGCGCTCGCGGCGAGGGTGAAGCCCGCGATTGCGACGCCGGTCCCGTAGGCGGTCGCGGTCCAGTCGATTGGGATCGAGGGACCCGGGAAGACGCCGCCGTTCGGCGAGGTGATCGCCACATCCGGATGATCGCGGTCGGTCGTCGACGTCGCCGTGCTCACGAGCCATCGAAGCGCGGCGTCGAGGATCGCGGCGCGCGTCGGGCTCCCCGGGTTCAGATTCGTGAGGGTCGAATCGATCCCCGTCGGTTCGAAGGCGAAGTACACGAGGCGCGAGGCCGTCCCACCCCATGCGCCGTTCCCCGCCGTGCCGTTGGCGGAGGACGAGATCCATCGAAGGCCGACCGGCTGGTTCTGAGGCGTGCATCCTTGGACGGAGTTGTCGTCCGTCCACACGCGGGAGACCGTCCCGCCCGCGGCGTTCGTGGCGAGTTCGTCGTCCGCCCCGCCGTCCCGGTGCGGCGTGTATCCGATTCCGCCGGTGTACGCCCCGCTAATCGGATCTCCGTTGACGCCGTCCAACGTGGTGATCGTGGAGGGGTCGCATACGAACGTCGCCTTGAGGACCCCGCCCACCCAGGCGGTGCTCTCCGGGCTTGAGAATGTCGAGCCCGGGCTCCCGAGAGCCCACGCCGTGTCGTGGGAGGCGACGACGAGACGGCCACCGCCGTCGAGGTAGGCTTTCACGAGCGCCCGCGCCGAGGCGTTGAACGGGGGGTATTGCTCGAGGCCGACCTGCCAGATGACTGCCCGTCGGGCCTGCAGCGTGGCCAGCGGAGGCAGGCCGAGTTCTGCGACCCGCCACATGGACCACGTCCACCCGTTCCCGTCGAGCGCCGCGGCGTAGGACGCCTCGCGCACCGGAGGAAACGACGATCCGCCGACGACCACGAGGACGTCGCCGAGGGCGGGGGTCCCGAATGCATAGAGGCGCCCTGCGTTCGTGTCGGTCGTCGCGTTGCCGAGCCGGCCACGGGACACGATCTCGAAGTAGTACGACGTGTCCGGGACGAGCCGAGACAACGGGATTGCGTGATCGAGGCGAAGGTCCGATACGTTTGCGTTCAGGGTGAGAGCGAGTGGGTCCGTCCCGTAGCGGACCTCCCCGGTCGCAGGTTCGTTCGTCGACCATCGGATCGTCGAGGAGAACGCTCCGATGTCCGTCGCGCGCACGTCGTGGATCGTCGGGCCGCTCGCGAGCACGCCGGCGTGCGCGGTCGCCGTATGCGGTGGCGACGAATCCTGGTACACCGCCGTGACCGTGTCGCCCTCCGCGACCTGCAGGACTCCATCCGCTGCGGGGCTGCCGAACGCTGTCGCGATCGTCCCGCGCCATGTCTCGTCGGGGCCTCCGCGGGTCAGGGTGACGTCCTCGCCGGCCGGTTCGACTCCGGAGGTCACGTGGACGACCGCAGACGGAGCGTCGGAGTCTTCCACGGCGATTCGGATCGTGTCCGCCTCGGAGTACGCCGCGCGGTCGAGGAGGACCCGGCCGTACGCGCCGTCGAGGTTTCCGGTCGTGACGAGGGCGAAGGGCTGCGGTCCGACGGGGACATTCGAGCCGACGACCTGCACCTTCCAGTCGCCCGCGATCGCGTTCTTCAGGATCACGGCCTCCTCCACGTTCGTCGTGTCGAACGTCCCGCCCGCGAGAGACTGCCCCTGGGCGAACGGCGCGAAGTTGTTGCCTCGGTACACCGTGCCGTCGGGTGCGGTGACCTCGAGGTCCAGATCGTTCACGAGCGCCTTCGATGCGCCGAGGGTGCCCGGGTAATCGTTCCACGCCAAGACGAACTTGACGCGCCCGGCTTGGCCGACGTGGAACGTGTAGACCGACGCATCGCCGGTGAGGAGTCCCGCGGTCCCGTCGATGACCTGCGTCCGGACCGTGTCGCCAGCGGCGGCAATCGGGAGGACGTTCGTGAGGAGCACCCGGCCGAACCCTTGTTCATTGTTGGGCCAGGTGTCGCTCGGCGACCGGGCGACCGTCCCGCTGCCGGTGACCTGCGCCCCCGAGGCGATCAGGATCGCGCGGACGAGGGCCGCGCTCGGGTTCATGGCGTTCGCGGGCACGGGACGCGCCGCCGGGTACCAACCGTCGACGAAGTATTGGCGGACGATCGCCGCCGCCGCGGCGGCTGCAGGGGTCGCATAGCTTGTCCCCTGCCAATGCGAATCGGCAAGGCCCGAACCGCTCGCGGGGTTGCCGTCCGATGTTGCGGAGTCACCATCGAAAATCGTAACGATCGTAGGCTTGATGCGCCCGTCGATCGTCGGCCCGCGGCTGCTCAGGGGCGCGAGGTCGTTCTGCGTGCCCGCGATTACCGGATCCGGGTTGTACGCGCCGCCGACGGTTACGATATCTTTCGCGGTGCCGGGTGTGCCGACGGAACCAGCGGTGGTCCCGCTGTTCCCTGCCGCAAAGAAGATCGCCATGTCGGGATGCATCCAGACGAACGCATCGACCATTCGTGCTTGGACATCGTACACGTTCGTGTCGGCGCCCCAGCTGTCGCTGTGCACCCGCACGGGCGCAACGGGATCGTTGTACACGAGTCCCGGCGGGCCGAATAAGTCGTCGTAGTTCTCCGGGGCGTAGATGAGGCCCTCTTTCGGGCAGCTCGCAGCTCCTTGGAAACCGCCGATGTCCTGGAAATAGAGCCTCGCGAGGAGGGCGTTCCCGTCGTTGGACGATACCCCGATTCCGTTGTCGTTCCCTGCGAAGACAGACGAGGTGGCCGTGCCGTGGCCCCCGCCCGTTGTGCCGACCGGGCCCGCGCAGTCCGCGATTGACCAAGGATCCCAGGGGCCGCCTCCGCCAGGCCACGTGATCTGCCCCGTGAGGACGCCCATGTTCACGTAACGGACGACCTTGCGTCGGCCGACATCCGTGACGTTGAAGAGATCCCCGGTGGTGATGGCGGTCGTGGACTCACGGAATTGATTGCCGTCGTAGTCGAGCCCGGTGTCCGCGATGCCGATCACCTGGCCGCGCGCATCGAGGCCATACTGCCAGTATCGATAGTCGCCGGTCCCGTTCACGAACGTGCGATTCGTCTGGACGACCCAATCGGTCTGCGCGTTGAGCGGGTGCACCGGCTTGACGACGTCGATGAACTCGACGGCGGGGAGGTCCGCGAGCGACCGGAGGAGGGCGGCGGGGACCTCCGCGCGTACCCAGCGGAAGTCGCCTTCGCCGAACGAGCCCCGGATGCCGTCGTTGCCGCCGGGTATTCCGTGATGGCCGAGCCAGGCCTCGATTCCCTCGGGCGCGTCGCCGGGGAACGCGACGATCCGGACGTCCACGGAGCCGGAGGTCGGCACGCCGGCCTGCAGCTTCCAGGAGGGATCGAACGAACCCACCCAGTCGACGAACGGGAGCGACGATAACGCACCTAGCGTGGCGGGCGAACCGCGCACTACGAATGCGTCTTGCGGGAGGTATCGGAGGACGGTCACTCCGCGGGCCTCCAGCAGGGGTCCCCACTCCGCCTTGATCGGTGCGTGGAAGTGGACGACCCCGATCGCATGGCCGCTCGAGTCGAGGGTCCACGCGGGCCGTGCGGAGGCGAGGGTCCCGATGTCCACCGGTCCGTTGACGAGGTCGAGGACGGACGTATGATCCAACGCCTCCGAGTGCCGACTCCGGAGGGCCAGTTCGCCCATGCTCGTCGCGGGCCCGCGCGCCACTCGATAGGCGTCGTACGATTCGAGCAGCTGTGCCCCGGCGTCGCGGATTTCTGCGGCAGTCGCGTCCGTGCGGAACGTCAGCATGGGGCCCGTCGGCGCGGCCGGAAGGACGGAACCGCGAGGGCTCGTCGATGGGATTTGGGTGAGAAGGACGATGGCGAGTGCGACCGTGACGACGAGACGGGAGCGACGAAAGACCGTGCGGCGCTGCCTCCTGACTCGCGTGAAGCGGGTTTCCGCTCCGATATCCGCTGAGATGTCACGTACCGCACATTAGTCTTTTGGCACGATTCTCGACTCGCCTCGGCGCGTCCTGTTCGCTCAAGCGATGACCGGTGCAATTGCGAACCGCTCAGGGGGAGGATGGTCGATCGTGGCACGAGGAAGGGGAACAAAAAAAGAAAGGGGGAGTAAGAGGGAGTGGCAGGGTCTAGCGCACCCCTCCATAAGATGATTTTTGAACTCGGTCTGTGAGCAACCCTTCGGCTGGAAACGTTTATTTGTTATCCGGTTTGTTACCAGGTCGTAGGGCGGGGCCGATGTTCGTTCCAGAGAGGAATCTCAAGGATCTCGTCGTCTCCTATATCCGGGAACGCGAGCGGTCGATTAGCGCCCTTACGAAGCAGCTCAAACAGGACGGATACGCCTTCCACCGGCTGTTCGTCACGGGGTATCTCAAGGCGCTGAGCGACCTCGGCGTGCTTCGTGAGAAAGACATCCCGCCCGCGAAGGTCTACACGACGTCGGCCCATCGGGAGGCGAACCTCTACGAAGCCGTCGGTTCGCGGTGCCGGGATTCGACGCGCGACGAGACGGAGCAGGTCCGGCTCGCGATTGGCGTCCTCCAGAAGTTGTTCCGACGGCCGATTTTCCTCCGGGAGCTGCGCGAGTGCGGCTTCGTGGGGGCGATCGATGCGCCCGCGGCCCCTCGGGAAGAGCGCGACGAAGCCCGACGCGGTCTAGTTAAGGTCGGCCTCCAGCTCCCGACGAACGAACCTGCGTACGCGGTCCCCGAGCGCCGGAACGAATTCCGCGACGAGATCCTCCGCGAGCTGATCGTCGATCGGTTCGGGATGGGCACGCTCGTCCTCGAGACGAAGCAAATGAAGCTGACCGAGCGATGAACGGGGAAGCTAGGCCGTCGAGGTAGATGCTCAGCTCCGACGCCGGGTGACCCGGATGCCTCCTCGGTCCCGCACTCCCGCGAGCGTTGGTAGTCCGCGGTTAGGCTGCTCACTTCCGTGCCTGACCCGTTCCCCACGGTCGGGACAGGGACCACCGCTCTCCAGCTGCGTTCCCTGCCGCCTCCAGCCCCGCGGGACAGAACCTCAACGTCGGCATCCGGACCAGCGCCAGACTGGGAGCACCGCCCCCGACTGTCACCGCCCCATGAGGACGATTTGGGTCTACAAGGGGACGCCCAACCCCCCGGTCAAGCCTAGCGCTTTCTCAACCGAGGCATCGTATTTAATCCTTCGCGGGTGGCGGCTCTACATCAAAAACGATTATCCCGTCACGAGGCCGTCCGTCGTCGGGGGAGGAGAGCCTGACGTTTCTCGTCTCCGGTCGAGTTAGGCTAGTCCCTGTGTCCGCGTTCATCGTCCCATCCTCGTCGCGTACGACGCAGCTGTCCGCGGTTCCGATCGCGGAGGGTTCCCGCTCCCATCTTAGCAAAACGGTTAAGCGGTCGTGTCCCAATCCTCACTGGGCGGGGATCGCGTTGAAAGGGTTTTCGTTCGTGTTGATTGTACTAGTAGTCGCATCGGCGCTGATGGTCCCGCAGGCGACCGCTCGCGCGAGTACGGATTCGGCGGTCCCGCTGGTCCGTCCCGATGCGCACCCGGCGTCCGTCGTGCCGTTCCTGCCGAACATCCGCATCACCGACGGGTCGTCGCCGTTCGCCTGGCAGGTCGAGCCGACGATGGCGATCAACCGTTCCGGGACGATTTTCGCCGGGTGGAAGGAGACGGACGGACCGGAGGCGGCGGGAATCCGGGTCGGTTCGTCGTACTCGACGGACCAGGGCCAGACGTGGGCCCCGAACATCCTCCAGAACCAGTCCCATCCGAACCGGGGGTGCCACAACTCGGATCCCTGGATGGCGCTCGGGCCGGACGACCGCGTCCACTACGCGTATCTGGAGTACGATTGCGGCTCCTACTTCAACGTCCAGAACACGACCACAGGGAATGACTGGGGGACCGTGCACACCGTCGTGGGGAACGGAGGCCTCGTCGACAAGGACGCGATGTGGGTCGATCCGAGCAACCGGATCTATGCGATCTGGGACGAAGGGAACGTCCTCGCGGTGACGTGGTCCGACAACGGCGGCGCGACGTGGAAGAAGCCTTTCGTCAATCCGCAGGACTCGCCGAGCTCGAACGTCCTCGGCACGGTGATCGAGACGGCGGCGAACGGGACCGTGTACGTTGTCTGGTGGGACTTCAGCCGGAGCAACATCTACTTCGACTGGTCCTCGGATCGCGGGACGACCTGGCACACGGACAAGCGAGTCAACGATCGCGACGGGTCCGCGTCGGGCGGAGGCTGGCAGCTCTCGATCCCCGCGATGAACGTGGACCAGAACTCTGGCGCGATCTACGTCGCGTGGCCGGACGTGCGCAACGGGAACCTGGACATCTACATGTCCGGATCGACGGACGGCGGGCTGACCTGGTCCGCGAACAATCGGATCAACGATGACAGCGATTCCACGACGCAGTACATGGTCGACCTCGCGATCGACAGCCACGGCACCGTCCACGCGGCGTGGGAAGACGAGCGGAGCGGCGCGTGGAACATCTACTACTCGAACTCCACGGACGGCGGCGCCACGTGGGCCGCGAACCTCCGCGTGAGCTCGGAGGACACCTCGGGTTCCTACAACCGACCGGGGGACTACTTCGCGATCGAGGCCGGGCCGAACGATTACATCTACGTGATTTGGACGGATGGCCGCGGCGACGACTTCGACATCTACTACGCTCGAAGTCCCGGGTTCCCCGTTGCGACCGTGACCGTCGGCACGGATCCCACGGGATTGCCCGTCACCGTCGATGGCGTGACGGCGGCGAGCCCCAAGACCTTCAATTGGACGATCGGCTCGACCCATTCCATCTCGGTGTCCTCCACGATCCCGATCGGTCCAGGGTCCCGCTACCTGTGGCTCTCATGGAGCGACGGTGGAGCCATGACCCACGAGATCACTGCCGATGCGGACCTGATTCTGACCGCTCGCTTCGTGAAGCAGTATCAAATCTCCGTCGGCGCCAGCCCGGGGAACCGGACGGTATTGGTCGACAACGTGTCGATCGCCGCTCGGACGATGTTCTGGTGGGACGACGGCGTGCCCCATTGGCTGGAGGCCCCTCCGCAGCCGGACGACACGCCGGATGCCCGGTACGAATGGCAGTCGTGGAGCGACGGAAAGGCGAGGGCCCACTCCGTCGCCGCGACGGCTCCTCTCTCTCTGACCGCGACATTCGTCCGCGAGGCGACCCTTCGGATTACAACCTCACCGGAGGGACTTGACTTCTACCTCGACGACATCGAGTATAATTCTTCGCAGACCTTCTGGTTCGAGTTGGGATCCAGCCACTTCGCATTCGTTCCCCCATCGCAATCGGCTCCCGGGGCTCGTTACACGTTTGTGAATTGGAGCGACGGCGGCTCCTTCGGCCACCCGATTCAGTTTTCAGGTGCGATGAGCTTGGAGGCGAGTTTCCGCGCCGAGTTTTACCTGACAGTTACGACCCCCTTCGGAGAGGCAAGCGGTGGCGGCTGGTACGACAACGGCACGATCGCGTTCGCGAGTCTGAGCCGCACCTCGGTTCCCGGGGCGACGGGTGTCCGGTACGCGTTTGTGGGTTGGACAGGGGGTGCGAGCGGCGCCGGGGCCGTGTCGTCCGGCATCTTGATGGACGGCCCGAAGGTGGCGACCGCGGACTGGTCGACCGAGTACGAGGTCACGGTCGTGAGCGACGTCGGGACCATCGAAGGAAGCGGATGGTATGCCGCGGGGGCCACCGTGACCCTTCAAGCGCCGGCTCAGGTCACTCAGGGAGGGACGACCTACGACTTTGCAGGATGGACGGGCGACGCGGTGTCCGAGCAACCCACGCTGACACTGACCGTCCACAGTCCGATGACGGTCCACGCCACCTACACGGCGACGGGGCCGCTGGGGGTGTCAACCACCGGCTGGGGGCTGCTGGTCGTCGTGATTATCGCCATCGCTCTGCTGGTCCCGATCCTCCTGTGGCGTCGGAGGAAGGGCCGGGACGAGGGATGACGCGGCGGCTTCGCGTCGCGCCGCCTTCGTCTTCTGGTACCTTCCGTACGTCGAGAGCATGAGGACGCTGCCGACGAAGAACGCACCGGCGGAACACACGAGCCTCCACGATTCGAGGTCGGCGCTGAGCCGCGCGGTGACGTAGAAGTTGATCGATGTGGCGATGATGAAACTCCCAATCGCCATCGGGGCCCAGACACCGAGGATCGTGCGGACCCGCTCGATGTTCATCGGCTCATCAAGCGGATGATCGCTTCGGCGGGCTCCCCGCCGCATTCCTCGAGGGCTTTCCGCGCCTCTTCCTCGGACACGCCCGCCTTCTCCGCGACGAGCTGCACGTCCTCTTCGGGTATCGACGGGACTGCGCTCTCGGTCGGCTTCGTGGCACCCGCGCGGTCCCGAACGATCGGCTCGCCGACGACGGTCCAAATCTTCTGACCCTGCGCGGTCATCGCGGTCACGTTCGCGTCCCGGATTACATATTCCTTCGAGGCGGTGCGGATGATGACCTCTTCAACGCCATCGAGTTCTTCCTGCTCGATGCCCATCCGCTTCATGGCCTGGCGCATCTGCCGCGGGTTCACGCGTCCGCCCGGGATCATCGCATCACGTCGCAATTGCATGGTGGCGGTTCGGATAAAGGTTCTGCGGACGACGACCCGTCATCATACGTTTAAATATCGCCCGCCACATGGAATCCGCCGTGCGCGTCGCTGTGGTCTTCAAGGACCGATGTCAGCCCAAGCGCTGCCACCTCGAGTGCATCGCCTTCTGCCCGCCGCAACGGACCGGCACGGAAGTCATCTGGATCGATCCGGAAAGCGGGAAGGCTGCTATCAGCGAAGAGACCTGCATCTCTTGCGGAATTTGCACGCGTAAATGTCCGTTCGACGCAATCCGAATCATCGGACTGCCCGAGGCGCTGAAGGAAGACCTCGTCCATCAATACGGCAAGAACGCCTTTCGTCTCTTCCGCCTCCCAGTCCCGAAGAAAGGCGAGGTCATCGGCCTCCTCGGGCCGAACGGAATCGGGAAGACCACGTGCGTCGGCCTACTCAGCGGGGAAGTCGCCCCGAACCTGGGTCACTATCGACGCAAGAAAGCGTACTGGGAGGAAGTCCTGGACTACTTCGCCGGCACGGAGCTCCACGACTATCTCGAGAAGATTGCCAACAAGCGGCTCACGACGGCCATCAAGCCGCAATACGTGGACAAGTTGAGCAAGGTCTACTCGGGTCGCGTGCGAGACCTCCTGACCAAGATCGATCGCCGCGGTCGGCTCGCCGAGCTCACTGCCTCCCTCGAGCTCGATTCGTTCCTCGATCGAGACATCTCCCAGTTGTCGGGCGGGGAGCTGCAGCGGATGGCGATCGCCGCGACGATGCTCAAGGATGCGGACATCTACTTCTTCGACGAACCCTCGTCTTACCTCGACATCTATCAGCGTCTCCAGGTCGCCAAGGTCATCCAGTCTCTGTCGAAGGAGAAGTACGTGGTCGTCGTGGAGCACGATCTGGCAGTCCTCGACTTCCTCGCCGACACGGTCTTCCTGATGTACGGCGAGGAGGGCGCCTACGGGATCATCGCTCAACCACGGCCCGTCCGGACGGCGATCAACGTCTACCTGGGCGGCTATCTGAAGGAAGAGAACATCCGCTTCCGCGACCGCGAGATTCGGTTCGACACTCGTCCGCCGCGCGGCGACTGGAAGGCGGAGACGCTCGTCACGTTCGACGAGCTCACGAAGCGGTTCGAGGACTTCGAGCTGACGGTTCGTCCCGGCCGCCTCCGGAAGGGAGAGGTCGTCGGCGTGGTCGGGCCGAACGCGACCGGCAAGACGACGTTCGTGAAGATGCTCGCCGGCCAAGAGCCGCCGACGAGCGGATCCGTCGCGGGGAAATGGCAGGTGTCCTACAAGCCGCAGTACCTCGAGGCGGCGTACGAGGGCACGGTCGGGGATCTGCTCCGGAACACGGTCGGCAAGAAGGCTGAGTCCGGATATTTCGACTCGGAGATTCTCCAACCGTTGCGCCTCAAAGGGATGGCGGAGCGGGACGTCTCGACGCTGTCCGGGGGCGAGCTGCAGCGGGTCGCGATCGCGCTCTGCCTGGGGCGGGACGCGGACATCTACCTGATCGACGAGCCCTCGGCGTACCTCGACTCGAACCAGCGCATGGAGGCCGCCCGGACGATCCGCCGCGTCATGGAGAAGGAAGCCCGGACGGGCCTCATCGTCGATCATGATGTCTACTTCATCGACATGGTGTCGGACAGCCTGATGGTCTTCTCCGGCGATCCGGGCCGCCACGGGCTGGGGGAGGGGCCCTTCCCCATGCGCGAGGGGATGAACGCGTTCCTGAAGATGGTGGGCATCAGTTTCCGGCGCGACGCGGATACGAACCGCCCGAGGATCAACAAGCTTGACTCGCGTCTCGACCGCGAGCAGAAGTCCGCAGGCGAATACTACTACGCGGTCGAAGAAGCCGCGTGAATCAGGCGGAAGCCGGCAGGAGGCGTCCTCTCCCGTCCGAGACGGGCTCGCCTTGTTCCACGATTGGCTCGCCTCGGAGGTAGACGGCGAGCGGGAAGCACCCTTCCACTCCCTCGAAGGGCGTCCAGTCGCACTTCGCGCGCAGCCGCTTCGCGGTGATCCTCTCGATCCGGCGCGGGTCGACCGCGAGGAGGTCCGCGTCGCTCCCGACCTCGATGGATCCTTTCCGGATGCCGAGGAGTTCCGCGGGACGAGTGGCCATGGCGGAGACGAGCCGCGGCAGATCGATGTCGCCCGCGCGCATGCGGCGCATCAACAGAGGAAACGAGGAGCCCACCCCCGGCACCCCCGCGGGCGCCTCCTCGAACGGTCCTTCCTTCTCCTCGAGCGTGTGCGGCGCGTGGTCGCTCGCGACGATGTCGCCGCGGCCCGCGCGGAATGCGCCCCAGAGGGCCTCGCGGTCCTCGCGCGATCGGAGCGGCGGGTTCACCTTCCCCTGAGCCCCGAGCGGCCGCGTCCAGTCCAGGAAGAGATGGTGGGGCGTGACTTCGGTCGTCACGCCTGGAGGGACCGCATCCAGCGCCTCGAGGCACGTCGCATGAGCGACGTGAACCCTCGCGGATTCGGAGGCCCGGGCGAGGGACGAAATCGCCTTCTGCTCGGCTTCCTTCGGCCGGGCCGTCGAGTGATCGCGCAGATCGCGGCCCGGCACTCGTGCCAACATGGACGGATCCTCCGCGTGGACGACGACGAGCTTCCGCTCGCGTCCCGCGGCGTCGACGATGTCCGGGACGGCGTTCGGTTCGACCTGGAGTCCTCCCGTCGACTCGGCCAAGTAGATTTTGAAAGCGGCCGCGTTGGCCAGGGATGCGACGGCCCGTGCCTCCTGCGGCGCGGCGTAGAGGGCATAGTCGACACACGCCCGACCCCGGAGGACGGAGATCTTGTCCTCGAGGATCCGATGCCGGGTCACGGCGGGCCGCGTGTTCGGCATGTCGGCCACGGTCGTGACGCCGCCGATCGCCGCGGAGCGCGTGCCGCTCGTGAAGTCCTCCTTGTCCGTGAGTCCCGGATCGCGCATATGGACATGGAGATCGACGCAGCCCGGGAGGATGACCGCCTCGCCGTGATCGACTTCCTCTTCGCCCCGCAGGACCTTCTTGATTGCCGCGATGCGTCCGTCCTCGTCGATGCCGAGGCTCAGGGACTCGAGGCGTCCTCGATAGAAGACCCGTCCTCTAATTACCCGCATGCGCCGCCCCCAGGTTCCGGCGCACGACGGCCCCGTGCGGCTCCACCTCGCCGAAGACCTCCGCTTGGAATTTGTAGACCCGGGTCTCGGGGTCGAGCCATGCGTCGGCGAGGAGGCCCGCCTTCATGCACGCCTCCGACAGGAACTCCGATGCGTCCCAGTGGTACTCCATCGCGACCTGCGGTAAGAGGAGTCCGCGGTACGGGCCTTGCGCAACGCTCAGCCCGTCCACGCCGACGGTGAGGTGTTTCGGCAATTCCTTCGGCTTCTTCACTTCGATTAGCTGCGGGGGCGTCAGGATGCTGACCTCGACGGTGATGTGGTCGACCTCGTCCGGCTGGAGCGGCGGGAAGCGGGGGTCCTCCGCGGCGCCCTCCGCGCCCTTCTCGATCGACTTGACGAGCGGGAAGAACGGCTGCGGGTATCCGATGCACCCGCGGAGCTCGCCGCCGGGATGGGTGGCCAAGGTCACGAATGCGCCGGACTTCACTTCGAAGCGTCGAGGAACCTCGAAGCCGCGCTTCTCGCGTCGCATCACGTAGGCCTCGAGCGCCTCGCGCGCGATGCGGACGGCGAGTTCGCCCTCCCGGTCGGGGTATTCCATTCGCTTCCGCAACCAAGGCACGCGCCTTAACATTGTCGGCGTGGTTGTGCGCGTCGTCAGAGCCGAGCGCCAAACCTTTTATCGCCTGCGTCCGCATTGACACCGTTGCCATGCGGGCCCGCATACCCGTCGTAGAAATCATGACGACCACGCCCATCACGATCCCGGCCGAGGCGACGGCCGTGGAGGCGGCGAAGATCATGCGGGACCGAGACATCGGCAGCCTCGTCGTCCTCGAGCACGGGAAGCCCACCGGGATCGTGACGGAACGGGATTTCGTGACGAAGGTCGCGGCCTCGGACTTGCAGCCGAGCCGAGTCATCGTGAAGGACATCATGACGTCCCCCATCGTCGCGATCCACCCTCACGAGGAGGTCGCGGAGGCGGCGAAGCAAATGTCGCAGCGCAAGATCCGCCGGCTGCCCGTCATCGAGGAGGGAAAGCTTGTCGGCATCGTCACGGAAAACGACATCCTCCGAATCTGGCCGCAGCTGATCGAAGTCACGCGCGAGTACGCGCGGGCGGGCCTCGAGTCGCAGTTCGCAGAGGGGATCGAGGGGCACTGCGAGGCATGCGGCGTCTATTCGACGAGTCTGATGTGGGACCGCAACCTGCTCGTCTGCCCGGAGTGCAGGGGCGGATAATCTCTTCACAAGCTTTATAGTCCGTACCCAGGTTCGTGCGATTCCGTGGCTCGGCTCGTGAAGATTTCTCAGGAAGAGCTCGACTCCGTCCGGAAGCTCTACGAGAGCGTCATGTCGTACGCGTGCCACGGCCTGTTCTTCCGGGAGGGGATGGTCTTGGCCGAGGAGATCACGAAGTCCCTGTCGCTCGGGGAGGACCCGCTCGAAGTGGGCAAGCAGACGATCATCGATCGAGGCTGGGCGGAGGACGTCCTCTTCACGGACGCGGGCGTGCGCGTCCGCGGATCCATCGAAGCGACGGCCGGCGGCGAAGTGGAGACGTGCCATCGGCTCCGGGGAATCCTGTCGAAATTGCTGGAAGCGAAGACGAAGCACCGGGTGCGGCTCGCGGAAGTCGAGTGCGCGAGCATGGGCGCCCGCGAGTGCGTGTTCGAGCGGGAGGGGGGCGCGTGACGACCCTTGCCGAGATGGTGCGCGCCTTCAAGGACGTGACGAAGGCCGAGGCGGTCGCCGTCATCACCCGCGACGGAGGCGTGGTCGCCGCGGAACTCCCTCCATCCGTCTCGCAAGAGACCTTTTCGATCATGTGCGCGGCGATCGTCGGAGCGGGCATGACCGCGGCGACGGAGCTCGGCCACGACGCCCCGGGCCGGGTCCTGCTGGAATCCGACGATGCGACGTTCCTCATCCAGGAGGTCGGTCGGCGCGGGATGCTCGTCGTCGTCATGGCGCCCGAACGCGCCGTGTCCGACTTGGAAACGGCCATAGCTCGCTTCGTCCAGGCGGCTGCGAAGGATCTGGATTGAGGTCCGAGAAGCCTTAATCCGTCTCCGACCTTTGATGGCCGTGGGCCCGTGGTCTAGTGGTTATGATGCGACTCTTACAAAGTCGAGGTCGTCGGTTCGATTCCGACCGGGCCCACCGACGTCCGGCGGACTTCGCCTGGACTTCGATCGCCGCGATTAGGCGAGGTCGGTCCGCCATGGTCACCGCACGTCCTCCGCTCACTGGCGGTAGTCTTCCGGCCGGAATCCCAAGTCGACGCGGATGTCGGCGAGGCGTCCGAGGTTCGTGCCGTCCAGGAGATGGACCACTGCCTCGTCGACGCGGACGAGGTCTTCGTCGAAGAGCGGCCCGATGAACCGAGCTCGGAGGTCGTTCACCGGCATCCCGCCGCACAACTCGTTGAAAGACGGCACGACGATTGCCTCCTTGGGCAACTTCGGGTACCGTCGGTGCTTCGGAAGGAATGGAACGCGCAACCAGCAGGGCACGATCTGGCGCGAGCCCATCGCGTCCCGGAACGCGGCCGCCGGATGGTTGTGGCCCATGAGGAGCACCTTCGCCTCCATGACCTTCTTGTACGGCCAGGCATGGCCGTGGCAGAACCCGACGTCCTCGACGCGGAATCCGTAGGCGGGCTTGAAGCGCACGTTCCTGGGGACGATGTTCTTCAGCATCCCATCGTGGTTCCCCTGAGCGATCGTGATCTCTCGGAACCCCGAGGCCAGGTCGCGAAAGAAGACGTACACGTCGCGTCGCTCGCGGGAGGCCATCTTCGGGACGAGGTGCTTGACGTCGCCGAGGATCGCGAGCCGCGACGCGCCGCGGCGTTCCGCCACTTCGAGGAGCCGCCGTCCCATCGTTTCCGCGCGACTCGGGATGCGGACGCCCTTCTCCCGGAGTTCTTCCTCGAGGCCGATGTGTAGGTCCGCGACGACGAGGATGTCATCCGCCATCAACGCCGGGACATCGGGGACGGGCTCCAGGTCCACGGCCATTCCACGTTTCGGTTCCGCTTAATGGTTGCGCGCCGGCGCAGGGCCGAGGAACTCCGCGAGCACCCGGCCGACGTTCTCCGCGACGTCGAGCGAGGTGAGTCCGTAGCTCTTCTCCCGGAAAGCGAGGTCGCCCGCGTAGCCGTTCACGAAGGCGCCGAGGCGCGCGGCGTCGAACGGCCCCATCCCTTTCGACACGAGGCCCGCCACTACGCCACAGAGGACATCGCCGGTCCCGCCCGCGGTCATGCCGGGATTTCCGGTGTAGTTGAACTTCAGACGCTCGCCGTCCGTCACGATGTCGACCGGGCCTTTGAGCAGGATCGTCACTCCAAGAACCTTCGCGGCCTCCTGCACGATCCCCGCCCGTTCCTCCGGTGCATCGGGCAACGTCTTTCCGGTCAGGACCTGGAACTCCCGCGAGTGCGGCGTCACAACGACGCGCTTGCCCGCGACGGCCTTCGGATCCGTGGCGATCGCCTTGATCGCGTCCGCGTCGATGATCAGCGGCAACGAGACACCTCGGACGATCTCCCGCACCGCCTCGAGGGAGCCGTCGGCGTCTCCCAGGCCCGGTCCGATGGCGACCGCGTCGGCCTTCGTCGCGAGTTCGAGGATCTCGCGCGTGTCCTCGCGGAGAAGCCGGTGGCCGACGAGCGGATGGACGATGAACGTCGGCGAGTAGCCCGCGACGATGGGCGCGGCCACCGCGGGTGTGGTGATGTGGACGAGGTCCGCGCCGGCCCCGAACGCGCCGTACCCGACGAGGGCGGGCGCGCCCGTGTACGGTCCGCCGGCGACGACGAGGACGCGGCCATTCTCTCCCTTGTGGCTCGTCGCCTTTGGGACGGGATAGAGGACGAACTCGCCCGGTCCGATCGTCGTAGCGATCTTCGCCGGGATGCCGATGTCGGCGATGTGGATCGTCCCGGAGTTCTCCGAGGCCATGCCCTCTTTCGCGTCATGCAGCGCCACGGTTGCCGTCGGATGAACCGAGAGGTTCGTCCCGAAGCCGCTCGGGACGTCCACGCTGAGGATCGGTTTTCCCGAGACGTTCAGCTGGCGGACGAGGGACGCAAACGGTTCTCGCAGCTCGCCCGATGTACCGATCCCGAGGAGGGCATCGACCAGGAGGTCCGCGCGGGCAATCGCCTCCTCGCTCTGATCCAGGCCGGCGAGGATCTCCACGTCCCGGAGCCGCTCGAAATTCGTCCGTGCCTGCGGCGTCGTGAACTGGTCCGGTGAGCGCGCGAGCAAGACCGTCACCCGCGCATCGTTCGCGAGGTGGCGGGCTGCGACGAGCCCGTCCCCGCCGTTGTTCCCCGTCCCGCAGAGGACGAGGACTCTCTTTCCCGGCGCCTTCATCTCGGCCCGGGCGATATCCGCGACCGCCTTGCCCGCGTTTTCCATCAGCTCCAGGATCGAAATGCCGAAGTGTTGCGCGTTGCGATCGAGGACCCGCATCTCGGTCGCCGAAATCATCGGGCGCGCATTCGGGCATCGATAGTTAAGCCTTGCCCGCGGCATTAAGTGGGCGCGTCCTTTACCCGGTGCCGATGGATCTCGGCCCGCTCCGGCCGTACACGTGGGCTCTCGTGCTCGGCCTCCAGGTCCCCGTGAGCTGGATCCTCGACCTCGTGCTCGGTCCGGGCGTTGTCGTGTTCGTCGTAACGGGGATCGCGATCGTCCCACTCGCCTGGTTCCTCGGACTCGGGACCGAGGAGCTCGGGAAACACGCGGGACCGGGAATCGGAGGCCTCCTCAACGCAACGTTCGGGAACGCCACGGAGCTCATCATCGCCATCTTCGCGCTCGCGAGCGGCCTCACGGAGGTCGTCAAGGCGTCTCTCACCGGGTCCATCATCGGCAATCTCCTGCTCGTCCTCGGCGCGAGCATGCTCGTGGGAGGCTTGCGCCACAAGAGTCAGACCTTTTCTCGCGAGGCCTCCGGCACTCAGATCACGATGTTGGTCCTCGCCGTGATCGGCCTCGTGATGCCCGACCTGTACGTCCTCTCCGCCGAGTCGGCGGGCGGCGTGAGCTCGCTGACCTTGCAGGAGATGAGTGAGGTCATCGCCGTGATCCTTCTCCTGGCATACGGATTGGGCCTGCTGTTCTCGTTACGGACCCACAAGGACATCTTCAATCCCGTCACGGAGGTCGAGGAGCGGCCACGATGGTCGAGATCGTTCGCGGTTGCGGTGCTCCTCGTCTCCACCGCGCTGGTCGCCGTTGAGAGTGAGATCCTCGTCGGCTCGTTGGAACCGGCAAAGACGAGTCTCGGCCTCACGGATTTGTTCGTCGGGGTCATCATCGTCGCGATTGTCGGCAACGCGGCCGAGCACGGGAGCGCGGTCCTGATGGCGCACCGGAACAAGATGGAGCTCAGCGTGGCCGTGGCGACGACGTCCTCGACGCAGGTCGCGCTCTTCGTGGCCCCGGTCCTCGTGTTCATTTCGCTGCTCTTCGCGAAGCCGATGACCCTCGACTTCGAGATTTTCGAGCTCGCGTCCCTCGTCCTCTCGACCGCCGTCGTGGCCGCCGTGGTGTCCGACGGCCGCAGCAATTGGTACGAGGGCGCCTTGCTCGTCATGGTGTACGCGGTGATTGCGGTGGCGTTCTTCTTCCATCCGGCGTGAGGGCATGGCCGTCACCCGCCGGACCCTTGCGTACGGCCTCACGGCGAACGTCGTCGTGCTGGGCGTCGTATCGCTCTTCACCGACATCAGCAGCGAAATGATCCTCCCCATCCTGCCGTTCTTCCTGACGCAGGTCCTGCTGGCCAACGCCCTGATCCTCGGGCTCGTGGAGGGGCTCTCGGAGAGCGTCGTCTCCTTCATGAAGATCTTCTCCGGGCGGCTCTCCGACGCGGCCGGGAAGCGGAAGCGGTTCGTCGCGACGGGATACGGCCTCTCGACAGCGATGAAGGTCTTGTTCCCCTTCGCGCAGTCGTGGCCGGAGTTCCTCGGGATGCGCGTCCTCGAGCGGACGGGCAAGGGCATCCGCGACGCGCCGCGGGATGCGCTCCTGACCGAGTCCACGCCCGCGGAGACCCGGGGGAAGGCGTTCGGCTTTCACCGGAGCATGGACACGAGCGGCGCGATCGCGGGGCCAATCGTCACACTCGTCCTCCTGACGACGGTCGGCGCCGCGATGACCGTTGAAGGCTCGTACCGGATGATCCTCCTCCTCGCCGCGATTCCGGCCGTCATCTCGGTGCTGATCGTGATGTTCGTGAAGGAACCCGCGCGCGAGTCGAGCCCCCCGAAGCCGCTCCGCGTCACGTTCCGCGGAATCCCGCGGCCGCTCCTCGTATTCATCGGGATCGCGAGCCTGTTCTCCCTGGCGGACTTCTCATATGCGTTCCTCCTGCTCCGGGCGGTGCCGCAATCGGGGACGCCGCAGGCGATCGTCCAGGCGATCCTCCTCTATGTCTTGTTCAACATCGTCTACGCGGCGAATGCATTCCCGGCTGGGATCCTCTCCGATCGCGTCGGTCGGAAGCCGGTGGTCCTCGTCGGATACGTCCTGTTCGTCGGGATGGCCGTCCTGCTCGCGCTTTCCACGGCGCTCATCGTCCTCATCGTCGGCTTCGTCCTCTACGGTCTCGCCTACGGAATGGCGGAGGGGACGCAGCGCGCGTTGGTGGCGGACTTCGCGCCTCCCGAAATCAAGGCAACGGTCCTCGGCGCCTACCACACGAGCGTCGGCGTCGTGAAGCTCGCCTCGGGACTCGTGGCGGGGTTCCTGTGGGTCGCCGTTTCCCCGAGTGCAACGTTTGCGTTCGGCGCAGTCCTCGCCTCGGCTTCGGCCGTGGCCTTGTCCTTCTGGCGTCCGACCGTCACGTCTTGAGCTTCCGGCCCAGGCGTCTCTCGACGGCGGCGATTTTCGATTCAATTTGCCCGGACGCCCCCTTGCGGTCGTCGATCTTGATGATCGTCGACACCCGCTCGGAGTCCCTTCCGACAGACTTGTGGCATCGCGCAATGAGCGCGAGGATGTCGTCGAAACCCCCCTCGACCACGGTCCCCATCGGATTGAGCCGGTAGGCGAGACCGCTTCGATCCACGATGTCGACGCACCGAGCGACGTACTCGCCCACGCTGACGCCCTTGCCGATCGGCGTGATGCTGAACTCTGCGATCGTCATCGAATGACCCGCATCCTCATATGCCGACCGTCTCTTGCAACTTGTGTGGCGGTCGATTACTCTCGCCTTGCGGCGGAGTACGACCGCGGCCGCGCGGACGACGCGCTCGACCGCGACTACTGGCTTCGAGGGCTCCGGGAGGTCGGCCGAATTCGACCCGAGCAGCGAATTCTCGATTTGGGGGCCGGAACGGGACGCTTCTCGCGGTTGTTCTCCCAGACGAATAACGTCGTAGCCCTCGATCCATCGAGCGAGATGCTGGACGTGGCACACGGGAAGGGCCCGTTCGCGGTCGTGCGGGGAGACGCCCATCGTCTCCCGTTCCGCGTCGACTCGTTCGATACGACGATCATCGTCATGGTCCTCCATCACCTCGCCGATTTCCGGGCAGCCCTCGCGGAGGTCTCCCGAGTATCTCGTGGCGTGGTCGTCGCGACGAGCGACATGCCCCATCGCAACCTCGGGATCATGGGGGAGGCGTTTCCGAGTCTCCTCCGCATCGACCGCGTTCGCTTCCCGGCGATCGACGAGATAATCCGAGCGCTCGAGGCGACCCGCTTTCGCGGGGTGCGGATGGAGAGCCGTCCGTACCATCGCGTCTTGACGTCCGCTCAGCAGATCGAACGCGTGCGTCGACGCTACTTGTCGACGTTCGATCTCCTCCCGCCGGGCGAGTTCGAGCGGGGCCTCGGTTTCCTCGAGGTGGAACTGCCGCGCCGTTACGGCGACCGGTTCGAAGTGGACGATGAGTTCACCTTTCTAGCCGCGACAAGGTGAGATCCGCGGTCCGCGTGCACGCCGGGCAGAAGTCCCGCCCCTTTCGGTCCGTGTCTGCGAGGTTCTCCGAGAAGAACATCACGCATTCCGGATTTCCGTCGTGATGGCCGAGTCCCAGGGTATGACCGATCTCGTGGACCGCGGTCTTCGCGGCACGCTCGATGAGTCGTTCTTCTCCATCGCCACCAAACATCGACAGTGAGACGACCGCCCATCCGCCCGTCATTTCCGCGTGGCCGAAGACCCGCTTCATCCCCAGGTCCGGGTCGCACAGCTCGACGTCGGTGATCGCCACGACCCGGTCCGAGTCGGCGGTGTGGCACACCTCCTCGAAGGCGGCCGCCCGGTACTGTTTCGACAAGGGGCGAGAGGCCTGCTTGGGGATGGGCTTTGGATCCGCGATTCGCACATCGCCGAACCGCTCCAATTGTACCCGCAGTCGTTCGAGCACGGACGGAGCCACGTGACCCACGGGCTGCAGAGTCAAGATCATCCTTTGACGACCCCGAGGGGGACCATCCGCGCGACGATTTTCGTGAGGCCCGCGCCCTCGGCCACTCGGACCACGTCCTCCACGTTCTTGTACGCGCCCGGCGCCTCCTCGACGATTCCCGCCCTCGACGCCGCGCGAAGGTAGATGCCTCGCTTTTCCAGAGCGCGGACGACCTCATTCGCCTGGAACTTGCGGGTGGCGGCCTTGCGGGACATTTGGCGGCCCGCGCCGTGGCAGCTCGACCCGAACGATTGCGTCATCGATGTCGGAAGGCCGACGAGCACGAAGGAGCAGGTGCCCATGTCGCCCGGAATGAGGACCGGTTGCCCGACGTCGCGGTACTTGGCCGGCGTCTCCGGGTGGCCCGCGGGAAACGCGCGCGTGGCCCCCTTGCGGTGGACGACGACCTTGCGGCGTTTCCCGTCCACCTCGTGCTCCTCGATCTTCCCGATGTTGTGGCACACGTCGTACACGATGTCGATCCCGAGGTCTTCGGCGGACGAGCCGAGAATCTTCGAGAAGGCGTTCCGCACTCCGTGTGTGATGAGCTGACGGTTGTTCCATGCGAAGTTCGCACCTGCGCACATCGCCCGCCAGTAATCCTGGCCTTCCTTCGAGCCGACCGGGGCGCATGCGAGCTGAAGGTCCGGGAGCTCGATTTTCTCGCGCTTCACGACCCGCTCGCAGCTCTCGATGTAGTCCGTGGCGATTTGGTGGCCGAAGCCGCGGGATCCCGTGTGGATCATGACGCAGACGCGGCCCGCTTGCAAGTCGAGCGCTTTCGCCGCTGCCTCGTCGTAGATCGCATCGACTCTCTGGATCTCGACGAAATGGTTCCCCGCCCCCAAGCTGCCGAGCTGGTCTTTCCCCCGCGTGATGGCGCGGTCGCTCACCTTCGAGAATTCTGCGTCCTGCAGGCAGCCGCGGGCTTCGATGTGCTCCGGATCCTCCGACCAGGCGTACCCGTTGTCCACGGCCCACGACACGCCTTCCGTCGCGAGCTCCGCCAGCTGCTGCCGGGAGACCTTCGCGATGCCGCCCTCGCCCACGCCGCTGGGGACGTTCTCGAAGCAGGCGTCGACGAGCGCTCGCAACTTCGGCCGGACATCCGCCTCCGTCAAATTCGTCCGCAACAGACGGACGCCGCAATTGATGTCGTACCCGATCCCACCCGGCGAGACCACGCCTTCGTCGAGGTCGAAAGCCGCCACGCCGCCGATCGGAAAGCCGTATCCCCAGTGGATGTCGGGCATCGCCATCGCCTTCCCGACGATGCCGGGCATCGTGGCGACGTTCGCGACCTGTTCCGGCGCTTGATCCTGCCGGAGGAGAAGCATCATCCGCTCGTCGATGAAGATGAGCCCGCTCGTTCGCATCGCTGGCTTGTAGGACCGCGGGATTTCGTAGCGGAACGCGTCAAGTTTCTCGAGGGGGCCGCCCCATCCGTCGCCCATAGAACCGGGAGTCGCGCCTAAGGGCGGAGTGCACATAAACGTTCGCGCCGCCCCCGAAGCTCCCGGCAAAGTATATCGTCCACCGTGACATCGCATGCCACGGGTGAGGACGGGCTCCGGACCCGCTCTCTCGGGCCGCCGCGGTTGGGCAGGTGCGGCCTGGGGTCGAATGCTCGCGGCTCCTCGACAGCGGGGGGAGGATCGGGGAAGCCGCGAATCGTGGCGGCGGGGCTCGTCGCACCCTTCGCCCCACGGACGAGTGAACGTGCCGTGTCCTCGGCTCAGCCTCGCGCCTCGCCGATCGCCACGATCGCTTCCCGAATCAGGCGTGCCGCGAGCAGGGCCGTCTGCCCGAAGTCCCAGGTGGGGCTGACCTCGTTCAGGTCCATGCCGACGAGGTGGGGCGCGAGGAGGCCGATCAGTTTCTTCACTTGGAGCGGCGCTAGACCGAACGGCTCCGGATTTCCGACCGCCGGCGCGTACGCCGGATCGATGCCATCGATGTCGATCGTCAGGTAGATCCGGTCGCGGTTGATCGCCTTGAGGGCGCGCTCGACGCCGGCCACGATCCCGCGTTCGTGGATGTCGTAGACGCTGACGTAGGAGAGGCCCAGCCGCTCGAGGTCCTCCCGCTCTTCCCGGCTGTACGACCGCACGCCGAGGTAGACGACGTGTTCCACGCCGACGTGGTCCGCAATTCGCCGCGCGCTGCAAGCATGGGACCACTTCTCGTCCAGGTACGAATCTCGGAAGTCGAGGTGGGCGTCGACTCCAAGGACGCCGACGTCTTTCGGGAATGCGCGGACGACGGCCGGAGCCAGGCTATGCTCTCCACCGATGACGATCGGGATCTTGCCGGCCCCGACGATGTCCGAAGCTCGCTTCGAGACGCCCTGCACCATCTCCGTCGTCGGCCCGTACGCGGGCAGATCGCCGAGGTCTGTGACGGGCACGTCGAGCAGATCCCGCTGGTGGTCCATCATGTACGTCTCGAAATTGTACGACGCCTGACGGATCGCCTGCGGCGCGTATCGGGAGCCGCCCCGGAACGAGCACGTGCGATCGTACGGCACCCCGAACAGGGCGATGCGCGCGTCCTCGTACTTCGCGATAGCGTCGGCGAAGCGCGGGGCGGCCACGGCCACGGAACCCGTTGCCCTTATTTGAGCCCGACTCCGCTCACTGCGACGAAAGCTTGCGTCGGCCGAGCGCCTCCAGGTACATGGTCTCTTGGCCCGGCTGGATTCGCCCCTGGAACTCGTCGGTCACGGGGAGTTCGAACGTCTCGTACGTCGCGAGGTCCATCAGCTGCGCGACGTTGCCATGCATCGAGAGGACCTGGGCCTTCCGCTTGTCGATCATCGGGACCCGGACCTTGTGCGTCACCGGATGGACGATCGATCGCTTCTGGCCGTCGAACAGGCCCACCGCTTCGAGCCTCGCCTTCGCCTCGCCGTGTTTCCCCGGCTTCGACATTTGAACGCTGATGATCTTGCAAGGCTCCTCGTCGATGACCACGTAACGGCCAACCTTGAGCTCCCGCATCTCGGCCTGTTCCCACGACATCGAGAATCCGCCGCTGCGATGTGGCCGCTCCCTTAAAATGTTTCCTTAGCGTCGCGATTGTTTCCGTCGCGCACGGTGTCCGAGCGGGGCCCGTTGCTTCGGACGGACCGGTTTCGTCGCCTTCCGTCTCCGGACTTCTGCGACGGCGCGCTCGAGATCCTTGACCAAGTCCGGCGCGATTCGTCGCTTCGTGAATGCGTCCGCCCGCGCGGCGATCGCGATTTTTGCGGCGAAGACGCGCGCGATGGCGCCGCGTTGCCATGGCGGCGCCCGATGGATCCACGCATGCTGAAAGAGCACGCCGTGTTTCGGCGGCCGAGCGCCGGTTTTTAGATGCCGGAAAAGGGCCCGCTCGGCGCCGAGGAGCTGGATCGTCCCCGACGGAAGCCGTGCGAGGTCCTCGACGCTTCCCGCCTGCGCGACGAGTCGAGCGGCGATCATGGGACCCGCGACCTCAGAGACGTTCGGCGCGAGATCGCGGATTGATTCGTCCACGTAGGCCTCGAGCGCCTTCCGTTCCGCGGCCACGGTCCGGGCGAGAGCCGCGAGTTCCTTGAGGTTCTCCTCCTCCCGCGTACCGAGTTCCGCACCGACGCTCTCGCGGTGATCGATCGGCATGGTTTCTCGCCGGCCGTGCTCGGCGATCAGATCAAGGTACTCGCCGGCATCCACCATCCGGGCCAGTTCCGGGAAGTGGAGCCCGTACCACTCCCGCACGCGCTCGATGATCAGGTTCCCCTGTTCCTGGAGATCGTCCAACGCCCCGACTGCCTGGCGGAGATGGTCTTCCGGCCGGATCGCCTTGCGCATCCGCCGCTTCGCGAGGTCGACCATCGCGGCGTGCAGTAGCTCCCTCCCATAGCCGAAGTCCTCGGACCTCAGGAACGGCGGCGACTCGGTCGTGCGGTTGCCGCCGGCGCGTTCGAGGCGGGGTTCGACGACGAACACCTCGTCGGCGAGGCCCATGAGTTCCCGTTCCTCGTCCAGGACTTTCCAGTCCTCGACGAGTGCGAGGCGGTCGGCGAGGCGCGCCGCATCTGACGGGAAGAGCCGCTCGTGGACGATCTTGTCTCCGTCCAGGAGAAACGATCCGAACCAGGTCGTGAGCAGGAGCACGGGGCCCGGCGAACGTCCTGGCCGGGTAAAAGCGTATGGCCCTACCGGCGTTTCTTCGCGGGCGTTTTCCTCCGCGGCGCCTTCGCCGCGCCGGATCGGAGTTGGCCCGGCTTCACGATGCCGTCTTCCGTGATGATGCCCGTGATATACTTGGCCGGCGTCACGTCGAACGCCGGGTTGCGGGCGGGACTCTCCTTCGGGGCGATCGGATGGCCATCGAGATGCAGGACTTCTTGCGGCGATCTCTCCTCGATCGGGATCTTGTCGCCCGATGCCAAGTCGAAATCGATCGTGGTCGTTGGTGCCGCGACGTAGAACGGCACCCGGTTCTCCTTCGCGACCACGGCCTTCCCGTACGTGCCGATCTTGTTCGCGGTGTCGCCGTTCGCCGCGATCCGATCCGCGCCGACGAGTACGAGATCCACCTCGCCACGGCCGAGGAACGCGGCCGCCGCGCCGCCCGTGATGATCGCATGGTCGATTCCCTCCTGGAGTAGCTCCCACGCGGTGAGGCGCGCGCCCTGGAGCCGCGGGCGTGTCTCGTCGACGTAGACGAAGAAACGGCGACCCTGTTCCTTCGCGACGCGCAGCGGCGCCATGACCGTGCCGTAGTCGACCGTCGCGAGGGCGCCCGCGTTGCAGTGGGTCAGGATGCGGATCCCGTTCCGAATCAGCTTCGCCCCGTGCTCGCCGATCTTGCGGCAGCGGTCGATGTCTTCCTGGGCGTAGCGGTCGGCCGCGACGACGAGGTCGTCCCCCGACGCGCGCGCCTTTCGCATGTATTCGATGGCGTAGAATAGGTCGTTACCCGTCGGCCGCGTCTTCCGCAGGCGATCCCCTGCCTCCTTCAGGTCGACGCCTTGGAGGCCGGCCTGCGCCATGCCGTACGCCGCGGTCGCCCCGATCGCCGGTGCGCCCCGGACGACCATGTCCTCGATGGCGACGGCGACCTCCTCTAGGTTCTTCGCCTCGAATACGCGGAGATCGAACGGGAGGTATCGCTGATCGATCAGTTTCACGAGTCCATCGTCGAGCCACACGGTGCGGAGCTCTCGGGAATCACCGCCGACGGTGACGCGCACGCAATTCCCCCTAGGGTCGACGGAACGAGGAGAGGAGGCTCGACAGGCCGGGACGTCCGAGTTCCCGCTTCATCTCGCGGGTGAGGGAGTCGTAGTAGAGGACCTGCTGCTCCACCTTGGCGCGCTCTTCGGTGAGGCGGCGGCGCTCTCCGTCGACGCCAGCGAGGGCGTCCAGGATTCGGCGCTCCTTCTGCTGCCACTGATCGAACTCCTTCTGTGCCGCCTGGATCGCCGACATCTCATCGACCTGGAATGACCGGCGGGGCGGGCGGTGCGGGCGTGCGCGTGAGCGTCGACCCCTTGACGTTGCCCAGGACATTCTTGCAATTCGCCATTTTCTTGTGCACGCGGTCGAGCTCTTTCGACAACGTCGCTCTCTTGCGATCGAGCTGGCCGATCCGGTCCTGGATCCGCATCAGGCGGTCACGCCACTTCTTCTGTTCCTCGAGAGCGAGGAGCACGCTGGAGGAGTCCATCGGGGCGGCACTCCAGAAGTTCGACACTATTTAACGATGATGTGTCCGTTCTCATCCTTCCTTCGTCTGGGCTCCCGGGATCACGTACCGAAAGAGATCGAAGAGGTTCATCGCCTGGTTCATGAAATCCCTGGCGATCCCTTCGCCTGCGTCGACACCGAACACTAGTTCGAGGTTGTCGATCTTCCAGACGCTGACGAGGTTCGCGACGGTCCGATGCGTGGACGCCTCGCTGACCCTCAGCTTTCCGATCAGATTCTCGCCGTCTCGGTTCGTGGAGAGCGAGACCACGTAGCCGCGGCCTTCCAACTGCTTCTTCGCGATCGTCGTCATTTCGGACTTCTTCTCCTCCTTTGCCATCGAGGTCGCCTCCGGCCGGCGCCATCCGGGTCAGCGGTAATAAAGACTCTTGATACGCGCCCCAACACCGTCCGAGTTCGATGGAGATTTATACCGCGGGACGTTTAGCGCGGCCTCGCGGGCTCGTGGTCTAGCGGTTATGACATCGCTCTCACACAGCGAAGGTCACCGGTTCGAATCCGGTCGAGCCCATCATTTTCCGACGTCGCGGCGGGCGTCGAGAGTCGAAGCGTTCCGACTCACGGATGGACGGACGTCGACGTGAGTGCGGCGACGAGGACCGCCACGAGCGCGAGGCCCGCGAGCGGAATGAACGCAAGCCACCTCGGTTCGTAGCGCAAGTGCATGTAGTATCCGACGACCAAGCCCCCCTTGACGGTGGCGGTCGCCATCAAGATGGAGATGATCTCGATGTGCGCGAGCGGTATGCTATAGATGAACAGCTCGATAATCGTGACGACAGCAAGGGCGACGAAGACGAGGAGGTAAGGTCGCTTGGCGTGAGTCTCGGACCCCAGCCGTTCCGCGGTTGCGGTTTCGTTCAAACGTGCCACCTCACGCGGGCAGTAGGTATACGATCGGGAAGAGGAAGATCCACACCACGTCGACGAAGTGCCAGTACAGCCCGACGAGTTCCACGGCCTCGTGGTTCTCCTTCGTGAATCCTCCCCGGAAGGCCTTGCGGGTCACGTAGGCCAGGGCGAGCACCCCGGCCGTGACGTGGGTCCCGTGGACCCCGGTCTGCGCGTAGAACGTCGCGCCGTACAGCGGGTTGACCCCGTACGGAGCGCTCTTGAACGTGAGGCCCTCTTGGAAGTACAGCTTCTGGTATTCGTACGCCTGGATGCTCACGAACGCGATTCCCAGGATCAGCGTCGCGAGGAGGAAGAGTCGGAGGCGTTTCTGATCGCCCTTCTCTGCCGCCGCGAACGCCTCGACCATCGTCACGCTGCTGCAGATCAGAATGAACGTGTTGAGACCCGTGAGCGGGACGTTCAGGATTTGGTTCGGGGCCCCCCACGGACCCTGGAAGTCCGCGCCCGGCGTGGTCGTCCGCAGGCGCAAGGTCCAAGACGCGCCGATGATCGCGGAGAAGAACATGATTTCCGTCACCAGGAGCAGCCAGGTCCCGAGTTTCCGCGCGCTGACGCGCGGGAACGCCGACTCAATGGCCGTCCCGACACCGTAGAACGGGCTCGAGGGGCGCCGCATGTCGTCGTGAACCCAGCCGCCCGTGCCGGCGACGAACACCACGAAGCCGACGAGGAGGATCGGGATGCTCGGGGTCACAATCCCAACGTATCCGACGGCCATGCCGATGGCGACGATCACGGGCCACCGACTGCCGTGATGCTCCTCCTCTGCATGGCCCGCCGGCCCCGAGTGCGCCATGGACCTCGGTCCGGCGCGTGCATTGTGCGAGCCGCTTTAACATCTTCGGTTTTCCCGGATGTCCTCGGCGCTAGTTCGGACGGAACACCCATGGGTCGTGGGCCAGCGACAAGAAGAGGTCCCGAGACTTCGACCACTCGATCAGCCAGTTGGGCACGGGGATCCGCGGCCCATCGGGGCGAAGTCGCATGACACGTTCGTGCCTCGGGGGCCGGATAAATCCATCGCCATTCGTTCTGATTCCAATTCTTAAGAGGTAGAATGGAGGCGGAAAGAATCGTGATAATCACGAGGCCGTCGCGATCGTGAGGATTCGGACGTCGGTCGCGACCCAAGAGTCGCCAACGACGAAACAGCTTATACTCGCCTCCGAATGCGGAGGGGCCTGGTCCTCCGATGCCGAGCGTCCGTCGCATGAAAACGAAGCTGGCCCTCCTGGGAGAGGGCGGGGTCGGGAAGACCTCCCTCATCCGCCGGTTCGTCCTCAACGAGTACCAGGAGACGTACATGCACACGGTCGGGACCCGGGTCAGCAAGATCGAACTCGCCGTGCCGTACGGTGCGGACGTCGAGGTCCAGATGGACCTGTCGATCTTCGACATCATGGGCCAGCGGGGATTCAAGGATCTGATCCGGGAGACGTATTACCACGGCTGTCAGGCGCTCATGGCCGTGTGCGACATCTCGCGCGAGGACAGTCTGTACACGCTCAACGAATGGATCCCCTCCGCCCTCGAGATCGCGGGAGACGTGCCGATGTACATCCTCGTGAACAAGAAGGACCTCGCGGACCGACGGGCCTTCTCCGATGAAGACGTGCAGCGGCTCGCCAAGGCGTTCGACGCCCCATACGCGTTCACATCCGCGCGGACCGGGGACTTCGTCGAAGACGCCTTCAACGCGCTCGCGATCGAGGTCGTCGATCGAGCGTTCCGGACCGAACAGGCACGGGCCGTGGATCGCGGACTTCGGGAGAAGATCCTCGAACTGCTTTCGAAGCGAGGCGCACTGGGGCTCAAGAAGAACCAGTTCTTCGAGATCCTCCGGGGGGTGAGCTTCGATGAGCTCCAAGCGGAACTGAAGCGACTCGAAGCCGAGGGTCTCCTGATGCTCTTGTGGGCCGGGTCGGCCGATTTCACCGCGGTCATCACGCCGCGGGGCACGCAGGCGGGCCAGGCGCGGTCGGGCTCGTTCGACGAGTGAGTGCCTTCGCGGAGGGGAGCCGGTGAAGAAAGTCCAACTCGAACGCATCCTCCAATCGCTCGCTCCGGTCCCGCAGCCGAAACCGGAGCGAGAGGCGTACGCGACGCCCGCGACCATCGTCGCCGAGGTCGTCTACGGCGCCTACGGCCGCGGGGATATCGAGACGAGCGCGGTCCTCGACCTCGGATGCGGGAATGGCGGGCTTGGGATCGGCGCGAAGTTGCTCGGCGCTGCGCGCGTCGTCGGCGTGGACTCGGACCCGGCAGCGATCCGGGTGGCGCAGCAGAACGCCGCGACGGTCCGCGTCGAAGCCGAATGGCGGCTCGACGACGTCGCCGACGTCCGCGAGGCGTTCAACACCGTCCTGATGAACCCGCCGTTCGGGGCACAGACCCGGCACGCGGACCGTCCGTTCCTCGATGCGGCCTTGCGGTGCGGCCGGGTGGTGTACACCTTCCTGAACGGAGCCTCCGAAGCGTTCGTCCGACGGTACTTCGAAACCGCGGGCGCGACGATCACGGATCGCTTCCCGTACTCGTTCCCGATCCTGCACACCTTCGACTTCCACCGCGACGAGGAACGGCGCATCGACGTCGTCCTGTTCCGGGTCGAGGTGGCGAAGGGATAAATACGCCAGCTCGTCTTTCGTGCGAACCCAAGGGTCGAGCGGATTCCGATGGAACGGAAGATGGTCCTGCCGGGCGACGAGATCGCTGTCGCCGAAGAGTTTGAACCGGGCGAGGGGACGTACGAAGCGAAAGGCCTCGTATTCGCGGCGACACCGGGCGTCCTCGAACTCGATCCGGCGAATCGAGTCGCTCGCGTCCGAGCCTTCAACCCGCCCGCGGAGCTCCGCGTCGGGGACATCGTCTACGGGGTCGTCGACGACATCCGGGGGATGATGGCGACGGCGTCCATCCTCGCGATCCACGGGCGCACGCGTCAGATTAGCGGCGAGTCCGAGGGGACGATTCACATATCGAACGTGTCCGAGGAGTACACGGAGGACATCCACGACATGTATCGGCTTGGCGATATCATCCGGGCGAAGGTCATCCAGGTGAAGCCCTCACTCCAGCTCACGACCGCAGAACCGTCGCTCGGAGTCGTCAAAGCCCTCTGCTCCGTGTGCCGAGGGTCTCTGGAAATGCGCGGGGGCGATCTCTACTGCCCCCGCGACGAGCGATCGGAACGGCGCAAGCTGGCGGCGGACTACGCGGATCTCAAACTGTCCGTCCCCGCGACCGAGCTCGGGGGCGGCCGGGTCGCGGAGCGCGTGCGCGGCGGCGAACGCCGGGAGGGTCGAGAGCGTGGCGGCCGGGATCGGGGCGGTCACGGCGGAGGCCGGGATCGGGACCGGGGCGGCCGAGGACGCGACGGACGGGGCCGGGAACGCGGTGGACGGGACCGCGATCGCGATCGACGTCGTTAGTCCGCGCCAGAAATTTCGTGGGAATTCCGTTCCGAGAATTAGCACCAAGAATCGAAGGCAAAGGGATATGAACCTACCCTGTGATAGCAGCGCATAGAGGTTGCGAATGGCTCCGTCGAACGATGATGTAATGCGGGAATTGCAGCGCCTTCGCGGCGAAATTCAGCAGCTGCGCGAAGTGGTCAGCGCTCTCTTCAACGCGGTCTTCGAGGAGACGGACGAGGACTGGGATACGGTCCCCGAGAAGGACGAATTCAACCTCTACAACTGACCGCCGGGGCGCCCGGCAACGGCTGCGTTTGTGGATGTACCGCGGCGTTCCGCGTCCCGCACGACGGGATCTGAGGGGGGCCGCAAAAGACCATAAAGCGCCCGCCCCTTTGCCAAACCGTGAGGCGACCGGACCGCTATCGGCGACAGACCGCCCTACAGGAGATCGGCCCGGACGGCCAGCGAGCGATCTCCGAGTCCACGGCCGTCGTCGTCGGCCTCGGGGCGCTCGGGAGCATCTCCGCGGATATCCTGGCGCGGGCCGGTGTGGGCCGGCTTCGGCTCGTCGACCGGGACGTTGTCGAGCTCGTGAACTTGCAACGGCAGTCCCTGTACTCGGAAGAGGACCTCGAACGGCCAAAGGCGGACGCGGCAGCGGATCGGCTCCGCAACGTCAACTCGGACATCGAGGTGGAACCTCTCGCGAAGGACGTACATGCGGGGACGGTCCACGACCTCCTGCGAGGAGTCGACATCATCCTGGACGGCACCGATAACCTCGAGACCCGCTTCCTCCTGAACGAATCGGCGATCGACGCGCACCTGCCGTTCGTCTACGCGGGCGCGATCGCGACGTACGGGATGGTCCTCGCCATCCGGTCGCCCGACACGGCGTGTTTCCGGTGTTTCAACCCGAAACCCTTACCCCCCGGCAGCCTGCCGACGTGCGAGACCGCGGGCATCTTCAATGCGGTGTCCGCCCAGATCGGCGCGATCCAGGCCGGCGAAGCGTTGCGTCTCCTCGTCGGAAACCCTCCGTCCGGCGACTTGCTCGTCATCGACGGTTGGCGCCCTGGGATCGAGCGGATCCGCATCGCACGGCGTGCGGACTGTCCCGCCTGCGTGGGCGGTCAGCGCGACTATGTCGGGGCGAGGCGCACGCAGGTCCTCGCGTCCCTTTGCGGGAGCGACACGATCTCCCTCGACCCGGTCCATCGCGGCACGATCGACCTCGACGGCCTCGCGAGCCGACTCCGCGGCCTCGGCACCGCACGTCGTGCGGGCGACGTCCTCGTTGCCGACGTGGAAGGACGTCGCCTCACGGTCTTTCCGGACGGGCGCGCGTTGATTCGCGGCGTGAAGGACGAGTCGGAGGCCCGCAGCGTGTACGCGAAGTACGTGGGGATTTGACGTGGTCCGCGCCGGCGTCCTCCTCCTCAGCGGTGGATTCGACAGCCCCATCGCCGGCCACCTCATGGCCCGTCAGGGGCTCGGCCTCGTGGCCGCGCACTTTTCCCTCGAGCCGATCACGGACGACGCGGCCGAGGTGAAGGCGCGGGCCCTTTGTGGGATCATCGGTGTTCCCACATTGTACGTCGTGCGGGTCGGAGAGGCGTTCGCCGACGTCGCCCACGCGGCGAACCGGCGCTTCTATTTCATCCTGACCAAGAGGATCATGGTCCGCCTCGCCGACGCCATCGCCGATCGAGAGGGGGCGGAGGTCCTCGTGACGGGAGAGAACCTCGGTCAGGTTTCGAGTCAGACTCTCGCGAGCCTCCGGGCGATCGATGCGGTCGCGAGGCGGCCGATCATCCGGCCGCTGATCGGATTCGACAAGCAGGAGATCGTGGACCGGGCGAAGGCGATCGGCACGTACGAAGTCTCGAAGGGCCCGGAAATCTGTGACCTCCTGGGTGGAAGAGGAGGCGAAACTCCCCGTGGATCGGCTGGTGGCGGAGTGCCTCGAAGAGGTCCAGCCGGAAAGGTTCAAAGCGGACCGTGCCCCTGGGTCGCTCTCGGCCCGTGCGGAGACGGCGCGATGACCTACTACCTACTCAAACCGTGTCGCACCGCCACGGCGTTCATCTCGACCCTCAAGAAGCCGGCGCGCGTGGACCTTCCTGGGGCCGCGGAACGGCTGCGGGGGGCGGGCTGGCGCGTCAGCGACGTCAAGGTGATGCTCATCCTCGAAGGCGAGCCCGAGTTGACCCTGTACGAGAGCGGAAAGATCCTCGTCAAGACGGACGACGAGCGCCGTGCGCGCGAGGCGATCGACCACGTGTACGAGGCGCTCGGGATGGCCGCGCCGATGGCCGCGGCGTGAGCTCTTCGTTATCGACGTCGATAGGCAGCGAGAATCTATATAGCCCGCCCGGAGAATCATGCTCTCGGAGGACCGCAGTGACGCCGCGCCGCGCATTCGCCTTGGCGGTTGCGGCACTGCTCGCCATCATCGCGGTCGCATCGCTCGGCACGTACGCCAGCGGCACCATCAAGATCGCGGTGAGTGCGACGCCGCTCAACTGGCAACACCTGAACGTCGTCTTCTCGGACATCCAGGTCCATCGGGCGAATGCGGGGAACGCGAGCGGTTGGACTTCCGTGCCCTTGTCGACGACGCAGATCGACTTCGTCGGCCTTGGAAATGTGACGCAACTCCTGTCCCTCGACCGCGCGCCGCCCGGGAAGTACACGCAGCTCCGGATCGCCATCAACTCCGTCGAAGGCGTCCTTCCGAACGGGACGCATGTCACCGTGACCGTGCCCGATGGCGAGTTGATGACGGTGACCCCGTTTGATCTCGCCGGCGGCGGCTCTGTCACGATCACGCTGAATTTCGACTTGGCGAGCTCGATCCATGGCGCCGGCGACAAATGGATCTTCCGTCCGGTTCTCGGGTCGGTCCAGATTGATTGAGCGTCGTTGGCTCTGACGACGTTCGACGGATAAGTCACTCACCGAAGCGCCGTTGCCGCATCTGGTACGACCGCAGGGCGCGGAGGAAGTCGATCTTCCGGAAGCCTGGCCAATACACGTCGACGAAATACAGTTCGGCGTAGGCGAGCTGCCACAGGAGGAAGTTTGAGATCCGCT
>WNGJ01000689.1_pt1 | contig 35207 bp, 27 predicted proteins | sample 5400611 | NCBI WGS metagenome assembly WNGJ01 (sample SAMN13153375, study PRJNA577476) | soil metagenome | isolation source: 40 cm soil or saprolite under Garry oak tree replicate 1 | place: USA:California | collected 2016-06-15
GGATAGGTGGGCGTCGCGCGCGTAGGGTCGGCGCCGTAGGCGTCGGAGTTGAAATCCCCGACCAGGATCGTGGGCCGCGTCTCAGCCGCGAGCAACGCGAGCAGCTCGTGCGCTTGCGCGACCTGCAGCTCCGAGACCTCCTGGCCGGCCAGATGCGTGGCGACGACTCGATACGCCTGCCCGCCAATCGTCGCTTCCACCGAGCTCCACCCCTGGTAGACGCCCGTGGTCACGCCGCCCAAGGTGACGGGCAGATACGCGCTGTACACCCCTGACGCGGAGCCCGCATAGGGGACGTCGCCGCGCACCAGCACGGCGTCGCCGTCGGTGAAGCGGACGCCCTGGAAGATCGGCCGCCCGAGGTCGTCGAACCCGGCGATCACGGGCACCTGGATGTCGGTGGTCCGATCCACGGCGGCCGCGGTATAGTCGAGACCGCGGGCGTGGAGCGAGTCGAGCACGAGCTGCAAAAAGTCGTAGGCGACCTGCGTGGCGAGCTCTTGGAAGGGGTGGTCGGTGGTGCGGTACAGCGCCAGCTCCTCGAGGCCCACGACGTGAGGCCGCCGCGCCGCGATCGCCCCGGCCAGCGCCCCCGCCCGCGCGGGGAAGTTCGTGGCGCGCACCCGCGCCCACTCTTCGGTCGCGAGGGCGACCGCCTCCTCGGGTGTGCGAGCCTGGACGACTCGCTCGATCTCCGCCCCGACGTAAACGTTCCAGGTGAGCGCGGTGACGCCCGGCGCGGCCGCCGCGCTGAGGAGTGGGTTCGCCCGGGCGGGTCCCGCCGGGCTGGTGTCGACGCACCCGGCGATGAGCAGCGCCCCGGCGAGGAGCGCGACGTCGCGGCGCAGGACTGGCATGAACATTGGAGCCTCGCGGAAGTTTGGAGGCTCCATGGTGCGTGGCGACCGTCAAGCGTCCGTCAAGCCGTAACGCTCCGCGCGGCAGCCGTCACCGCCGCACGGCGGTCACCGCTGCGTAGGCATCCAGGTATCCCGCGCCCACCTCCCACGTCGCGAACCCAGGCAGGGGGCGCGCCGTCTGAGTGATGGCGGCCAGCACCTGATCGGGCGTCAGGTGGCCGCCCGCAGCCTCCTGCAGCAGAGCCACGACCCCAACGACGTGTGGCGTCGCCATGGACGTGCCGGAGGCGCAGGTGTAGTAGGGCAGGTTGGACAGGCTGATGGCGCAGCTGCTCGTCAGGTCGAAGTCGTGGGGCGCGTCGTCGACATTCAGGACGAAGCCGGTCGAGGCCCGCGTCGACACGATGTGCACCCCGGGCGCCGTGATGTCGGGGTGGTACAGCGGATCGCCCGCGACCCCGCGCGAGGAGAAATCGGCGAGCCAGGGGGGCCGGTTTTGGCCCGTCGGATCGTCGCAGTGAATCGCGGAATTGGTAGGATCGGGGCTCACCAGCTTGCACCCCGCGGCTACGCCGATCACCCAGGGCGCGACGCTGTAGGGGTTCAAGGTGTTCGGGTCGGGGCCATCGTTTCCCGCGGCGAACACGACCGTGATGCCGTGGTCGTGCACCGTCTTCGAGGCTTTGTTGATCGGATCGTTGGGATCGAAGGCGCCGCTCGTACCCCAGGAGTTGTTGACCACCTGGATGTTGTAGTCCTGCTGGTGGTCGAGGATATAGTCGAAGCCCGCCAGGGCCCAGAAGATGAACAGCACGTCCCCCGCCCCGATGCCGATGAGCTTGGCACCCGGGGCGACACCCGTGTAATAGCCGCCCGAGGCCGCGCCGAGCCCCGCCGCGATCCCGGAGACGTGGGTGCCGTGGCCGATGGACGTCTCGCTGTTGGGGAGGCCGGTGACGAACAGGTCGGCGCCCTGCTTGATGATCTTGTTGATCGAGCCCTGGAACGTGAACAGATCCCGCAGGTTGAAGAGGATCTTGATGTTCTGGATCGTCTTGTCGGGGTAGTGGACGTCGGGGTTGTAGAGCCCGTCAATCCCGGAATCGAGGATCGCGATCCCCACGCCCTTGCCGGTGATCCCCAGGGCCTGCACGGCGTCGGCCCGGATCGTCGGCACGCTCTCGTGCAACAGCAGGCCGCTGAACGGCACACCGTAGTACCACAGCTGGCGGTTCAAGTAGATGGATCGGATGCCGCTGAACCCAGCGATCTGCGTGATCTGCGACGGAGTCGCGAGGGCCGCGACGAGCGCCAGATGCTTGAACTGAATCGCCCCGGCGCCGGTGGTGAGGATAGCGCTTGTGACGGCGTCACGGGTGATGGCGCTCTCGTCGTAATTGACGATCACCACGAGATTGTCGGTGGGCAAGGCGGTGGCGAGTGCGGCGGAGAGCGCGGGGTCGAAGAGACCGCTCCCCCCACCGAGGATGCCGAGGAGCGACTGCGCCCGGTCGGGCGCAGCCACGTCACGCCGGGCGTCGCACGCCCCCACTGCGAGGACCAGCGACGCAAAAGTAAGCCACTTCCTCATGGATCCTCCTTGAGCGGGAGCCGCCTGGAGCGCATGGACCGTCGAACGCTCGCGACCGCAAGACGAGTGCCGATCGGCCCCGAGCGGCTTCGGAGCGGGCGTGTGGCGGTAGCGCGACAAGCGCGTGGAATCACCGCATCGCGGCCCCGGTTATCGTTCGTGTCATGGGCACCCAGCCGACCTCACCAGCCTTCCTGTTCGATCTCGACGGCACGCTCGTGGACTCGGTCTACCAACACGTCCTGGCATGGCGCGAGGCGCTCGAGGCCGCCGGGATCGAGCTCTCGGTGTGGCGCATCCACCGGCGGATCGGCATGAGCGGCGGGCTGTTCCTCAACGCGCTACTGCGCGAGGTCGGGCGGCGGATGTCTGCGGACGAAGAGGCGCGCGTGCTACGGGTGCACGCCGAGTCGTACGCGCGTCAGGTAAGCCAGGTTCGCCCCTTGCCGGGGGCGCGGGAGCTGCTCGCCTATCTCTCCAAGGTCCATGTTCCCTGGGCAATCGCGACCAGCGGGCGTCTGGAGAGCGCGCGCCCCACCCTCGAGATGCTCGGCCTGCCGGCGAGCACACCCCTCGTCACACGCGACCAGGTCAAGCACGCCAAACCCGATCCCGATCTCTTCATCGCCGCGGCGGCGTTGCTGAAGGTGCCGGTGGAAGAGTCGGTGGTGGTGGGCGACAGCGTGTGGGACCTGCTCGCCGCCCGGCGCGCACGGGCGCTGGCCGTGGGGCTGCTCTCGGGCGGTTACGGCCAGGAGGAACTAGAGCGGGCGGGCGCCTACCGCGTGTATCAGGACCCAGCGGACCTGCTGCGCCACCTGGACGAGGTCGGCGTGAGACTGGCAGGGGACTGAAGAAGTGCGAACGCGGAATGCGGAACGCGGAACCGGCTAGGGCCGATTAGCCCCCACAACCCCGACCTGACTCTAGGCCCTTGGTGCGTGACTGCCACGGGAGTGCCCCTCCGTACGTTGCCCCCGTAAGGACCCTCAACCAAGGAGGTCGCCGTGCGGCAGCAGCGCCTTCACCGCGCCGGCGTTCGTCCTCGTTGCCATGATCTTCGCGTGCGGTGCCCGAGACCTACTTCACCGTTCTCGAACCGTCGCATAACGACACAACCACAGGAGACTGGTATGCCGCTCAAGTACTTGCTCATCGTCGCGGGGTTGCTCGCCGTCGCGGGTGCGGACCGGAGCGCGACGCTCCGAGAAGCGTGGGGGAAGGTGAAAGCGACGGTCGCACGACACCTGAAGCGTGGCCGCAGGACGCTCGCGCCGCGTTGGCGTTCACCCACAACCGTTAGGAGGGGATATGTCGCTCCGACATTTGCTGTTCATCGCGGCGCTGCTGGTGGTGGGCGGTTGCACCCTCGCCCCGATCGAGCCCTGCCTCACACAGCAGCCGGTGACGCAGCGGACGGCCCTCGTCGCGGCGCACGATGAATCGCCCGGCAACGGGACGGTGCAGTGCGTCCCAGACTCGCCAAGCCAACCCTGAGGTGCTCGGCCACGAGGCGGGGCGTCGTGTTTCCCCTACGGCGGCGGCGCTCCCCCCCCCCCGCTGGCCCGCCCCATCGTGGCCAGCGCCGCCGCGGCGTCGGGCCACCGCCCCGCCGGCTCGGGCGCGAGACAGCGGCGCACTAATTCCGCGAGCCACGCGGGGAGCGAGCGCACCTCCTCGAGGGGATCAGACTCGGGTGCCGGCGGCCGCCCCGTGAGCATTTCGTGGGTGACCACGCCGACGGCGAACATGTCGTCCCGAGGGCCGGCGGGCGTGGGCGTGCCGCCGGAACGGCGCTCGGGGGCGATATACGGGCCCGCGCACAGCGTGACGGTCGCCACCCCGGGTTTCCCTCCGTCGAGTGAGCGCTCCACTGCATCCACGATCCCAGCGTCCGCGACGAGCGTGTGACCCGCCGCCAAGAGCACGTTCTCAGGCTTCAGATCCCCGTGCACCACCTGCCCAGCGTGCGCGTGGGCGAGGCCGGCCAGGACGTCGCGCAGAATCGCCACCGCCTGGCGCAGGGGCAGCTCGCCGCTGCGCGTCATCAGCGCCCGCAGTGTAGTGCCGTCCACGAAGGCCCGCGTATGATAGATGAATGCACCGGCCCGCCCCCCGTTTCGGGGGGCCGCGAGCGCCGGGTGGCGCAGCCGGTCGGCGAGCAGGATCAGCTCCCGCTCGAACCGGCTCGCATCTACGGCGAGGGAGAGCTTGCCCGGCAGCACCTTGACGAGCAGCTCTGGGCCGTCCGGCACCTCGGACGCCACGAACATGCGACACTCGCCCACCGGCCGCACCTCACGCTCGACCCGGTAGAGGGGTCCGAGGGCGGTTCCGAGCGCAGCGTGCAGATCGGTCACGGATCCAACATACCGCGCGTTTTCGCAGCCCGCTGCATCCGACTCTAACGGAACACGATCCACAAGGCGCCGACCGCGGCCGCGAGCAGCGCCGAGAGGGCGACGTTCACGCGCCGCTCACGAGGCGGCGCCTGAGTGCCGGCCGCCGGCGCCACGGTCTGATAGGTGAGATCAGCTACCCGCTCAGGCGCCGGCGCGGGCGTCGCGAGGCTCACGCCGATCAGGATCAGCGCGCACAGCGCGAACAGCAGCGCGGCGAAATGCAGGAAGTTGATGCCGGCGAGCCAGGCCCACACGGTGCCGCCTGCGAGGTGGGACTTCGCCAGCTCGAGCCCCAGCCGTGCGGCGCCCAGCACGAAGCCGGTGAGGAGCGCCGCCATCGCGCCCGCCCCGTTCAGGCGCGGGCTCATGATCCCGAGGAGGAAGCACGCCGCGATGGGCGGCGCAATGTAGGCCTGCACGCTCTGGAGATAGATGTAGAGCTGGGGCGAGACGTACTTCATGAAGGGGATCCACAACAGGCCGAGCACGACGAGGACCACTGTCGTGGCCCGTCCCACCGCCACCAGGCGCTGCTCGCTCGCGCCGGGCCGCAGCTTGCGGTACACGTCCCACGTCAGCAGGGTCGAGCAGGAGTTGAACGCCGACGCGAGCGAGCTCATGAGCGCGGCCAGCATCCCGGCGAGAACGAGTCCGCGGAACCCGGGAGGGAGGAGGCGCGTCACCAGGGCGGCGTAGGCGGTATCAGCCGCGCCACCGCGCACGTCCACGTAGAGCGCCGCCGCGATGATGCCGGGCAGCACGAAGATGAACACCGGCAGGATCTTGAGGAACCCGGCGCAGATCGTTCCCCGCCGGGCGGCGCTCACGTCCTTCGCCGCGAGCACGCGCTGCACGATGTGCTGGTCGGTGCACCAGTACCAGACCCCCAGGATGGGCGCGCCGAAGACGATGCCCGTCCAGGGAAATTGCGGGTCGCTCGCGGCCTTCCACATCGAGAAGAAGCCGGCCGGTACGTGCGCGACCAGCCCGCCCCATCCCCCCACCGCCCGCAGGCCCAGGACCGTGAGAACCCCCGAGCCTACGATCAGCACGAAGGTCTGCATCACCTCCGTGTAGATCACGGCGCGCAGGCCTCCCAGCACCGTGTAAAACCCCGTGATCACGATGAGGCCCGCCGCGCTCGTCCAGAGGCTCAGGCCGGTGAGCGCGCGCAGCACCACGCCTCCCGCGAACAGCGTCACGCTGATCTTCGTGAGCACGTACCCGATGATCGAGACCCAGGTCAGATACGCGCGCGCGGCGGGGTTGAAGCGCCGCTCCAGGAACTCGGGCATGGTATAGACGCCGCTCCGCAGGTAGAACGGCACGAACAGCCAGCCCAGGAGCAGCAGCACGAAGCAGGCGAGCCACTCGAAGTGGCCGACGGCGAGCCCGCTCGCGGCGCCCGTACCCGCGAGACCCACCAGGTGCTCGCTCCCGATGTTCGACGCGAACAGGCTCGCGCCCACCGCAAGCCAGCCGACGTCGCGCCCCGCGAGGAAGTAGTCGGAGCTGACGTTCTTCTCGCGCCGGGCCGCCCAGTAGCCGATCCCCAACAGGACGAGGAAGTAGGCGCCGATGACCGGGACGTCGGCGCTCATCGCGGCACGAAGCGCGTCGTGTCGTGCTCGACGACGATGTCGTAACGCCTGCTCCGCACGGAGATGTTGCGCAGCACGAGCCGGCGCACCGCAGCAGGAAGCGCGGGCGGGAACGCCGGCTCCAGGCCACGCTCGGAGAGACGCAATCCCGTGTAGCCGAACTCGACCTGCTGCAGGAATCCGCCGGCGCCGGTGAGGAAGTCCACCCCCTGGCTCGTCTGAGTCTCGGCGAGCACGTCGAACGGCGGGCGCACGTAGCCGCGGTACGACAGGGGCAGCAGAGAATCCACCAGCGCCCGGTCGCCCAGCTCCGCGGCGACGACCGCGTACAGGGTGACCGTCATCATGACGCCGGGCCCCTCCCGGCGCATCAGTCGCAGCGCGCTCTCCAAGTCATTGCGTTTGACGCGCTCGCTCATCGGCAGCGCCAGCGGGTAGGCGAGGAGCGGGACGACGGCCCCCTGCTTCTCGGCCGGAGCGCCGTCAAACGTCGGGTGGTACAGGCCGGCGGAGTCGTAGGGCACGTCGAGGCGCTCCGCCACGCGGGCCCAGCGCGGGTCGGCCTGGCGGCGCAGCCGCCGGCTCGCCGCCACCGCGATCTCGAGGTTCTTGCGTGCGACGGCGTTGGTGTAGGCGTCGTTCCCGACGCCGATGAGCCCCTCGTCCACCGAGACGACGTGGTGAATGCCGTAGCGGCCGGTCGCGCTGTCGAGGGTCGCGCGGCTCACCCAGAAGTCCGCCGTCGCGCGGATCACGGGATAGCCGCAGCACGCGAGCCAGTCAGTGTCTCCGGTCGAGAGGAAGTATTGCCACTGCGCCAGGGCGACGTCGCCGTTTACGTGGATCTCGTACAGCGCGTTCTGCCAGGCGAAGCGCGGGGTCGTCTCCTCGCCCAGCTCGTCCGATTCCCAGGGATACTGGGCACCGCGGTATCCGTGGGCCTGCGCGTTGCGACGCGCCGCCGCGAGCGCGCGCACGCGGAAGCCGACGAGGGAGCGCGCGATGCGGGGATGGAGCACGACCAGCGCCGGGAACATCCAGGTGTCGCCGTCCCAGAACATGTGCCCGTAGTAGCCGGCGCTCGAGAGTCCCATCGGGGGGATGCTCACGTCCGCGCCCTCACGCGCGCTCGCGAGCAGCCCGAAGAGCATGGCGTGCACCAGGCGCTGCAGCTGCGGGTCGCCCTCGACCACTATGTCCGTCTCCCATAGGGCGTGCCACGCGGCCACGTGATCGGCGAGCAGGGCGTCGTAGCCGCGCGCCCCCGCCGCGCGCGCCACGTCCTGGACGCGGGCGACAGGCGCGCTATCGACCGATGAGGCGACCCCGACGTACTTGTAGGCTGTAAGGGGCACGCCGGCCGTCGCGTCGAACGACGCCTCGAGTGCGACCCCAGAGTCACTCCACACAGGGCGCAGCGAGACGGCCCGCTGCCCCGCGGGCCAACCCACCCGCGCTGCAATCGCCACCGCGGTCCCCCGCCCCACTGTGCGCCCGGCGAGCCAGAGCTCACCCCCGATGCGCGCCGAGTCGGGAGTCACTGCGCGAGCGCGCAGCGCCACGTAGCCGGGATACCACAGCATCGCGGGATCCCATCCGGGCTCGCTCTGCTCCAGGCGCTCGAGCGCCAGACGGTGCGGGGGCGTCCGCGAGCGGAGCGGGAACACGAGCGTGACGCGGCCGGTGAAGCGCGGCACCAGCACCAGCTTCACCGCGGCGAGGCGCGAGTTGGCGCGCGACACGAACGCTTCGACGGAAACCGAAGTGCGACGGTCGCCCTCCACCCAGTCGTAGGTCGTCCGCAGGACGCCGTCGAACATGTCGAGGGTCTGCCGATAGCCGGAGAGGGTGCTCGTGTCGCGCGCGGCCGCGCCCAGCCAGGCGCGGCCGTCGGAGACGTCGATCGCGTTCCACGCCGGGAGGGCCGCGATGCGCGGCACGTCACCGGGGCCGTGATCGTAGACCCCCGCGGCGAAGGAGAGCGCCGGTGCCGTGCCGGTGGGCGTAGTGACGAGGCTGAACGCCCCGTTGCCGAGGAAGGTGGGCGTGTGGTAGGCGGGGTCAGTGGTGGAGAGCAGGAACGTCGAGTCCTGGGCGGCTAGTTGGACAGCCAAGACGAGCAGCAACGAGCCAGCCGGCGAGACGGCACGATGTCTCGTGGCTGGCTCGTATGACATTACGCGACCGCGTCGCAGGTCAGAAGTTGTACCGGATGCCGGCTTGCAACCGTCGTGGCAGGATGGGCCGTGCGAAGAAGTAGTTGCCCCCGACGCCGACGAGGGAACGCGGGTTGCCCTCCTCGAGGCCGATCGACTGAAGGGCGTTCAGCAGATCGGCGGAGAACGTCATGCTTCGGCGGGGCAAGGTGTAGGACGCGCCGAGGTTGACATAGCCATACGCGGGGAGGGCGGTGCCCTTTGTCACATCGGAATACCGTCGCCCCACGTAGTGCCAGTCTCCGAGCAGGGCGAAGCCGGATGTCGAGTACGTGGCAGCGATGTTGCCGATGACCGGAGGGACGCCATTGATCCAGCTCCCGATGTCGGCGCCCGCCCCCGTCCCGAGCTCGGCCTTCAGAATCGTGGCGTTGCCAAGGAGGCTGAGCCCGCCGCCAGGCTTGGCTGACGCTTCGAGCTCCACGCCGTACGCACGGTTCTGGGCGCTGAACTTAGTGACCCATGTGACCTTCCCCGTGAGCGGATCGATGACGGCGCCCTGACCACTGATGTCCTTGAGGATCGAGTAGAACCCGGTCACCGTCAGTCCGTAACGGCCGGATAGGACCTTCACCCCGCCTTCACCAGTCAGCACGTGCTTCGGTGGGAATGCGTCGACCTGACCTTGAGCGGTGTCGTTCAGGAAGTCGTCGAGCGCGGGCATCTTGTAGGCCCGATTCCCCTGGACGTAGATAGCAACGTGGTCGCTCGCTTCGTAATTGAGCCCCACGGACGCCGCCCAATCGCCGATGGTGCGAGTGAAATGGCGCCAGGTGGAGGTCCCAAAGGGCTCGCTGTCGGCCACCGTTGCGGCACCGAGGACATAGGTGCTGTCTTTCTGTGAGTTCTGAACGTAGTCGTCGTTCTCATACCGCGCGCCCACGTCCGCCCGCAAGCGATCCGTCAGACGGACGCTCCCGCCCGCAGTGGCCGAGAAAACGGTTGCCTGACCATTCCCATTGACGTAATTGGACAGATAGTGGTAGAACCCGTTCTGCGTTATGGGTATCGCGGTGCCCCCGCTGTAGGCGACCAAGTCGACGAAATGTGGGTTGTTCTCGACGTTCGTTAGCAAGTTGTTGAAATACCATGTGTTCCCCTGCGTGTACGTGCCGAGATACGCACCCAACGCCACATCGCCCCGTTCAAAGGAGCGACGCAGCTCGACCTGATCCTGGAACGCGGTGAGCGGCTTATCCACGCGCCAGTCGCCCATCTCGGCGAGCAGGCCATTGGGGGTGTCGAAGGCCGCACGCTGCCCGTTTGCGTTGAGAACGTTGGTGAAAAAGAGCTTCGTGGAGTCAGCAGTAATGCCTTCTTGCGCGAGGATGCTGTTAGCGATGCTCTGCGCCGAGCCAAACGCGGCGCCGTTCACGAAGGCGTTCCATGCCTCCTGGTCCTGCATGACCTGCGCAGCGTTGCGCAGGTTCCAACCTCCGGCCAAGTCGAACGAGGCGTCCGCTGTGAGCCACACTGCTTTCGTGCGAATGCCATCGCCGAGCGGTAGGCTGAGCTGGCCCGTCGGGATAGGGACGGTGATGGCGAGTCCTTCGGTCGTGTTCATCGACCCATAGTTTGAGAACCCCGGCGCATAGGTGGGGTCGCTCGGGTTCTGCATCGGCAAGTCGAGAATGAATTGGTTGCGGTCGTCGATGTACTTGAGAGACGCTCGCACATAGCCGTTGTCGAGTTGCCGGGTCAGGCTCATCTTCAGTTGACCGCCGCGGATCCCGTCGTATCCCGGATCACGCACGCCGTGATCATACCGATAGAAGCCGCCAAGACTGAACCGCCAGTCCTGGCCGAGCGGACCGTTATCGTTGAAGTCGTAGCGGGCCAACTTCTGGGTCGCCCCGGTAACTGTCAACGCTCCGCGGAAGTCGGGTCCGCCTTCTTTGTTGACGATGTTGATGATGGCCCCAGGGGTGTTGGACCCATACAGAGCCGAGCTGCCCCCTCGCACCACCTCCATCCGGTCGACATTCTCGTCCATCCGAATGAGGTTGTCGGCGTTCATGAAATAGGTGTGCATCGTCGGGAACACCGGCAGCCCGTCTTCCATGAACATTACGTACTCGACGCCCAGGATTCCCCGCATGCTGATGTTTTCGTTCACTTCGCCGCCCGAACTTTCCACCCGCGTGAATCCCGGAACGTAGCGGAGCGCTTCGGTGGTGCTGCGGGGCGCGGCCTGCGTGAGATCGGCGGCGGAGAGAACGGTTGTGGCGTTACTCGTCTCGAGCTTGGTGCGGGGTGTCTGCGTGCCGGTGACCACCACCGCCTCGAGGTGCAGCGGGTCGGACGCGAGCATCACGTCGTGCGTGGTCCGCTGTGCCGCCGCGACGGTCACGGTGTCGGTGCGGCTGCGGTAGCCGATGAGCCGGACGCGGAGCACCTGCGAGCCCGCGGGCACCGCCTCGATAACGTAGCTCCCGCCCGGGCCGGTGACGGCGCCTTTGTCGACCTGGAGAATGGAGACCTGCGCGCCCGCGATGGGAGCGCCACGGTCGTCGCTGACCTTGCCGGCGATGGAGCCGGTCTGAGCTGCCACTTGCGCGCGCGCCGGCAGGGACGCCAGCGCGAGGCTCGCTAGGGCGAGCCACGAACGGAAGGTAATCGTCATGGGAGATCCTCCGTGGGGAAAAGCGCGAGGATGCACAACGGCGCAGCGGCACGCGCCTCAAAGCGCGTGCCGGAAGCGCGCCCGGGTGACGCATGCAAGTGAGGGCCTGGCTTGCAGCTGCGCGGCCCGGGCTCGCGAGGGAAGAGGGGTGGGGCCCCAGGGTGACGCAGGCGCGCCACGCCTGGGGCGCAACCGCAACGGCTAAACGGGCCCGCTCACCATCCCGGCGTGGGACGTCGCCCAGGCCTTCCCCAAAGCGGACGCGAGGCGTCCGTACGTCACGAACCCGGAGCCGACGGTGAGCAGCATCGCACACCGAGGGCAACGCCGGTGCGGCGCTGCCGCGTGACACGCTCGAGAAAGCGTCCCCGGGTCGAGCCCACCCAGAAGACTCCCGCGACGATGTGGACCACGAGCAGGTCACGCCGATCGTGCTGCGCCTCGCCCGCAGCGCCCTCGGCCCGGCGCTCCTTCCGTCTTGCCGTGGCCTGCCGGGCTCCAAGAAAGCGGGCCGACGTGCTAGACTTCCTCCGCTCGTTCCTCTAATAAGGAGTTGCGTCGGTGAGGCGACACGGAGCGCTGATGGTCGCGGTAGGCCTGGTCGCGGGGTGCACGTCCACACCGCCGCCGTGGAGCCCGGCCAGACGCTTGGCCCCTCATCCGCAGCAGGAGTTCGTTCCGTCGGACGCCGGGACGGTGTACCGGGCCATGGGCCTCCTCACCGACACCACGCGCGTCCGCTTCGTGGGGTCCCTGCGGTTTCTCGCCGGCACCACGTCCGACTCGACCCTCGCCGTCTTCGCCGTCTCGCTCCGCAACAGCTCGCTCACCTTCGCCCCGCAGGGGCGCGACTTCATCGCGGGCTACCACGTGGAGTTCGCGTTCCGCAAAGACAGCGCATCGGGAGCCGACCGCTCCGTGGCGCGGGACGAGACGGTGCGCGTGAGCAGCGTGCGGGAAACGCAGCGGCGCGACGAGAGCGTCGTGTTCCAGGAGTTCGTCCGCGTGCCCCCCGGCGCCTACCAGCTGCGCGTCGTGGTGCGCGACGCCAATAGCCCCGCGGTCGCCACTGCGGGCGCGCTGGACACCGTGCCGCGCTTCGCGGGGCCGAGCCTCGGTGTGCCGATCCCGATATACGACGGGTCGGGGCGCGGACAGCTCGGCGCGGCGCCGAAGCTCGTCGTGAATCCCCGCGGCGCGCTGCATTACGGGCCCGACTCGCTCCGCGTCTACGTCGAAGGCTACCACTGGAAGCCGGGGACGCGCCTCGTCGCGCGGGTCGTCGCCGCGGATTCAGCGGAGTTGTGGCGCGACACGGTGGCCCTGAGCGGCGACACCGTGCTGGGGCACGCCCAGATCGTGATCAGGCCAGGAGCGCTGCCGCTGGGCCGTGGCATGCTGCACCTCGACGTCGCGGGCGGCCCCGCTACGGCGCACGCCGAGCTGCCGATCCTCGTGACCTTCTCCGACCGCTGGGCCGTCGGCCGCTTCAGCGATTTCCTGACCCTGCTGCGCTACTACAAGCGCCAGGATCTCGTGGACAAGCTGCGCAGCGCGTCGCGCGAGCAGCGGGCGGCGGCGTGGCGCGACTTCAACCGGGGGAGCGACCCCGACACGCTCACGCCGCAGAACGAGATGCTGGTCGAATACCTCCAGCGCGTCGTGCTGGCGAATCAGCGCTTCGCGGAGCCCACCGGGCCCGGGTGGCAGACGGATCGCGGCGAGGTGTTCGTGACCCTGGGCGATCCAGACCACACCTTCGAGACGGGAGGCACCTTCCCGACGGTGCGGTGGGAGTACACGCACCCTCACCTGATGCTGGTCTTCAGGGACGCGAGCGGCGGCCTCGGCCAGTATCGCCTCACGCCGGAGTCCCGCATCGACTTCGACCACGCCGTCGAGTGGGTGCGCCGGACGCCGTAGGCCGTGGTGCTAGGAGGATCCATGCGTGGTGCTGAGCGTCTCTGCCTGGTCGCGGCGTTGCCACTCGTGACGTCGCTCGCCCTCCCAGTGGCCCTGTCCGCACAGGCGCCGCTCTCCGACGGTGGCCCCCGCGCCCACGAACCGCGGCCCACCGTCCCGGCGATCACCGCCGCCGACCTGATGACGCGCCTCTACATCTTCGCCGACGACTCGATGCAGGGGCGCGAGGCCGGCACCACCGGGAACGTGCGGGGCACCGACTACATCGCCCGCGAGCTGAAACGGCTGGGTCTGGCCCCCGGCGGCGAGAACGGCACCTACTTCCAAACGATTCCCCTGAAGACGCGGGCGTTCGACGAAACCTCGACATTCGCGGTGGCGGGAGTGCGGCTCACCGCCTTCACCGACTACGTAGCGCTCGACCCTCGCGCCATCCAGAGCCCGGCGCTGCCGATCGTGTACGGGGGACTCGCGAGCGACGCGGCGCAGCCGCTCGCTGCCCAGCAAGCGGCGGGCAAGCTCGTCGTGCTGAGCGTGCCTCCCGGGGTGCGCGGGCTGCGCGGCCTCCGGTCGCTGCCCGCTCCTGCCGACGCCGCGGCGATCGCGCTCGTCGCGCTCGACTCCCTGCCGGCGCCGCTGCTCGCGCTCCTCAAGCGCCCACGGGCCTTTCTCGACGACGGTCCGCCCCCGCCGGCGGCGCGCCCGCCCGTCTTCCTGATCTCGAGCGCGGCCGCGGGACGGATGTTCTCAGGCCCACTGGCCGGTCTCGCGCCTGGCGCCGCGGGCGCCACCGCGACCGTCGACGTGCGGTTCACCGTCTCCCCCAGCGCCGCACCCGCGCGCAACGTCGTGGCGGTGCTGCCAGGGAGCGACCCCCGCGTGCGAGGCGAGTACGTCGCGATCGGCGCGCACAACGACCATCTCGGCGCGGGCGGCTCGCCGCAGGATCACGACTCGGTGCGCATCTGGAACCACGTCGTGCGCCCCGAAGGGGCCGACGACGTCGGCAAGCGCGCCACCGCGGCCCAGCAAGCGGCGGTCGATTCGGCGCTCGCGACGTTTCGGGCCCGCCACGCGGGCGCCGATCGTCCGGATTCGATCTTCAACGGCGCGGACGACGACGGCTCCGGCAGCGTCTCGGTCCTCGAGATCGCCGAGCGCCTGGCGTCGCTCAAGCCGCGACCCAGGCGTTCCGTGCTCTTCGTGTGGCACACGGCGGAGGAGAAGGGTCTCCTGGGATCGCACTACTTCACGGACCATCCCACCGTGCCCCGCGACTCGATCGTGGCACAGCTCAATCTCGACATGGTGGGGCGCGGTGGCGCGGGGGACGAGACCGGCCGCACGAAGGACGGCACGCCGCTGCATGGCGGGCCACGCTACGTGCAGCTCGTCGGCTCGCGCCGGCTGTCGACCGAGCTCGGGGACCTGGTGGAACGGGTGAATCGGGAGGGTCATCACGACCTCACGCTCGACTACGCGCTGGACGCGAACGGGCACCCCTCCAACATCTACTGCCGCAGCGATCACTACGAGTACGCGCGGTACGGCATCCCCATCGTGTTCTTCACGACAGGGCTGCACTCCGACTATCACCAGCTCACGGACGAGCCCGAGTACATCGACTACGAGCACATGGCTCGCGTCGCGAGCCTGGTCGAGGACGTCGCGGCGCACGTCGCGGACGCAGACCACCGGCCCGTCGTCGATCAACCCAGGCCCGATCCCACCGGGACCTGCCGGCAGTAGTCAGGGGTGAGGGCGGGGCCACGACTCCGTCGGCGCGTCCGCCGGCGGGGTGAGCGACTGGAGGTAGGTCACGAGCGGCCACACCGCCTCCGCCGTTGGCAGCAGCCCCCCATACGCCGGCATGCCGTGCGGCCGGCCGTAGTAGATCGACTGGAAGATCGCCCCGTCCGAGCCGCCGAAGCGCCAGCGGCCGTCGGCGAGGCTCGGCCCGACCCAGCCCAGCGCCCCGCCGCCGTGACAGCCGTCGCAATTCATCACGGCGAACATCTTTTCTCCCGCGGCCGCCACGCTGCGGTCTCCCTTGTAGGGATTCACGAGCGTCGCACCGGCCGGGGCGGCACCGCCCGCAAAAACGTGCTGCTCGTAGCGCAGCGCCGGCTGCGCGCCGGCCGGCCCGCCCGGCCGCCCGCAGGCCGCGAGTAGCGCGACGGCCATCCGCGCGCCTAGAACCCGAACACCCATACGATGCCGCCCTGGCTCGTGTGGCGCGCGAGGTCGGGGGCGAAGTCCGCGGGCGGGCGCACGTCCGTCGGATCGTCGGACCGGACGTCCCCCGCGAGCAGGAACCAGTCGCCGCCGATGCCGGCGTACACGGCGACGTATTGCCTCCCGTCGGGACCCAGGAAGGTGATGGGATTTCCCACCACGCCCGATCCCACCTTGAACTTCCACAGCACCTTGCCGGTGCGGGCATCCGCCGCCTTGAACCAGCCGTCGAGGGTGCCGTAGAACACCACGTCCCCGCCCGTCGCCACCACGCCGCTCCACACCGGGTAGCGCTCCGGGATCTGCCACACTCGGCGGCCTGCGGACGCATCCCAGGCGATGAACGCGCCCAGGTGACCGCCCGGCCCCGCGTGGTACGGCGTCGTGGCCCCGATGAACGGTGTCGCCGCGATCCGCGTCACCGGCGTCGCCTGGTAGTCCATGCACATGTTGTTGGTGGAGGCGTAGAACAGCCCGGTGCGCGGCGAGAACGCCGCGGGTGACGCCGGGCTCTTCCCTCCTTCCAGAGTCGGGCACACGTTCTTCACGGTGCCACGCGAGGCGCCGGTGAGCTTGCTCGAGTCGATGACCGGCCGCCCCGTGGGGAGATCCACGCGGGTGGCCCAGTTCACGGGCACGAACGGCTCGGCCTTGAGCACCTCGCCCGTGACGCGGTCGAGCGTGTAGGCGAAGCCGTTCTTATCGAAGTGCACCAGGGCCCGGCGCCGCCGCCCCGCCACGTCCAGGTCCGCCAGGATCATTTCGGCGTTGGCGTCGTAGTCCCAGCTGTCGTGAGGAGTGAATTGGTACGCCCATACGAGCGCCCCGTCCTCCGGCCGGCGGGCGAGCACGCTCGCGGTCCACTTGTTGTCACCGGCGCGCTGTTCGGGGTTGTACGGGCCCGGGTTCCCCACGCCATAGTACACGAGGTCGAGCGCCGGATCGTAGGTCAGCCACCCCCACACCGGCGCCCCGCCGCTCTTCCACACATCTGCCGGCCACGTGCTGAGCGCCAGGTCTTTGCCTGTGTCGTAGAACGGCCGAAAGGTGCCCGGCCGCGCGAGCACCTGACTGTCCGGCCCCATGTTGTACGCGGTCCAGAGCAGCCTCCCGGTCGCCAGGTCGAGCGCCTTCAGCCAGCCGTGGATGCCGAACTCCCCGCCCGACGGGCCCACGAGCACGCGATCCTTGACGACGAGCGGCGCCATCGGCGTGGTCTCGCCTTGCGACAGATCGCCGATCTTGGTCTTCCACAGCTCGCGGCCCGTCGCCGCGTCGATCGCGACCGTGTGGCCGTCCAGCAGGTTGTAGACGATCTTGCCCGCGGCGTAGAAGGCGCCGCGGTTGATCGCGTCGCAGCACGCGATGCCGACGGCGTTGGGATCGACGTCGGGACGGTACTTCCATTTGAGCGGGTAGCCTTCCTGCGCGAGATCGAACGCGTAGAGGACGTTCGGGTAGGGCGTGACGACGTACATCGTGGCGTTCACTACGAGCGGCTGGCCTTCGTGTCCGCCGAGCACGCCGGTGGAGAAGCTCCACACCGGTCGCAGCCGCGCGGCGTTCGCCACCGTGATCTGGGCGAGCGCGCTGTAGCGCGTGCCGGCGTAATCCTTCGCCGGCATGGTCCATTCTCCGTCGTCGCGGGTCGCCTGTGCGCGCGCGACCTCGCACGCGCCGCACACCACCGCGAGGAGAAACAGGAACGGTTTCATTGCGGCACCCTCCCAGCGCCCCTGGGAAGAAGCACCGTGGAGACCGCTGCAGGCAAGTACACGGCGGCGGGCGGTACCATGTGTTATATTGCTCCATCACCTGCGGGGGCGCGCGCCCGAGTTTAGGACCTTCACCCGGGCGAGCGAATGGCCAAAGAAACGGCGATCGAGATCGGCGGGACCGTCGAGCAGGTGCTTCCCAACACCACGTTCCGGGTTCTCTGCACCAACGGGCACCGCGTGCTCGCCACCATCGCTGGCAAGATGCGCCGCTTCCGGATCCGTGTGCTCGCCGGCGATCGGGTCACCCTCGAGGTCTCGCCCTACGACCTCACGCGGGGGCGCATCACCTTCCGCCACAAGTGAGCCGCGCCGCGGCCCGAGCCCTCCTCGTGCCGGACGCCGGCCCGCCGTTCTGTCCACGATGCGGGAAGCATCTCTCGTTCGAGTGCGACCGCCAGGGCCGCACCCTCGAGCACTGCCACTGTGGCTACCGCGGCGCCGTGCGGCTCCGTGACGGCAAGCCTGTCGTGCAGCCGCCCCCGCTCCCCCTCCAGCCCCCGCCGCTCGTCATCTGAACAGATCTTCAGCGCGGTAGCAACCGAACGTCGAAACGCAGGGTGAGCGCCGTCAGCTGCTCCAGTCGCTGCACCGAGTTGACGGTGGGAAAGTCGTAGCGCTCGAGCGAGTAGAAGGCGCCGGCGCCGAGCGCTCCATGGCTGTACTCGACGCCCGCAGCGCAGGTGAACGCGAGATCCGGGCCCGGGAGTCCGCTGACGGACACCGCGGGCAGCAGTTCGGCCCGGGCGACGCCGTGGATCGCGCCCTCGAGCAGGGCGACACGACCTTCGACCCCGGCGCCGAGCATCGTCCAGGCCTGCCGTGCCAGCACCGTCGAGTACATGCGCCGCGCGTAGCCCGCCTCGAAGATGAGCCATGGAGTCGCGCGTCCCCGCAGGCGGACGTCGACCTGTGCCACGTCTCGATCGACGGCACCGTACGACGTGGCACCGACCGTCCCGCCTTCCGCCCGGACGGCGAGCTCCAGCCGGTGGAAGACGAGCAGGCTCGCCGTGCCGCCGAGCAGCGCGCCGGACGAGCGCTCCACTCCATAGCCCACATCGACGCGATGCTCGGCGACTCCCATGAGCAGCGACCCCGTGACGGCCACCTGGGACGCCAGCGGGGGGGCGGGGGCCATCAGCCCGAAACTCGCGAATACGAGGGAGCGGCCCCGGGCGCCGCGCCTCACGGGCCGGTGCCGGCGGCGGGGCTCACCACGAGAATCGTGCCAGCGACCTTGGCCGCGTTGCGGCTCTGGATCGCGGCATTGTGGGCCGCGCGCTCGGCGCGCCGGCGATCGTTCGCGGCGATGTTCTCGGGGATGCCACCGTGCCTCCGACCTACGACGAATGCGACGACGCCGCTCACGGTCGCGGCGCCGGCGATGACCGCAGCCCCGCCTCGCATGCCGCCGCCCAGCTCACGGTTGGGGAGAACGCCGGCTATGAAGGCCGCGGCACCGGCGACGACGAGACCCTTGATCAGGTCGTCCGTGGCGCCGGACGTCGGGCGTCGCTCCGGTAGCAGGCTATCGGCAGCGAGGTTTGGCAGCGTGTCCTCGAGCGGCGCCATCTCGTGCCCCAGGTCGAAGAAGACCCGCGCCGAGTCCGACCGGTCGAGCAGCTGGCTGCGGCCGGTCAGCACGAACGCATAGCGACCGGGGGGCGCCAGGCGGCCGTCGGCCTGGAGCCCGTCCCAGCGGATCTCTCGCAGACCCTCGCTCCCGCCGCTGAACAGCGCGACCCTCGACGAACCGCTCGCCGCCCGCAGCTCCGCCTGGAGCGCCGCGGCGTGGGTGCTCACGACGGTGAAGGACAGGTGTGCCGTGCGGGGATCGATCCGCTCGCTCCTGATCGGCCGAACCGCCACGGCGAAGGTGCGGCGGCGCGCCTCCCCGAACAGCCGCACCTGCGCGGGGGTGAAGCGATTGGGATCGAGCTCGGCAAAGGGATCCCGCTCCACTGCCGCGCGGAAGTAGACCACCGCGGAGTCGGGCTTCCCGGTGAGCGCGAGGCAGGCGCCGAGGTACTTGTATGCCTCCACGCGCTGCGTCGCGCTCACGTCCGACCCCCAGTTGGGCGACACGATCTGTCGCAGCAGCGTCAACGCGTGCTCCACGTCGAGTCGCTCGTAGAATTGGGTCGCCTGCTGCAGCACGTCGGCGCTGCGACTCTGGGCCGCGAGCGAGGTGGCCAAGGTGCCGGCGAGCACGCCCGCGCGAAGCGCCAGCTTCACGTGCCGCCAGCCCGACTGCGCAGCGCGAGGCGGCCGAGCGACAGCGTGCTGCCCTCGGGGACCACGATGGTGGTGTCGAGGGTGACGTAGCCCGCAGCCCGGATGCTCAGCTGGCGCGATCCGGCGGCCACGTCGACGTCGAAGACGCTGCCGATTCCCACCTGGCGACCGTCGATCAGAATCGCGGCGTCGGGGGGGGTCGTGAGCAGCCGCAGCTTCCCGGTGGCGGCTGCCGCTTGCGTTGCGGCGGTGTCCGGCTGCAGGACGACCGCGCCGCGGCTGCGGCCGGCCCACCACAGCGCCCCGGCGGCGAGGACGGGCACGGCGGCGACGCCCGCCCACCGCACCGTCCGTCGCTGCCGCCGCGCCGGCATCCGCACGGTGAGGTCCGAGGGGTCTGCGAGAGGCGGCGCTGGCCGCGTGGCGATCGGGTCGCCCGGCCGACCGGCGGCGAGCGAGCGCAGCGCCTGCTCGCTCTCCCGGCGGTCCGACTCGGAGAAGGGAACCGCTTCGATGGCCGCGAGCATGTCCCGCGTCGAGAGGTAGCGGGCGGCCGGCTCCTTCGCCAGGGCCACATGCAGCACGTCGACCAGCGCGCCCGGGATGTCATCGCGCATCCCGGAGACGTCGGGCACCGGCGTGAAGAAGTGGTGCTGCATCATCCCCGCGAGCGTCTCGGCGTGGAAGGGGACGGTTCCCGTCAGCATCTGAAAGGCGACGATCCCGAGCGAATACTGGTCGCTCTGCGGGCCGGCGCGCTCACCCTTGCACTGCTCCGGGCTCATGAACGGCGGCGTACCGATCACCGTCCCGTCCACCGTGAGTGTGATGTCCGCGGACCGCAGCGCGACACCGAAGTCGGTCACCAGGATGCGACCATCGCGATCGACCAGGATGTTGGCGCCCTTGACGTCCCGGTGCACGATACCGCGATCGTGTGCATAGGCGAGGGCGCGGGCGGCTCCCCGCAGCACATGCAGCACGACCGGCACCGGCAGCGCCCCCTGGGCCTCGAGAATGGCGCCCAAGGACCGTCCCTCGATGAAGCGCATCACGATGTACAGCACGCCGCCCGCATCGCCCACCCGATACACCGGAATGATGTTCGGGTGATCGAGCTCGGCCACCATGCGCGCTTCACGCTTGAACCGCTCGACCGCCCGCGGGGTGAGCCCGACGTCGGGGGGCAAGACCTTCAATGCCACCGCGCGCCGCAGCCCCACCTCGGTGGCTTTCAGCACCACCGCCATGCCGCCGCGCGCGAGCTCGTGCTCGACTTCGTACTCCCCCGCGAGCATCATGCCCAAGCGGCGCACCAAGTCCCCTTGATCCTCGGCCGGCACCATGAGCGTCTCTTCGTGCGGGTCGCCGACCCGAGTGCCGCAGTGCCCACAGAACTGCGCTGGCGGCTGCACCTCGGCCCCACAGTTGAAGCATTTCACGGCTTGACGCGCACGGGCTGCGCCAGCGTGCGGGCGCTGTCGGTGAGCATGGAGCTCACGAACGTAATCGTGAGCGTGTCGGGCCCGATCTTGAGGGCGATCAGCGAGTCCTGGCCCGGCGTCACCTGCAGGATGGTCGTGTCCGTGGCAGCGACGCTCAAGCGAGGCTCGGGAACAGCGACACCGCCCGCCAGCACGACGATCGCGAGCGGCACGGTCGTACCGCGCGTAATCACAGTGTCACCGGTGTAGCTGATGACGACCGGCTCGACGCCCGGGGACTGGAAGACGTCCGCAAGGTTGCACGCCACTGGAGCGAGGGCGGCACCGACGACGAGCGCGAGCCGCCGCACGTTGCGTGAGGGCTGCATGAGAACACGCCTAACGACAAGGGCGGGCTACATATACGGAGTCCGTTACGGGAAATCAAGCAACCGGCTGTAGCGGCCTGTCGTTACACCAGTCGCGGCCCCGCTACGACCGTCCGCGCGTCGTCACCGTCCCACAACGACAGGCGGGCGGCTCGCAGTGGCACCGGACTTGCTTGTTCTCGAGAACACCTGGGGGGAGCACGCCAACCGAGTTGACCATCTCGCATGGTCCGGATCGCCACTCTTGGCGTCCTGGGCGCTTGATGGTGGCTTGCTCCCCGCAGCGCTTCGCGGGAATAGCTCAGCGCGGCAGAGCACGACCCGTCCGGGGGTCGAAGCACAGGTTCGAATCCTGTTTCCCGCTCCTCCTCTCGCCTTCCGCGTGAAATGGTGTCGGTGCATGTTGAGCCCGTGCCGACACCGCTCTTCGTCATCGCCTTCGTGTCAGGCGTGGCCGCCCTCATCTTCCTGCGCGCGGCTGCCCGGGTGTGGCGGCGCGGCCGGTGGATGAGCAGTCTCGGGACGGCGGCGATCGGGCTGCTCTGCATCGCGTTCGCCGCGCTCGGGGCGACGGCCGCCGTCGGCGTCCTCGGCTACCGCGCGCTCACCTTTGAGGAGGTGGCGGCCACCGTCTCGACCGAGCCGGTCGGCCCGCAGCGCTTCCGCGCCACGATCCGGCTCCCCGACCGGCGGCTCGCGATGTACGACCTCGCGGGCGATGCCTTCTACGTGGACGCGCACATCCTCAAGTGGCACCCACTGGTCAATCTGGTAGGGCTGCACACCGCTTACGAGCTCGACCGGGTTGCGGGCCGTTACAACCTGGTGGCCGAGGAACGCAGCCGCCCGCGCACGGTGTATTCCCTGACGCGACCCAAGCCGGTCGACCTGTTCGAGCTGGCGCGCCGCTGGAAGCTGCTGGGCCCGCTCGTGGACGCGGAATACGGCTCGGCAACGTTCGTCACCGTGGCGACGCCGGCGGCGTTCCAGGTGCGCGTCTCCACGAGCGGGCTCCTGATCCGGCCGATCGCGCGCAGCGCTCCATGAAGCAGCTCGTGATTCCCCGCTACGGACCGCCGGAAGTGTTGACCGTGCGCGAGGCGCCCGACCCACCGGTCACGCCGGGCGCGGTGCGCCTGCGCGTCCGCGCGGCGGGCGTGAACTTCTCCGATCTGCTCGCCCGCCAGGGCCTCTACCCCGACGCCCCGAAGCCACCCGTGGTCGTCGGGTACGAGGCCTCAGGGATTGTGGACGCTGTCGGGAGCGGCGTCGCCGCACCGCGGAAGGGCGACCGCGTCACCGCGTTGACGCGGTTCGGCGGGCAGAGCGAGCTGGTGGTGGTGCCCGCGGCGCGGGCATTCCCCCTGCCCGAGGGATGGAGCTTCGAGGAGGGCGCCGCGCTCCCCGTCGTCTATCTCACCGCGCATCATTTGCTGGTGCGCGCCGCCGCCGCCCGTCCCGGGGAAACGGTCCTGGTCCACGCCGCCGCGGGCGGTGTCGGACTCGCGGTGGCGGAGCTGGGCCGGATCCTAGGCCTCCGGATCATCGGGCTCGCCTCGCCCGGCAAGCACGACGTCCTGCGGACCTACGGTGTCGAGCCCGTCGACGGCCGCGACCCGCGCTGGCCCGACGCCGTGCGCGGCCTCGCGCCCGGCGGCGTCGATGTCGTGCTCGACGCCGTGGGGGGAGACTCGTGGCGCCGGGGTTACTCGCTGCTCGCGCCGGCGGGACGGCTCGTCTGCTTTGGCGCGTCGGGGCTGTCGAGCGGTGGGCGTCGCAACCTGCTCGGCGTCCTCTGGAATGTGCTGCGGTGGCCGCGCTTCGGTCCCATGGCGCTCATGAACGACAATCGCGCCGTCGCCGGCGTCAACCTGGGGCACCTGTGGACGGCCGAGCAGATCCTCTATCCCCAGATCGAGGCGCTCCTCGCTTACGCCCGCGAGGGCCGGATCCGCCCGCGGGTCGATCGCGCGTTCCCCGTAGCGGAGGCCGCGGCCGCGCACCGCTACCTCCACGAGCGCCGCAACATCGGGAAGGTGGTCCTGACCTTCGAAGGGCGGTAGGGTGACTGCCCCTACCGCCCTCCGCGCCGCAGGCAAGCGCGCGGCTATTGGTGAACGACGATACTCCCGCCGCCCAGCACGGTGCTGGCCGGCGTGCCGTCACCGCTACCCATGTTGTTGTCGTAGATGACGCCCCCCGTCACCTTGTCGTAGATCTTGATGCGGAAGGTGTCGTTGCCGCCGTGCCCGCCGTTCACGGCGCCGTCCACGGCGGTGAGCAGGAACCCGAAGTCCCCCGCCCCGTTGATCGTCCCGGACCCCTTCAACTGCACCTTGGAGCCCGCGATCACCAGCCAGTCGAAGCTCGTGGCGTGGAACGTGACCCCCGCAGCCGGGAACTTGAACTCCGCGTTCCCGCTCGGAGTCGCCGCGCCGCTCTTGTAGCGCGCCACGAACCCGAAGCTCGCCTTGCCTGTGAGACTCGTGTTGGCAGTGTAAGACCCGGCGGGCGAGTCGAACCACCCGCCGCCCGTGACAAACGCGGTCACCGGGTCGAACACGACGACCCACTGGAAGACCGACTGCGCGGCACCGCCGTCCTGGTCGCTAACCCTGAGAGTGACGGTATAAACCCCCGCGCTCGTGTACGTGTGGCTGCAGGCAACCGAGCCGGAGCCGTTGACCTCGATCACGACGCAGGTCGAGGGAGCGCCGTCCCCCCAGTCGATCATGCCGCTGTGGGTATCGAGAATGCCGGGGTCGGTGAAGCTGGCGCCGGCTGTGAGCGACGTGCCGACCTGCACCGGATCGATCGGCAATCCCGTGATGCTCCCCAGGGTGGGTGCGACATTCGCGATCGTCGCCGTCGTCGTGGCAGTGCTCGTCAGCGTGCCGTTCGAAACCGCGAGCGTCACCGTGTAGCTGCCGTTGTCGGCGTACGCGTGGCGAGGCCTCTCACCGGCTGAGCCTTGCGTCCCGTCGCCGAAGTCCCATTGGAACGTCAAGGCAGCACCGCCCGGGTCGGAGGACCCGCTGCCGTCGAACTGGACCGTGTCGCCTTCCACCCCGCTGTAGGGACCGCCCGCCGCGGCAATGGGAGGAACGGCCTGCGCCGCCGCGCCGAAGGAGACGTTGTCGACTCCTTCAAACCGGTTGGTGGGTGAGTAGACGCGGATCCGCGTGATGGGCTGGGACGAACTAACGCCCCAGAAGCTGCCCGCCCCGGTGCAGGGCGCCGTGGTGGAGCCGAGCAGCACGCCGTTCGTGCCGAAGACGTCGATCTGACAGGTGTCGTTGCTGTACGACACCAGGTCCATGCCGGCGGCGGTGACCGTCGTCGTGAAGTCGATGAGCAGCGCGTCGACGTCAAAGGTGGCGACGAGCTGCTTCGAGGGAGCTACTCCGCTGAAGCCGCGCCCGATGAGTGCGACCTCCTGCCCGCCTTCATTCTGACTGTAGGCGTGGTCGGAGTTGAACTGAATCCCCGGCTTGATGCCGCCTGGAGCGAAGCAGCGATTGTTACTGGTCGCGTCGAGCGGTCCCGGGCAGCCAACCACGCCGCCGTCCGCCACGTTGCCGGCTTCGAAGCCCTCCAGCGGCAGATCGGGGAACTGCGCGGTGAAGTCCGCGCGGCTGGCCAAGTAGGTCAGCGTGGGGCCGCTGGTAGTGGCGTCCGCTTGCAGAGACGCGGGTCGACTGTCGGTCGGCTGCTCGCAGTTTGCGAGCGCCAGGCTCGCCAGCGACACGAAAGCGAGTAGGCTGGAGCGGCGGAACATAGGCACCCCCTAAGGGACAAGGCCGAGCCTTGCATGTGCCCAGGGTTGCTGCGGCTCTAATCAGGTCCTGGTAGGGCGCGGGGCGCGGAGGGGAAGATAGGAACGCGCCATCTGCGGTGGGTGACGCGGGCTACGCGCGCTTCGGTCTCGCGCCTAAGGAGTTGCGGCCGCTCGTGATGCGATGTGTGACGTGGCGCACGCGCGGGGTTTTCAGCGCGCCAGCTGCTGCCAGCGCGAGAGTGCGGCGTTCAACTGCTCGCGCAGCTCCGCAAACACGTCTCGCATCTGCTGGGTGGGCTCCCGATCGGCGCTCTGGACTGCCGTCTCGAGCGAAGCGAGGGCGGCGCTCACGCCTCCGACCGTCCGCGCGAGACTGTCCGTCGCCGCCGCCCGCGCGGCGACCCGGGCCCCGAGACCGCGGACCCTCCCCTGCAGCCCGTAGGCCTCACCCATCGCGTTCCCGATCTCCCGCGCCAGCCGCACCTGGGCGGCGAGCGCGGAATCGGCCACGTGTACCCGCGGATCGAGCACGACGCGCAGCACGCGCGCGTGGGTCCGCCCCCCAACGCCCAGTCGCACCTGATAGTCGCCCGGCAGGACCAGCGGCCCCTGCGGCTCGGCCACGGTGCCCTGGCCCGCGATGGCGGCGATGCTGTAGCCGTACCGCTCGGCGGGCGGCGGCGCGTAGCGCAGGTCCCACACGAAACGGTTCAGGCCGACATTGCGGGTCGGCGTCTCCACACGCGGCAGCCACTCGTCCGCGATCTGCGGTGGCTCCGTGGGCGGCGCGGCGCGGAGCTCACTCGAGAAACTGCGCACCAGGCCCCCCTGAGCGTCCAGGATCTCGAGCGTCACAGGGCCTGCGGGCGCGGGGACCGCGTGCAGCCAGTAGTCGATCACCGCGCCGGCGGGCGGATTGGCGCCGTGCGGCTCTTCGGGAGGGAGCGGCGTGTCGTTGCTGACGCTGCGGCGCAGCCGCACGGCGGGCGCCGGCGCAAACAGATAGGCCGGGGCGCGCAGCGCGGAATCGCTCAGCTGCCGCAGGGGCGTCACGTCGTCGAGGATCCAGAAGGCCCGGCCGTGTGTCGCCGCGATCAGGTCGCGACCGTGGACCGCGAGGTCGCGCACCGAGACCGTCGGCAAGTTGAGCTGGAGCGCCTGCCAGTGGTCGCCGTCGTCGAAGGAGACGTACACGCCCGTCTCGGTGCCGGCGTAGAGCAGCCCAGGCCGCACTGGATCGGCGCGCACCGCCTGCACGTACGCGAGCGGCGCGATCCCTGAGTCGCTGCGCGTCCAGTGCGCGCCCCCGTCGCGGGTGCGATAGATGTACGGCGCGAAGTCATCGACCCGGTGGCGCTCCACGGCTGCGTAGGCCACCGCGGTGTCGAAGGGCGAGGCTTCGAGCAGGCTGACGGTGCTCCAGGGAAGCACGCCGGCGGGCGTCACGTTGACCCAGTGTCCCCCCCGGCCAGCATCGCTGGTCCGGTAGATGAGTCCGTCGTCCGAGCCGACCCAGAGCAGTCCCGCGCGAAGCGGCGAGGGTGCGATCGCGTTGATGACGCCGTAGCCGCGCGCCGCGGCGTTCGCGACCGTGGTCGGCCCCGTGTCGGGCGCGGCCGTCCCCTCCCCGCCTGCCCCCGTCAAGTCGGGGCTGATGGCCTCCCAATGCAGGCCCCCGTCCCTGGTGCGCAGCACCAGGTGCGCGCCGAGGTAGAGTGAGTGCCGGTCCACGCGATCGAACACGAGCGGCGACGTCCAGGTGAAGCGCAGCTTCCGCCGCGGCATCGGCAAACCGAAACTGGGGAACGGCCAGGGCGAGATGTCCTGCGACTGGCCCGTGCGCCGGTCGAAGCGGTGCACGTCGCCGTAGGTGTCCCCGCCGTAGACCACGTCGGGGTCGAGCGGGTCCGGTGCGATGTAGCCGCTCTCGCCCGCGCCGATCGGGGCCCAGTCGCGGAACGTGGGCTCCCCGAAGTCGCTGCGGCTCGCGAGGCACGCCGTCCCCGCGTCCTGCTGGGCGCCGCACACGCGGTAGGGGAAGGCGTCGTCCGTGACCACGTGGTAGAACTGGCCCGTCGGCTGGTTGTACCAGCTGCTCCAGGTGCGCCCGCCGTCGAGGGAGATCACCGCGCCCTGGTCGCTTCCCACGATCATGCGCCCCGGCGCCCGAGGATCCACCCACAGCTCGTGGTAATCGTCCCCGCCCGGTTGTCCCTTGAGGACGGTGAACGTCCGCCCTCCGTCGGTGGAGACGAGCAGCGATACGTTGGGCACGTAGACGCGGTCGGGATCCTGGGGGTCGACCGTGACGCGGCAGAAGTACCAGTTGCGGCTGGTGAGGCGGGGATCGCTCCCCGCGAGTTGCCAGGTGGCGCCGCCGTCGTCCGAGCGGTACAGCCCCGCTCCCGTCTTCGCGCCGATCAACGCGTAGACGCGCGCTCCTCCCCTCCCGCGCGCGACCGCGAGTCCGATGCGGCCCAGCGGCCCTTGGGGAAGGCCGTGCCCGGTGATCGCGGTCCAGGTTGCGCCGCCGTCGGTCGACTTGTACAGGCCGCTCCCCGGTCCTTCGTCCGGGGCGTACTGCTCCCACGGCGCGCGGCGGGCCTGGTACAGGGCGGCGAACACGACCTGGGGGTCGCGGGGATCGGCCGCCAAGTCGATGGCGCCCGTGTCGGGATCCTTGTAGAGGACTTTTTTCCAGGTGCGGCCGCCGTCGGTGGAGCGGAACACACCGCGGTCGGCGTTGGCGCCGTAGGCGTGTCCCAGCGCCGCCACCAGCACCACGTCGGGGTTCGTCGCGTCCACAAGGATCTTCCCGATGTGCCGCGTGTCCTCGAGGCCCAAGGACTGCCAGTGCGCGCCGCCGTCGGTGGACTTGTAGACGCCGGCGCCGTAGGTGATGTCCGAGCGGATCGAGGCCTCGCCCGTGCCCACATAGATGATCCTGGGGTCGGAGGGGGCGAGGGCGAGGGCGCCGACGGAGGCGATCGGCTGGCCGTCGAACAGCGGGTCCCAGGTGACGCCGGCGTTGGCGGTGCGCCACACCCCGCCGTCAACGGCACCGAAATAGAAGGTCGCGGCGTCGCCCGAGACGCCCGCCACCGCGAGCACGCGGCCACCGCGGTGGGGCCCGATCAGTCGCCAGCGCAGGGCACCAAACGCGCTCGACGGAGGCACCGTCTGCGTGACCGCTGGCCGCGCGGCTCCAGCCGCGACTGTCAGGACGCAGGCGAGAGAAGCGAGTCGCATCCCCCGGCTCAAGGGGCGGCGGGGTCGAGGAGCAGCCGGATCTGCTCGAGCAGCTCGTTCACCGTCCACGGCTTCGTGACGAACTTGACCAGGGGATCGCCACCGATCGATTTGCGGAAGTTGGGCGCGGGAAAGCCGCTCATGAACAGTACCTTCACCGTCTGCGAGTCGACTCTGATGGCCTCATACAGCTGGAAGCCGGACAGCTTCGGCATGACGATGTCCGTGATCACGAGGTGCAGCGCTCTGCGGTGAGTACGGTAGGCGTCGAGCCCTTGCTGGCCGTCGGGGGCCACGAGCACCCGGTAACCGACCTTTTCCAGCAGCTCTCGTGCAGCGGCGCGTGTGGCGGCGTCGTCCTCCACCAGGAGGATGGTCTCGATTCCGCCCGGCAGAGCCGCGCCGGCCCCGGTGTCGCCCAGCGCCTTGCCCCTGTCGCGCACGACGGGGAAGTACACCTTGGCGGTGGTGCCCTGACCGACCTCGCTGTAGAGGTGGAGGAAGCCGTTGTGTTGCTTCACGAGGCCGTAGGCCATCGGCATCCCGAGGCCCGTTCCCACTCCCTTGGGTTTGGTGGTGAAGAACGGCTCGAACACCCGCGCCAGCGTCTGGGCGTCCATCCCCACGCCGGTATCGCTCAGCGCTATGCTGACGTACGGCCCGGGCTCGACCCACGAGTGCAGCGAGCGATCGGCCTCGTCGAGACGGATGCGCCGCACTTCCACGTGCAGCGTGCCGCCTTTGGGCATCGCGTCGCGGGCGTTGGTCACGAGGCTCAGGAGGATCTGCCGGACGGCGTCGGGATCGGCTTCGACGACGCCGCCCTCTTCGTCCGCCACGAACTGGACCTCGATGTTCGCGGAGAGCCGGCGGCGCTCGCCGTCGAGGGTTTCGCGCACGAAGTCGCTCAGGCTGAGCGGGTGGGGGTGGAGGGTGCGGTGGCGGCTGAAGCCCAGCAGCTTCTGCGCCAGGTCGGCACCGCGCTGCGCCGTGTCCTTCACGTCGTCGAGTTCGCGGCTGGGCGGCACCGATCGCGCCAGCCCGCCGGCGCTCCGCAGGATGGCGCCGAGGATTTCGCTGAACTGCTGCGCGATGGCGCCTGTCAGCCGGGCGACCGTCTCCATCTTCTCGGCCTGCCGCAGGGCCCGCTCGCGCGCCAGCTGTGTGGCGATATCCTCGCCGCTCATGGCCCCCTTAATAGTCCGCCCCGGTGGTGGCGTCAAGCCGAAGCAATCGTTTTCTTAGGAGGAGGTGCCCTACTACATCTGCATCACCTGCGGCACGCAGCACGCCGCGTCCGACCAGCCGCCCCCGCGCTGCGCCATCTGCGAAGACGAGCGTCAGTTTGTGAACTGGGGTGGCCAGCAGTGGACGACGCTCGAGCGGCTGCGGGAGCGGCACGGGATCGTGCTGCGGCGGGAAGACCCGGGGCTCGACGGCGTGGGGATCGAGCCCCCGTTCGCGATCGGGCAACGGGCGCTGTTGGTGCGCGCCACATCGGGAAACGTGCTGTGGGATTGCATCCCGCTGATCGACGGCGCGATCGCCGACGCCGTGCAAGGGCTCGGCGGGATCAGGGCGATCGCGATCTCGCACCCGCACTACTACTCGGCGATGGTCGAGTGGAGCGAGGCCTGCGACGGGGCGCCGATCTACCTGCACGCCGCGGACCGCGCATGGGTGATGCGTCCCCACCCCGCCATCCGGTTCTGGGAGGGTGAGCGTCACGACCTCGGTCCGGGCCTCACGCTGATCCGCTGCGGCGGCCATTTCGCGGGCGGCACGGTGCTGCACTGGGCGGGTGGAGCGAGCGGACAGGGCGCCTTGCTCGCGGGAGACATCCTGCAAGTGACGGAGGACCGGCGCTACGTGAGCTTCATGTACAGCTACCCGAACTACATCCCGCTGGGTGGCGCGACCGTGCGCCACATTCTGGCAAGCCTGGAGCCGTTCGCTTACGAGCACGTCTACGGCGCCTGGTGGGACCGCAAGATCGTGGCCGGTGGGCGCGACGCGGTGCTGCGCTCGGGCGAGCGCTATCTCAAGGCGATCACCGCCGGCCCGCCGCCTTAGGTCCCAACGCGCCGTTCAACCACCGCACCAGCGGCAGCAGCCGCGCGAAGTCGGCCTCGGCGGTGAACACCATTAGATAGATATGCCCCTCAAGATCGTGGTGCTAGGTGCCGGTGCCGTCGGCGCCTATTACGGCGGACAGCTCGCGCGCACGGGACACGAAGTCACCTGCTTCGCCCGCGGGGCGAACCTGAAGGCGTTGCGCGAGCAGGGCCTCGAGATCAGGACGCCCGAAGGGGTGGTGCGGCCGCGCGTAGCCGCGACAGACCAAGTCGAGCAGCTCGGGCCCGCCGATTTCGCCATCCTCGCCGTCAAGAGCTACTCCTTGAGAGACATGGCGCCGGTGGTGCGACACGTCGCCCTCCAAGGCGCCACCGTCGTGCCGTTCCTGAACGGTGTGGAGACGGCGGAGCAGCTCGTGGCGCAGGGTGTTCCCCGCGCCGCGCTCCTGGGCGGTCTGACGCAAATCAGCGTGGTGCGCGTGCAGCCGGGGGTCGTGGAGCGGCTGAGCCCCTTTCAGCTCGTCGTCGTGGGCGAGCTCAGCGGGGAGATGACCGACCGCGTCAGCCGCATCGCCACCGCTTTTCGTGAGGCGGGCGCCGACGCCCGCGCGTCCGATCGCATCACCGTCGACCTGTGGCAGAAATTCGTGTTCATCACGGCGCTCGCCGCGGCCTGCGGCCTGGCACGCTCGAGCGTGGGGCCGCTCCGCGCCCATCCGCTCGGCCGGCGGCTGCTCGAGCGCGCGGTCCGCGAAGTCGTGGCCGTGGCGCGCGCCCGGGGGATCCCGCTCCCCGAGGATGAGGTAACGCGGGTGCTGGGCGTGATCGAGGGGTTGCCGGCGGGCATGAAGCCGAGCTTCCTCGTCGATCTCGAAGCAGCGGGACCCACGGAGCTGGACATCCTGAGCGGCGCCGTTTCCCGTTTCGCCGAGCAGGCCGGCGTGCAGGCACCGGTACACGACACCGCCACCGTCGCGCTCGCGACGCCGGTTGCGAGCGGCGCACCGCGGGTGTAGGTCGCCCGTGAGGAAACCGGTGCTGTACACCATCGGTCATTCGACCCGTCCGATCGAGCAGTTCCTGGAGTTGTTGCGGGCGCACGGGGTCGAGCAGGTGGTGGACGTGAGGACGATTCCGCGCTCCCGCCACAATCCGCAGTACGAGCAGGCGGCGCTGCGGCGCACGTTGCCCGCCGCCCACATCCGGTACCGCCATTTCCGCGCACTCGGCGGGCGACGCCATGCGCGCAAGGACTCCCAAAACACCGGCTGGATCAACGCCTCGTTCCGCGGATACGCGGACTACATGCAATCGCCGGCGTTTCGCGAGGGGCTGCGCCGGCTCGAGGGCGAGGCGCGCAAACGGGTTACGGCGATCATGTGCGCCGAAGGGTTTGCGGCGCGGTGCCATCGGTCGCTGATCGCCGACGCGCTGGTCGTCGCCGGGTGGCGCGTGCGGCACATCCAGAGCCGCAAGACCGCCAGGGCTCACCGTCGCACGCCGTTCCTGAAGGTCAGGAAGGGTCGGCTGCTCTATCCGAAGCCCGCATGACGGCCGTCGTCTACCACCCCGCCTATGAGGTCGACATCGGGTCTCACGTCTTCCCGACGCGGAAGTACCGTCTGGTGCGGGATCGGCTGCTCGCCGAAGGCACCATCGCCGCTGTCGATGTCGTCCTGCCATCGCCCGCATCGGACGAGCAGGTCGCGCTGGTTCATACGCCCGACTACGTGCGGAAGATCAAGGCAGGCACTCTGAGCGTCGAGGAGCAGCTGCTGCTCGAGGTGCCCTTCTCGCCCGCGTTGCGCGAGGCCTCCTGGCTCTGCGCCGGCGGGTCCACCCTCGCAGGTCGGCTCGCCCGAGTTGGGGGGATCGCGGTGCACTTGGGCGGCGGCTTTCACCACGCGTTCCCCGATCACGGCGAGGGTTTCTGTCTCATCAACGACGTGGCGATCGCGATTCGCGCCCTCCAGCGGGAGCGAATCGTGCGGCGCGCGGCCGTCGTCGATCTCGACGTGCATCACGGCAACGGCACGGCCGCGATTTTCCGTGACCAGCGCGACGTCTTCACGTTCTCGATGCACCAAGAGCGCAACTACCCCGCCTCGAAGCCGCCCAGCGATTTGGACATCGGCCTGGAGGACGGGACCGGAGACGCGGAGTATCTCGGGCTGCTGGCGCAACACCTGCCGGAGATCCTCGAGCGCCACCATCCCGATCTCCTCTTCTATCTCGCGGGCGCCGATCCGTACCGTTTCGACCAGCTCGGCGGCCTGGGACTCTCGCTCGAGGGCTTGCGCCGTCGGGACGAGCTGGTGTTCGAGCGTGCGGCGAGCGAGGGGATAGCGGTGGCAGTCTGCCTCGCCGGCGGCTACGCGCTGGACCCGGACGACACCGTGGAGATCCACTGTGGCACAGTGCGGGCGGCTGTGCGGGCGTTCAGAAGGTCTGCGGCATAGGAATCAGCCGGTTGGCGTTTTCTTGATACCGGCCGGTGCCGAGCGTACCCTTAGGATGTGGCGGGAACCCTCTAGGAGCACGTGTGCCGGTCACCGCCAAACTGTCCCGGAATTTTTACGAGAAACTGGGCGACGACGTCGCCAACGAGCTCGTGGAGTGGTTCAACTTGGTCGACGCGACGTATCGGTCGGATCTGAGGGAGCTGAACGAGCTCAACTTCGCGCGGTTCGACGCCAAGCTCGAGCAGCGTGTGGCAGAGCTGGACGCGAAGCTCGATCGGCGCCTTGCGGAGCTCGAGACGCGATTGACCAGACGCTTGTTCGGTTTCTGGATCGCCCAGGCGGCCACCACAGTGGGACTCGTCCTCGGCGTCGTGAAACTCGTGGGACGCTGAAGGCGGAATCGGAACGTCAGGCGGACCGACACCCGCACCGGGCTCCCAGAGGACAATAGTTCGGCATCCACGACGGCTCGCACGGCGGCAGCGCATCGGGCGCGGCTCCAGCCTCGAGCAGCGCCAGGCGCCGGTCCGCCTCCGCCGTGATCTCCTCCGGCTTGCGAAAGTACACGTCGTACACCATGAACTTGTCGTCCTTCACGGCCTCATAGTAGATCACGACCCGCCCGGTCTGTTGTCCGCTGAGCGCGCATTCGAACGCGATGCGGTCGAAGTAGTAGGGGAACTCCTCCACCAGCTGTGATCGCTCGACCATCTTGGTCCTGCGGGTCGAGCGGAAGATCGTGGGGACGCCGCGAAACGTGCCCACCCTGCCCTTCAGGCTGCGGAGCGACACGGGGATGCGGGCGAATGCGCCGGGCACGCCGTACCAGAGGGCATCCTTCAGGGCGTCGCCGAAGCCGAGCCGCTCCATGCCGGCGAGGGCGGCGTCCAGGTCCGGCTCCTCTTCTTCGACCTGCGGTTGGGCGACTGCTTGGCGTTCGATCACAGCCCGGCGGGGGAAGACCAGGTCGTTCAAGCGGAAGGTTGGGGCCGGCCTGGGGGCGTCGGTGAGGAGCTCCGTCATGGCCGCGACGAGCGCGCCGTTCTCGGCGATGCGAACCGCGGCGGCCGGGACGACGCGGCCCAGCGGCTCGGCCGTGCCGCAGCCGCACACCGCGCGGTAATCGCACCGCAGGTCGAACCACTCGCAGCGCGGCAGGCGGCTCGGGTCGTTGCGCGCGAGCGCGTCGCGGAACAGGTCGCGGCGCCGCACCATCTCCTGCTCGACAGCCCGCAGGTCTCGGAAGCGGACGTCGAATCCCTTGAGCGCGCCGGGCCGGCCGTACAGGGCGCGCTTGTAGACGAACAGCCGTCCCTCGTCCCGGCCCGTCATGGTGCAGTACATGCCGAGCTGGTCCACGTAGCTCGCCCGCGCTGCGGCGGTGCCTGCGGGCAGTGAGGCGGTCGTCTTGAGCTCGACCGGGACGTCCTCGTAGATGTCGATCTTGCCCACGATCCCCTGAAACTCGACGAACTGCTCCACGAACTCTTCGGTCGAGACGGCGCGCCCGAACACCTCGTGGAACCCGCTCCCCGCGAGCATCGCCTGCTTGCGCTCGGGATCGGGCTGGATGTCGGGCCGGGCGCGCTGGAAGAACGCCTGGCGCGGGTTGACGAGGTCGGTGACGGAGATGCGGCGCCGCCGGCCCTGGCGGGCGAGCGCGGCGGTCAGCTCGTCCTTGACGGTGCGGTTGGCATCGATACTCGAGACGACGCGTTCGGCGAGAGACATAGGGGAAGTCGTTACATTTGGCGCCATGCGATGTCAATGCGTCGCAACGCTCACCTTGGTGGGCGCTGTGTGGGCGTCCGGCGTGCACGTACGGGCGGGAACCGAGCAGACCGCCCTCTGTCCAGAGCGTTGGTCCTACGAAACTCCTGCGACGGCCTCGTATCTCAGTCCGTTGTTCGTGAGCGATTCGGCGGGGGACTTGTTCTGGTGGGAACACACGGGTGTCGCCGAGCTCGTCGCGCTGCGTAACGGGAAGACGCGGTGGCGGCGGCGGCTCAGCACGCTGGCGCGGCCCGGGCCGTTCCTGGTGAGCGCAACGCTCATGAGGGACGATCTGCTGGTCGTTTCATTCGAATCCACGCTGCTCGCTCTTCGCACATCGGACGGCCGGATGGTCTGGTCCCGCGATCTCGCGGCCGATCTCTCCCCCGAGCTCGCGAGGGCGGGTATTCCCAGGAACACGGAGTTTCAGACCGGTAGCGCGGCGCGGGTGGGACGTGCGCTCGTGACGGCAGTCGCCGTCGGCCGGTCCGGCGCCTGGCTAGTGGCCACCGAGTCCAACGGCAAGCCTGTGTGGAGAACCCGCATCGCAGGCGCGGCGGCGAGGATGGTCGCGGACGGAGATCGACTCTACG
>WNGJ01000518.1_pt1 | contig 35165 bp, 30 predicted proteins | sample 5400611 | NCBI WGS metagenome assembly WNGJ01 (sample SAMN13153375, study PRJNA577476) | soil metagenome | isolation source: 40 cm soil or saprolite under Garry oak tree replicate 1 | place: USA:California | collected 2016-06-15
GAACCGGCATCTTGCCAAATCGATAGCCGACGCCGGTTGGGGGAACTTTCTCAGGTGGGTGAAGTACTACGGGGGACTGCATGCTATCCCGGTCATCGCCATAGAGCCGCACTGGACTTCCCAGGACTGCTCGACGTGTAGTACACGGGTCAAGAAGTCCCTCTCCATACGAACTCACATCTGTCCGACGTGTGGGTTGGTGCTGGACAGAGACGAGAATGCCGCACGAAACATCCTGGCAAAAGCCTTGGAAGGTACCCTGGGGCACAGGGAAACCCATGAGCAGGTCTCATGAAACGCCTGTGGAGAGGCGACCGCTACTGCGCTGTCCGAGAGGGCAACGTGGCAAGTCGCCTCGTGGAACCAGGAACCCCCCGCGCTTTAGCCGGGGGAGTGTCAGTTCGGTGGCGACTGTGCCGGCGGAACGGAAAATATGGTATGCGAGTGGAATAGTTGGGTGGGGGGGTGTTGCGGTTATTATTACCTCAACAGGACGAGGACAAGCACAAGGCCCCCGCGTCCGCTCCACAGCGCCCCTTGTCCCTACGAATTAGGATGTCGTTGGGTTTGCAAGATGTTCCTCAACAAGACGAGGACAAGCACAAGGCCCCCGCGTCCGCTCCACAACGCCCCTTGTCCCTACGAATTTTGGGTGTCAAGGTCGGGTAAGCCTACCTGGGCGGGCTTTTTTTCCTCTAAAGTCTTTTGTAGGGACTCGATAGTTTCAAGGAGTAGCCTGTAGGTGTTAATGGGAAGAATCGCCATTATGGGCTTGTCATGATGGGTGATGGTAATTCCTTCTGGCTGCTCTTCAAATTGCTCGGGTAGATGAAAAAAATCTTTCCGGGCTTCGGAAATGGATAACTTGTGTTTTGGCATCCGCTGATCTCTCCTTATGTATCCTGCTAGTTTTAGATTTTTATGAACCTACCTCCGCATCGATTGCACTATAGCCTCGGCGATGAGGATGAAGATGATATCCAACGCTAAGAGGACGAGGAAGGCGAAGTCGATGTAGAGGGCGATTTTGCCGAGCGCGTGTACGAAGGCGTCGTTGAAGACGAGAACTCTGGCGGACCAGAGGAGGGCGATGAAGATGACGGCGAGGATCAGGAGGCCGCCTACCAGCCAGCGCGCTCCGCGCCAGTCCTGGTGGCTGGGCCAGAGTTCGGAGGTCACGGTTAAGATGAGGTAGGGGGTGAATATGAGGGTCCACCAGGGCCAGCCGGGACGGAGGATTTGCAGGTTGGGGTTCATGATGTTATCCCAGAGCGTGTTTCCGGTGGCTATCCAGTAGAGCAGCAGGAATATGAGGATGCCGCCGAAGAGGGGGGCGATGCCGCTGAAGCCATCTCCGACGTAGCTCATGATGCGGCCCTGGGGACGGACGTATTGGACTTCTCCCAGTTGGAGGGAGAGGCGACCGGCTTTCTGCATGACACGCCCAGAGGGGCCAACTTGTGGTTTGGGTTGGACGCGGAAGAGGGTGATGCTGGTGATACGAAAGCCGAAGGGGTAGAACAGCAGCACCATCAGGGCGTGGCTCATTTCGTGCAGCATGACTCCGGGCGCGTTCAACCAGAACCAGACGAGCAGGCCGCGCTCGCGCATGAGGCGGTAGCCGATCTCGTCAACGCGCCGACGCAGTGCCTGGCGCGTTAAACGGAGTAGGAAAAACAGGACAAAGACGCCGGTAATCTGGAACCAGGGCAGATACATGTTTAGCTGCGCATTTTGCGTGGGGTCCATCGTACTCCTCTTCGCATGTTGGGATTTTATACTTCCTTAAACGCCTACTACTTTATAGATTGTACATTACTTTCTGCATCTTGTTCAGATTGTTCTGCCTCTGGTATGTCATCGGCATCTTCTGTCTCCATCTGCCGGGTAGTCCACTTGTGTGGCTTGCGTTCGTAGTACCTGCCCCAGAGGCCAAAGCCAAGCATGCATAAGGCTACGAGGTAGATGACATTTGCGATACCGAAGGTGTCGGCAATGACGCCGATGCCCAGGATAATGGGAATGGAGACGGAGCTATAGAGCATGAGTTGCAGAGCGAGTACGCGGCCTTTGATCCATTCAGGAGTATTTTCCTGGATAGCGGTTTGAGCTGGAATGTTGATGAAATCGATCTCAAAGCCAGCTGCGAACATGATGACGGGTGCGATCACCAATTGAATGGGCTTGAAGTCTATGCCGTGTTGTTGCAGCAGGTAGGTCAGGAGTGATAGGAGCGGCAACAGCGAAACAGTGATCGCCAGGCTGATAGTGCCGATAAAGATTGTGCGGGTTTTCCCGATGCGTCGTGCAATACGGGGCATGAAAAGGGAGCCGACAACGAGGCCAACCCCGGCAGGCGCGAAGACCACGGCCATTGAACTTGGCGGTAGTTGAAAGAGTTTGGTAACAACCGGCGTGGCAAGTTCGCCAATCACGAGCAGGAGTATACCGGCGAAGGAGAGCTGTATGACGGGCAGGAAGAGCGCGGGTTTGCGGCGGATGAATTGCCAGCCCTGGTGCATTTCGTTCGAGACGTTATGAAGCGCGCCAAGCGATTGCGAGCCGAGATTTTCTTTCGGCGGATGCATTGTTTCTTTGAAACTATTGGGCGGGATAAGGGCGATGAGTACAGCGCATACCAGGTAGAGGATGCCGATCAGGATGTACAATGTCTCAACCTGGTGGAAGGTGATGCCAAAGATTTTGAAAGGCGTCAGGACGCTGAGAAGGATGGGTGCCATAAGGATGAAGCCGAGCGCCTGTGAAAGCATGAAGGTGATATTGAAGAGTGAGAGCGCGGGCATCAACTCCTGTTCGCTGACCAGCATGGGGATGGTCGCTCCCTCCGCTGGCGCGAAGAATTGACCAATGGCCGAGATGAGAAAGGTGAGCAGATAGACCGGGATCAGTTGCTGGCGATTGAGGAGTAATGCGATGACGAAACCGAAGGTAGCGAGGGCGCGCAGGCAATTACTGTAGAAGAGCACGCGGCGCTTGTTCACGTGGTCTACGATTACCCCCGCGGGCGCGCCGATGAGTACGGCAGGAAGGCTGAAGCAGACGATGGCGAGGCCGATGAGGGTCGTCGATCCGGTGATTTCCTCGATGAGGACGAGCAGGGCGTAGTTGGAGGCGTTGAGTATAGTCATGGAGATGAGTTGAGCCAGCCAGAGCAGCAAGAAGTTGCGCTTCTTGAGCAGGGTCAGGAAGCCTCCCTGTTGGTTGGTTAGTGACATCCTCGATCTCCTTTTTCGTAGGGACGCTATTGATCGCAATGTGGGTCGGATGTCCCTACGAAAAGACCACGTATGTTCATCGCAACATCATTGTTGAGATGTGCTGGTATCTGTATCCATTGCCCGTGAAAGTACGGTTTTCGTGCGCCGCTCGACCTCGGCGCGCGGCAATAGTACACGATGACCACATTTTTCGCAACGCAGGCCGATATCGGCTCCCAGCCGTACGACCAGCCAGTCATAACTTCCGCAGGGGTGAGGTTTACGCAAGCGTAAGCGGTCCCCCAGGTCAATGTGCATGGGCGCCATATGATGTTATCCTACTTGTTGATATAACTTATATTGTTTAATGTACTGTTCGACGCTCTCCGGGACCTGGTATTTAATGGGCCGCTTCTCCGCGACACGCTGACGCAGGTCTGTCGAGGAGATATCGAATTGCGGCGCGGGTACCACCAGCAATCGTTGTTTGATGCCTGGCAGGCGCGCCTCAAGCGAATCGCGATATCCCTCGTGTTCGTTGTAGCCGGGACGTCTCACCGCGACCAGGTACGATAATTGTTGCAGGATACCCGCGGGATCGTACCACGTCAACAGGTCTTCCAGGCTATCCCAGCCGATCACGAAATAGAGGGCGGTTAGCTCGCCCCATTGCTCGCGTAAGAGTCGTAATGTTTCGACGGTATACGATGGCCCTGGACGATCCAGGTCAACCCGCGAAATCGAGAAATGCGGGTTGCCGGCAATCGCAAACTCCAACATGGCCAACCGATGCTGCGCCCCGGTGACTACGCGGTTGGGCTTGTGCGGCGGCTGCCCAGCCGGTACAAAGAGCATCTCGGCCAGGTCGAGCGCCGCGTACACTTCTTCGGCGACTACCAGGTGGCCATAGTGAACCGGGTCAAACGTGCCTCCCATTAGACCTACACGCCGCATGTTTGGTAATGGCCTATAATAATGCAACGAATTTGTACTCCTAAAAGGAACAGCTAGTACAGCTAATCCGCCCCTCTGTGGTGTAGCGGCTCATATTGTAATGTACGAGAAGCATGAACTTAAGGTTGCTGGCTACTGCACATTACACATTGCCGCCGGAGTCCTCAACTACCAGGTCCACGTTAGGGAGAGCTTTATGCAGCGCCAGCAAGACCTCGGTAACAGTGGCATAGCGCCCAATGGGAATCCAGAAGCGCAGGATGAGGGTGATGACCTGTCCGGTGTAGCCGCTGGATACGCCGGTGGTGCCCCCAAATGTGCCTGAGAAGTTGCTGACAGCAATGGCCGGTTCGGGCTTTGGGAGCACATTCTCCACTTCTTGCACGATCTTGAGAATCTTCTCGGGCGTTTCATTTTCGATGAACTCATTCTGAGGCATGCTCAAGGTGATGGTGGCACGTCTCTCGGCGAAGAGGGTGTTGTTCAACACAATCCCGCCAAAGACCAATGAGTTAGGAATGTTTACCTCTTGTCCGCTCACGAGGCGCAACCTGGTGGCGCGAAGCTGCACATTCTCCACTTTGCCTGTATACGTGGAGATGGTAATCTGGTCGCCAAGCAAAAAGGGGCGTTCGATCAGGATGTATAAACCCGCCACCAGGTCTTTCAAGATATCTTGAATGGCGAAGGTGAAGGCGACGGTGAGCGCGCCGATCACCGTGACCGGGGCGCTTATGGAAACATTCCAGAGCGAGAGTATCCAGAAGATGACCACCGTAACGACAATGGCGTAGAGGACACGCCCCAGCAGCGTGCGAATATTGATGTCAACGCGCTGGTCGCCCAGCCTGCCGATGATGAGTTTCATCACAGTGCGCCCGGTGCCCAGACCCAGCGCGATGATAAGTATGCTGAGGACGATGTTCAAGACGAGATTAAAAATGGCGCCGGTAATGTCCTTGCCCTGCGATCCGGCTGTGATTTGTGACCAGAATGAGATGATGATATTAATGTCCCAGACAATGACGATGGGCGCAATAGCCAGGATTAACGGGGGAAAGATGACGAGCACGCCCAGCGTCTGGATCAGCCAGTTGTCGAGCACGGTTTTTTTCAGGCGGCGCACTACTACCCGGCGCAGCAGAAGCCCGATGCCGAGGGCAATGAGTCCAATGATTATCGAGAGAAATATTTTTAGGAGTATCATTACTATGTCCTTTTGGAAGCTGGCGGTTGCTTAGTGTGCTTGTAATATTGTGGGCATTATATCATGAGGGTTTCGGGGTTTGCCAGGACTTTGTTGAGTGGCTTTTATGAAACCAGATATGACCAACGAGAGTGATATAGGTATGTTTCTGCTCTGACGACTCCCGAGTAATGAATATGAATGTGACTGGTGGAGAAAGACAAGGAGGTCAACCATGCTGTGGTATTGCCGCTTTGAATGGCATGCTCATACCACACGCCAACAGGTTGCGAAGCGGGTTATCGAACAACACCAGGCTGGAAACAATCGCCGCCCAGAAAGCCTCAAAGGGTGGTATAACCTGGCTGGTGGGGGAGCGGGGTTCTTATTGGTTGAGACCGAGAATCCCCGCGAACTGACAGCGCTTCTGCAACCGTTCATGGATCTGGTCAGGTGGGATGTTCACGCTGTCTACAGTCTGGATTATGATGAAGAGATTCAAAGGTTGCAGCAAGTGGTTCAACAGCAGCGCTAGCATCTCCATCTGAGGAAGGAGCGAGCGTCCGCTCGCTCCTTTTTTGCATGTATGCTCACTACGAGCTCTACTCTTCTTTGGAAGAGAGTGCTCAATCTTTCTGGTTGCCGCATAGTATAGCCCGCATTATTTCATATCCGTTTCCCTGATACCGGTTGGCTAGCTCGCTTGCGCTTATGATGGCGCCTGTTTCAGCCAGGCCGCAGTTGGCCGCGAGTTGGCCTACTACCTGTGAGGGGGTGGCTCCGGCGGTGCGCAGGGGTTCGAGGCCTTCACTTTGTGAGCGTTTGGAGAGGCGTTTTCCGTGCTGGTCGAGGACGAGAGGTACGTGGGCGAAGGTGGGAATGGGGAAGCCGAGGGCTTCGTAGAGCAGGATCTGTCGCGCGGTAGATTGTAGCAGGTCTGCGCCGCGCACTACCTGGTTGATGTGCATGAGGGCGTCGTCGACGACTACGGCGAGTTGATAGGCGAAGATGCCGTCGGAGCGGCGGACGATGAAATCGCCGATGGTTTGCTGGACGTGCTGCTGCTGAGTGCCCAATAGCAGGTCGGTAAAGGAGGCGATGCGGTCGTCGTCTACGCGGAAACGTAGGGATGGACGGCGGTGGTTGGCCTCGTGCTGGCGGCGCTGGGCCCCGGTGAGATTGCGGCAGGTGCCGGGGTAGCGTGGGCCTTCGTCTTCGTGTGGTGCGCTGGCGGCGCGGGCGATTTCGGCACGGCTGCAATAGCAGGGATAGATTAGCCCGGCAGCTTGCAGGTGTTGCAAGTGAGATACGTAGATCTCCTGGCGCTCGCTCTGGGTATAGGGGGCGTAAGGGCCGCCGATATCTGGGCCTTCGTCCCAATCGAGGCCGAGCCAGCGCAGGTCGTAGAGCATGCGCTCCGTGGCTCCTGGGCGCAGGCGAGGACGGTCGAGGTCTTCTACGCGCAGCACGAATTGTCCGCCGGTGCAGCGGGCGAATAGCCAGGCAAGTAGGGCGGTGCGCAGGTTGCCCAGGTGCAAATCGCCTGTGGGGCTTGGGGCGTAGCGGCCGCGGGTCAAATCTGGCATCGTGCGGACCAGGGGCATGGGCCTACCTCGATGTTTTGTCCTCTTTTGGCGGGGTAGATGTCAAATTCGGCGAGCAGGTCGACGAGGACGCAGAGGGGCAGGCCGACGACATTGAGGTAACAGCCGTCGATAGTCTCGGTGGGTTGAAATTTGGGATGCTGGATGCCGTAGGCTCCTGCTTTGTCCATAGGGTCGCCGGTGGCGATGTAGGCGGCGATTTCGGCTTCGTCGTAGCGGCGCATCAGGACGGGGGTGATGCAGCTTGCGCTGCGCATTTTGCGCTTGCCATCGATGAGGCCGCTCACGGCAATGCTGGTTACTACGTGGTGCCAGCGACCTCGGAGGGTGAGCAGCAATTCGCGGGCGTGGGCTTTATTGCGCGGCTTGCCTAATACCTGTTCATCCAGCAGGACGGTGGTATCCGCGGTAATCACGGTGCGGCCCTGGGCCTCCGGTAGTGCGAGCGCGGCGGCTGCTTTGTGTTTTGCCAGCCACTGCGCCAGTTCCTCCAGGGGGCCGCGAAAGTTGCCCTCGATGGCTTCTTCGTCGGTGGACGTGGCGGCGGTGGTGAAATCAAGGCCGAGCAGAGTCATGATCTGCCTGCGGCGTGGTGAGGCGGAGGCCAGGAGTAATGGGAGTGATGATGTCATAAATTGTTCTGCTCCAGGACCGCGACGCATTCGATGTGCGCCGTCTGGGGGAACATGTCCAGGGGCTGCACCGAGCGCAGGCGGTAAGTCGGGTGAATAGGTTCCTTGCAGTCAGGCTGACCGCAGGTCTTCCTTGCGGTCAGCCTGGCTGCTGGTAGGACGCTGTCCGTTGGCGTGCTGCATACGGACTCTGGACGCTGTCCGTTGGCTGGCTGACTATCAAAAGGTTCGCCAGTATGGCAGAGGATGTCGAGGTCGCGCGCCAGCGTGGATGGGTCGCAAGAGACATAGACGAGCCTGGGAACGGGGTGTTGCCGCAGGGTGTCGAGGACCACCTGCTGGCAACCGGCGCGCGGCGGGTCAATGACCAGTCCATCGATACGCGTCGTCAGCGTGGGCAGCACCGCTTCCACTTTGCCTTTGAGTACCTCGACATTGTTGGCCTCGCGCAGGTTCCACTGGGCATCTTTGATGGCGCTGGCCGATTCTTCGATGGCGATGACCTTGCCGACATGACGAGCCAGCAGCAGCGAAAAGGTGCCGACTCCGCAGTAGGCGTCAACGAAGGTGAGTTGCTGCGCGTCCGCGGTTCTATCGCTCAGCAGCCCGTGAATGACCATCTGCATCATTTTTTCGGCCTGCGCGGTATTGGTCTGGAAGAAGGAGCTGGGGCGAATGCGGAAGGTTGCGCCTACCAACTGCTCCTCCATCGTTTCAGCGCGCAGTTCAAGTTCTGTATCGCGGAGCTGGTGCGCTATGGCCGGTTCAGGCTGGGGCTGTACCAGCAACTGGCCTGTGGCAGCACCACAGCGTATCAAGATCTGTGGGCGCGCATTGGGTACGGTGCTCAGTACACGCAGGGCGCGATTGATGTACTCGTGGGCGATGGGACAGGAAGCGAGGGGCAGCACGCGGTGCGTTCCCCTGGCAGTGAGTCCGGGTTGTCCACTGCGATTGACCGAGAAGCGCATGTGGTTGCGATAGTGCCAGGGGTCGTCACAGGCAACGGTATCTAACAGGGGTAGGTCGTCGAAGTGGCCGATTTCCTGTAGTAGTTGCCCGACCAGCGCGCGTTTCCAGGCCAGCTGCGCCGGGTAGTCCAGGTGTTGAAGCTGGCAGCCGCCGCATTCGCCAAAAACGGGGCAGGGAGCCTGCACCCGCAGTGGCGAGGGCCGGTGAATCTCGGTGATCCAGACACGCGGCGGGCGCGGTTTCCAGCGACGACGATGGCGTTTGGGGGGCGTCGCGGCTATGCTTTCGATGGCGATGGTCACTTCTTCCCCTGGTAAACCAGCCGGGACTGGAAGACGGCGCGTGGCAAACGTACCGTCTTCCAGGTGTTCTGGAATGTCCGCGAGGGCGTCACCCGTGCGCGTCAGTTCACCGAGGGTGACGCGGTGATAGGTGATAGAGGGCGCTTCTCTGTTCATCGTTTTATGGAATCCAGGGACTGGCGTACCGCCTGCACGATCTCGACATCGGGGTTGATACGCTCTGCCTCCTCCAGCACAGCACGCGCGCGCCGCAGGTCGCCTTGATCTAAGATGATACCCGCGAGCACTCCACGGAGATGCGCGGACTGTGGATGCAGGAGCGTACCCTGTTCTATTATTTTGTAGGCTTTGTTCGATTCGTTCTTGCTCAGGTAGAGCGCGCCGAGTTCAGAGAAGGCCGCGATGTTCTGCGGTTCTTCCTCGATGGCGCGTTTAAAGTAGACTTCGGCCTCGATAGTATTCTTGAGAAGGCGGTAGGCATGACCAATGTTGAACCAGATGTGCTGGAAATTGGGAGAGATTTCCGCGACGCGCAGGAAGTGCCGCAATGCCTCGTCGTAGAGATCGCGTTCCAGAGCCATGCTTGCCAGGTCGTTTTCGATTTGCGCCTCTTCTTCTCGTGTGGGGTCCGAGGCCAACGCTTCTTGCAGAAGGGATTGGGCTTCCTCGTAGGCATCCTGCGAAGCTTTCACTTCGGCCAGCAGGATGCGCGTCAGAGTCTGGTTTCCGACCTGCAGGGCTTTTTGTAGGGTTGTTTCAGAGAGGTCATAGAAACGCTCAGCGCGTTCTTGCATCTCGATTTCATCGTACTGCTGGGCTAACACCGCGGCTGCCGCGCCAAGTTGCTGCAAGATGCTGGCGTAGCTGGCATGATGGGGGAAGTGCGCGGCCCATTTTTCCAGGTAGACGAGGGCGCGTTCGTTCAAGCCGATACTGGTGGCGCGGCCAACTGCGTCCGCATAGGGTTCAAAATCCAGGGGATTCTTTATAAGCAGGGCGTCCAGGTAGTGCAGGGCTTTGACGGTGCGCCAGATAATTTCATCATAATAGCGCTGCGCATCGGGGCCGGTGGGAGTCTGGTTTTTCAGGATATCCTGGATAGCGTCCGCGTGCTCTTGCAAGCGCTGCTGTATGTCGGCGAGGGGCAATCCCTGGGCGTTCGCGCCGTCGTCGGTCACGCGCTGAATGCGCCATTCGCCTTCCTCCTGGACGATGGTATAGCTGGTCCAGAACCAGTGCCTGCCCGTTTCTTTGAGGACGGCGGTTCCCAGCGGCATCTCTGGAAGCGTGCCACTCAGGGGTGTTTCGCTCAGTTCGAGCGACCAGCAGGTCTCTACCTCGCGGCGAGATGTGGAGCGGTCACTGAGGAATGAGCCGGGTAGCCAGAGCGCGCTCTGGTTGTGTTCGCGCTCGCGCGTGACCCTGGGTTCGAAGTGCGCGGGCTGCGCTTCATCCGCCCACGCGCGGCGGCGCTCTACCCATTCATCGCGCGCGAGTCCTTCGCGGATGGGGCTGTCATGGGTGAGCAGATCGTAGCATAGCCCGAAATCGCCCAGGGACCAGCCTCCGATAAAGTGGGCGGCTATTTCATCCGGTTCCAGGCCTGGGTCGATAAAGGTGCGTCCCCGGTCTTCGTCCAATTGAGGGGCGTTCAGTATCAATTGCTGCACGGTGGGAAGATAATGCCGGTAGTCTTTATGCGGAGTGGTGCCTCGCCACTTGTTGACGGAGAGCGCGTCCAGGAGCAGGCGGCGTCCTTCAGCGAGCGTGGCATCGGCTAATTTGAGCTTTTCACCAGTTGAGACGGTGAAATGGGTTGCTTGCTCGTTGAGATGGGATTCGATGTGGCGTTTGGTGCCGGTCTCGATGGTAAAGTCTTTGACGCCATCCTCCCAGTAGTCAAGCAGGAAAGCGAGCATGCGCGCTTCGCCGTACTCGAAACCTTGCTCCCAACAGAGGATGAGCTCTAGCTCACCTTGCTCGCGCAACAGGGCGGCCTGACCTTTCCAGAAGCGCGGGGCATTGGTGGTGGGAAGTACGGTGGGCTTTTCCGGCTCCGGTGTCCAACTGGGATAGATTTTGTTGCCGGCGAGCTGGATCAGGGCGCGGCGGGATTCTTTGCGCACGGCCTTGTTGGGGGTCAATTCGTTTATGGCCAGCAATACGTCGGCGGCATCCACATCTGGTTGTCGCGCGAGGGCTTTGAGCAGGGCTAGCTGGGTTGCCTCTTCGGCGCTGCTGATTTCTGTCAGGGCTGTTTCTGCCTGCCCGCGGCTGGCGCTCTCGCGCAGTTCTCCGGCGATGGTGTGGCGCTGTTCAAGCAGGCTCTGTATGTGTGAATCGTCACCTTGTGGGATGAATGGGTGTTTGGGTTTTTTTGATGTCATGGGTTGTTTTCTTCTCTCATGGGTTTCGGCGCAATACATGAGTAATTGCGCTTGCTATCGCTTTTGATTGTATCATGAGAGGCAAGGGGTTTGAGAGCCACGAGTCGGACGAGAGGATATTTTCGGAAGTAGAACAGGAGATGCCTCCTGTTCTACGATGAGATTCACCCACCAGGGGTGTCCGAAAGGCATCCCTGGCAAAATGGTTATGCGCACTTACCTGATCTGCTTACGGCGTGGGATCGGTGTAGGATCCTCCAAAGATGTCCGAGTTGCCGAACGTAGGCGGACAAGCGGTGCCAGGCGCAGGTTTTGCCACCGACCCGCCAGTTTGCAGGGACGCGCGCCAGGCATCGACGGCGGGACAGTCTGCTGCGTTGCGCACGTCGTTCCAGACAGCCGCCCCATACGTCCGCGTGGCAATGGCATAGACGTAGTCTCCCAGGAATTCGGAGATCAAACTGTTCGCGCTAGAGCCTCGCGGATCGCCCGGAGTGCTCCGATGCAGAACAGTCCATCCCGTTGGCGTTCCTCCCGTTCCGATGTCCGCGTGCAGCACGACAGCATCCAGGCTACGAGGGGACGTTGTATCGGTGCGGTACGGGGTGAGGAATGCATTATAGACCACGTAGAGATCGGTCCCATTGGGTGAGATTCCTGGCGCCGTGTAGTAGCCCCGATCACCGGGCTGCTCAATGCTCGTCGGATCAATCCAGGTAGCCCCGCCATTAGTCGAGTACGAGAGGAAGACATGCTCGTTGTTGAGGCCATCCCGGCCATCGACCCAGGTGTCCACGATCTCGTTCGTAGCATCTGCGCCGGTGGGAGCACCATTGGCGATATCCACATTAGGTTCAGGCGCGAGGTCGTCACGCGCTCCAGCAACTCCGTCCTCAACGCAGCGCCTCTGGACCGGGTCGAACGCGTTGCAGAGATCAACCGCCGTGAAGAGGGTGCGCGGGCGCGTCCAGGTTTTCCCGCCATCAAAGGACTGGATCAAGATGTGAGATCCGTGCCCAGGGAAGCCAAAGGCGAACTGGTAGCCAAACAGGTACACCACCCCGTGGCTGTCGGTTCGGATCGAGCATCCCGAAATGCCAAAGTGATTAATATTATCGGCAGCCGGAGTGACCTGCTTCTGTGTCCAGGTGTCGCCGCCATCGGTAGAGGTAGCCACCTCAAGCGGAGAGGGAACCGCTCTGCCTTTCTCCTGACTGCGGAAGGCCACATTGCAGATGTAGGTGTGCCCGAAGAAAGGACTGGACGCCGCGTTGTCGGCCCAGACCTGCTCCTTGTCTGAGAAGAGCGTCGAGTTCTGCTTGCTCACGATAACCGGAGCCATCCAGGCACTGTTGTGGCCTGCAGCCGCCGCTGCGACGTCATCGGTGCGCGAGACGGCAACTGCCTCGAAGCCCTTGAAGGCCTCATCGGAGCGGATCGTGCTAAAGTTGCTGCTCAGATTGGCATAGTAGAGACGCGAGCCATTGGCCCAGGAGAACGTGCCATTTGGCCCAGGGCGGGGACCGAAAGCGAGCGCAGGGTCGCCTCCAGAGACCAGCCCATTCTCATAATAATTGGGCAATGTGCCAATAGGACCTACGCCCGGTGTGCCGCTGCGGGCCGACCAGCCTGTGTAGGTCGGCTGCGTCCAGCTTGCGCCACTATCGAACGAGAAATACATGCCTGAAACACCCACACCCGGTGTGAACGGACAGCTATTGCCAGCACATGGGGCCAGGTCGATCTCGTCGTTCGAGCCAGCTGCTAAGATGTTCGTGTGATTGGCATCAACGGCGAGCGCCGGTTCGTTTTGTTTGTTCTGTGGGAACGGCGTGGAAGGACTTCCAACAGAGACGAGTGTATCACCACTAGCGGCACGGGTGGCATGCTGTAGAAATATAGCACTCACCATAAATGTGCCTACGATGGCGATAAGACTAACCAATGAGAGGAGGATGCCTACCTTAGAGCGTGAAGAGAGAAGCATACAAGAACCTCGCTTTCAATACTACTGCTCATAGTCGAAAACATGCCTTTGACATCTTTAGGAATGCATGCTTTGCCCCCAAGAGGGGCAAAGCTGCACATGAGCCCCATAATCATAGAAGAATGCTGTGGCAGAGACAAGAGCAAGATGGTTGTGGTCTGGTAAAGGATTGGTGGAGATTTCACCATCTCAGGAGAGATTTCTCTGCGACGCGCGACCATGACGATCAAGGTCTTTAGGTTTCCACTTTGATGGGAGTATAATTGTAAGTGAGGGACGCGGGCGACGCAAGCGTCCCAACCCCACATCCTCGTCCCCCCCGCCCCTACGGATGGTGATATGGATATAATCGAGCGCCATCAGGGTTTGCTATGCGAGGCTTTGGGGTGGGGGTATCCAGGGTAAGGCAGGGAGATACGTTGCCACTGGAGAATGCTGCTGCTGAGCATGCGGGCTGGATTTGCTGCTCAGGACGCTTGTAGATCGGATGCCCAGGGCGCGAAAGAAGCGCAGGGTTCTGGTGGCGGCGTGGGAGGTTATGCCCACGGGGAGTTCGTTTATTTCGGGTGATGCGAACTGCAGACGCCAGGCGGGACGGAGCGCTTTGCGTGGGCGGCTGCCGCGATTGGGCAGTGTGTAGGCGGCCTGTAAGATGATGAGCGGGAAGGCCGCGCAGTAGAAGTAGGAGGGTAGACTGCGCCACGCGAAGAACAGGGGCAAGACGGCCAGGAGCATGACCGACTCCGGGTGTTGTTTGCAGATGCGCCAGTACCAGCCGAGGCAGAAGAGCATGGTGATGGCCTCGAGTGCCAGGTAGACAGTGCCTGGCAAAATGGGCACCAGGGGTGTAGAGCTCACGGCAATCAGACCCACGCCCAGCGGGAACATGGGATCGGCGATGGGGGCCAGTACGCCCGCGAACCATGCCTGCGGGCTCCAGAGGATGAATGGCAGGTTGAGGGCCAGGGCGATGATGCCCGCGATGCTCAAGCGGTAGAGCACTTCCTTAAAATTGTACTGGCGCAAGATCATGATGGCGTAGAACGGGACGAACAACCAGGCTGGCTGTTTACTGGCGATGGCCAATCCGAGGAAAATGGCCGACCAGCGGCGTGAGTCCTGTGCTAACCAGGCCAGCACGATGAACAGGATGTACAGCAGGTCCAGATTGCCGCCGACGACTGAAGTCCACATGGAGACATTGGCCAGCGAGAGCAAGAGCAGCCAGGGCCTTATCTCGGGGCGCACCACCTTCAAGCCGATGATGACGAGAAGAATGTAGCAGAGCAGGTAGAATGGCAGCACGTTATAAATGTTGAGCCAGACGAATGGCAAGAGCGTCAGGAATGAGAGCGATGGATAGCTGACCTTCGATTCGAACTCAGGCGCGGTTCCGGCCTTGAGGTCGGTATCCAGGATGGTGCGCAGTTCCCATGTAGAAGGGTAGGTGAGGGCATCGGCCAATTGTCCCTGGCGCAGGGGCGTGGTCCAGTAGGGCTGAATGGGGAAGCGACGCACGAGACTGAGAATGCTGGAGTCGGTGTAGGGGTTACGCCCCTCCAGCAGGAGCGATGCCGCATTTGTGTCGATCGACGTGCCGTCATTGGTATACTGAGGCGGCATGAAAAAGCCCATGGCGATGGAGCGCCCAAACTCAATTCCACCCGCGATACAGGTGAGGAGGACCATGACGAGAACGATGCGCTGCCAGCGGTGGGGGCGACTCTGCGACGCAGACGATTTTCCCACGCGCTTCTTCAATGCCATGGGGCGAAATGCCATCCATATAGCGACGAAGCTGGCGACAATCAGGACAAAAGGTATCATCGATTCCCAGGGAATCAGAAAGCGGACGTAGGGTAAATAGATTTTACGGTCGATTTCATTGAGCGCCTGGGCGATAATGGCGAGTCCAACCCAGCATGCTCGCCGCTGTAGCTCTATAAGCGGATAGTTATCCGGGGAAACGTCTTCTGTAAAGAAGAGAGGCATTAGCCGACTAAATAGTCTGTTGTGACGCTGTGGCTCTGCTGATTGAGTATACGGCATCGTGACAGTTTGTTGCTCCGTATCTTCGTGCATATCTCCTACCTTTTGTCAAAAATCCCCCTGAAGAGTCACAATACCTCTCCCCCTTAAAGACAAGACGAGGCATGCGGGGCCTGAGATTTAGAACGAAGAGTAATCTAGCTTCGTCACAAAACCCTCTCCAAAGGTAGTGGGCAGAGGGGGCGCGCTGAAACTGGCTCCTACAAATAACGGAATTTCAGAGAGGCAGGCGGAAGTAGAGTTCGCGGTGCTGTAGCTCGAAGCCGAGCGTTTCATAGAGGCGAATGGCGGGGAGGTTCTGCTCCCAGACGTGCAGGTCAATGGCGGCCAGGTGGAGTTCTGTCTGAGCATAGGTGATGATGTGCTGCATCAATTGACGCGCCAACCCCATTTTGCGGTAAGCAGGGGAGATGATGACGCGCTTGACGTAGCCTATACCGGGTAGAATGTCAGCGAGGGGGATCATCAGCTCGGCCTTGCCAGCGACTTGTGCTCCTACCTGAGCGAGGAAGATGAGCGTATTTTCGTGGGTGGTCGGGTCGACCGAGCCGAAGTATTTCTCCATATCGCGCGGGATGTTGCGCAGCGGAGAAGTGCTCATCTGGTCGAGTTGATTGATGATCTCGATATCATCGGGAGTGGCAAGACGGATGACCGACGGCGGTGTCGATGGTTCATCAAGCATACACTTCTCACCCCCAAATTATGGTTGTTTTTTACGCGGCAACAGCAGAATAGAGACGAGGGCGTAGCCGGAGCAGCCCAGCAGCAGCAGCGAAAAGACGATGCTTTCCCCTACGTTTTCGGGGTCGGGATGAAGCAGTTGAGCCATTCCCCACCAGAGAAAGACGGCAAAGACCATAAATAAGAGAATGGTGCTTAATAGTTTCTTGCTCACGCGTTACTTGGTTCCTTTCCTTCCCCTTGCAGGCGACGTGTCAAGTTCTCTTTCCAAAGGTAGGATCGAGCCAGCATTTCTTCGGCGCTTTTCATGGAGAACTCGCTGGCGTTCCCCCCCATAATCTGTGCGATTTCGCGTACGCGTTGTTCGGGGTGAAGTTCCTTCACAATGGTGACGGTGCGTTCGTTATAGATTTGCTTATTTACATTGTAGTGTGTATCGGCAAATGCGGCAATCTGGGGGAGATGCGTGACGCAGATGACCTGGTGATTGCGTGTCAGTTGCCACAGCTTTTCTCCCACGATCTGGCTGCTCCTGCCGCTAATGCCAGCGTCGATTTCGTCAAAAATCAAGGTGGGGGTGGCGTCGGCAGCCGAGAGGATGGTCTTCAGAGCCAGCATGAGGCGCGATGTTTCGCCGCCCGATGCGATTTTGGTCAAGGGCTTGAAGGGTTCGCCGGGGTTAGGGGCGATCAAGAACTGCACACGGTCAATACCGGTGGTGTCGCAGGCGTAGTTCTGTTCGGGCTGGTCGTTAACGCTGGTCGGCACGCCATTTTCATCGGGAAGCTGCTGGAGTTCGACCAAGAAGCGGGCGCGCTGCATGTTCAGGTCGTTCAATTGCGCTTCCATGGCGGTGGAGAGGCGACCTGCAGCTTCGCGGCGGCGTGCGGAAAGCCGCGTGGCAAGCTGGCCGATATCACGCCGGAACTGCACATCCTGCTTTTGCAGAGTGGCGATCAGCTCGTCGCGATTGACGATGGTCTCGAGTTCGGCGCGATCATCTTCGGCGCGCTGCAATATCTCTTCGATGGTCGCGCCGTATTTGCGTTTCAAGCGGGAAATAAGATCAAGGCGCTCCTCGATCTCGGCAAGGCGCTGTGGGTCGTCCTCGATATCGCTTTCGTAACTGCTGATGCTGGTCGCGACATCCTCTAGCTGGTAGATGGCCTCTGAGAAGCTGGTTTCATACTCGGAGAGTTCCTTGTCGAGGCGCGCAAGCTCGCTCATGGCGCGTAAGGCGGGTCGGAGCAGGTCGAGAGCTGGCTGGAAATCGTCACTACCTCTATCGCCGCCTTTGAGAGAACTATAGATCAGGACGCATAGTTCGCGCAGGCGTTCCGCGTTGTTCAGCACCTTGCGCTCCTCTTCCAGCGCCTCGACCTCGCCGGGTTGGAGGTTGGCTTTCTCTATCTCCTCGATCTCATAGCGCAGGAAATCGGCGCGGCGGGCCTGTTCTTTTTCGTTTTGTTGCAGCGAGGACAGGGTTTTACGGGCATTGCGCCACTCGGCGACTCTGGCGCTGAGCTGCTCGCGCAGGGGAAGCAGTTCGGCGTAGCGGTCGAGGAAGTTGACGTGCTGTTCGGGGCGCAGCAGGCTCATGTGTTCGCTCTGCCCATGAATATCGACCAGCCAGCTCGCGACCTGCTGGAGCACCTGCTGGGAGACGGTGCGGGCATTGATGCGCGCGACGGTGCGGCCAGAGCGGAAGATATCACGCGAGAGGATGAGCTGCCCATCTTCCGGAGTGATATCGTATTCATGGAGCAGGGAGGCGAGCGCGACACCCGCGTCGGCGCTTTCGGCATCGGCGCTAGAGGCGATCAATGACTGCGAATCGTGATGCACGCCATTCCCGCCATTGGCGTGCAAAGAGGCTTCAAATGGCGCCCAATCGGTGTGGATGGAGGGCAAGGGTCCGGTGGAGAAGATGCCTTCAACGCTGGCGCGCTCGCACCCGGCGCGCACGAAATCGGCGCCGATCTTGCCGCCGAGGAGGGCGCTGACCGCGTCGATGATAATTGACTTACCTGCACCCGTCTCGCCTGTGAAGACATTGAATAGACGGTGCAGGCTAAGATGCAGATTATCAATAATCGCGAAATCTTTGATATTTAGTTCAAGTAACATAGTATCTACCTGGAAACCCTACGAATCGTCGCCTTTCAGCTTGGCATGAATGATCTGGTAAAAATAGGTCGGCGGCTTGCGCCGCAGAAACCGGGTGACATACTGACTTTTACGCACGATGACGGTTGCGCCGTCGATTATCTCGCGGTTCATCTGCCCATCTGCCGAGAATACGCCGTTCTGCGAGCCGGTAAATATCTGGAGTTTTACCGTCGCCTCCGGCTGCAGGACCAATGAGCGATCGGATGCCAGGTGTGGCGCGATGGGTGTCAAAACGCTGCTCTGCACCTGGGGGTGCAGCAGCGGCCCGCCCACCGCCATGTTGTAGGCGGTCGAACCGGTAGCTGTCGAAAGTATAATGCCATCGGCGTAGCTAGTGCTATATGGGTATTCATCTATAGTGATTTGTATCTTTACGACACGGGGCAATAGGCCACGAGCGATCACAATATCGTTGAGGGCCAGAAATTCTTCCTGGTGTCCATCCTGGTTGATGATAGCGTGCAGCATGGTGCGTTTGTCAACCCAGACTGACTGGTCATGATGCAGATAGTAATGCAATTTGGTTTCAAGTTCGTCAGGCTCCAACTCGGTTAAGAAGCCCACGCGCCCGAAGTTCACTCCGACGATGGGAATATCCTCAAAGGAGGTCAGGCGGGCCGCGTGCAGAATAGTGCCGTCGCCGCCCAGCACGATTACCAGGTCGCAGCCTTTTAATGATGTATCAGGAGTCTCCTCGCCCTCTACACGTATATCGATGGTGCGGACTTCATAGCCCTGCTGCTGTAACATGCGTGTGAGGCGGAGAGCAACATCTGAGGTATCTTGTTTGCGGCCCTGGTAAAATATTGCGATTGACTTCACTACAATCTCCAATGGGCTGAAGAGGTTGTTAACCTGACTGAAAAATGGGTTGCTTATGTGTGTCATTTAGCTCTCACAGATACCCAGGTAATGGTACGATATGCGGGCTGGGTTGTCAACCCGGTATTACTAGACGAAGCGCGACTAGCCAGGGATGACCAGGGTGGGGGCAAGCCCGGCCCGTACCCTAGACGAAGCCGGACCCCGACCCGTATAGGGTACGGGCTGGGCTTGCCCCCGCCCTATAACGTTCCTATAAACGTCCGAGATGTTCTTCTGCGAACCAGAGGGCTTCTTCTTTAGAATGAATGGTGCCTTCGGCCTGGGCTTCGGCGATGGCTTCGAGCAATTGGCCGACGATGGGGCCGGGTTCTAGCTTCAGACGGCGCATGAGTTCTTCGGGTGAAAGCAGGCGCGGGGGCAGGACGCTCTCGCGTTCGCGAATATAGCAGGTGAGCAGCAGGCGCACGACGGAGAGATGCCGTTCCCAGGCGTCGCCGGGTGGCTGCAGGGGCCGGGGCCCCAATGTTGCCAGGTGGTCGGCCAGCGAAAAGAGGGCGACCAGGATGCCGGTTGGTCCGAGATCGACGAAATAACGGCGAATGGCGCGCGGTGTGACCGTTGCTTCCTGTCCAAGCTGGCCGGGGCGCATGTGATGTGCCGCTACCAGTTGCGCCAATCGTCGATCCTGCGTACTCGCGCTCAAACGGCGCATGATCTGCTGTACCAGGGGCACAGCTACCTGCGGGTGGTTATAAAAATGAACGGCACCATCCTCTCCAAGAGTGTACGTGGGCGGCTTTCCGATATCATGCAGCAGAGCAGCCATTTTCATACGCGGGGCCGTGAGCGCCGCGAACGAAAAAATGCCCTGCTGTTCCGCCTCATATAAGATATTCTGTATTTGCATGATATTTTCGGAAATGGAGATGGTGCCGTTATTGGGAGATATGATTTCTAATGTATGGGCAATCTGTTCGAGGGCGGTAACGGTTTCTAATGAATGTTGTAGTACGTCCCAATAGTGCGGATTGGGCTGGCGCATGCCCCTGGCGGGTGCGAATTCGGGTATGAGGACGGTGAGCAGTCCAAGTTCATCGAGGAAGCGCAGACGTGCGGTTGCGCCGCCCGGTTCGAGGATGGCGTATAGTTCATCGTGAATGCGCTCGGCGGCTACGGTTGGTAAAAGGGGGGCGTCGCGCTTGATCAGTTCCTGGGTGTGTGGGTCGATGTTGAGGTGGTAACGCATGCTGAGACGCACGGCTCGCAGCATGCGCAATGGATCATGTTGAAAGATGGTTTCATCGACCGCGCGGAGACGGTGGGCCTGCAGGTCTTGTAACCCTTGTAAGGGATCGATGAGATGTAGGGGGAATGCTTGTGGCTGCCGGCCCCGGGATTGGTCTGTATCCACCTCGATATATTGCACGACTTCGTCCAACGTGGCGGCGATGGCGTTGATGGTGAAGTCGCGCCGGAGCAAATCTTCTTCGATTGTCCTGCCGTTGAGAGGGGAGATATCGAGGATGATGTCCGATGGGTCCTGTTTGACGATGACGCGGCTGGCTTTTTCATGCAGGTGGGCGTAGTATCCGCCCAGTGTGTCGGCTAAGTGGCGGGCCAGTTTGTGCGCGTCGCCTTCGATGACGATGTCCCAATCGCTGCAAGGTTCGCCAAGCAGGATGTTGCGCAAGGAGCCGCCGACGAGGTAGGCCTGCTGCTGCTGGTTGTTCAAGTATTGAGTTGTGCGTTTGAGAATTGAAAGTGTTTGGATGTCCAAAAAGTGTTTACTCGCTAAGGGATGTCCACTTCACTATGCACTGTGAGGGGGGTGGATGTCAATAGGGGGAAGTGATGGGGAAGGTGTGGATTGATGATAAACCAGGGCAGGGGCAAGCCCCAATACATCTCACTTAAGCCTGATAAGCTCATCATTATTGTCTCGGTAAGTGGCCAATTTGACCTCAAAAAACTCGAACAATTGTTGTGTTTAAAGAGCTTAAGTGAGACGTATTGACCGCAAGGGTCCCCACCCGGCAGGGAAATGTTGCCCCTGCCCGCCGACCAGTCGTTCACACGCCCAGAAAGCGCCTTGGAGCGCATGCTCTATGACTGCCCTGATGTACCCGTGGGACCCAATGGCGCGTGCTGTCGCGTTGTGGTCGCAACCCATCCGGCGAATGCTCAGAAGCGTCGTGTTGGCCACACTCGCCGGGGCATCGTCTACGAACTGTTCTTCACCAATCTGCCGCAGGAGGCATTACATGAGCGAAACCGGTACAATTATGTGGGTCATTGCTCCCTCAAAAAACGAGCAGATCGCCCCTATAATGATCAAATTTCGGCATGTAATTCCCAAATTTGCAGCAATCGAGTTGAAGCGAGCGGTCAATACACCTCAGTTTTCCCAACAGCGCGGGGCATCGTTGGCCCGCCAACTTCTCCCGCCCAGGTTCCTGAAACAATCCTGGCGAGTGACATTACTGGCAAGAACATCCTGCGTACAATCACGTCCCCGATAGCAATTCCCCAACGTTTCTGATGGTAGCCCTTCCTCATTAGAATCGAAAGAAGAGTCTTCCGTCTCGCTAGGAGAGTCTATCCGCTCAAGAGCATTCGCAGAGAACTGATAGTCCTTCGCATTCACATAATACACGCGAAATCCCCAGTTACAACCACGGTCGTATTTAGATTTCACATGGACTGCCGCATGGTTCGTCAGGAGGATCTGGGCGACGGCTTTCCACCACTGGCCATCCGAGCCATCTGACCAATTCGCGATCACTTCCCAGCCAACGATGAGATAGTTGTTATTCGGACCAAACTCGAACGTGTGCTCACGCCACCCGATGTGCCACTCCTCGGCGTAGTTCATATCGACGCTGGAAATGACTACGTCAGAGCTTTGGGGGTAGGTGCTGTAACCATACAGCCACGAGTGGACTCCTCCCGTTTCTTCAATGGAAGCACCTTCCCCTGGTTCAGTGCCAACGGCTTTTTTTACTTTGAAGAAGAAGTCCTGCCGCGCATTCACGGCACTGAGGAGAGAAAGCAGAATGTCTGCTTTTTGTTGCAACTCGATACGAAGGTTCGCATCCGTAGCTAGGACACTTTCATTGGCCTTCACGCTGGAAGTCAGCGACTGGTATTCTTTCGAATACTGGTTTTGATAATATTTCGGGCAGGAGCCGTAAAGGGCTACTATGTCCCAATAGTTGGTGTAGAGCAGATGAAGGTCAACGAAAATAGAAGGCGCGATATCGACCGTTCGCGGATAGGAAGTGTCAATTGTACCGTAATGCTGTAACAATGCTTCAAGATACAGGCCTTTCTCGTGCTCCTTGAACCAGGCAAGCGCTTTGGTGATTGATTCTGGAGTCCATGGTGGGCCTGGTGATATTCCTTCGTAACCATACATGTCGACATCGAATGATAGGCTGATATTGTTCTTTGAAGCTGCCTGCATGAAGCTCACGCTGCCTTCTGCGCTAAATACTTCGGGAGCTTCCCCTTTGAAGGCTGCCTCAAATTTATCCATACTTTCTACACTGCTGGCCTGGCAGACGTAAACTGCAACGAAGTGCGAACCGCGTTGGGCACCAGCAATGAAATAATCGCCATACACCCGGCGGAATTCGCCAGGGTTGCTAATCAGCTTTTTTGCCTCATCCGTGAACTGGTAGTTCCCGCCTTCATCGTAACCGGCATAGTGCGATTCGTATTCAGCAATCAATGTAACAGCAAGTTCCGAGAATTTGATGTGGCTCACGTATTTCGTCGATGCGGTCACCTCCACGCCTTCGATATTGTACTTCCCTGAAGCTGAGGCCTCAATTTCACGGTTCAGATCGCTTTCGCTCTGAATGAATCGATATTGCTCTGAGGATGTCTTTACCTGGCGCGGATTCGGGGTAAATGACTGTAATGCATTACCTGCTAAGCCTCCCGTAATGGCGTTGACCCCTTTCCCAAAATCAAATCCCTTGCCCCACTGGAGACCGGTGATGACAGGGTCAAGGTCAGTCTTTGGATTTCCGACGATTTTGCTTTTGAGTGCAATAGGCATGTTTCACCTCCAATGAAAAGCTACTCTCAAATCCTGCTGATTACTTTGTCATAAGAGACTGGCTTCAGGAGCAATTCCTGGCTCTCTACCAATGCAAAGCGTTCAAGCGGATTTGATCTACCATCTTTAGAAAGGGTACAGACTACTGAAATCATTCACCGTGCTAGCACTACTATTCGTTGCAGTTTGAGCCAGCCCCACAAGGCCTTTCAACGGATAGATTTCTGCTCGAGTGATATGATTCAGTGCTTAGATGTTTCATCCATCGACAGTTATGAAGCAAGCCAGCGTCTTGCTGTCATATGCGCTCTCAATTGTTCGCCACCAAGGAACTCAGGGTCCCCTATTGCTGGACGAAAGACGATATCAGGTGGAACTAACTTCTCTACAGCTTGAAGAGCGAAGAAATCATGTTCAACGCTCATCTCTCTGATGAGAAGTGGAACGATAACTTGTCCCATTGCGACCAGATCATCGAATTCTTTTGAGCGAGCACGGACCTGGGGATCAGAACTCGCAAGAATAGCCGGCTGTGACCAGGTTTGTTTCCACCTATCATAGGCTCGAGTAAATTGTTCTCTAACATCCTGGCTCAATCGGTTTATGCGATCCTGCAAGGTACTAATTTCTGCCTCCGTAAGTTGGTACATGATAATCTCCTCTCCTATCCAACTTTCTGCAAGGGGAGGTTGCGGCGTATAGTATTGGAGAGGATCTCCATAGATGCTCCCAGATCCACTTAGGGCGTCAAGCGAGTGGAGAACCAGGGGATTTACTCCCAGCTTGCTTGTCCAATGGCGACCGTAGTTAGGGATCTGCAAATTCGTTGCTCCATGTTTCATGTCTAGCAGAGCAAATCCAAAGGCAACAATTCCTCCATTAGCAACAAGATGAGCGCCATACTGCGTATAGAACTCCTTGAATTTATTAGCACCAGGCCAAAGCCAAGCGTTTGTTACACCCACGCTCCATGCCATACAATTGTATTGGTTAGTTGGGGGGCCAATCCTCAGCGTATTGTTTTGGGTCATTTGAGGAAATTCCTGGCGTAGGTGCTGGAGTTCTTGAGCAGTAAGTTGCCTGGGTGGAAGCTCGGGCATCGGATAGGGCATGATCTACCTCCTTTCAAAGTGTGCTCAAACTGTGTTGACAGCAGAGAGAACATCAAGATTGTCTGATGACGATTCTGTTGATCACAGATGATGACCACAAGTCAGTCACTGGATTACTCTGGTCTGGGACAAATGCCAGCTTCTGATGACACACAATCGTTCGCATCGTCAAATAAAAGTTCTCCCTCCTAGTGTAAGTGATAATCGCCCAAAAAGCTGGAGAATGGATGCCAGTAAGGTGCCACTAGGGGAACAGTTTGGTGACAGCTCACTCCGGATGCCCGAAATCTCTCAAAATACACTCGAAATATGATGCAGAAGCCGATATAATAAGAAGTAGTATAGAAAAGAGGTACAAATGGCTGAAGTTCATCCACTGCGTACAGCTCGAGAACGCCATAATCTCTCTCAGAAAGCTCTGGCTCAAGAGACGGGCTTGTCAGTTCGAACCATCAAGCGCGCTGAGCAGGGAGAGAGCATCCACCCCTCGTCACGCAAAATTTTATGTCACTACTTTAACAAATTACCGTGGGAGCTGGGCCTGCTGAAGGAGGCAGAAGAAGGTCCTTCGGAGACGCAAGCCTGGGAGAATGCCATGAATATCCTACGCCGTAAGCTGCTCACTGAAACTGTTACCGCGGCAGGAGTTGCCTTGCTCCTACCACAGACGAACATAGATATTCTGGAGAGGCTCTCAGCGACGCTCAAAAAGCCGTCCCCTATCGATGCCGTCACGCTGACCCACCTGGAAGCGCAGATGCCAGGCTATTGGCAACTCCTTCCTGACGTGGTCGGTGTCTCATCGCCCTCGCTGCTCAATTGTGTGGAGATACGGCTCAAGACGCTGCTCAGATTTCTAGCCGCGCTACACGACGCCCTGGCAGAGCGGCGTTTATGGGTCATGGTCAGCGAACTGTCCCAAATCGGAGGACACATGGCCTTCGATGGGCGCAATTATCCCCTGGCGGCGGCGTACTACCGGGCCGCTATCAACGCTGGTCGGCAGGCAAGCCATGATACACTCACGGCCGTTGCCCTCACCCGTATGAGCTTCCTGCCAACCTACGAGCAGCATCCAGAACGGGCACTGCCCTACCTGGAAGAAGCTCGCCGTCTCGCCCAACGGGGCGGCACGCCCACCACCTGTGCCTGGATCGCCGCCGTAGAGGCAGAGGCCCAGGCCTCTCTGGGCAATACACACAACTGCCAGCGTGCGCTAGAGCGAGCTGAGCAAGCCGACAGACAAGCACCCACCAGCGAGGATGATCCCTATCGCACCGGGTTTGACAGCGCGAAGCTGAGGGGATACAAGGGGACGTGCTATCTGCGGATACAGCGCCCAGAGGAGGCGCTCACGGCTCTGCACGGGTCACTCGCGCTGCTGCGTGGAACAAAGAGGGTCCGCTATCAATCTATCGTCCTCACCGATATCGCACGAGCCTATGGGCAGCAAGGAGCCCAAGACGAAGCCTACACGTATGTCAACCAGGCGCTCACGTTCACCCAGCAGACCAGATCCAGGAACATCCTCCAGCGCATTCTGGAGTTTGGCGCGCACCTCCCCAAACGTCATCCGGTGGCGAACATCCTGGAGGCACAGATCGACTCTCTCGATTGGTACGTCCCAGAGGAGAGGCCGTTCCATTCCGCTGGCAAACTGCCTGCCAGGTAGAGAGAATATGGCCGGCTTAAAGCTTATCCATGTGTGCCGTTTGTTTATAATGGCAAGGCTCTAATACCCATACGGCGTCGGTGTAGTTTGTGGTGCGCTCTGGGTTGACAGGGTGGGAGTGGCGACGAACCACTTGCCGAAGAGGCCTTCTCCATTGGTCTGGCCAGGAGCGGTATCTTTTGAGTAGGTGTAGAGCGGATGCCCATTGTATTCGACCTGTTGTCCGTTGGCGTTCGTGACGGCACTCAGGGTGCCTGGCAGGGTTGTTGCGCTGGTGGGTGAGCCGGTACCGGTGAAGAGGAGGGGAGGCCAGATTCCGGAGCATGTTGATGTGCAGGCGGAAGTTGTGGCCGTATCGGCCGTAAAGTAGTACAGGGTCATGCCCTGGGCGTTGGTGAGGATGGTTTGAGATGTACCTTTTACTGTGGCTGTGGCGGTTTTAATGACGGGTGGTGCACTGGTGGGAGCGGTGGTTGGGGTGGGAGTTGTTCCACTGCTATTGCCTGAGCCGGTGGAAGTGTAACTACCGCAGGCCACGGCGGTCAGGGCGATCAAGAGTAGGGTTGTGCTTAGGAATATGCGTTTGAGAGATAGCATTTGTGAAATCCTCCTTTTTGTTTCAAAATCAATGTCTACTTCTCCACATTATTACATACGTGAGAGGGTTACATGGTTTCTTTTTGATACAGGAAGAGCTATGCAAGTTGGCACGGGTGTGATAGGCTGAGGGTGGATAAGAAAAGTAATAGAGAAGGAGGATTACCTGTATGGCAGAGCGGGATGAAGAGGATTTCGGGCAAAAACGCATTGTATATGAGATGCCTGGGATGCAGGCGGCTATTGTGCAGAAGGATATAACCTATAAAATGGTGGATGGGCAGGAGTTGCGGTTGGATGTGTACTATCCGGATGAGTATGATGGGGATAGGCGGCTTCCCGCGGTGCTCTTTGTGCATGGAGATGGACCACCGGAGTTTCTTCAGGATGCGAAAGAGTGGGGGCAGTATGTTTCCTGGGGGCAACTGGTTGCTGCAGCGGGGCTGATTGGGGTGACATTTAACCATCGCTCTACGGAAAATCTTACGAGGTTATATGAGGTGGCGGGCGACGTGGATGATCTCATTAGCTATGTGCGCAACCAGGCTGGGAAGCTGGGTATTGATGCCGAGAGGCTGGGTATCTGGGTCGGTTCTGCTGGAGGGCCTTTCGGTTTGCGAGCAGCGCTGCGCGGCACGGCTTCTTATGTGCGCTGCGTGGTTTCTTATTATGGGATTGCCGATTTGCAGGTTTACTATGATGAGCCAGCCGAGGTATCTGGGGGAACTGAGGAGAAATTTCCCGCACTTTCTGAGGAGGTGTTTGATGAGTTTTCGGCAAGTGCCTCTGTGAAGAAAGCTGCGAGTGGGACGCCTCCTATGCTTGTTGTGCGAGCGGGGCTCGATTATCCACAGCTCAATGCCTCTATCGACCGGCTGATTACGGCAGCCCTGGCGAAGAATGTGAATATTGATGTGATGAATCACGCGACTGGACGTCATGCCTTTGATATTCTAGATGACAATGCGCGCTCGCGCGAGATTATCCAGGCGACTGTGGAGTTTCTGCGAGCGGAGTTGACGAGGGGAGCGGATTGAGCGGGATGCAGGGGAACAAATTGATGTTTGCCTGTACCTGGAACTTATTGAAAAAGATGGTTCAGGTGGTCAATCTCCTGAGGTATTGCTCGGTAGACTCAAACACTTGCTCTAAAGCTCTTTTGCCCTTTCCCCAATCAAACATTTGTCCTTGAATTTCGGTTGTTCCATTTAAGACTATTCTGGATGGGCTTTCGTCAATGATCTCGATGGTTAGCGTTCCCGCGTAAGCAAGTACATCTACAGGAAGCTTTACCTCTATGACTGAGCCTCGTGGAGTATCGAAATAGGAGATTATCTCCCTGCCTATATGTCTTAAAGCCAGAATGCAAGCAAGAACTGTCGTGGCGTATTGGTACGGACCTGGAAATATCTTTTGGAGTTGCTTGCTACTCTTTAAGCCCAATGCTTTCCCTAATGCCTCACTTTCCTTCATTGAAAGATAATAAGAATCACCTGAAAGTTGAGTGAATGGGGCCAGTAAATTAGCAATCTCCTTCTCTGACATTCCCGATGACGGGGTATAGTTACCTTGTCCGGCAACTATATCCCGGATCGATGGTCGAGATTGGGCATTCATCTTATTATCCTCATGGAGTGGGGGATAAACCGGGTTAAAAGGTGGCTGTTGTTGTTGATATTCTTGCCGAGGGCTGGAACTATTGGCTGGAGGTGGTGGTGGTGGCCCTGAATACGTTGACTTTACTGGTGCTACACTTCTCACCTCAAAAGTGAACGTTGTGCCCAGATTGTTTATGCTTTGTCCAAACCGAAGCCTATCATTGGGGTTGAGTGAACGTGGGACATTAGGTGTAAGCGGGTATTCATTGACAAAGGTGCCATTCGTGCTTCCAAAATCAATGATACTATATCCTTGACCATCTGGACGAATTTCGGCATGATATCCTGAAACCTGGGAGTCAGTTAATATAAGCTGATTATTTGGTGCACGTCCAATTGTTAACTTAGCGGCTCCCAAGTTGAATCGCCCATATCGGCCGTTTAGTGAAGCTTCCATTCTAGTCTTCTCCGTCTGGGTAATCTCCTGAATAAAAGAAAACTACGAAATAAGAGTACGGAGCCAGACTAAGCAATACTTCCAATTTACCACATCTGTAACATGATTGAATATATTCCGTATTCCTCGTTCTTTGTCAATTTCCGATTATTCGACAGGATCAGTACTCAGCACTATATGAACGCCCATCTCCTTCATTTTTTCCAGTTCGGTTTCGGCGAGAGCGTCGAAGTCGATGGTTGGGTGTTGGACTGAGCTGGTGCAGTCTTTGAGGAAGTAGAGTTTTTGGAGCATGGCCGGTTGATGGGCGTAGTGCTCGACGAGTTGACGTTCGGTTTCCAGGACGCAGTGGGATTTGGCTTCACCGGCGATGTAGACTTTGTCGTGCTGCATGACGACGTCGAGGAGTGCGGTGTTGAGGGCGCTTTCGGGAGATTGGGGATCGGGTACTTCGGCGCCGAAGATGCCGTAGAACTCGGTGCGGGCGGTGCGGCCTTTTTCGATGTAGGTTGGCCGGGTGTTTCGCGCCGCGCTGTGCCATGCGATAGCTTCACTGAGAGGGGCGGCCAGCATGTGGCCGAGGGTTCCCTCCATGGTGTGGTAGGGCCAGATCATGAGGTCCTTTTTGGCTTTTTGCTGCAAGAGGTGGACGTATTGTACGGACCATTCCGGTTCCAGGATGGGCGCCCAGGTTTTGTTATCTATGTCTCCGGCGGTAATGACGGTGTATGGTTGTGGGTGCGCGCCGGTCTGGGGATTTTGCCACCAGGAGCTGTAGAAAATCTGGAGCGGTAGATGGGTGTCGAGTGAGGCGTAGACGGATGTGATCTTGTAGGCATGCATGTAAAACCAGCGCAGGAAGCGTGCTATGTCCTCCTGTGAGCCTGGCACGTAGAGGGTACCGGCGGGATCGATGAAATCATGCTGGTAGTCTACGAGGATGACGGCGATTTTTTGGCTGTCGCTGTCTGCCGGGGTGTAGGTGGTGTTGCGCCCGGCTTCGATGAAGGCTTCGATGCGGGCGGTGTAAGTGGCGATTGGTGTGTTGGGTCGTGGTGTTGTGATGGCGAAAGGAGGTTCAAAGTCTATCATTGTTTCTCTTCCTTTGTTTTCTCTATTACTCCTCCATTTTCATATATGCCAGGTGAGGATGTCAAATGATTCTGAATTCCCCACCCATCCCCCCAAGAAAAGAGTAAAAGTGGGGAACACCCCACACCTCGGCAAAGGGCTGCGCCCTCTGCACTCCTGCTTTTTCCCCACGCATCAAGAATAGGGAAAAGTGGGGACACCCCACACCTCGGCAAAGGGCTGCGCCCTCTGCACTCCTGCTTTTTGAAAGTGATCTGTTTGTGAGCGAGTGACGTATCGTCAATATGGATTATGGTATGGAATAGCTTCTCCTTCTCTGGTACAATGGGATAAGCTGAACGAGTCAAGAAAAGGAGGCTCTCTCATGTCGAATCTCAAAAGTCATATGAATTCGGATACGTCGTTGTTGAATATATTGACCAGTCGCTTTTCCCATCATCCTGAGAGGTACGTGGAAATCTTTCAGATTCTGCGTAAGTACGAGTTACATCACGTGGCGGCGAAGTTTATGTTGAGTCATCGCCACGATGAGGAGGAGGAAGATGACGGGATACTGCTGCTGGATGATCATGAAGAGGACGGGGACCACGCCGAGGGGCTGGCAAAGGCGCTCGAGGAATTGGGGCCGTGTTTTATTAAGTTGGGTCAGCTGCTCAGTACCAGGCCCGATTTGCTCCCGAAGGACTATATTGCTGCTCTCTCTCGCCTACAGAATACGGTTACGCCTGTGCCGAGCGAGAAAATCACCGCGATCATCGAAAGTGAGTTGGGGGCGTCCATTACTGAGATATTTCAATCATTCGATTGCGAACCGCTTGCAACTGCTTCCATGGCCCAGGTGCACCGTGCTGTCCTGCGCGGTGGTGACGAGGTTGCTGTGAAAGTCCAGCGTCCAGGCGTGCGCCAGCGCATCGAGATCGATATCGAGATTTTGCATGAAGTGGCGCGCTTCGCCGCGAAATATACCTCGTTTGGTCGCCGCTATGGGCTCTTACAGATTGTGCGCGAGCTGGAACGCAGCCTGAGCCAGGAACTGGACTTCCGGCTGGAGGCCGATAGTACGCGCATTATCAGCAAACAGCTGGCAGACTTTCAAAAGATTACCATCCCCACCGTCTACGATGACTACACCTCGCGACGTGTGTTAACGCTCAGTTTTGTGCATGGCCGCCATCTCGCCGATGTCAGCCGTGAAGAGCTGGATACGCTCGACTCACCGGCTATTGCGAAAGAGCTGCTCTCCGCGTATCTCAAACAGATGGTGATCGATGGTGTTTTCCACTGCGATCCCCACCCGGGAAATATCTTTCTTGCCGACGATGGTAGGCTGGCCTTGATGGATTTTGGTATGGTTGGACGCTTTGACGCTGACCAGAAGGATCGAATTATCCTGCTACTGCTCGCCTTCTCCGAGCGGTTGGGGGAACGGGTGGCTGATACTTACCTGGAGATGATCGAAATTCCTGGAGATGTGGATCGCCGCTCGTTTACTCAGGATGTGAGCGCTCTGGTGAGCCGGTATCACGATATGAGTGGTGGGCGGATGGCGATCGGGACTGCGCTGCTCGACCTGACACGATTGGCCCAATCGCATAATACTCCCGTGCCCACCGCGATGACGCTGCTGGGAAAAGCCATGCTCAATCTCGATGGGACCATCCGCGTCCTTTCTCCAACGCTCGATCCGGTGCAGCTGATACGTGATTATATGATCAATGTCATGGAAAAACGCGTATTGGGGCAACTGTCTCCTGGCCGTGTATTCGCGTGGGTGCTGGATATGAAGCACCTGGTCGAGCACACTCCGCGTAACACTGATATGATCCTCACCAAACTGGCCAACGATCAGCTTAAAGTCCATCTTGAGGTTGAACAGTTTGATAAGGCGGTCAGCAGCATCAACCGGGCCGCCAATCGGCTCTCGCTGAGTATCATCGCGGCCTCGTTGATTATCGGGGGCAAGTTTGTGTGGGATACTTTGCAGAGGACTCCTGCTGAGAGTAGAAAGAAGCGGAGATAGGTGTGCTGTCATGAATTTATCCGGTTATCCGAAATAGCGGTGGGCAGGCAAGCATTTACAATCCTTCTGAAGAGAAGGCGAATCATAGGGATGTCCAGGGCTAGCATTATTCGCCAGCGTTCTCGATGAGACGGGCAATGAGATCGGGGTGAAATCGTCGTCCCTGGCTCTGCATTTGCGTGATATATGGTAGGATCTCAGCGATGAGTCCCTGCTGCTTGGCACGCAGCAGTACGGCTAGGGTTCCAGCGACTGGCAAACCCATACGAGCAGCGATCCGTCGCGCCTTACGTTCATCCAGCAGGATGAGTCGAGCCCCGATCGTTTGTGCCAGAGACAATGCAGCAGCCTCGCCTCCATCCAATAGGGGAAGCGTCGGATCGATGATGACAGCATCTACCACCCTGAGCCATGACGCCTGAGCCAGGTCAGGTTCGGTTGGTGGTGCCTTTGCCTGGTATTCATCGAGTACGACGCGAGGAGCCCAGACTGTGCCGTACAAGAGCGGAAGGAGATCAAGGAGTCCAACCCCTGCGAGCGTGATCAGCGGGGTGGTGTTGGTCACGACCGGGGGCTTATCCGTGGTCGGCCTCCTTCTTGAGGTCCATTTCGTCATCAAAAAGGGAGACATTGTACTGGCCCAGAAGATTGAGAAACTCGCGCCTCGTCAGACCCAGCAGCTTAGCTCCCTCTCCTGAGGAGAGTTCGCCCAGCGCATAGAGCCGCACAACAAGGGCTTCGAAGGCGAGTGCCTCTAACTGTTGCTGACTTTTATCAGTGAGCTGCTCAGGAACCTGCAAGCGTAATTGCATCGTGACCTTCTCCTTTATTGGCGTCATCACTTTGTATTAACACACTCATTATACTACACCAAGTCAGGAGTCAGACTTGACTATATCTGAGCATCGTGCCACTAGTTTGGGCGAGATTTAGGTGGAGGAACGGCACCAATCATGTGCCGTTCCTCTTTGGCTTTTTAGCTGGCTGCATCGCCGTAGTTATAGGGCGGCTCGAGTTGTGGAGGTAGGGGATAGGTGATGCCGTCGCTGCGTTCGGGTAATAGCGGCTGTTCGCCGTTGTTGGATGGCTTGAGAAAGGGCATGCCTGCCAGGATGGAGGGGGAATCGTACTGCTCGCTGTCGATGGGCTGGTTGAAGAGCGACTCGAACAGGGGACCTTCCAGCGTTTCCTCTTTGATCAGGCGTTCGCTGATCATGATCAGGCGCGTTTTATTTTGAAGCAGCACGTTATGGGCCTTGTCGAAGGCGTCCTGGATGATGTGGCGAATCTCTTCATCGATTTCGCGCGCGGTCTGCTCGCTGTAGTTGCGCTGTTCGCCGAAGTCGCGGCCCAGGAAGACCAGTTCGTCCTTGTGGCCTAATGCCATGGGGCCGATGCGGCTGCTCATACCGTATTCTGTGACCATCGAACGCGCGATTTTGGTCACGCGCTCGATATCGTTGGATGCGCCTGTCGTGACATCGCCAAAGATGATCAGTTCGGCCACGTGACCGCCGAGGGCGTAGGCCAGCATGTCCTCGAACTGGGGTTTGCTCCACAGGTAGCGGTCCTCGGTCGGCAGTAACATGGTGAAGCCACCGGCCTGGCCGCGAGCCACGATCGATACTTTGTGGACGGGGTCGGTATTGGGCAGCATGCGCGCTACCAGGGCATGTCCAACCTCGTGATAGGCGGTGATGGCTCTTTCGCGTTCGCTGATGATGCGGCTCTTGCGGGCGGGGCCGGCGATCACGCGGTCGATGGCCTCTTCGAGTTCGCTCATGCCGATTTTGCGTTTATTGCGCCGCGCGGCCAGAATTGCGGCTTCGTTGAGCAGGTTGGCGAGGTCGGCGCCGGAAAAGCCGGGGGTCTGCCGGGCAAGGGTCTCCAGTGAAATGGAGGTTTCCAGGGGTTTGCCTTTGGCATGGACCTGGAGGATGGAGGTTCGTCCGCGAATGTCGGGACGGTCAAGCACCACCTGCCGGTCGAAGCGACCTGGACGCAGCAGGGCGGGATCGAGGATATCGGGGCGGTTGGTCGCGGCGATGACGATGACGTTGGTGTTGGTATCGAAGCCGTCCATCTCGACGAGGATCTGGTTCAGCGTTTGCTCGCGCTCGTCGTGCGAACCACCCAGGCCCGCGCCGCGCTGCCGACCAACGGCGTCGATCTCGTCGACGAAAACGATGCAGGGGCTGTTGCGCTTGGCCTGGTCGAACAGGTCGCGTACGCGGCTGGCGCCTACGCCGACGAACATTTCCACAAATTCTGAGCCGCTGATGCTAAAGAACGGTACACCGGCTTCGCCCGCGACGGCGCGTGAGATGAGGGTTTTACCTGTTCCAGGAGGGCCAACGAGCAGCAGCCCTTTGGGGATGCGCGCGCCGAGGGCGGCGAATTTGTCGGGGAATTTCAGAAATTCGACGATTTCCTGGAGTTCCTGCTTGGCTTCCTCTACTCCGGCGACGTCGGCGAAGGTCACGGTTTGTTTGTTGCCCGTGAACATGCGCGCGCGGCTCTTGCCGAATGAGAGCGCCTGGTTATTGCTGCCCTGGGCCTGGCGCATCATGAAGATGAGCAGGCCGCCGATGAAGAGGAATGGGAGCAGGCCGCCGAGGATGTTTAACCACGCGCCAAGTGCGCTGGGAGCATCGTATTGCAGCACCAGGTGTTTGTTATTCGTATAGTCAATGCCATTATCTTTGAGTACCTTGGTGATATCAAAGGTATCGTTGATGTTAGCGGCTTCTTTAGGACCATTCTGGCCTCGCGTCAGCGTGATAGTATCGGTGCCAACGGAGAGGTTATCGGTCTGGTTTTTGCTGATGTCGGTCTGGATATCGTTCAGTATGGTGGAGACATTCACTGATGTGGTGTCTGAGGATGAATGGAAAAAGAGCACGATGATCAGGACGATAACCAGTGCCAGTACAAGCCAGATGAAGCTGTTCCTTAGCCATTTCCCACTACTCGTCATGGGGAATCCTCTCTACTTTCAGACTTGCAGTATGGGCATGGTGTTGTGACATAGTAACCATTCCTGATAACGATGTCTGCTGTCTGATTTTTGACTCTTTTGGAGGGTATTATATCACACTGTTTCTATAGCTTACTGCCCCTTTGTCGAGCGGCGGTCGTTCATCCGAAAGTCATGCTGGAGCGGTCAGGACATAGTAAGTCGGACGAGCGCGGACCAGCCAGAACACGCTTCTGCTCGGCGTCACTCAACGGACGCACATAGATAGGGGTTATCATATTTCATTCTATCACATCCCCGATCACCACGTCTGACTCCGCATTAAGGAGCGGATCGACGGAGACGAGACGAGAGTGTCGTGAGCAGGTCATATCTTCGCGAGGTGGAGCACGTTCGTAAGTAGTTCCACAACGCCATGATAGGAGATGATGATGATGGCAAGGGGAACGAGTGCCATGTGTACGTAGCGCCAGGCGCGGAAGATGAGCCGTGCCTGGTTCTGCTTTTTGAGGGATTGTGCCAGGCAAGCATGATCTTTTAATATTTTGTACGCACGTTGAAAGTCGGCTCGTTCGTGTGGTGGTAGTGCGGGAATGTTCCTGGGAAGG
>WNGJ01000760.1_pt1 | contig 35157 bp, 25 predicted proteins | sample 5400611 | NCBI WGS metagenome assembly WNGJ01 (sample SAMN13153375, study PRJNA577476) | soil metagenome | isolation source: 40 cm soil or saprolite under Garry oak tree replicate 1 | place: USA:California | collected 2016-06-15
AGTAGTATGCTACCTCGTGTTCAACGTGTTTGGCCATGGTACTCTCCCTTCGTGCGTCCAGGTTGCTTCCTGCCTCAGGTCTTCTATGCCCCATCCTTGTCGTATTGCGTCTGGCCTCTCTTCTTTCGCGGGTCGACAGGCCTTGTTGCTTGTTCTATGATAGCATACCTTCAGAATACCTACAAGCGGCGCTCAAACCAGATTATAATTAGGAGTGGTTCTCTTGTGCTTTTTGGATCGAAGGTGTAAGGTAATCGGGAATTACAAAGGGGAGTCTATGGTCTTTCAGATACTCTGTTGAAAGGATAGCATATGTCACCACAAAAACTAGTTCACGATCCGTATGTGAGTATTACCGATTTTTCAATGGTTGAAAATCTTGGAGATACGGCCCTTTTAGGCAACTGGTTTGTCTTTCTCAAAGCGGATTGGCTCAAACGCTCGGGCATGGCCCAACTTCTGGAACCTTCTAGCCTCCTGGAGGCGTTTGCACGACCGACCATTGTATTTCGTGGCAAAGAGGAAATCACTCTGCCAGCGGCACGTATCGCTCCTACACCATTGCCGGGTGTCAACCTCGTTTCATTAACCTGTGATAAAGCACTCTATCGTGCTAATCGTGACACTGTACGGCTGCTTATTGCTGCACCGCACCAGCCTCGGGCAGAACTCAAACTCAAACTGCGCCTGAGCGGTAATCCCTACGCTGACTATCCCCTTACTCTGGATGAGTATGGCTTATGCCTCTGGTCGATGCAAGGTTTGCCGGAAGGAGAATACGAGGCCTCGTTAGAGGGAGTGGAGGTGGAGGTTTGCCGTTTTGAGGTGGCAGAGTATCGCCTGGCTCCCCTGAATGCTGAACTCTCTGAGCAGCAACTGAGTGGCGAGACATTGCGCTATATGCTCTCGGTGACTGCCTTTGGACAGCCTTATAGCGGCCCGCTCGAGGTAGAATTACAGGAGCGCGGCCAGCGCATCGGGAAGCGCGAACAATTGACCTGTAACCGTGAAGGACAGTGCCGGGGGGTGGTCAAGCTTACAGGCAAAGGGCCATACACCCTCGGCATCTTTGCCGGGGAACGTACCGCCAGCGTTGCCTTAAAAGGTTCGGAACAAGAGCGGCGCGAGACGATAGTTATCAGTGAACTGGGAGAAGTGCGCGAACTGAGCCTATTGCCACTGGCGCAATCCAATTCGTGTCGAGGCATGTATATTGCGCGTGGTGGCGTCAACACAGAACCGTTTCTGGTGCGGCGCGTTATTGGCAGCGAGGTAGAAATTACTCCTCGTGTGGACGCTGAACTCCTGCGGGTGGTGGTCGTCGATCCTGCGCGTAAAACATTTGAAGAGAAGCTATACAGCGACCTGAAGGCTGATCAAAGCATACGCCAGCCTATTCCGACTCCCTATGGCATTGTCCTGCTTGGAGCGATTGTGGATGGGAAAGCATGGGAGGGCTGGTGTGCTGTATTGCGTCCCTCGGATATTCAGCTGCAATGCGAGGTAGCTAAAGAGGCAAAACCAGGCGCCCGTATTACGATAACCCTTAAAACAGGTATCGGTGACCGCGTGGTGCCTGTGCAGTTGATAGTGAAAGACCAACGCCTGATTGCCCCGGGCGACCCTCAAGTAGAATTCGCGGCATGTATCAAGAAGAACCTGGGCAGTTGGCGCGAGCAGTCAGGAACGGGTGAAATAGACCGGCAAATGGCTCACCTCACGCGTAATCCCTGGTATGAGGGACGTGCCAGAGGCTTGGGCGGGCCTCGTCCCATGGCAGCTTTTGGTACAGGAGACTATCCGACCGCTCCTATGATGCCAGTACCTATGGCAGCTCCAGCGATGCTAGCGCAGTCGGTCCCTTCTCAGATGAGGATGCCAGCAAGAGCGAATGGTGGTGATGCAGTCCACCAAAAGATGGATGCAGGGCTGGCTACCGCTGCACCAAGAACAGCACAAACAGCAGCGCCTTCAACACCGGTGCTGGCGAAGATGCGGTTGCAATTCCCTGAAATCATTTACAACAACATTGTCAGGGTGCAAGGACAGGCAAGCGTCGAAGTGACCCTTGGCGATAGTATGACCCGCTACAGCATCGAGGCCTTTGCCCTTGCGGTGGATACGCTTGACTGGCAGCGAGTGGAAACGACGCTTGATGCAGTGCAGCCGGTTTACGGAGAGCTAACAGTCTCACCATTTGTCTTTTCTGGTGATCCAGTCATGGGGCGACTCGATGTTGGTGTAGCCTCGGGAGGAGCTATCGCCGAGGTGCGTCATGATGGAGAAGTGCTACCGCTCTTCTTCGATAATGGCGATGCAGTAACGCCTGGCTTGCCTGTTCCGTCTGGCTCGGTACTACGCTTTCCGCTGCGTCCGGGGGCTATTACATCGACGGTGCGGGATGCCCGCAAGGGCGGCATAGATGTCAGCGAACGCTATGTGACCGAGCCTGGGAAACTCCGGCATATTATGCGTCGCCTGCACCTGGTCACTCCAGGTGACGAATTAACCTTACAGGAAAAGCGCCGCTTAGAGATCAAACCAATGCCCGGGTTGGAGAAGCCATTTCAGTTCTTTGTCGAAGGTGCGGCCAAATACCCCTTTGGCTGAATCCAGCAAGCTTCGGCCAAGGTCTTGGCTATGTATACCGGTTATATCACCAACCAGGAGAATGAAGAAGTTGCTCGTGACTATGAGGCAGCAATTCTGGTCTGGCATAAGCGTCTCAAGAGCATGTACCTGCCAAACAGTGGATTTTGCCTGTATCCGCCGGAAGAGGGTGGGGCAAGGAAGCCCGATACCTATTGTGCTCCCCTGGGCGTCAAGCACCTGCTCACGCTTCCCAGCGCTGAGCGCTCTGGCGTGAAGCAGAAGGCGCTGCGAGAACTGCTCGGCGATATCCGTGCGATGGTGAGGGATGCGGCAGCTTACTACAAGATTGACTATCCACCAAAGGAGATCAAAGATTGTCACGCGGCCTATCAAGTACTGGCGAATGGTTCCTCGCAAAAGGACAAGGCGGCTGCCTTTGTACGTTCTCGCCTGAGCGAGCATAATGGGCAGATATACGTGGAGCTGCCAGCGGATCAACCGTCGTATCGACTGTGGGGTATGGCGGTCTCGACGCGGGAAGAAACGGCCTATGCTGCTGCCGCGCTGCTGGCAACGAAAGATGCGAGTGATCTTCCTCGAGCCATAGCTGCTACCAATTACCTGACGAGCCAGGTGAATGAGGAGGGGCGGCTCTACAGCACGGTCGATACGGCTGCCTGCCTGGCTCTCCTGATCGGTTTGCGCGCATCAGGTATGGTAGCGGCGGCTGGTACGGGCCGTGTGATACTCAATGGGCAGGAAATGGCTTTAGCCGAGGCTCTGGCTTACGATGGCAAGGTGGAGTCGCTGCGCTGCCTTGAAGGGGTTGTCGCGGCCCAGGTGACCTCGGAGGTGGTCGAGGATTGGAGTACTCTCAAGAGCCAATTGCCGGTTACGGTTCGCCTGGAACGGAACGGCCATACGCAGAAACGCTTCAAGGCTGGTGACGCGCTTGACCTGGTGATCAGTGTGCCGCGCTATGAACCCGGGCTGATTGCGCATATCTGCCTCCCTGATGCCCTGGCACGTGTGGTTGGGGGTGGCCAGGTAAAACGCTTTAGCCTGGATTTCTGCGAACAGAATACGCTGCGTGTACCATTGGCGGTAGTAGGCGCAACGTCTCTGCCGATGGCGAGAGATGCAGAGGAGGGGAGTAGTTTACTGCGCTGGTTAGGGATTGGCGGCAAGAAAGATGCAGCGAATGTGCAGCACTGGGCTGTCATTGTACGCAACATGTTTAAAGAGGAGCAGGTGGGCAATCCTGGCTTGCTAGAGGTAATGGTTGATTGATCCTTAAACTGGTGGACAAACGAGCAATGGGGAGCCTCGTTTGTCCACCAGTTTAAGGTTGAGGTGCGTTTATATTATTCAGTACCATAGTCCTAGGTTGAGCTTGTGAGGCTTGACCAATCAATTTGCTATTGGGTACAGTCTTTCTTAAAGCAATGAGGTTGGATGGTGTGTGCAGGGTTAATTTTATAAAGGATTGGGGAAACTTGTATGTCGTCTGCTGAAAATCGTCCGAATAGTATTACTACTGGACCATTAGAATTACCGGGGCTTGTCAACCAGCTTTCTCCTGTAGATCAGTTGTCCTTCCCTGATAGCACTACACAGCCCTGCGGAACGCCGCATCCGTCAAACTATTTGTCTTCTCCTGGTGTCACTCGCCCTTTGTCTGATCCTGAAATAATGCCTGTGGTGACTCGTAACCTGCCGGAAGTACGGACAGGTGCATTATCCCCTGTAAAGGGCACTACAACAGCCTTACGCCAACCTGTAGTGATTCGCAGTACCGGCAAGAAAAGTACAGGCACTATACGGGCTCCCCAGGGACGTCGCTGGGTGGTGCATGTGGCCGCGACATCTCTACTTGTGTTAATTGCGATCGGTACTTTGATGACGGTATTGCCTGCCGGCAGCAACGGAGAAGCTCGTTTTAATCCATTTCAACCCATTTTGAATCTGGCACAGGGTGATAATAGTAACCCCAATTTGCTGCTTGCACAGCAGGCCGCGACCGTCACGGCCGTGACGCAGGATGGTTTTGAGTCTGGCAATAACCATCAAACCTATGCAGGATTGCCAACTGCGCCTCCCAGCATTACTGGCGGCGGCATTAGTGGTAGCAGCGGATATGATGGTTTTACCTATGGTCAATGCACCTACTGGGCCGATTTGCGCTACCATCAATTGACCGGGTACTGGGTGCCGTGGGGAGGTGACGCATATGCCTGGGCATATGGAGCCCGTGCGTCTGGGTGGATTGTTTCAGGCACTCCGCATGTGCCTTCCATTATTGTACTGGCGCCAGGGGTGCAGGGTGCCGGTGGTTTCGGTCACGTTGCCGTTGTTGGAACAAGACCGAGCGGGTCGCTTGGTCTTGTTCCTTTGTTGATCATTTCGAAAATATCTATAAATGTTTCTGATATAACAGAGACAAGAGATAGTACAGCTGATGAATCTATTTAGGCTATCATGTGACGAAAAACGTTGCTGTACGTTCCTACAGTTATGCCAGTACTAAATTGGGGGATTTGCTGGCCTAAATCAATCTATCATCTTGGTTTTATTTCATTGTTAGGAAGTGGATAGAAGAGGAAATGTGGATCATGCATTGTTTGCTCCTGAGTTCCTGGTGTTTCAACCGTTTTCTAAGTCTTTATTTTTGTACTTGTAGGCAGGTATCTTATGGTCTATAAAGCACGTCTACCTGGGGAAAATGCAAATGTACGCCATTCCACCACTAAATCTTTTCCTAAAGAAGCATCATCTAAAAAACACTCAGTAGCTTCCCCTCCTCGTATCACCGAACCTCTTTCTAGAGAGATATCATCTAAAAAGCAATTCGCGACGTCTCCTACACGCATCACCGAACCCCTTTCAAAAGGGATTTCTCCTGAAGGATCATTAATCACTTCCTGTACTCATAGCACAGAGCCTCTTTCTAAATCAAGTCCTTGTGAAAGAAGGTCAGAGCCTCAGTCTAATCGTAATTCAGTCCTTCACTGCTATAAAATTGAAGACATGCGTCAATCGGAGACTGCCTGGGTTTTGTTCACTCGGCACATGACTACAAAGCAATGTTTTGTAATGAAAATCCTAAAGGAATATAAAGATACTCGTTACAGCTTAGAAGACGTAAATGAAAGACAGCAGTGTCAACTTGAGGCACTACATTGGAATAGAATTTTCACGCCTGGAATATATTTAGGGTTAGGATGTATTCATGATCTTGATCTATATCGAAAGCTAGTCAGCTTGGAAGAGATTATTAGAAACCCAACTAAGGAAAGGCTAGATCCATACTCAGATTATGCGCTTATTATGCACCAATTACCGTCAGATAGGCGATTAGATTGCATTTTAAGCGAGGAGAGTGCTTCTTATTGCAAGCTGTATATAAAAGCTCTGGTTAGGCGTATAAGTGAAATACATGAAGATCTTACTCCTATGTCTATTGAAGAAGGAAGACGATGGGCCTGTTATGAACACTTAGAGGAAAAACTTATGCATAATATTGAGTTAGCTATTCCTATTTTGGACGTTAGTAATACTACCTCTCGTGGCTATTTTTCTGAGATGAGAAATACTTTTATTCAGTTAAGAGACCAGCTGCTTCATGTCTTTGCATATTATCCATATCAAAGATTTTTTGACCAGCGTATTCAGCAGCAAGGAATTAAGCGGTGCCATGGTGATTTGAAATCGCCAAATATTTTGATTGCGCCATATAAGCCGTGGGATGATGGAGATCTTTGGAGGCGTATATGGATTTTAGACGCTATTGATTTTAACCCATCATATAGTAATATAGATGTACTTAGCGATTTGGCTATGCTAATAATTGATGTCCAAGTTCGTATGAAAACTCCAAGGCTTGCCGATTTTATGATAGATGAATATTTGTCGCTCACAAAGCAGCAAGGTGAAGTTTCGCGATTCGTACTATCTTACTACCTTGTCGAAAAGGCCTTTGTTGGTGCTGCAATAAGTATTGTATATGATAATTTGCCTGATCTTGGTTGGGGCTATTTAGAGGTCGCTAAAATGCGAATGGAAGATTTGAAACGATGGACAACTATATGAATCTTTTCTTTTAACCCCTCTAAATTTCCTCTGGCCTTCTTCCTAACCTATCACAGTGGCCTGTCTGCTTGCTTAGCTACGAGTTGAGGAAATCATCGCGGTCATGAGGATCGAAAACCATATAGAATTATACTGCCGTTGGCTGTAGAGTTGATCAAATCAAAGCTAACAAAGTGGCATTAGAATATCCGTACCACGTACACCAGGCAACCCGAAAACAAACACTTGAGTAGAGGCAGGCTTTATGCCTTAGTACTTTCATCGATGCCTGTTATTCTCTAGAGCAGAAGTCCGTCCCTATCTGTGGGATCGATAATTTAGCAGAGGGGCTCCACATCGAGGTATCTTAAACTGCTAACAAATCCAATTTTTTTCTTGCTGGCTAATATGAGCGGTCCAACAACATTAAGTGGTGGAGGCCTGCTCAGCTGTGCGTAATTTTCATGGTTTTTTACCCTTGACCACCGTTTAATATGACTCTACCAATATGAGCTGCTTTGGCTATTTTTAGATCTCAAATTTTTTATGATTGTAGGTGAAACATGGATCAATACGGTAAATATAGTGAAAGCGAGATATCAGCAGAATCGGAAAAACTGCCGCGCATATCAAATCCTACCAGCGATGCCGGAAATTCCAGTGGACATATTCAGGCAATTCATGTTCAATCGTATAAACTTGAGAAAGTTCTGTTTTCAAGTGCTTCCCGGATTATTTTCGCCGTAAAGGAGGATATAGGCGACCGTTTTGTAATAAAAACCGTTTCGGAGGATATTGACAGCCGGTACAATCGAACCCGTGAGCAGCGACAACAAGCTCAACTGGATGCGCTTCGCCGAAATAGAGAGATTACTACTGATGTCTATTTAGGTCTAGCTCCGATTTTTGGCGATATACTAAATTGTTTCTCTCCGGAGGGAAAAATCGTTCTTGGAGAGGTTATCGAAAATCCAGAGCAAAGAAATCTTGACCCGAATTTCGAGTATGCTTTAGTAATGCTTCATCTAAGCGAGGAACTACAATTAAATAACTTGCTAAAGCATGATATAGTGCCATTTCGTACTTATTATATCAAGTTTGTAACCGAGCGTATTGCGTATATGCATCAAAATTTGAAACCTCTTTCCGACTCAAAAAAGTGGGGCAGCAGTCAACAATTAAAAGGAAAGCTATTAGAAAACTTACAGCTTGCTGATCAGATGTTAGTAAAACAGCCACAACATAAGGCAACTGTTGAGTTACTGAAAAAATCTCTACTGGATATATTTCAGCAACTTCGCTATTTACGCTATTTTGAACGAAGAAAAATCGAGAAGCACATTAAGCGTTGTCATGGAGATTTGAAAACGCAGAACATCTGGGTTATTGATACCGACCCGTTGAGTAAGAAGTACTGGCAAAGCGTAAAAATCTTGGACGCTATTGATTTCAATCCAGCTTTCTCTCATATCGATATTCTGAGCGATTTTGCTATGCTAGTGGTCGATGTGCAAGTACAGACCGGCTCGGAGTCATTGGCCAACGAGATGATCGAGTTTTATCTCAGACTCACTCAACAGGAAAGTGAGCTAGCTAGATTTATTTTTAATTATTATCTCACGGAAAAAGCATTAGTCAGAGCTGCGGTAAGCATAATTCACGATAACGAGCCTAAACTCGGCCATCGTTTTCTGGAAGTTGCTAAATTGCGCGAAAAAGAGTTGTGTGTTTATCATTATACCAAGTAGATAGCCATATTAGCATATACCTCTTATATGCCTCAATACATTATTTGCTCTCTCTTGATGCCCGTATTTCGTTAGTTACCTAAATTTGGGCTCAAATTAGTGGAAGAGAGGCACAAGAAAGCAACTTGTCAAAAGAAGAATGATGAGCTATAGCTATCGTAGAGTGAAAACTTAGCGATAGGAGGAGTATCATCATGAACGAATCTACCACACCTTTGATCAAACAGTTTACTGGCTGCGCCACTTTGGCCATCATTGGCATCAAGCTGAAAGAACTGAAGGTGTTTCAACTAAAATCCATTGGCAACTGGCTTCTTGTATATTTTCCTCTCCTATATTTCTTGCGTCTCATTCAGCACTTTTGCTCTGAAAAGCCATCTTACCCTATTGAATATGAGATCGTCTTGACCACGACAAGAGTAATTTTTACACGGAGTAAGCGTACAGCCCCGCAAATTTGTATGAAGTTATGGCAGAGATCTGATGATAGGATTTGTAGCAATGAATTAGTAATAAAGAGAGAGGATTGTCTTTTAGAAGGACTTGCGTTCAATCGGCAGTTTGCTCCGGATGTGTATCTAGGGGTTGCTCGCGTAAATATAAGCGAAGACACAAAGACAATTAGGTGGGGTCGGTTGATCACCAAACCTAAACAGAATACATTTAAGCCACATGCGCAGTATGCTCTCATTATGAAATGCCTCAATGAAAATTGGCGACTTGATCAGCAATTGCAGCAGGCTAGATTGGGTAGGAAAGCAAACATCAATTTTCTTGCTGAGAAGATTGCTCAGATGCATATGCGGCTGGAAAAGTCACCAGATAATCAGGGAACGCCTGACCGTATCTCATCAAAACTGAATTTAAATAGTGATCTTTTCTTGGAGGCATTGCCTCTGCTTTCTAATGGTCAAAATAATATAGAAAAGTACGGGTGGATCACTAAGCACATGGACGTAATTTGCAAAGGTTTATCCGAACTCTTCACACAACGCTATCGAGAAGGTCATATCAAACGTTGTCATGGAGATCTCAAGGCCACGAACTTGTGGGTATACCCAGCAAAAACTCTATTTTTCGGTCTAAAGAAATATCCTCAGCAATTATTAGCGCTCGATTGTATCGATTTTAATCCCGAATTTTGCCACATTGATACACTCAGTGATGTTGCTATGTTAGCGGTCGATATCGAGATGCATTCCACAAACTGGACAGTTGCGCATAAGAACATAAAATATGGACAAAGCTTTGCCAATTATTTTCTAGATTGCTATCTTCGTGAGATGAAGGAATATAGTATGGATGTTTGGCCCCTGCTGCGCTACTATATGACTGAAAAGGCGATGGTCTGTGCCTACGTAAGTATTTTGTATGATAAGCAGCCTGAACTTGGTGAGAGATACTTAGATATTGCATATGTACATGCACAGCAACTTGGGAAGCCGATAGAGTCTTCTGCAAACGCCCTGGCCTTAATGGTATCTTAATCCAGGTGAAACCACTCAGGATGATTAAGCGAATATAGTCCGCCATAGCGATTTTGGATGATCTCCGTTTCGCATTGTTCTCTCAGTTTCTTACGTAAATGATGCATGCGCTGGGTGAATACTGTTTTGTCGATTTTTTTGCTCCATGCTCCTATCATAAGCTCTAACTCGCTGCATTGTTTAGGATTTTGTAATAGTGTTTTAAGCAGGTGATATTCCAATTCAGAGAGGGAGAGAAGTTCGCGCTGCTTTTCAGGGCGGGTAATAGTAAGCCAGAAGCCACGTCCTGTGGTGGGAGAGACAATAGTGGGAGAAGCAAGGGGGGAACTGAATAACTCGGCATTTTCCCTGGCTTTTTGTACAAGATAGTGACGCAAGATGGTGCCGGGAAAGTGAATAGATTGGAATGGATCGTAGCGAAGGATGCCCTCACTACAAACGATGTAGCGAAGTTGTGATCCCCACTGATCCCAGTATAGTGGATTGATCTCATCATCTGCCTGTTTTTGCGCAAGTAAGTGAATAAATTCGCGAAAATCACCTAACGTTTTCTCTTTTGTCTCTGTGTCACTTTTTAATGCTTCCTGTAGCCGATCCCACGTATGAGTGAAGAAGGTACTTAAACCTTCGTTGATCCAATCAATGATTTGCCGTTTGCCACTTTCTTGCAGTTCTATCCAGTTTCCATGCAGTTTAGCGTACTCTTGTTTGAGGTGAAATGCGTAGAAGCAAGCCTTTTGCAGGAGATATGGATGCGTACCTGCCTGCTCGCGTAGCCATTCCTGATCTCTTGCAGAAAAAATGCAGTTTTCGCTTAAATCATAAAAGCTCCTGGCCCATTCAGTGCCGAAACTTTCTGGTCCTTGAGCTAAAAATTTACCCGCATCTTGCCATGTAAATGTCTGAAGGGTCATAGTTTTGAAGCGTGCCAGGTCCGCTGATACATGAGTAAATTGGTCGGCTACTTTAGCACGAGGCAGGCTCTCGATTGAGAGTATGAAGCCGAGGATGCGAAACTCGTCAATAAGGTCAACCAATGTCCGTATGGCCTGGCAATGATCGAGGAGAGCAAGGCCGCGTTCCTGAGGTGTCTGTGCTTTGCTGCCTGGTTTGAAAGATGGCATACCAAGCCGGTCAAGACGCTCAATAGTATCAAGCATCAAGAAGTAGCGGGCCTCAGGAGTCTCCTGGCTGATATTGCGTAACATCTTGATCAATCCTTTTAGATTGAGTTCTTCAGATGTTTGTTTATCTTTTTCGTATACTGATTGCAAAGCGATAGCGCATCGTCTCACGAAGGCAGCAAGTAGTTCCTCTTTACTCTCGATACCTTCCAATCTTGTGAGGTCAATCTGTACAAAATGAGTATTTTTCAGTTTTTGTTGATTAGGGAAGTCTACCAACTCATTACGCCAGGACCACTCAGTATCAGGAGGTAGCTGTAAGTAACGAATAAGAGCTGTCTTGCCAATATACGGTGCACCTGCCAGAACAATAGCACTTTGTCCACCAGTAATAATCTGAATAATGTCAGTACTCCTGCCAGAGATATGACCGGTAATGATCTCCGGTGTATCCATAGTATTGAAAGGGTTGCGCAAAGTGTGCCAGCCAGATTTGCTTTGCTTTTCTTCGTCCATACGATAAACTCCTATCCTGCTCTTGTTCTACGTTAATTGTGAAAAAAACCACCGGTTGCGGGTCAGCCATCTACGTACAAGTTCAATCTTGAACGAGTAATAGGGGTTAGGGAGGGGGCCGTTTTCGTCCAGGATAAGTCCAATGCGTAAGCGATCCAGGTGTCGTCGAACTATGGATGGCGATTTATTTAGCCATGTGGCAAGTTTTCTAAGCTGTACTTTCGATTCTTTGGTACGGCTAGTCAATTCGACGAAGCCCTCGAGGATACAAGCTTCAATGCTGCTTTGAAGCTCTTCTCTAAGAAGGTCAAAATTCTGGTTAGCACCTTTCTCGATGAGCTGATCAATAACCATGCGGAGATCCGCGTCAGCTATTAGTTGCTGATGAATTTCTTTATTTAAGTAGTGGATGAGTTGCTGGCCAATCAGTGTCATGTAGTAAGGATTACCACCTGTAAGCTTTAGGGCAAGGGCAACGGTGTTGGGGTGAATCTCAATATTTTGCTCTCGCAGGGGATCAACTAACAACTGTTCCGCACTTTTAGTATCTAGAAACGCAATGGGCAAGGGTTGTGCGAAGCTAAATACATTCACGAATTTTCTTGAGGTTAATCTATTGTGCGAACTCGTTGGTAAGGCAAGAATCAGACTGAGTTGAGGGATTTCATTCATCAACTCTTTCCAATAGGTAAAAAACCGGTACTCTAGAATGTGTTGTTCGTAGGACTCAATTGCTCCACCAAATTCATCTAGCGCCAGCACCAATCGTGTCTCAGGAACCTGAGCAATACAGGTTTGCAAGAAGTGACGAAAGCGTACCTGTGAGTCAGTATCACTATATTCATGCCAGTCAGGGGCAGAGCGCTGCAGTTGCTTACTAAATTGTTCATGCACTTTTTCTGCCAGCTGCATAAGAATAGTCTCTTCATTTTGCTGTACAGCATTTTGGAGTGAGAAAAGGACACCCCAGAATGGTGGTTGCACCTGTCGTTCGAGAAAATTTTTGCAGATAGACGATTTGCCTGATCTACGCGGACCATAGAGTATCAGTGCTTTCCCTTGTTTACTGTCGCACAGTTCTCTCTGCATCGTTTCGGTTTCTAGAGAACGGCCAAAGAACATCTTAGCTGTAGCAGGTCTTGAAATGTCAAAAGGATTGTCCAATATGATATTACGGGGTTCCTCCATTACAGGAAACTCTTTTTTAATAAGCTCTGCCACTGATTTATCAGGAAGGGTTTCCTTCTGGTGGCGTAGTTTCTGCAGACGGTCATAGATACGTATGGAAGTAGCAGCTGCATCGATTTCAACTTTGGTTACATTCTCAATTTTGTACAATGCTTGCCAGATATCCAGCACCTCTGTGTCGGAATATGTCTCTATGGTAAAGCGAATACGAGCTTCTCCAAACTTGTTATTTGCCTCTGCGTTGATAGAGAGCAAATCAGATTGATGTTGCCGTAATTGCCTGGCAAGATCGAGAACTAATCCTTTACGATCTTGCGCTATGATAAAGAAAGCTACTCGAAATGCTGGGGGTTGGAGTTGCCAAGTCATGGGTAGCAGTGTAGATCGACGTCCATTTATGTGATCTATGAGATGAGGGCAACTTTCTTTATGCACAACCAGGGTGCCACTTTGTTTGCGCAAACGTCCCATAATCTTTAGGTCACGGGGGTAGGTTGGTTGACAAAAATTGCAGAGGCGCAGTTGACGATAGAGTTTTTTATTCGCGGTTAGTTGCATATCCAGAACAGGAACCCAGTTAGACCTACCTGTACCTGCTAATAAAGGTTCATTGCGCTCTGCAATCTGCTGCATAATTTCTTGTGCTGCCCATCTTGGGGTATAGAGGAGTTCTTCCTCCGTGTCAAGTCGCTCAAGGTATTCCTGGGTAGTTCCAAAAGAGAGTTGTTTCGCTAAGAGATTGAGTTCCTCATCAAGAACTTCTGGAGGCAACATGTAATGATATCGTTCTAATTCTTGACAAAGTAGCTGATATCCTCTGCGGTCGAGAAAACGACGCTTCAATGACTCCTTAATTTGTCTTCGTACTGCTGGAGTTGTCGCATGATTTTCGTACAACCATAGGTCTTGTGCCTGAATCTCACTTGATGTGATAATTTCTACTACATCGCCAACATCAAGTAAACGATAAAGAGGAGCTTTTCGGGTATTGACGAGTGCTCCTACTGCACGTTCACCGATCAAAGGATCTAGTGTGTAGGCAAAATCCAGTGCTGTAGCCCCTTTGGGAAGTGCAATAGGCTTGCGGTTCTTATCGTAGACAACAATGGGGGCCTTAGTATCGGTTTGAATGCGGCCGACTGTAATATCCTCATTGATAGTGAAAAAAACTTTACCTTCTCTGCTTTTCCATAGCTGGTTTAGTGGTAGTGGCTCTATCTTCTCCTTTTCAGGAGTTTTCATATGCAACAAGTAGTAATTAGGATGAAGACACCCGTACCATGTAATGGCGTGCATAAGATGTGTTGCAATTTGTATGTGACAGACGCGCGTATAAGACTCAGGCCATTTGAGGCTTTGCGCATAAGTGGCTTGTGGTTTCAGCGCAAGTACAAAGGCAAGATGACTATATCCATTAGATTTAGGGTTCGCTACTTGATCAATTACATGATCCTGTATATAGCCCAGCTGACTCAGTACTCCAAATGTAGCATAGCATTCCTGAAATGTAGAAACGATAATTTCAAACGTAGTTAAGTCGAAGCATGTAAGCAATGTTTTCTCTAGAGCCGCTAATGCACGTTCATCTTGTAAACGCCGTTTTAATCCTGAGACACCGCATACTGTGCAGAGTATTGTAATGCGTCGTTGGGTAGCCTCAAAATAAGAGTCTGTAAACAATTGGCGAGTATCTTCTAGCATGATGGCATCTCGTTCCAAGATACGTTCATGTTCTCGCCTAACCTCTGCAAATTTCACTGGGCTGCGAAGTTGCTCAATGAGGTCTTCGATATCTCGTTTGAAGTGCCACATACCGAGACGTTTAGTAATGTTAAGTAAAGTACGCCCAACACGCTCGATATTCGATTGAGTAGTTTTCGTATAAGGCTGACCGTTACTTTGTTCCTGTAGTATTTGAAGTGCTTGATAGAAGAGGGCAACAGCGATAAGCAATGCTCCTAAGTCCTGATAAGGAGGAGTGAGTAGAGGAGGTAAATTCTCATCCTTAATGTAACGGATGTAGATGTTGGCCTGGGTTATATGGCTGATTACGCTGTCCGCGTCGTTCAGGTTATCGTGACGTATCTGTTCGTTGTCATATTCCCATAAGTATCCAGCCATCACCACTTGCCAGGGCAGTCCCCAGGAATGGAGCAGGTTGCCAACACGTTGTGCATCGTATTTGACATCCAGGATATAGGGACGCGGCGAACCTTTGGCCTGCTGTGCCAGTTTATTTGCCAGTTTCATCCAGTTTTCCGGGAGGTTGGCCGGTGTGGGAGTCCAGGGTGTTAAATCAGCATATGAAAGTGCTTCAACCTTAATTACCATGATTATTACCCTTCCTGTGCGAGGAATTACGACATTTTTTACTACGCACTTTCCTGAATGTAGTATAGTACGTAGCATACCTCCTCTGTCAAGGTCAATAATATTCTTGTTTTTCACTCTTCTATACCAAACTCTTTGTCTCTTAATTTGATCTAATTTCACAATTGTTATTTTGATATTTATAGTGAGAAATCGTCATAACGTAATATATACGCTTGTAAACGTATATATTTTCACATCACTCGGTAGAGAAAGGGATATGAATGAATGTTCTATAGTACTTTTTGTCAATTTGTCAGCCGTAATGACTATTTCGCGCATCTTTCACGAAAATACCTTGATAATTTACGCGTAATGCTGTATGTAATAATTACCGTAATAAAATTACGATAATAAATTACAAGGAGGAAATCTATGACCGCACCTGATATCCGTGGTCCGTCTCCTTATGATAGTGATTCTGGTATTAACGAGTGTGTTGAAAAGTACTTTCCTCTTATTCTTGCTTTAGCAAGGATGGAAGTCCCCAATAACATTGGTCCCGTAGATTATGAAGACGTTGCGCAAGAAGCTTTTATCAAACTCTTACTGATTGTAGATAAGCAGCCTATTAAATCTCCAAAGGCTTATATCAGGAGAATTGTTCATACCGTTGTAGTAGACATGGTGCGGAAGTTTAAGTCGCATCAATATCAGACTGTGCCTGTTGATGGGGAAGGGGAAATTCAGGAAGGCTGCTTGATAGTGACACCAAGTGCAGAACTGGACAATCCTGAAACCATTCTTGAGGAAAAAGAGGCTGTAGATGAGCTGATGAAAGAGCTTATGGAAGCTATAGCAGATTTCCATCCTCGCCAGATGCATGCAACTGTCTGTACGCTGAGGGACCGGGTTGATGACCTGATCCAATTAGTGGATGCGCTACAGGAGAACAGCATAGACAGCAACCTGCAATGGCCCCAGGAAAGGCCCGAAAAGCAGCGGCTTCAAGCCTCCTACGCACCTGCGAAACGTAAGATTGCTCAAGGTATGAATATTAGTTTAACGGAATATTGTTAAGCGTATTTTATACCATTGGTATGTGCTCGAGGTGCACTGCCGAAAGTTCTTCTCGTTGGAGGCGACGGGCCATCAGGCGCTGCATAGCGTGGCCTATGCGTTGAATGCCTTCCTCGATGCGTTCTTCTTCTGGGTAGGCAAAGCTGAGACGGATGTGTTGTTGGCCTCCCCCGTCTACATGAAAAGGTTCACCGATGACGAAGGCTACGTGCTCTTTGGTGGCTTCACGTAACAGGGTGCGCGCACGCATGTCTCCTGGTAACCGGCACCAGAGGTGGAAGCCTCCGCCGGGTGTATTGACGCGTACTCCTGAGGGCCAATGGCTTTGAATTGCTTGCAGCATGACATTGCGCTTGTGTTGATAATGCTGGCGCAGCATGGCTAGATGATCGTCTAGCAGGTTGCGCTGCAATATTTCTGCTACGGCCCACTGTCCGAGAGCATTCGTATTGAGGTCGAAGATTTGTTTGTGTAATGAGAGCCGTTCTATGATGGGTTCAGGTGCGGCTAACCAGGCCACACGGAGGCCCGGCGCGAGTATCTTGGAGAAGGTGCTCAAATACAAGACTTGCTGATGCGTATCGATTGACATGAGGGGTTGCGGCCGCTTCCCATCGTCGAAGTAGACCTCGCCGTAGGGATCGTCTTCGAGGATGGGGGTCTGGTAACGCCTGGCCAGGAGAAGTAAGCGGCGGCGGCGATCAGGTGACATGACGACGCCGGTCGGATTTTGGAAGGTGGGTAGGGTATAAATTAAACGGGGTCGATGGCGTGCCAGGATCGATTCCAGGAGATCGACGCGCATACCGTCGCTGTCCATAGGTACGCCAAGGACACGAGCGCCGAGGGCGCGAAATGTTTGTATCGCTCCCAGGTAGGTTGGTACTTCAACGACAACTTCGTCTCCTGGATTGAGGAAAAAGCGGCTGACCAGGCCAATACCTTGTGTTGAGCCCGAGAGGATGAGGATGTGCTGCGCATCCACCGTGACACCACGTTCGCGCATATACGCGGCGATATTGCGGCGCAGGCTTTGTAAGCCCTCAACAGGGCAATAACCGAGAGCATGCTGGCGCGAACTCAACAGGTTGTTAGCCATGATGCTGCTGAGCATCTCGGCCGGGAGCAGGTCAGGTGCAGGAGTACCTGCCGCGAATGAGATGATATCCCGGCGTTCGCCCATCCCGGCCAGTTCGCTTAACAAAGCTGCATCTGGACCTAATATCTCGCGTTCACCTGCATGCAGGCCGAAGAGCCAGGAAGGGCTATGGGAAGCAAAGCTATCGTCGTTATAATTGAACTGGCTGCGCTTTACCAGTGTGCCCCTGCCCACGTGCCCTTCGAGCATGCCTTCACTGGCTAACTGGTTGTAGGCATTCATGACTGTTGTCCTGTTGACGCCCAGTTCTTTGGCCAGCGCTCGTTCTGTGGGTAAGCGCGTGCCCTCTGCGAGTTGCCCTGAATGAATGGCTTCACGTAGTTTTTCGCAAATTTGCTGGTATAATGGAGTACTCTGTGCTCTATCAAGTTGGATGAGTGCGCAGATGGACGCGGTAAATAATGGCAATGGCTGATGTTGTGATCTCATACTTGCTCTCCTGATTGGCTCATACCAATGTAGTGTACCAGACCAATAGCGGGAGGTACAAGGGCCAATTGGTGGGTATGTTTAGAAGCCAATTTTGTTATGGGAGTTAATGCTATGGAAAGCATAGAACAGCGTATTGAGAAGGTAAGTAATGATCGTGAGCATGGTTCGCGCTGGCTGGTACGTGAGACGATCTCCATTTTGTATGACCTGGCAACTGATACGACGTTATCTCCAGATGAATCGATGCAGCGCTTGCGCAGCGCAGCGCACAAACTGGCTCAGGCCCGACCGGCCATGGCGGCAATTGCCGGTGCAGTAGTGCGAATACTTGCTGCTCCTGGAGGCCTACCTGGTATGGCACAGGAGGCTGCCCGTTTACGAGAGGATTACGATCATGCTACGGAACGTATTGTGGAATTTGCTCGTCCGCTGCTCACGGGAACACTTTTGACGCTTAGTATTTCAGGTACTGTCTTAGATGTGCTTGTAGCTTGCAAGACGCACATTGAGCGTGTCATTGTGCTGGAAGGGCGTCCCCGTTACGAGGGGCGGGATATGGCAGAGCAATTAGCCAGGCAGGGTATAGCGGTCACGCTGATTACTGATGCGCAGGCTGATATTTTCCTACCGCAGTGCCATGCTGTCGTGGTAGGGGCTGATACCATCCTGGCGAATGGTGATGTGTTAAACAAAGCTGGTACGGCTTTGCTGGCATGGGCAGCCCATGGGCATAAAGTACCTTTTTATGTACTGTCTGAGACGTTGAAAATTTCTCCGCGCTCCTGGTCTGGTGACCTGGCGCAGCTAGAGGAAAAAGAGGCCGAGGAGGTTTTAGAGCGACCTATTGCAGGGGTCACAGTACGTAATTTCTACTTTGACCATACACCAGCCCAGTTGGTGACGAAGATCATCACGGAGCAAGGCATGATGGAGCGCCAGGAAATCGAACAGGTAGCAGCGAGGTTGAAGCAGCTGGACTTAACTTGATGTCGGTGAGTATATACCAGTAGTCCTATATATTTGGTGAAATGATGCGATCGCATTATCCTGGTATGTGAGAAGTTACATTCCGTGATGGGATGGAAAGGGGTCGCAGTGAATACCGAGGATGGAGATCGTGATCAGCAAGAGAGTGGATTCAGTGGAGAAGTAGAGCGAGAAGCGTTTGAGGCAGGAGAATTTGTAGCGCCTGGCGCACCTATCGTGCGGAGCAGCACTCCCAGACCACTCTCTTTTGGACGATTTGGGTCCAATAGTAGCCAGAATGAAGCCACACAACAGCCCGGGCATGATACTATATCGATTTTTCCGGTGGAAGCTCCATCGGCTCCTCCTTTGCCCGAAGAATGTGGGGAAAGCGAACAGGGTGGAGAGGAAACACCTCGTGCAGTAGAGGAGACACCTCTTCCCGGTCGTGCGGAGTCATCTGAAGACGTATCTGCCGAATTTTTATGGCTTTTTGAATACTCGCTGGAGATGGATTTAGCGGTTTTGAATAGCTCGGAGCGGCTCGGTGGCCTGGCCTTGCTATATGGGCCAGCCGTTTTGAAGGGTTATGAGCTTACCTTTGACGTGATTAGCTCCCCTGGTGGTCAGGGAGTAGCATCTATTCTCCCCAGCCGCAAGCGAGAGGCAGAGGTGTGGGGCGTGTTGTACCGTGTTCCGCGTCGTCTGATTGAGCGGCTTGATGATAAGCCCGCGCCACTTGACAGAATTCATGCGGCCGCCCCTCCTGATGGTCTATTTGAGCGCTTAGCTGTGATTGTACATGAGGCATATCGCGGCCGCCAAATAACCTGTATCACCTATCTTGCTTCGGCCAATGCTCGCAATCAGTTTCACCTGCTGCCACGTGATCGCCAGGTCATTGACCCTTCATATGCACAACGTCTTTTAGAGACTGCCGGGAGGCAGAAACTACCAGGGAACTACCTCCGCGAACTGAGAGAACTTACCGTTTCTCATGAAAGTCCTGTAGCTCCAGTACAGCCTGTAACGGCTCGAAGAGCGCTTGAACAGAATACTGAGCCACTACCCGTTTTGATCGATGAAAAACGCAACATGGCAGCAGCCCATGGGGGACAAAAAACTCCATCTCAGCCACATAACAGGGGTATGGTGATATTTGCCCTGTACCTGGTATGCTCATTGCTGGCGGTATTTACTTTCGCAATACTACAAGGATTGGTCGCTAATCTATTTGCTGGCGATTTTGCCCCTCTCGGTATCCCCTGGTTTGTTCTGGTCTATGGTCTCATTGGCGGTTGCCTCAGTTGTATTGTTAGCCTGGGGCGGCAACACCCTGCAAATCTCCCCAATTTCGTAATGATAACCTGGTTTACTCGTCCATTGATTGGGAGTGTATTAGCTGTACTGGCGTATCTGCTCCTGAATAGTGGACTGTTTGTTCTCAGTGCAAGTGTCGAACAACATCATACGCTGTATTCCTTGCTAGCTATGCTGGCCGGTGCTTGTGAGGGTTGGCTCTTTTATAGAAGAGCGTGAAAGACTTCTTTGGGGAACCATGTCTGAGGGGACGAGATAATTCTTGTTGAGCTTGTAGCTTGTAGTGGTTGGAGGTACAATAGTAGTGATATGCTCTCTGTCAGCTCATCTATTGTAATATGACACTAAGTGGAAGGATGAGATATGCCAACCTACATTAGCCTGGTGAGTCTCACTGAACAAGGAATCAAGGAAGTCAAAAATGCCCCGGAACGTTTGCACGCGTTTGATACTGCTGCAAGAGATGTTGGAGGAAAACTGATCGGCTTCTATCTCGTTATGGGGCAGTACGATTATATAGTGATTACAGAAGCCCCTGATGATCAGACAGCGGCTCGCTTGATTCTTGGTACTATTGCACAGGGTAGTGTGCGTACCCAGACCATGAGGGCTTTCCCACGTGAAGAGTTCGAGCAGATTGCTCGAGGTTTGCATTAAGGAAGAAAGCGGCTACAGATCATCAACGGAGAAGATGGCTCGGACCAGGCGTTCGGGGTCATGGCGAGCTAACCTGTCGTCTTCCAGGTTGAGATGTTCAATAGTCACATTGGGAACCAGGCGAGTTAACCGTGCGCGATCCACTATGACCGGTTCGCTTCTTTCTTCTGCGTACATCTTCAAAAGATCGGTTGGGAAAGGGCCATCGTTTACGATGACGCGATCCACACGCCCTCCCAGGTAACGGTGAATTTCGTTCACGAAGTCCGAAGCCTTGTATCCATCAGTTTCACCGTGTTTAGTCATCAAATTGCAAACGTAGACCTTCTCCGCGTCCGATTCGCGTACTGCCCTGGTGATATCGGGTACAAGTAAGTTTGGTATGAGGCTTGTGTAAAGGTCACCGGGGCCAATGACGATCGTATCGGCGCGCCGGATGGCGCGGATAGCCTGTGGACAGCCAGGCGCATCTGCTGGTTGCAGGCATAGTTGCTTGATAGGTGAAAGATCCTTGGGATTGTTGTTTCCGCGGGTATCAATATTGGTTTCACCACAGATAGTGGTGCCATCTTCGAGATCAGCACAAATCGAAGTTTCAGCTAGTGTTACTGGTAGGACGCGCCCGGCTGTATTCAGGAGTTCCTGCGCATCCTCTATAGCCAGCAAGAGATCGCCATTGTTAATATCCTGTAACCCCTTCAAAATAAGATTACCCAGGCTGTGTCCCCTTACACCCCTCTGCTGCTGGTGACCATCTTCTTCGTCAGGACGTTCAAAACGGTGCATAAACACTTCGCGCCACAGAGCTCCATTACGCGCTAATGCTACCAGGGATTGACGCAAATCGCCCAGTGGCAATTGACGGTGAAACTCGTCCATAAGCATGCGTGAACTGCCCCCGCTATCAGACATGGTAACGATGGCGCTAATATTGAATGGATATTTTTTCAAATGTGAAAGAACAGAAAATGTTCCAGAGCCACCACCAATAGTTACAACACGGCGTCCTGCAAAACGATCTCCGGTGCGATAAGATCCTGGCACGGTAGTTCTCCTGTGGCTGATTGCGGGTTCGTCTTTCACAATATCCATCCTCTTCGAGTGAGAATTTGTCATTTTCACCAAATAGTCTACCATGAGATTCCCTTCTCTGCAAGCAATTTTTGATGTCCTTAAAAAATCCCATCCAAAACACTTGACAAGAATACGATATATCGTTATCATTAATAATAAATAACGATATATCGTTAACGATATAGAGAAAGGAAATGAGTAACATGTTTGGAAGACGTTTTGCGTATGGATATCAAGGTTCAGGTGAGGAAGGTTGGACTCCTCCCTGGTTACGCCGGGAAGAAGAGTGGCACGGGCCGCACTCCCGAGGAGCGCATGGTGGTCATGGGCCGTTTGGCCAGCGAGAGCCGTTTAGTCATGGCGGTTTTGGACCTCGCTTCTTTGGCTTGCGCCGTTTTCGTGGCCCGTTTGGCCCGGGTGGCCCATTTGGCCCTGGCAGTGAAGGGCCGCGCTTCTTTGGGCGAGGGGATATGAAATTTGCCCTGCTAGAGCTGCTACAGGAGCGGCCAATGTATGGGTATGAAATGATGAAAGCGTTGGAAGAGAAGTCTGGCGGCTTCTATACACCGAGTCCTGGTTCGATCTATCCCACGTTACAGATGTTGGAAGATCGTGGTTTTGTGACCTCGCGAGATGTTGAGGGGAAGAAAGTTTATAGCATTACTGATGCCGGACGTGCTCTCCTGGCCGAGCGGCACAAGAATGAGGAGGAATTCGCGGGACCACCCTGGATGCGACAACCTGGTTTTGGTAGAAGGCATCGTTTCTCAGCGGAAATGCAGGCCTTGAAGAGTGAAGGTATGGAAGTAGTACGCCTCCTGACTATTGCTGGTAGGATGTCCTTTCAAGACCCTGAACACCTGGCGCGACTGAGGAGTATCATTGAGCGCACGCGTAAAGAGTTGACGGAAATGATCTACGCGACTGGTTCGCAGCAGGAGCAAGCTCCTCCGACTTCCTCCACAGGTGGGACCAATCAAGACGAAGGCCCTTCCGTTGAACAAGTGTAGCGCTATATGTGTTGCAGGAAGGCATGGAGAGCGGGTACCACTCTCCATGCCTTCCTGCAACACATATAGCGAAAATTTGCCCGTTTAGTACAGTCATAACTTGTGTGCACAAGGCAATTGCGTTATACTGTATTTGACGGGAATCTCCTTGCCACTCTGTGGGCGCGGTGGCAGGGAAGCAAGATATCCCGTTGTCTTTTGGGAGTATATAATTTCCTCCTTGTGCAATTTAATTTGAAACACATCTAAATAGACTATCTCTGTATGCACAAGTATGTTATACTTGTGCATATTTTTATTTTCTTGACCAGGGGGTATTGAGCTTATGTCTGAGAACCAGGATATCCAGAGATTGCTACTTCGTGCACGGCTCTTTCTTGAAGAAGGACAACGTGACAAAGCTTTGATGGTGCTTGAGACGATAGATACCGAGAGCCAGGAGCAACGACAGGAGGTAGACTATTTGCTTGCCTGGGGCTATACCCTGGCGAAACGCTGGGAAGATGCTTTACGTGTTCTGTCCCCTCTACCTGATCTTGCAGAGGATGAAGGAGAGCAGGAGAACCGTATTGATCGTGGACGACTTGCTCAATGCTTTCTACGCCTGGGTGATACCGCGGTAAATCTCGCCCGCTATGAAGATGCTGCACACCACTACGCGAAATGTCTCAAGATACTGCAAGACAAAAGAATTCATCTGCCCCTTGTGCAGGTTAAAGCACGCTATGGGTTAGCAATGACGCATGTAATGCGTGAGCTTTACGCTGCTGCGATACAGCATTATGAGCTAGCTTTAGGACTGTGTCTGCATATTGATGATGACGAGATTATTGGGAATATCTATTATGGATTAAGTGATGTCTACCGGCGTTCAGGCAACCTTATCAAAGCTCAACTTGCCGGCGAAAAAGCTTTGGAGTTGTATGAACGGAGCGGGGATAACCACATGGAAGGCGTAACGCATAATCTGTTAGGCCACATCTCCACTCAGCTTAGTGATTACCGGCAAGCATCGGATCATTTTACCGAAGCACTGGCTATTGCTACAAGTTGTGATAGTACCAAAATGGTCATGGTTAATTGTGCCGCCCTGGCTAATCTGCGGCTGGTCGAGGGGCGCCTGGAAGAAGCGAAACGCTATTGCCAGCGTGCGCAAGAGATGAGCGGTCGTTTCCAAGACAAGGATGGGCAACTGACCGGCTTAACATATCTCGTTACCGGGAAGGTAACCCACGCGGAGGCTCAACGAGCTGAAGGCGGGCAAAGACAGAAGCTCTTAGAGGAAACGATAAAATGGTTTGAGAAGGCGAAAGACAAACTTGCTCCGACCCAATCCTACGCGGATGTTGCTGAATTATTTGGCCGGTGGGCACAGGTGCTGGAAGAGTTAGGACAGTTTGAGGAGGCGATACTCTGCTGGAAGTCCGGCTATGAGGCTCTCTCCTCTTCCTATGGTCAGACGTGGTATTGATTTATTTCCCTTCCGGGTTACTTATACCGGTGACTCAACGGCCCGCAAGCGGGCCTCTAAGCGACCCCCTGGGTCGCGAGTTTTCGATTAGAAAAGTATCAGGGAGAGAACGCAATAGGCGGCCTTAGACTTCTGACTTTAAGCGTACAAGCATAATACCGAACCAGAGAACCCAAAGAGCAAAGAGCAGGATGGCGGGGGTTGTTAGTGCCGCCTGGCCCTCTGTGGGTGCGCTGGCTACTGCTACCGCACTGCCACTCAGAAGCGCGGCGACGGCCAGCGCGGTATAGCCAAAGGCAACCCATACTCCTGGCCAAAGCTTTAGTCCTCTTCTGGCGATGACGGCTCCAAAGAACAAACAGGATAGGGCGAGTAATCCGCTGCCGATAGTATTGGAAAGGATACTGAGGGCACCGGCAATGGCAGCAAAGTTGGCAGGAGTTGTGGTGTGTGCAGAAAATGCACTGCTCACAATGGCGAGGTAAATCGCGCTTGCCAGTGTACCGAATGTGTAGAGAATGATACCCAAAAGTCCTAACCATGCCGCTAGCACCGCGAACCCTTTACCGCGCCAGGCATAAGCAGGCATACCGTCTGCGGTTTGTATCTCAGCGGCTTCATTCTCTGCTTCATTCTCTTCCTCTTCTTGCTGCCCCAGTATTTCCTGGGCTACGATAATGCGAAAGAGGGTGAAGGGTAAACTGAGCAAAACGGCAAAGGAAATGACCAGCAATGCGCGATATCCTAAAAATTGGCCAGGATGCTGCCCGATCCACAACAGATAGGTGGAAAAAGAACCTTTAGCGGCAGATGTGAGTGCGTCTGCATATCCCTGGGGAAGAAGTACGAACAATTGGTAGAGGGGTACGCCTACTAACAACAGTAATGCCGCAATGATGTAGTAGGCGCCATTGACGCGCAGCTTTGTTAAGAATGTTCGTTTTCGTTTCATCACAAAGATACCTTGATGATTTTTAGATTGTATGGGTTACAGTGGGATGGCCACGACGTTGTGGCCTTCGCGGCCCGGCTGGACTAGGTGGGAGATGAAGAGTTCGACCACAAAGGGCTTTTCGTAGAGAGGGCGGCGCAATTCATCCATGAAGAAGATATGCAGGCGATCCCGCCGTCCACTTGGGCCGCTGGAAAGTGGCTGCATAGGAATAGTGATCTCGGCAGCATAACCCTGTGCTGGAATGTAGACGGCGGCTTGCTGCACGATGAAGGCGTAGCTCTGAAAAAGAGCAGAACGTACCTCGATGTAGACAAGATCACCTTCTACAAGAGCGCTCAATCCGGCGAGTTGTGCGTCTTTCTTGGCACCGCGTTGTATGGGGGCTTCCTGGAGGTCTTGTGGATTCCCTGGTTCATTTCTACCTATCAACTGAATACGGATGGTATAGGACTGGTTGGGCTGCACCCGCAGCGGTGTTTCGATAATAGCCGCGGCGGTTGTTGTGTGCTTCTGTTCGCCGAGAATAATCCGTCGCAGTTGTTTAAGCAACGAGCTATTTTTGTCGGAGGAAACCTCCACAGGTGGTTCAAAAGTGACAGGGGTAGGGATGGGCTTTGTTATGGCTTTGGTGGGCAGCTTTGCTGATGCAGGTACTCGAACTGCAGGTAATATGCCTGTGACTCGCTTCTTGAAGTCCTGGACGAAAGAATTTCTTATGCTTGCGTCTTTGTTGGCAGGACGCGGCTGCATTTCGTCGACACGTAGAAATGTCTCTTCTTGAGGCTTGTGTTGGAGCTCTCCCTCAACGATAGCCGGGGTCTCTTCTACTGCCGGCGCTGGTTGATTGCCCTGTGGGGCTTTTGATCCTTGCCGGGTTGGAGGGCTGACCCTTGGTAGCTGTGTAACGAGGACAGTATCGATATTGGCGATCTCTGCGATTTTGCGCTCCTGGGTATGAGTCCCGTTTGACGGGGTAGCAGCAAGAGATACCCCTGCCATGGGCGTTCTTTCCGCTCCTGGTGAGTTCTGCCGTCCAGGGTAGGGAAACCCTGTCTGGGGGAAAGATAACCCCTTGCGATTACCCTGAACTGAGGGCAAACTTTGCAAAGCTTCTGACATTTCAATTGCGCTCTGATAGCGTTCTGAAGCCTCCATGGACAGTGCTTTCATGACAAATTCGTCCAGGCTGCTATTGATCTTTGAGTTGATTTCGCCGGGTGAGGGTAAACGCTGCTGTATGCGGAGCGCCGGCTCTTCAGGGGGCGTACCCGTGAGCAAGAAATAGAGCAGCGCACCGAGGCTGTAAATATCGGAGCAAGGCTCAAGTTTTCCAAGCAGGACTTCCGGTGCGCTAAAATTCGTCGTGTTGCTTATAGTAGATATAGGGGGGAGCAGATCGTGTATGGCGGGAGGCAGCCAGGAAGCCATAAGGGCAAGATCACTGGAGTAACTGTTCCCACCCAGGATAAGGGTCTGTGGGTCAAGATCACCCAGGATGATTTGATGATAGTGTAAATGGTTCAATGACGCACAGAGTTGCTTTATCCAGGAGAGCGCCAGCAGCGTATCGGGCAGGCCAATGCCGCTCTGGAGGACATCCTGAAGTGTCTGGAGTTGTGTAACTGTTGTTTTTTCAGCGGTGTTTGCCAGCCAGCCAGCGATGACATAGAGGTGACCCTGGAAGTGCCGCAGGTCGATGACCGGCATGATAGAAGGTATGTGTTCACGGCGCAGCAGGTCATACTCGCGCTGCACTGCTTCGCAGGCAGTTGCGCGTGCATCATCGGTTAAGCCCCTAATATTGATCTCGCGGAGAGCAACCGGGCGTTGTTGCTGGTTATCGACAGCAAAGAAAAGGCTTACATGCGGGCGACGACGCACAAGAGAGGTGATACGATAACGGGTGGCTATGTCTGTTTCATTATGTAAGAGTGGGACAGCATTTTTCTTAGCGATGCGCTCTCCACAGGAGGCACAAAATGTTGCACGTGGAGGTAGTACAGCCTTACATTGCGGACAATATACGTCACCGGAAGGAGTAACTTCCATCCTTGTTTGCGTCATACTCATCGGTTTATTGCCTTTTATTCATAATATTAATAAAGATTGAGTACCGTTACGAACAAATTATAACATAGACAAAGGTGTTGTGAGTAGTTAAAATTTCCCCCTGGAAGGAAGTCCCCCGGACTTCCTTGCCCACAAGGGGTGCTATACCTGTCCCCCGGACAGGATGCTACATTTAATACGTGGCTCACGGGGTAAGTGAGGACATCAAGTTCTCTCTCTTATCCTTTTTGGAAAAGCCCTGCTGCCAGGCCAGATTGCCCTTGTCACCTGTTACGGGTTTTGTTAGAATTCTACAAGGGTCACGTGGGCGTGCTTTATGCGCAGTTTGCATGCTACAATAAAAATAGAGTAGCAGATACGCAAGATAGCAGCGAGATCGACGCAGGTGAGGCCAGGTTAGTACGTTTATACAATACAGTTAAACCTGGCACTCAATCAGGATACATTACTTTCTTCTCACGTGAGACTGAAGCTACTATCCGAATATATCCCGGAGGTATTTTTCTATGGATTTAGCCACCGTCCTTTTCTGGATCATAGCCATCTTACTGGTGGGTTCGGCATTGCTTGTGGTGGGCCTGCGCAATATTGTGCATAGCGCGTTGGCGCTGGTGGTGCTCTTCGCGATGGCATCTGGTATCTACCTGCTGCTCAACGCTGAATTCATCGCCATTGTGCAAATTCTTATCTATACAGGCGCGGTCTCCATCCTCATCCTGTTTGCCCTGATGCTTACACGGACAAGCAATCTGCAGTTGAACAGCAATCCGAGCAATAAGCAGTGGTGGTTGGCTGTGATCATTAGTGCCTTAGTCGGTGCGGTTATCATCTTTGCCGTGACTGCCAGTCCTCATGCTGTGGCCAATGAAGGTAATGGTTCGGGCCAGTTACCAAACGGTATCAACAATGTCGTACGCATTGGTCAATTGTTGTATAGCCCCATTACCTATAGCTACGTGTTACCGTTTGAAATTGCGTCCCTGGTGCTGTTAGTAGCCATTGTAGGGGCGATTGTGATCGGTAGGGAGGAATAAATCATGGGACTGACTTTAAACCATTTCCTGGTACTTGGTGCAGTACTCTTCTGCATTGGACTCTACGGCGCAATAGCCAAGCGCAACGGCGTTGCAGTCTTGATGGGTATTGAGATTATGCTCAACGCTGTAAATATTACTATGGTAGCCTTTTCCTTTTTTAACAAGGTCCCCAGGTATGCTACCCTTTTGACTGGTCAGATATTCGCCATATTTATCATCACGGTAGCTGCGGCAGAGGCAGCGGTGGCCCTAGCGATGATTATTTCCATCTATCGCAAGCTCAATTCCGTGGATGTTGGCGAAATCGATGTAATGAAGTGGTGAACAACATGGCATTGTATGAATATTCCTGGCTGATCTTGCTTGCGCCGCTTTTCTCTTTTGCGGTGATTGTTTTCGGCACGCGGATCTGGGATATACTCAGTCGTCCACATACTGCCGCCGGGCAAGAGGACGCGATGGTTTCCCATGGAGAACACAGCGTGGCGGCTCACGTTCATGTCCCTGAAGAACACAGCGCGGAGGCTCACAGTGATATCCCTGTAGTTGAGTTTCACGATGATATCGGTTTGGGTGAGACACATCCAGAGGCTGACAGCGACCACCAGTTCATAAAGGTGCGTGGCCCGCACGGCGAGGAAGAGATCCTGGAAGATGAGGAGAACCCCACAGTCCCGGAACTGACTATAGGAGCGAAGGTCAGCGGCTACGTTGGGATTGCCATTGTAGGCCTTGCCTGTCTCTACTCGTGGGTGTTGCTGCTCACTACGGCTGGCGTCCTCCCTGGTCCACAATTGCCAGTACAAGGCATTACGCTACCCTTCTCTTATGATTGGCTGCGCGTGGGGACGATCAGTTATACTATAGCTTTCCACCTGGATCACCTGGCAATTGCCATGATGGTCGTCGTTACCACTATCTCACTGCTGGTGCACTTCTATTCGCAGGGTTACATGGAGAATTCAGCGGGATATGCACGTTTCTTTGCCTACCTCTCACTCTTCACCTTCTCCATGCTGGACATCGTTTTCGCTGACAATTTCCTGGTGATCTTCGTTGGCTGGGAACTGGTCGGTCTCAGTTCGTATTTGTTAATTGGCTTCTGGATCAATAAGAAGGCCAAGCCTAACGAAGATCGTCTCTCTCCTGCCAGTGCCGCCATTGAAGCCTTTATTACGAACCGTGTTGGGGACGTCGGCTTTATCATCGGCATCATGATCCTGTTCGCGAACACGGGTACCTTCAACTTTAGCGATTTAGCTGCTAGAGTTCCACACATGGATAAAGGGCTGCTGACCCTGGCGATGATCCTGGTTTTCTGTGGTGCGATAGGTAAGTCGGCGCAGGTGCCGCTGCATGTCTGGTTGCCACCGGCCATGGAAGGTCCAACACCTGTCAGTGCACTTATCCACGCGGCAACTATGGTCGCTGCCGGTGTGTATATGGTCGCACGTACCTTCCCGCTCTTCTCAGCGGCCAATCCCGCGGCCTTTGGGGTGGTAGCCTGGATTGGCGCTATAACCGCCATCTATGCTGCAACGATTGCCCTGGTGCAGTATGACTTCAAGCGTGTGCTGGCCTTCTCCACCATCAGCCAGCTGGGCTATATGTTTGTGGGTCTGGGCGTAGCGGGCCAGGAGTATGGCCCTGGTCCTGGTATGTTTCACCTTTTCACGCACGCGTTCTTCAAAGCTTTGCTCTTCCTGGGCGCTGGCAGCGTGCTGAATGGGCTGCATCATGCCATGCATAGAGAGGTACAGGATGTGCGTTTGATGGGTGGCCTTGCTAAATGGATGCCGATTACCGCTATCACATGGCTGATTGCTACACTCTCAATTGGTGGCTTTCCCTTCTTTGCTGGCTTCTATAGTAAAGATACAATTATCGGGCTGGCCTTTGACCGTGGTGATTATGCCTTGTGGGTGATAACGCTCTTGACGGCCGGTTTGACCGCCTTCTATATGCTGCGTGCCTATATTCTTGCCTTTGGTGGCAAGGGGGGTGCCTACGGCGGCTTGTGGGGCGGACCGTATCGAGGCGAACACGAGGAACGGCTGCAAGAGTCTCCCAGGACGATGACCATTCCCTTAATCCTGCTCGCTATTGCGTCGGTCATTGCAGGTTACTGGTTTGGCTTCTTCACCTATCTCCAGCCGAGCGCCCCCAGTCTGAACTTCTTTACGATTGTGGCTGACTGGAAGACGTGGCTAGGCGTTGTGGTATCGCTGGCTGGCTTCGCCTGGGCCTACACACTGTATACCCGTTTTGAATTTGCCAGGATCAGCGCTTATGTGCAGAGCCATCCAGTGTTGCGCGTGCTGCATCTTATACTGCTGCGTAAATACTACGTGGACGAGTTCTACGACCTGCTGATCCGCTACGGTGTGCTTGGACTCTCGCACATCGAGCAGGCCTTCGATACCTACATTGTTGATGGCCTGGTCAATGGAACGGCCCGGTTTGTGCTGACGTTGGGCAGCGATGTTCGCCACGTTGAGACGGGTAGGGTGCAAAGCTACATGGTAGGTTTCTTTGGTGGCGTGGCGGTTTTGGCGGCAATCGTTATTGTGCTGGTCACAGTTGTGAAGTGAGGATAGAACAGTGATATTTACGAGTGATCTCACCTGGATTATCCTGTTGCCGGTGATTGGCTCGCTGGCAGTCCTGGCTACTCCAAAGTCGATTGCACGCTGGATAGCGCTGGCATTTGCGGCGGCGACCTTCGTGCTCTCGATGGTAATATTCTTCCGCATTGCCGCCACCGGTTACCACTTTGGTAATCTCAATAGCCTGGCCGATTCTATTGACCTGCCGTGGATTGATTTGAAAACCGGTGGGCTAGAGTTCAAAATAGACTACTTCCTGGGTGTTGATGGATTGAGCCTGCCCATGGTCATCCTCAATGCCTTATTGACCATGCTGGCCATCATTGGTGGCTGGGAGAAGGTGCGTGTCAAGGAATATATGGCGTTAATGCTGATTCTGGAAGCTGGCGTCATGGGTGTCTTCCTGGCGATCGATTTGCTGCTCTTCTTCCTCTTCTGGGAAGTCGAGCTGGCCCCGATGTTCCTGTTGATCGGTATCTGGGGCGCTGATGTGATCAAGCATGGTATGCCCGGGCGTATCTACTCGGCATGGAAATTCCTGCTGTATACATTCTTCGGCAGCGTCTTCATGTTAATAGGTATCCTGCTGCTCTACTTCACCAATATTAACAATCACGGCACGGCGACGGCGAGTATGGTTTACTTCTCGACACACTTCTTCAATGGCACAGTACAGATTCCGCTGCTAGGCGTGACGATGACCCTGCAATTGCTCACCTTCCTACTGATCTTTCTGGCCTTCGCGATCAAGATACCCATGTTTCCCTTCCATACATGGCTGCCAGATGCGCATACCGATGCTCCAACCGAGGTCAGTGTGATTCTGGCCGGTATTCTACTTAAGATGGGTGCCTATGGCTTAATTCGTATTTGCTTTACCCTCTTGCCGTTTGGCGCGCATGAATTCGCTCCCGCGCTGGGCATATTTGCGGTGATCAATATTATCTATGGCGCGGGCATCTGCCTCGTGCAGACGGATATGAAGAAGCTGATCGCCTACTCCAGCGTGAGCCACATGGGGGTAGTGTTGCTGGGCGTGGCTGCGGCGGCTACTTCGATTGACCTTGCCCATGGGACGCTCAATGCCTTTGGTATGGCCGCGTTGACCGGGGCGACGGTTCAAATGTTCAGCCATGGTATCATCACGGGCATGTTGTTCTTCTGCGTCGGTGTGATCTACGACCATGCACACACGCGCGAAATCGCGATCTTTGGTGGTGTTGCCAAGCGGATGCCGATGCTGGCGACGCTCTTCACCTTTGCCGGCCTGGCATCACTTGGCTTGCCCGGACTGGCCGGTTTTGTAGCGGAGTACATGGCCTTTACTGGCAGCTTCAAAAGCCTGTCTGCAATAACGGTTATCTCTGTCTTTACCATGATCCTAACCGCTGCCTACCTGCTCTGGATGCTCAAGCGCGTCTTCTATGGTCCATTTAATACCAGGTGGAGTGGGTTGCCCGATGCCACCTTACGCGAGACGGTTCCGCTCTTTGCGCTGGCGGCGGTTATTGTGTTTGTTGGTATCTATCCGACATTTCTCATAAATGTGATTACACCCAGCCTGACACATGTCCTGACGCATACAATGAATGCGATTCGCGTTGTGGCCTCGCATTAGAGATCGAGGTCAGGCTAAGGAGTTTCGTATGTTTCATCTATCTGATCTCTATCTGCTAGCGCCAGAGTTGAGTTTGACACTGGTGGCACTGGCGGTGCTGCTGGTCGACCTGTTCGTCAAACGCCGCGAGGTGACGGTGACGGTTGCCCTGGTTGGCCTCATCATCCCGGCGGCTTTTGCTATCTCGCAGGCACTGACGCTAGATTTTTCGGTGCCCCACCGTGCCTTCTTTGGCATGCTGGTGGTCGACCAGTACGCGGTCTTCTTCAAAATCGTCTTTCTCATGATTGCTGCCGTGATGATCCCGGCCTCCTACAGCTATGTAGGCAAGTACGTCAAGGCCGACGGGGAATTTTATACCCTCATGCTTCTCTCCGTGACGGGTATGATGTTTATGGCGAGTACAGGCGAACTTATTTCGATTTACATCTCGCTTGAACTCACGAGCATCCCGCTCTATGTGATGGCCGGCCTGATCCGCACCAGTGAGAAGTCGGCGGAGGCAGCGGTCAAGTACGTGCTCCTGGGCGCTATGTCTTCAGCCATTCTACTCTACGGCTTTGCTCTCCTCTATGGTCTGACGGGAACTACAGACCTGATGGGTATCGCCACGTTGATTAAGAATGGCATCCATAGTGGTAACGTGATTATCTCCATCCAGGGCAACCTGATCGAGCTGGTGGCCGGTGTGTTGATCCTGGCGGGCTTTGGCTTCAAAATCTCGGCGGTACCATTTCATATGTGGGCACCGGATATCTACGAGGGAGCGCCGACGCCGGCAACCGCCTTTTTCTCAGTAGGTTCCAAGGCGGCAGGCTTTGCGGCACTGATCCGTGTCTTCATCGATGGTGGTCTCGGGCAGGTTAACCTCTCATCGCTGGTGATCATGATCTCGATTGTGGCCATTCTGACTATGACGTTGGGCAATCTCGTGGCTGCTGTGCAGACAAACATCAAGCGCATGATGGCCTATTCCAGTATTGCGCAGGCCGGCTATATCCTGGTTGGTTTCGTCGCCAGCCTGGCGAGTCACCAACCTGGTGGAAATGCGGCGGTTTTGTTCTTCATCTTCGTGTATGTGATAACGAACCTGGGAGCTTTTTCCGGCATTATCGCTCTGGCGAATGCGACGGGTGGAGAGCGTATCGAAGATTTCCGGGGTTTGTTCAGCCGTGCGCCGCTGCTGAGCACAGGTACGGCCCTTTGCTTGCTCTCCCTGGCAGGTATTCCGCCACTGGCAGGTTTCATCAGCAAGGTGTTTATCTTTGTAGCTGCCTGGGGCGCGGGTCAGTCTTTGATCAGTCAGGGCCAGACAGTGGTAGGTCAATGGTTGACGATACTGGTAGTCGTGGCGCTAATCAATACCATTGTCTCGCTGGTCTACTATGGTCGCGTCGTAAGGGCGATGTTCTTTGAGGCCCCGCTGAAGCCAGATCACCTGACGATGCCGGTAGGGCTCTCGTCATCGATTACGCTGGCGACGGCTGCGCTGATTGTGATTACCTTTGTGGCCCAACTGGTGCTGGCGGCGGCAAGTCCGGCGGCAAATAGTTTGCTGGCATTTTTGGTAGGGAGATGATTTTATTCATGAAATCTTTGTTCAAAATGTCCATACTTTCGCGTTGCTAAACACAACTTCCACAGGAATTCCATCGTTTTCGGCGAAAACACCGATCTGGCCAGAGGTAAGCGCGGAGTCATGGAAGGTGGCGATGTGCTGTAAGTTCACATAGAGGTCGAGGGTAGGGCCATTTGCTACTACTGCAATGGTGTTGGTTTGATTGGGTCCTGCATGTAGGGCCGGGGCAGTACTGTTATCCGGCGTCAATTTCCTGGCGTGTTCTATATTTGGGTCTGCATAGACCCGGAATGCATATGAGCCATCTGCACCAACGCTGAAGTAGTAGGTTTTTGACCTGGCCAGGTCTGTGCGGAAAAGAATGCCACCGGAGCCAATATCAACAATCGTCATTTGTACCTGGTAAACGAAGTTGCTGAAATTGGTGGCTTGCGCGATACAGCCATGAAAGAAGCCTGCCTGTGGTTGGGTGACGTGGTAGGCTTCTGCTTTGAAGATACAGCCAGCGCCATTATTATTCGTACCCTGTTTCCAGTTGTCGATGTTACTTGCACCATTCAGGACATCGTTGAGCACGAGCCTCCCTGTATGAGTATAGGGATTTTGCCGAGAAGTGGTGGTCGCCTTAGCTTTTGTTTGAGCTGTAGCAGTAGCATTAGTTTGAGCAGCAGTTTTCTGCCTGGGTGCGAGAAGATAGAAGAGCCCAACGCTACCAACAATAACCACAAGAAGCGCCAGTCCAATCAGAAGAGGTGCTCTTTGGTCGATGCGCGGGCCTCCTGGCGACATGTTTTTCACCTTTTCTGCTGGCAGCTATGGAGTTGGAGATGGAGATGGCGTTACAGCAGTGGTACACTGACCGCTTGGTTGAGCGCCGTTAGACGTTACCTGGTTGGGGCTGGACGTAATGACTTCTCCAATGCCAGGATAGGTGTGATCGTCGGGGAGAGCCCCAGACCACGTAAATGTGTACGTTTTGGTTGTTTGTCCGGCAGCAAATGTGAGACTGGCATCCTGGCTGCTACCCTCGTTATTAACCGTATATGAGAACTGAACAGTGCCGCCGGGGCTGTGGGAAGCGACTACAAAG
>WNGJ01000520.1_pt1 | contig 35145 bp, 24 predicted proteins | sample 5400611 | NCBI WGS metagenome assembly WNGJ01 (sample SAMN13153375, study PRJNA577476) | soil metagenome | isolation source: 40 cm soil or saprolite under Garry oak tree replicate 1 | place: USA:California | collected 2016-06-15
GGGACAGGACCAGGACGACCTCGTGATGATCCCGTTCGCGACCGCGGAGAACAAGGTCCTGGGCGCGGCCGCGCCGAGCCAGGTCCAAACCGCGAGCAATCCCCTCTTCCCCGTCCCGGCCAATCCCTTCGGCATGCAGGCGATGTCCTGAGCGCCGAGAGCCAGCTGGCCGGCGACCGGACGTTGCGGCCGCCGCTCGTGCAGCAGCTGAGCGTCGCGCGACACGCGTTGTCCGTGCTCGTCGGCAAGACACCCGCCGAATGGTCGCCGCCGGACTTCGAGCTCGAGACGCTGACGTTACCGGACGAGCTGCCGGTGACGGTGCCCTCGGAGCTGGTGCGCCGAAGGCCCGACATCCTGGCCGCCGAGGCCCAGCTGCACGCGGCGAGTGCCGCGATCGGCGTCGCGACCGCTCAGCTCTATCCGAGCGTCACGATCTCGCCGTCGTGGGTTCTGCAGGCGGTCGGAGGTCCCGTGGCCGCTCCCAGCATCCTCGGCAGCATCGCGGGCGACATCGTGGCGCCGATCTTCCACGGCGGTGCCTTGAAGGCGCAGCAACGAGCGGCCCGCGACGCATACGAGAGCGAGCTCGGCGTCTACCGGCAGACGTTGCTGGTGGCGTTCGGCCAGGTCGCCGACATTCTGCGCGCGCTCCAGCACGACGCCGAGCTGCTCGGGAGCGAGACCGCCGCCGTCACGGCATCGAAGGCGTCGCTCGAGCTCGCTCAGGACGCGTACGCGGCGGGGCGCGGGAGCCTGGTGCAGGTGCTGGACGCGCAGCGGCTTTACGCGCAGGCGCTGGTGGGCTACGCGCGCGCCAAGGGGCAACGGTACCTGGACACCGTCCTCTTGTTCGAGGCGATGGGCGGCGATTCGCGGGCGTGGGTCGAGGCCCGTGACCGCGCCCGACCCTAGACGACGGCCTGCCGAGCGCAGCGCCGCGACGATGCGCATCGGCGTCGGATTCCGCGGTATGCTGGCGCGAAGCGGCAACGGCTGGGAGGACTGGGGGGCCGGCGTGCGGGGAGAAAGCGAAGAAATTCCGGAAGGTGGAGCGCACCCGAGTCGCGGACGCGCTCGTATTCTCGTCATCGTCGTCGGGCTCGGATGCCTCCTCATCGCCGGGGCCTGGATCGCTTACGGTCGTCAGGCCAAGACTCAGCAACAGGCGAAAGCCACCGGGAGCGGTCCCGGCGGACAGCCGGCGCGACCGGTTCCGGTGGTCGTCGCGCCCGTCCGCACGGGCGACCTGAGCGTCTATCTCACCGCGCTCGGCTCGGTCACGCCGCTCAACACGGTCACGGTGAAGAGCCGCGTCGACGGCCAGCTGATGAAGACGCACTTCACCGAGGGCCAGGTCGTCCACGCCGGCGACTTGCTGGCCGAGATCGACCCTCGCCCGTTCCAGGCACAGCTCATGCAGGCCGAAGGCCAGCTCGCGCGCGATCAGGCCAACCTCGCGAACGCGCGGCTCGACCTCGAGCGCTATCGGCGGCTGGCGCAGCAGGAAATGATCGCGCGGCAGCAGCTCGACACGCAGGAGATGATGGTCAGCCAGGCCGAAGCGTCCATCAAGATGAACACGGGGCAGATCGACGCGATCAAGCTCCAGCTCATGTACTGCCGGATCACCTCGCCGATCACCGGCAGCGTCGGCCTGCGGCTGGTCGACCCGGGCAACGTCGTCAAGGCGTCGGACACGGGCGGCCTCGTCGTGATCACCCAGCTCGAGCCGATCGCGCTCGTGTTCAGCGTGCCCGAGGACAGCCTGCAGCCGATCCTGCGGCGCTTCCGCACAGGTGGCAAGGTTCCGGTCGACGCGTTCGATCGTGAAGGCCGCACGAAGATCGCGACGGGCACCCTGGTGGCGATCGACAACCAGATCGATCCGGCTACCGGCACCGTGCGCCTGAAGGCCTCGTTCGGCAACACCGACGGGGTGCTCTACCCGAACCAGTTCGTGAACGCCCGGGTGCTCATCGATGTGCTGCACGACGCGATGCTGGCGCCCGCCGAGGCGATCCAGCGCGGCCCGCAGGGCGCGTACGTCTACGTGGTCAAGCCGGACAAGGTCGTGCAGATGCGCCGGGTGCAGCTCGGGCCGACCGAGGGCGCGGTGGTCTCGGTCCGCGCCGGGGTGGCGGACAGCGAGGCCCTCGTGGTGGACGGCGCGGAGAAGGTTCAGGACGGCGCGCGCGTCGAGCCGACCGTGCGCAAGGCAAGCCCCGCCGGCGCGCCGGCAACACCCGGCGCCGCCGGCACGCCGAGCGCGCCTCAGCGCGCCCCCCGGCCGGGAGCGTGAACCTCTCCCGTCAGTTCATCCTCCGGCCCGTGGCGACGGCGCTCCTGACGGCGGCGATCGTGCTGGCCGGCATCGTGGCGTATCGCCAGCTGCCGGTCGCGGCGCTCCCCCAGGTCGACTACCCGACGATCCAGACCGTCACGTTCTATCCGGGGGCAAGCCCTGACGTCATGGCGTCGGGAGTGACCGCGCCGCTCGAGCGGCAATTCGGTCAGCTGCCCGGCCTCAAGCAAATGACGTCGATCAGCTCGAGCGGCTCGTCGATCGTGACGTTGCAGTTCGACCTGGCCCTCTCGATCGATGTCGCCGAGCAGCAGGTGCAGGCGGCCATCAACGCGGCCGCGACGTTCCTGCCCCGCGACCTCCCGAACCCTCCCGTGTACAGCAAGGTCAATCCGGCCGACGCGCCGGTGCTGACGCTCGCCGTGACGTCGCGCTCGTTGCCGCTGACCGCCGTCGAGGACCTCGCCGATACGCGGCTCGTGCAGAAGATCGCGCAGCTGCCGGGTGTCGGCCTCGTCACCCTGTCGGGCGGTCAAAAACCGGCGGTGCGCATCCAGGTCAACCCGGCCCGGCTCGCGGCGAACGGCCTCACGATGGAGGACGTGCGGACCGCCGTCGCCGCCGCCAACGTGAACCAGGCCAAAGGCAGCCTCGACGGGCCGCTGCAGTCGTTCACGATCGCGGCCAACGACCAGATCCTCCAGAGCCATCAATACAAGGCGCTCGTGATCGCCTACCGCAACAACGCGCCGCTCCTGCTCTCGGACGTGGCCGAGGTGATCGACGGCGCCGAGAACGTTCGTCAGGCCGCGTGGATGGGCGATGAGCCGGCGATCATCGTCAACATCCAGCGGCAGCCCGGCGCCAACCTGATCGAGGTTGTCGACCGCGTAAAGCAGCTCTTGCCGCAGCTCCAGAGTGCCCTGCCCTCCGCGGTGCAGGTGACCGTGCTGACCGACCGCACCACGACCATCCGCGCCTCGGTGCACGACGTGCAATTCGAGCTGATGCTGGCCGTCGTCCTGGTCGTCCTCGTCATCTTCGTCTTCTTGAGGAGCGCCGCCGCGACATTCATTCCGGGCATCACGGTGCCGGTGTCGATCGTGGGAACGTTCGCGGTGATGTACGGCCTGGGCTTCAGCCTCAACAACCTCTCGCTGATGGCGCTGACGATCTCGACCGGCTTCGTCGTGGACGACGCGGTCGTGATGATCGAGAACATCAGCCGCTACATCGAGGAGGGCGAGCCGCCGCTGCAGGCCGCCTTCGTCGGCTCGAGCCAGATCGGCTTCACGATCCTGTCGTTGACCGTGTCCTTGATCGCGGTGCTGATCCCGCTCCTCTTCATGGGTGACATCGTCGGCCGGCTGTTCCGCGAGTTCGCGCTGACGCTCTCGGCCGCCATCCTCGTGTCGGCGGTCGTCTCGCTGACCCTGACGCCGATGCTCTGCGCGAAGCTGCTCAAGCCGGTCGCCGACCGCCGCCCGGGCGCCTTCGCCCGCGCCGCGGAACGCCAGTTCGACAACCTGGTCGCCTTCTACGGCCGCACGCTCCGCTGGGTGCTCGGTCATCAGACGGCCACGCTCATCGTCGCCATCGGCACCCTGGCCCTGACCCTCATGCTCTACGTGTGGGTGCCGAAGGGCTTGTTTCCGATCCAGGACACGGGTGTCATCCTCGGCATCTCCGAGGCGCCGCAGAACATCTCGTTCGACGCGATGGCCGAGCGTCAGCGGGCGCTCGGCCGCGTGATCCTCCAAGACACGGCCGTCGCCAGCATCTCGTCGTTCATCGGCATCGACGGCACGAACACGACGTTGAATAGCGGTCGCATCCAGATCACCCTGAAACCGCTCGCCGAGCGCGGCGAAAGCGTCGGCGAGGTGATGAGCCGGCTGCGTCCGGCGCTGGCCAAGGTGGCCGGGATCACGCTCTACCTGCAGCCGGTTCAGGACCTGACCGTCGAGAATCGCGTGAGCCGCACGCAGTTCCAGTACAGCCTCGAGGATCCCGACGAAGACGAGCTGCGCGCGTGGGCGCCGAAGTTCGTGGCGCGCCTGCGCGAGCTGCCCGAGCTTCACGACGTCGCCACGGACCAGCTCGATCAGGGCTTGCAGGCGCGAGTGCAGATCGACCGCGCGACCGCCTCGCGCCTGGGCATCACGCCCCAGATGATCGTCGACGCGCTCTACAACGCGTTCGGCCAGCGCCAGATCTCGACCGTCTTCACGCAGCTGAACCAGTATCGTGTCGTGCTCGAGGTGCTGCCGGAGTTCCGGATGGATCCGTCGGTCCTGGACCGGGTCTACTTGCGATCGTCCGCCGGCGGCCAGGTTCCTCTCTCGACACTGGCCACGATCGAGCAGCGCGCCACCGCGCTCGCCGTCAGCCACCAGGGCCAGTTCCCGGCGGTGACGGTCTCCTTCAACCTGGCTCCGAGCGTCTCGCTCGGCGCCGCCGTGAAATCGATCGACCGGGTCACGCGTGAGGTCGGCCTGCCGCCGAGCATCCAGACCGGGTTCCAGGGCGCGGCGCGGGCCTTCCAGGCCTCGCTCGCCAACCAGCCGTTCCTGATCCTGGCGGCCATCGTCACCGTCTACATCGTGCTCGGCGTGCTGTACGAGAGCTGGATCCACCCCATCACGATCCTCTCCACCCTGCCCTCGGCGGGGCTCGGGGCGCTGCTGGCGTTGCTCCTCGTGCGCCTCGACCTGTCGGTCATCGCGCTGATCGGTATCATCCTCTTGATCGGTATCGTCATGAAGAACGCGATCATGATGATCGACTTCGCGCTCGACGCGCAGCGCTCCCAGGGACGTCCGGCGCGCGAAGCGATCGAGCAGGCCTCGCTGCTCCGCTTCCGCCCGATCATCATGACGACGATGGCGGCGCTGCTGGGCGGCGTGCCGCTCGCGTTCGGCCACGGCGTGGGCTCCGAGCTCCGCGAGCCGCTCGGCGTCGCGATCGTGGGCGGGCTCATCGTGAGCCAGGTGCTCACGCTCTACACGACGCCGGTCATCTATCTGGCGTTCGACCGACTCGCCGAGCGGCTGGCGCGGCGCGGCGCGCGCGAGCGCAGTCGCGCCGGGCATCCGGTGACCGCGCCGTGAGCCTCTCCAGCCCGTTCGTCCGCCGGCCGGTCGGCACCACCTTGATGACCATCGCGCTCGTCATCGCGGGGGTGATCTCGTTCCGGCTGCTCCCGGTCGCGCCCCTGCCCCAGGTGGACTTCCCGACGATCTCCGTCGTGGCGGGTCTGCCGGGCGCGAGCCCCGAGACGATGGCGTCCGCCGTCGCGACGCCGCTCGAGCGCCAGTTCGGCCGCATCGCCGGAATCACGGAGATGACGTCCGTCAGCTTCCTGGGCGCCTCGACGATCGCGTTGCAGTTCGACCTGGCGCGCGACATCAACGGCGCCGCGCGGGACGTTCAGTCGGCCATCGCGGCGGCCGCCGGCCAGCTCCCGCCGAATCTGCCGAGCTTGCCCACCTACCGGAAGGTGAACCCGGCCGACGCGCCGATCATGATCCTGGCGCTCACCTCGAAGGCCGTGGACAAGGGGCGCATGTACGACATCGCCTCCACGGTCCTGCAGCAGAAGATCGCGCGACTCGAAGGCGTCGGACAGATCTTCGTCGGCGGCAGCTCCCTGCCGGCGGTCCGCGTCGAGCTGAATCCGATGGCGCTCGCCCGCTACGGCATTGGCCTCGACGAGGTCCGTCAGGCGCTCGCCACCGCGAACGTCAACCGTCCGAAGGGTCAGCTCGACGACGGCCGATTCACCTGGGAGATCAACGCCACGGACCAGCTGCGTGAGCCGGCGGGCTACCAGCCCTTGATCGTGGCGTGGCGGAACGGAGCGCCCGTCCGTCTCATCGACGTCGCTGAGGTGCGGGGCGCCGTCGAAGACCTCCGCGCCGGCGCGGTGTCAAACGGCGAGACCGCCGTGGTCCTCGTCATCAACCGCCAGCCAGGCGTCAACATCATCGAGACGGTCGACCGGATCCGCGCGGAGCTCCCGTACCTTCGCGCGCTGGTGCCGGCGGAGGTCGCGCTCAACCCGGTGCTCGACCAGACCGTGACGATCCGCGCCTCGGTCAAGAACGTCGAGGAGGCGCTGCTGATCTCGATCGGCCTGGTCGTGCTCGTCGTCTTCCTGTTCCTGCGCAACGTCCGCGCGACGCTCATCCCCGGCATCGTCGTGCCGGTCTCGCTGATCGGCACCTTCGCGATCATGTATCTGGTCGGCTACAGCATCGACAACCTCTCCTTGATGGCGCTGACCGTGGCCACCGGCTTCGTCGTCGACGACGCCATCGTCGTGGTCGAGAACGTCATGCGCCACATCGAGCGCGGCGTGGGGGTGCTCGAGGCGACCCTGACCGGCGCCAAGGAGATCGGCTTCACGGTGCTGTCGATGAGCATCTCGCTCGTCGCCGTGTTCATCCCCATTCTGCTGATGGGCGGCATCGTCGGACGCCTCTTCCGCGAGTTCGCGGTGGTGCTCTCGGTCGCGGTGCTCGTCTCGCTGGCGATCTCGCTCACGACGACGCCGATGATGTGCGCGCTCCTGCTCCGGCCCCAGGATCCGCAGCATCGCCCGAGGCTCGCGGTGCTGGGCGAGCGGATCTTCGACGCGATCACCCGCGCCTACGACCGGACGCTGACCGTCGCGCTGCGGCATCCAGCGATCACGATGGTCATCTTTCTCGCCACCTTCGCGGTGAACGTCTACCTCTTCAACCTCGTGCCGAAGGGCTTCTTCCCGCAGCAGGACAACGGACGGCTCGCCGCCAACATCGTCGCGCAGCAGGACGTCTCGTTCGCGGCCATCCACGAGAAGATGATGCGCTACGCGGAGATCTTGAAGAACGATCCCGCCGTGGACACGGTCACCCTGTTCACGGGCGGCGGGGGAGGCCGCGGCACCACCGCGAACACCGGCCGTGGCTTCATCTCGCTCAAGCTGCGAGAGGAGCGAAAGATCTCCGCGGACGAGGTCATCACGCGTCTGAGACCCAAGCTCGCGCAGGTACCGGGCGCCACGCTCTATCTCCAGGCGGTGCAGGACGTGCGGCTCGGCGGACGGATCAGCAACGCGCAGTACCAGTTCACCCTGCAGAGCGACAACCTGGAGGAGCTGAACACCTGGGCGCCCCGTCTGGTCCGCGCCATGCGCGAGATGCCCGAGCTGCGCGACGTCAGCAGCGATCAGCAGAATCGCGGCCTGGAGGTGCCGGTCGCCATCGACCGCGCCACCGCCGCGCGCCTGGGCGTCAGCACCCGGATGATCGACGAGACACTCTATGACGCGTTCGGGCAGCGCCAGGTGTCGACCATCTACACCTCGCTGAACCAGTACCACGTGGTGATGGAGCTCGAGCCACGCTACTGGGAGCGCCCCGACGCGCTCGCGGACATCTACGTGCGGTCGACCACCGGCCAGACCGTGCCGCTGACCGCGGTCACGAAGTTCCGGACGGGCACCGGCCCCATCCAGGTGAACCACCAGGGTCTGTTCCCGTCGGTCACCGTGTTCTTCAACCTGGCGCCGAACGTGGCGCTCGGCGACGCGGTCAAGGCCATCGACGCCGCCGAGCAAAAGATGGGCTTCCCGACCAACATCAGCGGGAGGTTCACGGGCACGGCGCAAGCCTTCCAGGCCGCGCTCGCCAACCAGCCGCTGCTGATCCTGGCGGCGCTGGTCGCGGTCTACATCGTCCTGGGCGTCCTCTACGAGAGCTTGATCCACCCGTTCACGATTCTCTCGACCTTGCCGTCGGCCGGCGTCGGCGCGCTGCTCGCGCTCTTGATCTGCGGGATGGATCTCTCGGTGATCGCGATGATCGGGATAATTTTATTGATCGGGATCGTGAAGAAGAACGCCATTCTGGTGATCGACGTCGCGCTCGACCTCGAGCGCAACCACGGCCTCGCCGCCAGGGACGCCGTCCACCGGGCGTGCCTGCAGCGGTTCCGGCCGATCTTGATGACGACGATGGCCGCGCTGCTGGGGGCCTTACCGCTGGCGCTCGGAACGGGCACCGGCTCCGAGCTCCGCCGCCCGCTCGGCATTACCGTCGTCGGCGGCCTCCTGCTGAGCCAGCTCCTGACGCTCTACACGACGCCGGTCATCTACCTCTACATGGAGCGCGTCCGCGTCGCGGTGGGGCGGGTCACGGTGAGGACGCGCGCCGCGCTCGGCCTCGGCGCACCCCACCCCGGAAAAGCCTAGGGCTTGTCGTCGGGGGCCGGCGGCTCGATGAAGTCGAACCCGAAGCGGCCCTTGATGCAGAGGTGCCCGCCAGTCACCGAGGCGTCGGCCGGCGAGGTCACCTTCACGATGCGGTTGCCCTGGACGTGGAGCGAAAGCGTACAGCCCACGCCGCAGTAGGGGCAGATCGTGTCGGTCGTCCGCTGCTTCGTCTCGTCCCACGTGCCCGCCCCGCGCATGTCGTGCTCGCGCTTGAACATGAGCGCGCCGGTCGGGCATACGCCGATGCAGTTGCCGCAATAGACGCAGGCCGAGTCGGGCAGCGGCACGTCGGCCTCGGTCGAGATGCGCGCGTCGAACCCGCGGCCGGCCACCGCGATCGCGAACGTGTTCTGGGCGTCGACGCCGCAGGCCTCGACGCACTTGTAGCAGAGGATGCACTTGGAGTAATCACGCATGTAAAGGTCGTTGTCGATCTTCACCGGCTGGGCGACGGTCTCGGCCTGCTCGCCTTCGGGCGCCTCGTGATGCCCGGGCTCGCGGGAGTCGCGCTCGCCCTCGGCCGCGGGCGCGGCGGGCGGGCCGTAGCGATCGGGATGCGCGCCGTAGCGCGTCACCAGACCATCCACGCCCGGAGCGGTCGAGAGGTCGACGGAGGACGCCAGGAGCTCGATCACCATCCGCCGCGACACGCGCACGCGCTCGGACTCCGTGAGGATCGTCATCCCCGGCTCCACGCGCCTCGAGCACGCCGGAACGAGGACCCGGGATCCCGCCACCTCGACGACGCACACGCGGCAGACGTTGACCGGCGTCAAGGTCGGAAGGAAGCAAAGCGTGGGGATGTCGATGCCCCGCGCGCGGCACGCCTCGAGAATCGTCGAGCCGTTGGCGACCGTGACCCGTTGCCCGTCGATGACCACGCTGATCGGCGGCGCCGCCGGACGGGCGGGCGCCGCGGGCGGCCGGGTCGGCGGAGGCGGAGGCGTGAACCAGATCGGCTCGGGCTTCATGACCGCTTCCCTCCGATCGAGAGGCGGAAGATCGCCGACTCCACGGCGCTCGATGCCGTCTGGCCGAGGCCGCAGATGGAGGCATCGCGCATCACCTGCCCGAGATCCTTCAAGAGCGCCAGCTCCTGGCCCTCCGAGCCGAGCGGCCGCCCACCCCGGAGCCGGGCAAGCAGCTCTTCCTGCCGGACCGTACCCACCCGACACGGCACGCACTGGCCGCACGACTCGTCGCGGAAAAACTCGGCGATCCGCCGGACGATGTCGAGGAGATCGACCGACTCGCCGAAGACCATGACGACGCCGGAGCCGAGCGTGGCGCCGATCGCGCGCGTGCCCTCGAAGGTCAGCGCGACGTCGAGATCGGCCGGCCCGACGAACACACCGGCCGCGCCGCCGAGCAGCACCGCGCGGACGGGCTCCGCCCCGGCCAGATCGAGAAGCTGTCGCAACGTGATCCCGAACGGCGCCTCGTAGAGGCCGGGGTGCCTGACCTCGCCGGACACGCAGAAGAGCTTCGGGCCGGTCGAGCCGCCGGTGCCGATGCCGCCGTAGGCGGCGCCGCCCTCGCGGAGCAGCGCGGGCACATTCACGAGCGTCTCGACGTTGTTCACGACCGTGGGCCGGCCGAACAGCCCGACCTCGACCGGAAACGGCGGCTTGTTCCGCGGCTCGCCGCGCTTGCCCTCGATCGAGTTGAACAGCGCGGTCTCCTCGCCGCAGATGTACGCCCCGGCGCCCCGGCGAATCTCGATGTCGAACGTGAACCCGGCGCCCATCACGTTGCCACCCAGCAGCCCCGCCGCGCGCGCGGCGGCGATGGCGCCGGCCATGCGCTCGGCGGCCAGGGGATACTCGCCGCGGAGGTAGAGGAAACCAAGCTCGCAGTCGGTTGCATAGCCGGCGAGGGTCATGCCCTCGACGACCGCGAAGGGATCCTCCTCCATGAGCAACCGATCCTTGAACGTGCCGGGCTCGGACTCGTCGGCGTTGCAGACCAGATAGTGCGGCCGCGCCTCGGCCTTCGCCACCGCGTCCCACTTGCGCCCGGTCGGAAACGCCGCGCCGCCGCGCCCGACGAGCTTCGAGGCGACGACCTCCTCGATGACGGCGGCGGGGCCGATCGCGACCGCACGCGCGAGCGCACGGTAGCCCTCGCTCTCGCGATAGGCGTCGAGGCTCGTCGGGTCTACGCGTCCCATGCGGCCGAGGAGTCGCAACCCGGATTGTCCGACCTGCGGCACCGAGCGCGAGACGACGCGACGACATTCGGCCGGCGTGGCCGCGCCGAGGCGAGTATCGGTCCCGTCCGGTAGATCGCGAAGCACGTCGAGGATCTGTTCGGCGCCGCCGTCGACGGGCGCCACGGTGGTCACGCGCGGCGTTTCACCGGCAGCCGTCATCAAGACGGCCGGCGCCCGTTCGCACTGGCCCAGGCAAGGGCTGCGCATCCACGTCGCCGCGCCGCCACTCGATCCAGGCGGCCCCATCACCCGCTCCAGGGATTCGCAGAGCGCCTCGCCCCCCCGCAGGCGGCACGCGATGTCGTCGCAGACGTGGACGACGATCGGCGGGCGCGGCTTCGTAGACAGGAGATGGTAGAAGGTGACGACCCCCCAGAGCTCGGCGGGGGGCACGGTCAGGCGCCGGCTGATGTAATTGAGCGCGCCGCGGCTCACCCACCCCGTTCGCGCCTGCACTGCGTGAAGCGCGGGCAGCACCAGATCTCGCCGCGCACCGGCGGTGACGACACCGTCGATCGCGGCGCGCTCGACATCGTTGGCGGTCGGGCCGGCGATCTTGAGGTCGATCGGCTCAGGCCCCCAGCCGTTCGATGCGAATCGCGGTGGCCTTGAATTCGGCCGTGCCGGACTTGGGATCGGTGGCGTCGATCGTGAGAAGATTCGTCGCCACGTCGTCCGGGAAGTGCAAGGTCATGAACGTGAGCCCCGCGCGCAGGCCGTCGTCACGGCGGATGGCAACCTCGACCGCGCCGCGGCGCGACCGCACCCGAACGACCTCGCCCTCGCGGAGACCGTAGCGGTCGGCGTCCTCGGGCGACACGTCGAGACTCTCGCTGCGGCGCAGCGGCGAGCGATAGCCGGAGCTCTGCACGCCGGTGTTGTACTCGTCGAGCCGCCGTCCCGTGGTGAGGCGCAGCGGGAAGTCGGCGTCGAGCTTGTCGACCGGCGGATCGTGCTCCACGGGCACGAACGCGACCCGCGGCCCGCGAATCGGCCGCTCCCACAAACGGCTGTGCAGGAAGAGCTCGCCCGGGTGGTCGTCGTCGTAGCACGGCCACTGGAGCCCGCCGTGCTTCTCGAGACGCGCGTAGCTCATGCCCGCGTGCATCGGCGAGAGCCCGCGCACCTCGTTCCAGATCGTCTCGGCGTCCGGGCGGCCCCAGTCGCGACCCAGGCGTTTCGCCAGATCGAAGAGAATCGTGAGATCGTCGCGAGCGCCCGCGGGCGCCTCGATCGCCTTGCGCACGCGCTGCACCCTCCGCTCGCTGTTGGTCACGGTGCCCTCGGACTCGCACCACGCCGCGCTGGCGGGCAGCACGACGTCGGCCAGCTCGGCGGTCCTGGTGAGGAACAGGTCCTGCACCAAGAGGAAGTCGAGGCCCTCGAGCAAGTGCCGCGCATGGTGCTGATCGGCTTCAGACTGGAGCGGGTTCTCGCCGATCACGTAGAGCGCCCGGAGCTCGCCCCGCTCCATCGCCTCGAACATCTGCGAGAGGTGCCAGCCCTTTTGTGGCGGAACGGGCACCTTCCACGCGCGCTCGAACTTCGAACGGAGCTCGTCGTTCTCGACGTGCTGGAAGCCGGTCAGTCGATCGGGCAACGCGCCCATGTCGCCGCCGCCCTGGACGTTGTTCTGGCCGCGCAGCGGATTGAGCCCGGAGCCGTAGCGCCCGACGTGGCCGGTCAGCAGAGAGAGGTTGACGAGCGCCAGCACGTTGTCGACCGCGTTGTGGTGCTCGGTGATCCCGAGCGTCCAGCAGATCATCGCGCGGCGCGCGCGCGCGTACGCGTGGGCCATCGTGCGGATGACGTCCGCCGGCACCCCGCTCTCGCGCTCGGCGTAGGCGAGCGTGTAGGGCTCGACCCCCGCGCGATAGTCGTCGAACCCGGTCGTCGCGTTCTCGATGAACTCGCGGTTCTCGAGCCCCGCGGCGATGATCTCGCGTCCGATCGCGTTGGCCAGCGCGATGTCCGAGCCGACGTCGAGCGCCGCCCAGAGCTCCGCCCACTGCACCGAGCTGGTCCGTCGCGGATCGACGGCGTAGAGCCGCGCGCCGTTCCGGAGGCCCTTGAGCAGATGATGGAAGAAGATCGGGTGCGTCTCGCGCGCGTTCGATCCCCAGAGCAGGATCAGCTCCGTCTCTTCAGCCTCCTGGTACGAGCTGGTGCCACCGCCCGCGCCGAATACCGTCGCCAGCCCGGCGACGCTGGGCGCGTGTCACGTACGGTTACAGCTGTCGATGTTGTTGCTGCCGATGATGCTCCGCGCAAACTTCTGAGCGATGAAGTTCGTCTCGTTCGTGCTCTTCGAGCAGCTGAAGAGACCGAACGCGCGGGGACCGTGCCGGTCCACCACGCGCCGCAATCCGGCCGCGGCGCGGTCGAGCGCCTCGTCCCACGTGGCCGGGCGAAGACCGCTCGGGCCTTCGGCCTCGCGGACGAGAGGCTGCGTGAGCCTGGGATACGTACGAGCCATGCAGACATCCCCCTTCGGACGCTGGTTCGCGTGACTCATCGGGAAGCTTCCTGCGAGACGGCGGTGGCTTCGCTGATGGCCGCGGTTCGGACGATACTATGCTTCGGAAAATATAGTCAAATCGCCGGGTTGATCATTTGCCCGAACGTCAACGTGATCTTCGCCCCGGCCGTGACCTTTGGCGCTATCGGCCGTTATAGGGTATGAGGCCATGGCGCCACGGTCAGCGGCTGCGGAGATCCCCTCGGACGGCGAAGCTGAGCGCCTTCTGATCGAGGCCGCGAAGGCGGACCCACGCCGTTTCGCCGAGCTGTACGAGCGAAATTTCGACCGCATTTACGCCTTCGCAGCCCGGCGCGCTGGCAGCCGCAGCGAGGCCGAAGATGTGACCGCCGAGGTCTTCCACCAGGCCCTTGCCAACCTCGGCCGCTTCGAGTGGCGCGGCGTTCCGTTCGCGGCCTGGCTCCTGCAGATCGCGCGCAATACCGTCACCGATCGCTGGCAACGGCGGGCGCGGGAACGCGGGGAGCCCCTACCGGAGCCGGCCGACGACGGAGGACCGGACGACGCCGACCACCGAGCGATGCTCGCCGACCTCGTCGGCCGTCTGCCCAAGGATCAGCGGAGCGTCGTCCTGGCCCGCTTCGTCGAGCAGAAGAGCCTTCGCGAGATCGCCCAGGCGCTCGGGCGCACGGAGGGCGCGGTGAAGCAGCTTCAGTTCCGTGCGCTCGAGAGCCTGAGAGCTCGCATGAGGGACGTCCATGAGTGAAGAGGCTCGGATCGATCGGCTGGCCGAGGCGCTGGAGGGCATGCTCGCCGACCCGCGCGCGCCCCTGCCCTCCGGTGACGCCGGGCTGACCGAGCTCGTGCGTATCGCTCACAACCTGCGTGATCTGCCTAGCCCGTCGTTCAGGGTTCGGCTCGGCGCAGATCTCTCGAGGAGGGCCGCCATGAGCGCGACCGGCACCGGCACCACCACACGTCAGGGCATTCGAAGCATCACTCCCTATCTGGCGGTTCGCCCCGCTGTCGAGCTGATCGAGTTCGTGAAGCGGGCGTTCGGAGCCGAGGAGCTGGTGCGCACGACGGGCTCGGCCGGCGGCGTCCACGCCGAAGTTCGCATCGGCGACACGCGGGTGATGATCGGCGGCGGCGACGCCTGGGGCGGCGCACCCACGCCGACGGGCCTCCATCTCTACGTACCCGACGCCGACCGGGTGTATCGCGCCGCGCTCGAGGCCGGCGCCGACGCGCTGCATGGGCCGGTCGACCAGCCGTATGGCGATCGCGAGGCAAGCGTCAAGGACCTCGCGGGCAATCACTGGTACATCGCGACGCACCAGACGGGGGGCCACGTTCCCGCCGGGCTCGGGACCGTGACGCCATATCTGCACCCGCGCGGCGCGCCCGCCCTCATCGAGTTCCTGAAACGGGCGTTCGCTGCCGAGGAGATGGAGATCCATCACGAGCCGGAGGGAACGGTCGTCCACGCCAAGATTCGCGTGGGCGGCTCCGTCATCGAGATGGGCGAGGCCCACGGTGAATGGGGGCCCATGCCGACCATGTTCTACGTGTACGTCGACGACGTCGACGCCTGGTATCGCCGCGCCCTCGCCGCCGGCGCCACGTCGATGGAGGCGCCGGCGGTTCAGCCCTACGGCGACCGGCGCGCCGCGGTGCGCGACGCGTTCGACAACCAGTGGTACCTCGCAGCGCCGGCGTCCTGATCCCGCCGGCGTCGGTCCATCAGCCCCTTGGAAAGTCGTACAGGGTCGCCGCGTTCTCCACGAGCACCCGGTGGCGCACCTTCTCGTCGGGGACCCAAGCGGTGAGCAGGTCGAAGAGCACGGCGTCGTCCGGCAGGTGCTTCGACTGCTCGCTCGGATGCGGCCAGTCGCTGCCCCAAACGCACCGCTCGGGCATGGCCTTGGCGTACGCGCGCGCGACCGCGCTGGAGTCCGCGTAGGTCGGCGGCCCCACCTTGGTGTCGGCGTAGGCGCCGGACAGCTTCACCCACGTGCGGCCCTTGTCCATGAGCGCGCGGACCTTCGCGTAGAGCGGATGGCTGACGCCGTCAGGCTGCGGGATGTGCGCGAGATGATCGAAGACGATCTGCGAGGGCACACGCTCGAGGATCGGCATGATCTCCATGATCTTGGCGGCCGGCGCGTTGATCTGGATGTGCCATCCCATGTCGTTGATGCGCTTCGAGAGCGGCTCGATCATCTCGGGCGTCGTCGCGCCCGCCTGGGCCAGGTTGAACCGGATCCCGCGCACCCCGAGCCCGTGCAAGCGCTTGAGCTCCTCGGTCGACACGCTGTCGTCCACGACCGCGACCATCCGGGCACTCGGCCCGAACGCCGCGAGCGCTTCGAGGTGGCAACGGTTGTCGGTACCGTACGTCGACGGCTGCACCAGCACGTTCCGGGTCGTCCCGATGCGCTTCTGCAGCGCGCGATAGTCCTCGACCAGCGCGTCACCGGGCCGCAAGGTCGCTTTCGGATCGACCGGGTATTTCGCGTTGTAGACGTGGTGGTGACAGTCGGTGGCGTTGGCCGGCGCCTTCAGTTTCGGCGCCTCGCTGCCCATCGACCACTTGACCGGCAAAGCGTCGGCGGGACGCGCATGGGCCGCAATCAACGCGGCCGAGGCGACCTTCAGCACTTCACGACGGTTCCAGAACCGGGTGCTCATGACATCCTCCTGGCGGCCGCGGCCGCGGAACGTGCTCCGCGAGCCTACCACGGAGGCGCCGAGCACCGGCTCTCGAACATCCGCGCCCGCGCCTTCGGAACGTGAAGGATGCTCCGCCGATCACATACGGCTCGCCGCCCATTCGAGCAGAGCAAGAGTGACGACAATCGCGGTGATCAGCGCGCCCATGATTTTGGCCATCGCCGTGCTCTCCTCTCTCGACTTTGTATCAGGCGGGCAGGCAATGGCGATGCCAGGCGTCGATCGCACGCAAGTCCGCGGTTCTTCGATCGGCGCGCCGTCGTTCGCAACGCGGTGAACGGGCGAAGCGCCCGACGGGCGGGAATTCTGCCTGATGAGATCTCGTGAGGCTTCGACCGAGGGCCAGGTCCACTGATCGATTTCGGGCTTGTCCACTCCGTGCTCGTACGCGTAGTTCTGACAGTTGATCTGTGCGTTACGCAGCTTCTCCTTGACGTGCGCGCCGGCCACCGTGAAGCGCGGAACCCGATCGATGACGTCGCTGGCGAGGCTGAAGCGGTCGATCTGGTTGAGAATGGCGAGATCGAGGGCGTATTCGCGAACGATCGCCAGCGCGTCAGCCGTTCTCAGGCGGTGGCGCGCGTCGCCGTCCCACTCCCCGAACCCCGACCTTGATGTTCGCCACCCTGAGTGCGGCGCGGCGCTTCCAGCGGGCGGCCTCGAAGCGCATGCCGGATGCCTCCCAGTGGTGCGCGATGAGCGACGCGTACTCGCCGAGCCGATCGGATCGGAGCTTCTCGAGGGCCGTGGCCACCGCCGCGTGCACTTGGGCACGCCGCTCGCCGAGCTGCGACAGATAGGCGACTTCGCACACCAGCGGGTGCTTGAACGTGTATTCGGGCTTCGGGGAGAGCGTGACCAGGCGGAAGAACTCCTCGTCCTGGAGCACGCCGAGCGCGGCGTCGAAATCCTGGCCGTCGCCGAGGCCACTGACCTCCCGCAGCACAGGCTCGTCGAACTGCTTGCCGATGACGGCCGCGACCTGCAGCAGGTCCTTCGCCCTTTCGCCGAGTCGATCGATGCGCGCGGTGAGCAGCGCCTGGACGGTCGCGGGCAGCGCCAGGGTCTCGATCGGCGTCGCCAGGCGATAGGCGCCGCGTTCCCCGAGGAGGCTCCCGGAAGCCGCCAGCGCCGTCACCACCTCCTCGGTGAAGAAGGGGCTACCACCGGTGCGCTCGAGAATACGGGCGGAGAGCTCGTCGAGCGAGCCGTCAGATCCGAGAAGGTCTCGCAACAGCTCGCGGCTGGCCTCTTCGCCCAGGGGCGAGAGTGCAAGCTGATGATAGTGAGATCCGCCGATCCATGCCGGCCTGTACTCGGGGCGAAAATTGGCGAGCAGGAGCGTTTGCGTGCCGCGCACCGAGGCCGCGATCACCTGCACCAGCTCGTCGCTCGCCCGATCGATCCAGTGCGCGTCGTCGAGGAACAGCACGCCGGGCCGGCTCATGCTCTGCAGGCGAAAGAAGCGCCGCATGAAGGTCGCGGCCTGGGGCGTGGCCCGCTCGGGCCGCTGGCCGGAATCGCCGATGCCGAGGATCTCGAGGACGAGCGGAACCGAGCTGGCGAACCCGGCGTCGAGCGCGAGGAGCTGTTGCTCCACGGTCCGTCGGATGGAGTCGGCCGACGTGTCCGGAGCGAGCCCGAAGTAGCCGCGCATGAGCTCGCGGATCGCCAGCCACGGAACCGTGGCGCCATGCGACGGACAATGCACCTCGTGCACCGGGACCCCCCGCGCGCGACAGCGCTGGATGAACTCGAGGCACAGCCGGCTCTTGCCGACCCCCGCCTCGCCGATCACCCCCACGACCTGGCCGTTCGACGCGATCGAGCGCGCGAGGATCCCGTCGAGCCAGGTCAGCTCCGTTTCCCGGCCGATCAGGCGGGAGAGGCCCCGGAGCGCCGAGCCGTCCAGGCGCGTGCGGCGAGGCCCGATCCCGCGAAGCTCGAAGGTCCGGATCTCAGCGCTCACGCCCTTCATGCTCCGCGGGCCGACATCGGCGAGCGCGAAGAACCCCTCCACCAGCTGCGCCGTGCTCTCGGTCAGCAGCACGGTGCCCGGAGCGGCCAGCTGCTCCATGCGCGCCGCGAGGCCGACGCAGTGTCCCTGGGCCGTGTAGTCCATGCGCAGGTCGTCGCCGATCTTGCCGACCACCACCTCGCCGGAGTTGATCCCCATCCGGACCGAGAGCTCGAGCCCGCGGGCTCGGAGCGCGCCCGCATAGGCATGCAGCTCGTTCATCGCCGAGAGGGCAGCGTGGCACGCTCGCTGGGCGTGGTCCTCGTGAGCGACGGGCGCCCCGAAGAGCGCCATCACGCCGTCGCCCGTGAACTGGTTGATCGTGCCCTCGAAGCGATGAATGCCCGCGCAGAGAATCTCGAAGACGCGATCGAGAACGCGATGCCATTCCTCCGCGCCGAGGCGCTCCGCGAGCCGCATCGAATCGACCACGTCGGCGAAGAGCACGCTGACCTGCTTGCGCTCCCCTTCGAGAGCGCTGCGCGTGGTGAGAATCCGCTCGACGAGGTAGCGCGGGGTATAAGCGCGCGCGTCACGCTCGGAGGCGCCGCCGGCTGACGAGAGCGACTCCCCGCAGGCATCGCAGAATCTCTGGCCGCGCGGGTTGATGGCCGCGCAGCGCGGACAGGTTACGCTGCTCTCGAGTGAGGCTCCACACGCCCCACAAAAGCGGGCACGCTCGCGGGTCTCGTGGCGGCAGTGAGGACACCGCATCCGTGGAGCTCCGCAGTCAAGATAGCACGCCCATGGTCGCGCCGAACCCTCGCGGACACCGGATCCGCGCGGGTCGCGGCGCGGACCGCCTACGACGCGGACTCGAGGTAGGTGGAGAGGCGCTGGCGTACGAAGAGCCGCGCCCGATGCACCCGCGACTTCACCGCCGAAAGACTGACGCCGAGTGTCTCGGCGATCTCGGAGTTCGCGACACCTTCGACATCGTGCAGGACCAGCGCGGTCCGATAATCCGGTGGCAGCGCGTCGATCGCCGCGGTCAGCTCCCGGCGCAGCTCGCCGTGTTCGGCAAGCTCGTCCACACGGCTCGACCAGTCCTCCATCGGCGCGAAGTGTCGCCCGTCCGCGTCGAGCGAGGGCAGCACGTCGTCGAGGGCGATCTCATTGGTCGTGCGCCGACGGGCCCGCAGCTTTTCGTACGCCGTGTTCGCGGCGATCCGATAGACCCACGAGCCGAAGGCCGACTCCCCCTTGAACGTATGGATCTTGCGAACCACGGTCCACAGCGCGTCCTGCGCGACTTCCTCGGCGTCCTGGTCGACTCCGGTGATGCGGACGGCCAACCGGTAGACGCGGCTCCCGTAGCGCTCCACGAGCTGGTCGGTCGCGTCGGGATCGTCCCGGCGCAGCGCCTCTACCAGGGGAGTATCGACATCCTCCCGCGTGCCCGATGTAATGCTCATTACCGAATCTCGCAGAGACTGCTTCTCCGTGACACTTCCCCTTCCCCTCTCACGGGATGCTTGCTCATTCGAGACACCGTGGGCGAGCTCTTGTGAAGCCGTCGGCGGCGTGGCGAACAAGGACGCTGCAGGCATGCGTTGCCGATGACGCGCCGGTAGGATCGGTCGAAGGCCGCTCCAAGCCAGCGGACTCGCCGGCGCCAGGGCGGGCCCCGTCACTCTCACGTCCGGGCCCGTCCGCCGGCCGCAGATCTCGCCGTCAGTGAGCCTGGGCGACCGGCGCGCCGAAGTAGTCGATGTAGTGATCGATCTTGCGCGGTCGCGCCAGAATCGCTGACGTGACGTACAGCACCGCTGCCAGCCTCGAACTCCGCGCCCGCTTCTTCTGGGTCTCCGGTCGCGCGGCTCGGCGCCGAAGATCGGCTGCGGCTCCTTCCACCAGATATTGGCTCAAGTTCGTTAAGGCAATCATGGAGTGGGAGTAGTTGCAAAGGGGCGACCAGCCATGATCCCGGCCGAGCCATGATCGCGGCTTGTCGAGGGAGCCACGATCGTTTCTCCAGCGGGACGCGGCCTTATGTCATGGGAGCGATCGGGACGAAAGCCTTCGCGCCCGCGCGTTGGATCGATTCGCTCGGGTATTGTGCCCGACACTAGGTCGACGCTCGGGCGGAGCGCCCGATCGGCCGTCGGCCTTCGACGAGACGGTCGATCTCGACCGCTAGCGCCACCGCATCGTTGCTGAAGTAGTGCGTGTGCGCCCCGGCGCCCAGGCAGAACTCGGTGCGATCGCCCGCGCGGTCCGCTTCGACCTCGCCATCCGATCCGACCAACGCGATGCGATACGCCTGTCCCGGCGAAGTCCATACGTAGCGCCCGACATAGTCGCCCGAGCGGCAGGCGTTGACCCACTCGAGGGCGCCGATATCCGAAGCGCTCGGTCCGGCCGCCGCGAAGCCGGCGGCATTCGAGCCCATCCATCGATACAGCAGCGGAAACCGCTCGGCGTACAGGTCGCGCAACGGCGAGCCGACAGTCACGAGCGCGATCGGAATCTCGCCGACGAATTCGGGCAATCGCCGTTGAACGTGCAGGTAGCGCAACAGGTCGGCGCTGATCACGGTGCCCTGGCTGTGCGACACGATCACGATCCGTGCGTAGCCCCGGTCGCGCAGATAGGCGAGCAACGAGGCAAAGCGCGAGTAAATGCGCGCCCGCGGCGGCTGGCGGTTGGGCGGATCCCTGAAGTAGTTGTCGACGTCCAACGCCGCGTCGATCGTGACGCGCAGTCTGCCGAACGTCTGCGTGAAGCGCGCGCCGAGCGCCGCGATGGTCAATGCGCCGCCGGCGAGCCACTTGCCCGCGGCGACCAGCGTCTCCCCCTGCAGGGAGTCGAGCCAGCCGGCGATCCACGTCGCCCACTCTCCCGCCACACTGGCCGAGAAGGCGAATTGCCGGTAGACGAATGCCAGATACAGCAGGCCGCCGACGATGGCGCCGGGCGGCACGATCAGCGCGAACGTCCTCGTGAGCCATTGCAGCCCGCGACCGAGCCATTTGCCGAGCCGCTCTGACCAATCGACCGCCTCGGGCCGCCGCCCGCGCGCATCGAGGTTCGTGGTGGGTGAAATCTCTTCCAGCAGCGAGGGCGCCAGCACCAGCAGCGCGGCCGAGCCGAGCGCGGTGAAGGCCACGACCATCGGGGTGAAGAATCCCCCGAAGGTCTGGATGCGGTCGTCGAGGAAAATTTGGGCGGAGCGATAGCCGCGGCCGAATATCACGGGGAGATAGTTGAAATCCTTCAGCTGGTTCCCCGCGACGTAGCTGACGACCGACCACAGCACCAGGCTCAGCACGGCGAAGAGCGCGGTTGAGCCGACGACACCCAGGCGCGAGGTATCGAGCGACTGTCTGACCGCGCGGTCGAGGCCGCGTCCCAGCCATAATCCGAGCACGAGCGCCGCTGTCTGCACGACGACGAACACACCCCAGACCACCAGGAGTGCGGCAAGCAGCCATTCGCCGAGGTTCAACGCGGCGTTCAGCATCCACTCGGCCTGGGTGGTCACGTGCGGCCGCAGGGCGTGGCCGTCGACCCCCAGCCCGATCACCGTCGCGGCAACCAGGAGATGACCGAGCACGCGCACACCGTGGGTGACCCGCGAGTAGCGCTCGATCAGCCAGGCACCCAGCACGGTGACGCCCAGCACACTGGCGCCGAAGTACATCTCCGGCACTCGAGTTTCGTCGCTCAAGGCCACGACGACCGCCGCGAAACAGCCGAGGGCGGCCGCCAGCAGCAGCAGGAGCTTCGCCCCCCGCGCCGCCCGCGAGGTTTCGCGTAGCCAGGCGAGCACAGCCAGCGCGGTCAATCCGAGCGCGCCGACCGCGAACAGCGCGGCGAGCAATTGCCCCTGCTGCTCGGGCGAGACCAGCGCCGCCGCGCCGAAAGGAATCAGCAAGAGCATCGCCAGCTGCACGAGCGCGGCCGGGCCCTTCATCAGCCAGGCGAGCCACGCGTGCATGCGCTGGAGAACCCTCCAGGCCGGGCCGCCGCCGACGCTGAGGGACACCTGATCGACGATATCGGCGGCGAGCGTGCCCAGGTGGAAGAAGAGCTGATACAGGGCGGACAGCGCCCGCAATCCGCCTTCGCCGAGCCGCGAGAGGTCGGCCCAGTAGAGCTCGAAGATGTCGACAGGACGATCGTCAGCGCGTCGGCGTAGCGAAACGCGCGTGGACTCGTACAGGGCTTCACGTTCGGATAGCTCGAGACGCCCGAGCAGATAGTCGTTCAGCGCGAGGCCGAGATCATTGGTGGTCGCATCCGCGGCAGCGACGACCGGAACAGACTTCTGCGCCTGGTAAAAGCCGCTTGGCGTTCCCGGCCGCCGCCGCGACGTTTCGGTCTTTCGCACGCCGGTCGAGGACTGCACCGCAGGGCGTGATGCGGCGCCACCGGGCTCGAGCTTGGCGACCGGAACCAGCACGTCGTGCATCTCGCCCTGCACGTAGCGCGGCTCGCCTTGCCCGCCGTGGCAGAGCAGCCGCGCGATCTCGCGCACGGTCTGCCCCGCGCGCTGATCGGCGATGCCGTGGACGACGACGACAGCGACGCGATCGGCTGAGCTCACCGAAGGCCCCGGTTACTTCGCCACGGCCTCCCGCAACCGGGCTAGCGCCGAACCATAGATGTGGTCGGGCCGCACCACCATCGCGACGCGCTTGTCGGTCGCCGCGATCCGGTCGTACTGATCCCAATCCGCGCTCCGACGTCGCGTGGTGGCGCTGAAGATGTGGCGGCGAGCGAGGCGCAGCTTCTCGGGATCGGCGTTTCCGGAGTGCACGAGCTCGGCCCTACCCTCGAACACGAGGAAGCCCGACCACCAGTCGACGTGTGAGACCAGCACCGAGCAGCGCGGATCCCGCAGGAGGTTCTTGAACTTCGCGCGCGGCTCCGTGATGGAGATGCCCACACCCCCGTCGCGCGGGTACACGGTGACGATGCTGAGCTGCGGCATCCCGTTGCGCCTGAACGAGGTCAGTACGCCCTGCGGATTGTCGTGCAGGAACTGCTCGATCTGAGGTGGCAGCGAGTTCTGCGTCGGCATGGGTGCGGGCTCCTTGAGTGCGGTGCGCACGACCGCGGCGAAGGTCCTCCGGATCGACGGCTCGGCCGGCATTCTATCCCGAAGGCTGCTGCCGCCATCTCCTTGACAGGTGTCATCAAATGTCGTATCCCGCACTCAAAGGGTCGGGCCGGGTGCCCTCGAAGCTGAAGGCGCGTCAAGCTCGACCTCGCGGAGGGGACGACCGAGGACGGGACGCGCGAGTCGGGTCAAGCTTTTCCGAAACAACGAGGAGGCGACCGTGACCTATCTCTCCAGGCGTTCGGTACTACGTGGCTCCTTGGCCGTTGCTGCAGCTCGCCCCTTCGTCGGGCCCCACATCGCCAGAGCGGCGGCGACCACCGCGAGCGTCTGGTTCGCACAAGGATTCGTTCAAGACGAGGACGTGTCCCTACGCAAGGCCGTGGCGGACTACGAGAAGCAGAGCGGCAACAAGATCGAGTTGAGCATCACCCCCTTCGCGCCGGAGCGGCAGAAGATCATCGCGGCGCTGACCAGCGGGGTCGTGCCCGATGTGCTGGCCAACAACCCGGCCGAAATTTTACAAATATACGCCTGGCAGGACCGCTGGGTCGACGTCAGCGACGTCGTGGAGACTCAAAAGGGCCAGCTCAGCGAGACCGCTGTCGTGTCCGGGCAGGCCTACAACAACGTCACCAAGAAGGTCGGCCAATACGGCGTGCCCGTGCGGGCCGCTGTCGTCCCCTGCCACATCTGGCGTCCACTGGTGGAGAAAGCCGGCTTCAAGATCGAAGACATCCCGAAGACGTGGGACGCGTACTTCGACTTCTTCAAGAAGGTGCAGGACAACCTGCGCAAGCAGGGCGAGCGCAAGGTGTACGGCCTGGGCTTCCAGGTGACGGCCAACGGGGTCGACCCCTACAACCTCTTCATGGCGTTTCTCCTGGCCTACGGCGGTCAGAACATCGTCACCAAAGACGGCAAGCTGCACCTCGACGACCCGAAGGTGAAGGAAGCGTCCATCAAGGCCACGGCCTACCTCGGCGGCGCCTATCGGGACGGCTACGTGCCGCCGAGCGCGATCAACTGGAACGACGCGGACGACAACAACGCCTTCCACGCGAAGCTGATGGTGATGGACGTCGACGGCACGCTCTCGACCGAGGTCGCGGTCAAGGAAAAGCACCCCGACTGGTATTTCAAGGAGATGGTGACCCACGGGATCGGCTATCCAACCGACAACGCGGGCAAGCCCGTCCCGGCCATTGTCGGTGTCACCCAGATGATGATCCCGAAAGGGGCGAAGAACGTCGCCGTGGCGAAGGAATTCCTCAAGTACTTCGTCCAGCCGAAGGTCGTCGGCGAATTCATCGAGCTGGGACTGGGCCGCTGGCTGCCGGTCATGCCATCCCTCGCCAAGAGCCCATTCTGGCAGGACCCGAAGGACCCGCATCTGCGGGGCTATGCCCAGATGGGCCTCCTCGGCCCGACCGTGCCCGACTACTACGTGTTCAACCTGGCGATGGCGGAAGTCCGCTCCCAGCACGTGTGGAGCATGGCGATGATCGACGTCGCGAAGGAAGGCGTGAAGGCGGAAGTGGCGGTCGACAAGGCATTCAAGCGCATCGAGGAGATCTTCTCCAAGTACAAGAAGGCGTGAGAGCGGAGGCCTACCAATGAACGGCGCTTCGGCCGTCGACATCGGCCGCCCGGCCATCCGGCGGCGCACGCTCGCCCGCTCGCTGCGCGGCACCCTCAAGGGTGGTGAGTACACGTGGGCGGTCGCCTTCGTGGTGCCCTACATCGCGGTATTCCTGGCCTTCGTCGTCTATCCGGTGGTCTACGGGCTATGGATGGGCAGCGAGGCGAGCCTGTACCGGGAGCTGTTCGCCGACCCGATCTACCAGAGCACGGTGGTGAACACCGTGCTCTATCTGGCGCTCGGCGTGAACGTGAAGATGTTCCTGGCGCTCCTGCTGTCCGGCTTCTTCATGCGACCGGGCCGGTGGATGAAGGCGCTGCTGCTGATCTTCGTCCTGCCCTGGGCCGTCCCGCAGATCTCGACGTTCATCTCGATCCACTGGATGCTGAACGGCGAGTGGGGATTCCTCAACAACGTCCTCTACGGACTCTTCCACATCGAAGGGCCCTACTGGCTCAACGACCGCTGGAGTGCGCTCGGCGCGGTCATCGTCGCTCACATCTGGAAATGGACGCCGTTCTGGACGCTGATCCTCCTCGCCGGACGGATGGCGATCCCGCTCGAGATCCGTGACACCGCGAAAGTCGACGGCGCGACCGGGCTCTCCGGCTTCGTGCACATCACGTTCCCGCTGCTGGCCAACCTCTATCTGATCTGCACCTTGCTCTCGACGATCTTCCTGCTGGGCGACTTCAACGCCGTCACGTTCGTTTCCGGAGGCGGCCCCGCCAACCAGGGGCACGTGCTGGCAACGATCGGCATCCGCAACGCCTTCGATCTCGCTCAGCCGCGTCTGGGCGTGGCCGCCGTGATGTCGGCGCTGCCGATGGTGATCCCGCTGGTGATCGTCTTGATGCGCAAGCTCCGCACCGCGGAGGTGCAGCTATGAGCACGATCACGGCCGAGGCGAGACTCACCTCGTCGCGAACGGCATCGCGTGCACTCCGTGCCGTGCGCCGCCGCCACCATCTCGAGACCGCGGGGACCCTGCTGCTCTCGGTCGTGCTCATCGTGTGGACGATGGTGCCCATCTACAACATGGTGATGATCTCGCTGGAGCCCGAGGGCGACGTGTTCACCGATCACATCTGGCCGCGGGTCTGGTCGGTCGAGAGCTTCTGGGGCGTCCTGACCCAGGGCCACTGGTATCTGGAGCACTTCTGGCACCAGTTCGCGAACAGCATGTACATGGGGACGATGGTCACGATCCTGACCCTGACGATTGGCACGCTGACCAGCTTCTCGATCGGCCGGATGCGCATCCGCTACGGCTGGCTGGTGAGCAACGCCGCGCTGTTGACCTACGTGATCCCGGCATCATTCCTCGCGATTCCGTTCTACCGGATCATGCAGAACTATGGGCTCGCGAACAATCTCTGGTCGGTGATCGCGGCGCTGGTCGCCTTCGCTACGCCGTACGCATTCTTCGTCTTCCAGGAATACGGCCGGAGCATTCCGATCGAGGTCGACGAATCCGCGCGGATCGACGGCGCCTCACCCATCCAGATCTATCTGCGGATCTACCTGCCGCTGATGGCGCCGGCGCTGGTCGCGGTGGGGACCTACGCGATGCTGCTGGCCTGGAACGAATACCTCTACCAGTTCCTGCTGCTGTCCTCCAAGTCGAGCATGACGGTGCCGGTGGCGCTCGCGCAATTCCTCAGCAGCGACCAGTCGCCCTGGAACTACATGATGGCGACCGCGATCATCTACGCCATGCCGCCCGTCGCGATCTACTACGCGTTCCGCCGGCGCATGACCGCCGGCCTGACGATGGGCGGGGTCAAGGGCTGATCCGCGCCGCCGGTCTCCGAGCCCGTCGCTGAGGCCGCGAAGCGATTCGTCGCGAGACCCCTACGGGCGCGCCGGGGAGGCCGGCATGAGCAGCGTGCGGCAGGTTCTCGCCGCCGGGCTCGACGCGCTCAACCGGCCGCGGCCATCGGCGTGGCACCGCAACCCGCACGGCTCGGAGTTCGCCTGGGCGATCGCCTTCGTCGTTCCCTATGCGGCGGTGTTCTTTGCCTTCGTGGTCTATCCCACCGCCTCCGCGCTCTGGATGGCGCGCGACCCGGCGCTGTACCGCGAGCTGATCGCGAGGCCGCTCTACGCGCAGACGGTCGTCAATACCGCGCTGTTCGTTGGCCTCGGCGTGAACGTGAAGATGTTCCTGGCCTTGATGCTGTCCGGTTTCTTCATGCGTCGCCGCTGGTGGGTCAAGGCGACGCTCCCCGTCTTCATGCTGCCCTGGGCGCTCCCGGCGATTCCGGCTTTCGTCTCCTTTCACTGGATGCTGATCGGCGAGGAGGGTCTGGTCGATGGCCTCCTGTCGGCGCTGTTCGGGATTCAGGGGCCGCTCTGGTTCAACGATCGCGGGCTCGCGCTCGGATCGAACATCGTCGCCTACATCTGGAAGTGGATGCCGTTCTGGACGCTGACCTTCTACGCCGGCCGCACGGCGATCCCGCAGGAAATCTATGAAGCGGCCGCGGTGGATGGGGCCACCGGCGCTCGCCGGTTCACCCACGTCGTCCTCCCGCTGCTGGGGAACCTCTACCTGGTCTGCACCCTGCTTTCCACGCTCTGGACGATCGGCGATTTCACCACCGTATCGCTCGTCTCCGAAGGCGCGCCGGCGTATTCCACGGACGTGCTGGCCACGCTCGGCTTCCACTACGCCTTCGATGCCGCCCGGCCCTCGCTCGGCGTCGCCGCCGTGATGTCGGCCCTTCCGGTGCTGATCCCGATCGCGATCATCCTGATGTGCGCGCTCCAGACGAGAAAGGTGCAGCTGTGAGCGTCGCCCGCACGTCCGGAGGGCCTGTGCTCCGCTCGGCCTCTCGGCTCCGGCGAGGTCTGGTCGAGGCGGCCTCGGTGATGCTGGTCGTGGTGCTGTGGATCTGGTCGCTGACGCCCGTCTACAACATGCTGTTGATCGCGCTCGATCCCGACGAAGGCGACATCGAGTTCGAGGGGATTCTCTGGCCTCCGAACCCATCGCTCCACAGCTTCCATGCAGTCGTGACCCAGGGATACTGGCTGGTCGAAGATTTCTGGCGCCAGCTCGCCAACAGCTCTTTCATCGGCCTGATGACGATGTTCCTGACCGTGCTGATCGGGTCGCTCGCCAGCTTTGCCCTGGGCCGCATGCGCGTGAGCGGAAGCTGGTTGCTCGCGAACGCGCCACTCGTGACCTATGCGGTCCCGGCATCCTTTCTGGTCATCCCGTTCGTTCGGCTCATGGCAAGTTATGGCCTCTCGAACTCGCTGTGGGCGATCGTCGCGGCCAACGTGACCTTCGCCACCCCTTACGCCATCCTGATCCTGCGGCAGTACGCGAGGTTGATCCCGATCGAGCTCGACGAGGCGGCACGCATCGACGGGGCCTCCTCCGGTCAGGTATATCGGCGCGTCTACGTTCCGTTGATGGCGCCGGCGCTGGCGGCAGTGGGGACCTTTGCGCTGCTGCTCGCCTGGAACGAGTACCTCTATCAGTACGTGCTGCTCTCCTCGACGCGCAACATGACGGTCGCGGTGGCGATCGCCCAGTTCTTCAACAGCGACGAGGCGCCGTGGAACTACATGATGGCCGCGGCCCTCATCTATTCGGTGCCGCCCATCGTGATCTTCTATGCGCTTCGCCGCTACATGTCCGCCGGCCTGACCCGGGGGGCCCTCAAGGGTTGAGGCGTTGCTGAAGGGATACGTGCGACGCGTGCACCGCTGCGGAACCCGCAGCACGGAGCGCCGCGGGAGGCGGCGCCCCGTGCTGAGCGGGGGTTACACCGTCAGCTGATCGCGGATCGGCAGGCGGCGGATTCGCTTGCCCGTCGCCGCGAAGATCGCGTTGCACAAAGCGGGCGGGATCGGCGGCACACCCGGCTCGCCCACACCGCCCATCGGCTTCGTGTAGTCGCTGCTGGGGATGATGTGCACGCGGATCTCCCGCGGCGCCTCCGCGATGCGGGTCACCTGGTAGGAGTCGAAGTTGTTCTGCTCGACGCGGCCGCCCTTGAAGCTGATCTCACCGAGCGTCGCGACACCGACGCCCATGACGGCCGCGCCTTCCATCTGCGCTCGGACACGATCCGGATTGACGGTCGGGCCGCAGTCCACCGCGACGTCGACCCGCGGAATCGTCAGGACACCCTTGGCGTCGACGGCGACCTGCACGACCGCTGCGATGTAGCTCACGAAGCTGTAGTGGCCGGCGATGCCGAGCCCTTGCCCCTTGGGTAGCTTCTTGCCCCAGCCCGCTTCACGGGCCGCCGTCTCCACGACGCGCCGCAGACGCCCGGTGTCCACCGGATACCGCTCGGGCGACTCGCCGTGGTTCCAGGTGTCGCCCAGCATCTCTGGGCTGACCTGGCGGGCGGGGCCGATCACCTCCAACAGGAAATCCTTCGGATCGCGGCCCGCCGCCGCGGCCAGCTCGGCCACGAACGACTGGACCGCGAACGCATGGGGAATGTTCGAGACCGACCGGAACCAGCCGATCCGCGTGTGGGCGATCGCCTCCGGGTTCTCGATGCGAATGTTGGGAATCGCGAACGGCACGTTGATGACGCCCATGCCGAGCTCGAGCGGCGCCTCGTGCTTTGCCTCGACGTTGAAGGTCGAGATGATCGTGGGCGCCACGGTGCGATGCAGCCACGCGACCGGCTTGCCCTGCGCGTCGACGCCGGCCTCGAGATGCTCGACCGACACCGTGTGGTAATAGGAGTTGTGCAGATCGTCGTCGCGCGTCCACGTCACCTTGACGGGCTTGCCGTCGACGGCCTTCGACAGCACCGCCGCCTCGATGCCGAAGTCCGGCTTGGACTTGCGCCCGAAGCCGCCACCCAGCAAGGTGACGTGCACGGTAACGTCGTCGGCTGACATGCCGAGCCGCTTGGCCACCAGATCGCGCGCGGCCTGGGGCGACTGGAAACATCCCCAGACCTCGCACTTGCCGTTGGTGATGCGGGCGGCCGCGGCCGGCGGCTCCATCGTCGCGTGCGCGAGGTGCGGCACGTAGTACTCGGCCGTGAGGCGCTTCGCGGCGCCGGACGAGGCCGTGTCGAAATTGCCGTCGTTGCGCACGACCTTGGCGGGCTTGCGCGCGGATTCCTCGAGACCGGCCTTGTAGGCCGTCGAGTCGTAGCTGGCATTCGGTCCGTCGTCCCACGTGATCTTGAGCGCCTGGCGCCCCTGCATCGCCGCCCAGGTATTGCGCGCCAGCACCGCGACGCCGCCGAGAGGATTGAAGTGCGCGGGCGGCGGGCTCGGCTCGATCTGGACGACCTTCATCACGCCCGGCACCTTGAGCGCTTCGGCGTCGTCGACGCTGGCCACCTTGCCTCCCAGGACCGGAGGACGAGCCACGACCGCGTAGAGCATGCCGTCCAGCCGGGTGTCGATGCCGTACTTCGCCTTGCCGTTCGCGATGTCGGCCGCGTCGACCAGCTTCAGCTGTCCCTTGCCGATATAGCGGAAGTCCTTCGGATCCTTGAGGCGCAGCGCCGCCCGTTCCGGGACCGGCTTCGTGGCGGCGGCCTTCGCGAGCGCGCCGTATCCGAGGCGACGGCCGGTTGCCCGATGCACGACCTCGTGATTCTTGGCGGCCACCTCGCTCACCGGCACCTTCCATTGATCGGCGGCCGCGGCCTCCAGCATGGCGCGCGCGGCGGCGCCGCAGCGGCGCATCGGCTCGAAGAAGTGGCGGGTGCTGCGCGAGCCGTCGGTGTCCTGGTTGCCGAACTTCTTCTCGTCACCGGGCGCCTGGGCGACGCGCACGCGCTTCCAATCGGCCTCCAGCTCGTCGGCGACGATCATCGGCATGCCGGTCCTGACTCCCTGCCCCATCTCCGAACGATGGCAGACGATCGTGACCGTCCCGTCCTCGGCGATCGAGACGAACGCCAGCGGGTTATCGGTCCACCCGTTGGGCATCCCGTCGGCGCCGTACTTCTTGGGCTCCTGGGCGTGCGCGGTCGACTGGAGCCCCACGGCCAGCACGAGGCCGCCGAGGGACATTCCTTTCAAGAAGCGGCGCCGGCTCACGTTGGCCAGCACCACCGAGTCGTCGGACACCGAACGCAACACGCGATCGACCACCGGCGCGCTCATCGCGCACCTCCCTGCTTGGCCGCGGCTTGCTTGATCGCGGCGCGGATACGCGTGTAGGTCCCGCAGCGGCAGATGTTGCCGCCCATCGCCTCGTCGATCTGCTTGTCGGTCGGCTTCGGCGTGCGCTTGAGCAGCGCGGCCGCGGACATGATCTGGCCGGCCTGACAGTACCCGCATTGCGGCACGCCGCTGTCGACCCACGCCGCTTGCAGCGCCTTGCCGACAGGCTCAGCGCCGACGGCCTCGATGGTGACGATCTTCCGGTTCGCCACGGACGAGATCGGGGTGATGCACGAGCGCACCGCCTGCCCGTCGACGTGCACGGTGCACGCGCCGCAGAGCGCCATGCCACAGCCGAACTTGCTGCCGGTGAGGCCGAGCTCATCCCGTAAGGTCCATAGCAGCGGGGTCTCGCCAGGCACGTCGACGTTCTGGCGTTTACCGTTGATGTCGAGTGCGATCATCACGCCCTCCTCTCGTCGTTGAGCCCCCGACGGCCAGGACACCCGATCGCCACTATCGGCGACCGGCATCAATGTGTCAGAATGCACCCGATGAAATCACAAAGCGGGCTCGACATAAAGAACGCTGGCGGGTTGTGCCCGGCCACCCCGCTCCTTGCCTTCGAGGGTACGATGCTGGATAGTCCACGCACTGACTCACGGGAGGGGACGCCATGGCGCGTTTGACGATCAACGGCAAAAGCAGCGAGGTCAACGTCGATCCCAATACGCCGCTCCTGTGGGCCCTCCGGGAGCAGGTCGGCCTCACGGGCACCAAGTACGGCTGCGGTGTCGCGCTCTGCGGCGCCTGCACCGTTCACCTCGACGGCAGGGCCGTCCGCTCGTGCGTGACGCCCGTCAGCACGGCCGTCGGCAAGCAGATCACGACCATCGAGGGCCTGGCTGCCAATGGTGTCCTGCACAAGGTGCAGAAGGCCTGGGTGGACAACGAGGTGCCGCAGTGTGGCTACTGCCAGGCGGGCATGATCATGGCGGTGGCCGCCCTCCTCAAGGACAAACCGAAGCCGACCGACGCCGACATCGACGGGTCGATCACGAACATCTGCCGGTGCGGGACGTTCCAGCAGGTCCGTGAAGCGATCCACGCCGCGGCGAAGGCATAGGGGGAGAGGCCATGATCACCAAAGATCTCAAGATCGGTCGCCGCTCCTTCGTCATCGGCTCCGCCGCAGCCGGCGCGGGGCTGGCCCTGGGTCTGAAGATCCCGTTCGGCGCGGGCGTCGTGCGAGCGCAAGACGGCTCGCCCGAGATCAACGCCTGGATCGTCGTCCGCCCGGACGACACCGTCGTCGTCCGGATCGCGCGCTCCGAGATGGGCCAGGGCACGCTCACCGGCCTCGCTCAGATGGCGGCCGAAGAGCTCGAGTGCAACTGGTCGAAGGTGACGACCGAGTATCCGACGCCGGGCCAGAGCGTCGCGCGCAAGCGCGTCTGGGGCAATTTCTCGACGGGCGGCAGCCGCGGAATCCGTGAGTCGAACGAGTACGTCCGCAAGGGCGGCGCCACCGCCCGCGTCATGCTGGTGCAGGCCGCGGCGGATGGCTGGAAGGTGCCGGCGTCCGAGTGCAGCGCCGCGAACAGCGTGATCACGCACAAGCCGACCGGCCGCACCACCACCTACGGCAAGGTGGCGGAAGCCGCCGCCAAGCTGACCCCGCCGGCCGACGTGCCGCTCAAGGATCCGAAGGAATGGAAGATCATCGGCAAGTCGGTCAAGCGCCTGGACACGATCGACAAAGTGACCGGCGCCCAGGTCTACGGCGCCGACCTGAAGCTGCCCGGGATGCTCAACGCCACGATCAAGGAGTGCCCGGTCTTCGGCGGCAAGGTGAAGAGCTTCGAGGCCGACAAGATCAAGAGCATGCCGGGCGTTCGCCACGTCGTGAAGGTCGGCGAGACGGCCGTCGCGGTCGTGGCCGATACGTGGTGGCAGGCCAAGACCGCGCTCGACGCGCTCCCGATCGCGTGGGACGAAGGCCCGAACGCGAAGGTGTCGAGCGCCTCGATCGCCGAGATGCTGAAGAGCGGGCTCGACGCCGATCAGGCATTCGTGCGCACGCAGGTCGGGGACGTGAAGGCCGCGATCGCCGGCGCCGCCAAGAAAGTCGAGGCGGTGTACGCCTATCCGTTCCTGAATCACGCCCCGATGGAGCCGATGAACGCGACGGCGAAGTACACGGCTGACAAGTGCGAGGTCTGGGTGCCGACGCAGAACGGCGAGGCCGCGTTCGCGGCGACCCTGGCGGCGTCCGGGCTGCCGGCCGACAAGTGCGAAGTCTACAAGATCAACCTCGGCGGCGGCTTCGGCCGGCGCGGAGCGTTCCACGACTACGTGACCCAGGCGGTCCTCATCGCCAAGCAGGTGCCCGGCACGCCCGTGAAGCTACTGTGGACGCGCGAGGAGGACATGGTGCAGGGCCGGTATCACCCGGTCATGCAGGCAAAGCTGACCGGCGGTCTCGACGCCAGCGGTAACCTCGTCGGGCTTCACCTGCGCCTGTCAGGGCAGTCGATCCTCGCCGCGGTGTTCCCCCAGAATCTGCAGGACGGCCGGGACAACGCCACGTTCCAGGGGCTCGACCCGAGCGGCGACTTCACGCTGGGCTACACGGTTCCGAACTTGCTGATCGATCATGCCATGCGCAACACCCACGTCCCGCCCGGATTCTGGCGTGGCGTGAACATCAACCAGAACGCGATCTTCCTCGAGTGCTTCATGGACGAGCTGGCCAAGGCAGCCGGCCAGGACGCACTCGAGTTCCGCCGCAAGCTGATGACCAAGCATCCCAAGCATCTCGCGGTGCTGAACGCGGTCGCCGACCGCGCGGGCTGGGGCAAGCCGGCGCCGCAGGGTGTCCATCGCGGCCTGGCGCATATGATGGCCTTCGGCAGCTATGTGGCGGCGTGCGCCGAGGTCTCCGTCAACGGCGACAAGGTCAAGGTGCGCCGGATCGTGTGCGCAACCGACTGCGGAAACGCGGTCAACCCGGCGCAGATCGAGCGGCAGATCGCCGGCTCGTTCGTCTACGGGCTGTCCGCGGTGTTCATGGAGGAGTGCACGGTCAAGGACGGGCGGATCGAGCAGACCAATTTCCACAGCTTCGACTCGATGCGGATCGCGCAGATGCCGAAGGTCGAATCGATCATCATGCCGTCGGGCGGGTTCTGGGGCGGCGTGGGTGAGCCGACGATCTGCGTCGCGGCGCCCGCAGTGCTCAACGCGTACTTCAACGCGACCGGGAAGCGAATTCGCACGTTCCCACTGAAGAACCACGGCATCCAGATGGTGTAGACGCATGGTGAAGTTTGTCGCCGCCGCGATCGGGTTCGTCTCGATCGCGGCGGCGGTCGTAGCGTCCGCGGAACCGCCGGCCGGCGCCGCGGCGTGTTCCGGCTGTCATCCGTCCTCGACGCGCGTGACGTCGCCGGTGCCCCGTCTGGCCGGGCGCGACAGCGCCGCGATCGTGAAGGCGATGCAGGACTTCCGCTCGGGGACACGGGCGGGCACGGTGATGGACCGGATCGCCAAGGGTTTCACCGACGAGGAAATCCAGGCGATCGCCGCCTGGTACGCCACGCAAAAGTGAAGTCGAGCCGCCGTGAGTTCCTCAAGCTCGGCGTCACGGCCAGCGTTGGCGCCGCGCTCTTCCCCGCTCGCGCCTCGGCCCAGAGCACTGCCGCGCGCGTCGTCGTCGTCGGGGGCGGCTTCGCCGGCGCGAGCTGCGCGCGCGCCCTTCGCCAGGCCGACCCGCGCATCGCCGTCACGCTGGTCGAGCCGAACCCGACGTTCACCGCCTGCCCGTTCAGCAATGCCGTGATCGTCGGTCTGAGAGAGCTGCGCGCGCAGCAATTCACCTACGATCGCGTCGCGGCCGACGGCATCGTCATCTCGCGAACGACCGCGACCGGCGTGGACCCTCAGGCGCGCTCGGTCACGCTCGCGGACGGCACGCGCCTTCCCTACGATCGACTGGTGCTCGCGCCGGGCATCGAGATCCGCTGGAACGCGTTGCCGGGCTACGACCAGGCGGCGGCCGCGCAGATGCCCCACGCCTGGCAGGCGGGCGAGCAGACCCTGCTCCTGCGCCGTCAGCTCCAGGCCATGGACGACGGCGGGCTCGTCGTGATCTCGGCCCCGGCGAATCCGTTTCGCTGCCCGCCCGGGCCGTACGAGCGCGCGAGCCTGATCGCGCACTACCTCAAGACGAAGAAGCCGAAATCCAAGCTGATCGTCCTCGACGCCAAGGACGCGTTCTCCAAGCAGCGGCTGTTCCAGCAGGCCTGGAGTGAGCTCTACCCGGGATTGCT
>WNGJ01002202.1_pt1 | contig 35142 bp, 23 predicted proteins | sample 5400611 | NCBI WGS metagenome assembly WNGJ01 (sample SAMN13153375, study PRJNA577476) | soil metagenome | isolation source: 40 cm soil or saprolite under Garry oak tree replicate 1 | place: USA:California | collected 2016-06-15
CCATCCCAATTTTGGGCTGCCGGGCAACACCGTGGATCAACCCGGGGGAGCTAGCATTACCAGCACCTCGACCGACAATCGGCAGATTGAGTTCGCCTTAAAATATATCTTCTAGCCGAAATTCAGAGTTCTATCGAATCGGAACAGTCCCGCCGGCAATATTCGAATAGGCACATTCTCCCGCGTCATTGTACGCACGTACGCGATAAGCAGCTTGCCGGCCTTTCGCGACACCAGAGTCGGTGTACTCGGTTGCCGTATTTTGCAGCTTTGCAATTCGTTCCCACCGGGAACCGTCCCCGGCAAGGCTTTCAACCCGGCGCTCTACCACTACACCCTTAGGCTCTCCCCCATGGAGGCTCCAGCTCAGTTTCGCAGAGTTCCCTCTCAGCGCTACCGTTAGGGAACTTGGCGCTTCTGGAAGCAGGGGCCAATCAAAATAACTCTCGTCCGCAATGGCCATGACGCTGTCCTTCAATGGCAACGCTTGTAACGTATCTGTTGTCCCATCCTTCCATTCAATGGGCTTGATATCTCCTGAAACAACGTCAACCAAAACGGGGTGGCTTATGCCCGTGTTCTTCAACGAGAGCTCCGCGTAAAGCGGAGGGAACACGTTTCCTGGCAGACTGTGGGCGGCAAGCCAGTACGCCACGATGGCCTTTCCAGATCGCGAACGGAAGCCGTAGGCCATGAAAGGAAATCCTGCTTGCCGGCGCAGTGCGGGCAAGTCGGGAGCTCTGATTTCGATCGCAGCATCGAACTTCGTGTCCGAAAAGAGTGCGTTCGTATTCTGCAGCGCATAGAACACGGGCCGCGCCGTAAAGTCAGTAGCATGGAAAGTCAGCCCATGGATCAGCCCGAAGTCGTCGTATTCGTTGCCATCGGTCCCTGCGGCCAGCAGCCAGACAAACGTCTTCACGCCCGCCGCCAAGTTATACACCAGCCCGCGTGGAACGTACTTGGCCTGGACAGACTCATCCGATCCTTTCCACGACGGAATCGAGTTGAACTCGTCGTCAAAAAACTGAATGTCGGATCGAATTCCGGGGTAATTCCGCACTAGTTCGCGCAATAGCCCCGGTGACTCCGTCAAATAGGCTCCGTAGTCCATGCTTTCCGGGTTCAGGTTCTGACCGTAGCCGGGGTAAGTATGGTAGGCGTATACGTCGATGCCAGAGGCGCACTGGCATGTGTCCAGTGCACGTTTCGTGAAATCGCGTGAGGGATCGGCCTGGCCACCGTAGATCACCTTGGCGTCACGATCAATATCGTAAACGACCTGCACGAAGGATTTGAGCAGCAGTCCGTAATCTTCTGGATTGGCTACCGGGTTCCAGTAATTTATGTCCTGTTCGTTCCAGAGCGCCCAGTAATGGATACGGGTTTGGAAGTGCTCCACCATCCATTTCACGTAGCGGCTAAAGTTGGCAATTTGCTCGGGAGTTCTAGGAGGCCAGAATACTGAATACAGACTTCTGTCCGCATTATGAAACGAACCCGGTTCGGGAGTAACGGTGTCCGGCATCTTGCCAGCAGCGGCCGTGTACATGGGATTGCCATACAGTAGCTGCACTTGTATGTTGACGCCATTATCCACCAGTGAATCTACGTAGTCCTCTAGTTCCTGCGAGCTGGAATATACACCGCGTTTCTGCTCGATCCAATCCCAACTGGTTCGGTCAGAGCTGTTCTCGTACTGGCCGATGCGAATCCACTTGAAACCAGCATCGAACATCCGGGTCCACCACCAGCGGTTCCAGGGCAAATAAGGATCACGCGGCAGATCAGAGTTTATGCCAAAGCCATCTTCAATTTGTGAGGAACGCTTGGGAGGAACATGATCGGGAAGGGGCTTCCGCATGTCCGCGGCAGTTAGTCTGCTCGGAAAACTTGCGGAAATAGCAATACAAAGAACGACGACACGGTGCCAGGCCCAAACGCCGCGCCGCAATGGCATTCTGTTCATTTCCTTGTAGCTCCTTTCTCTTGTGATACACGCGCTAACACTGCGTCGTCTGCGAAGCTGAAGTTACTTCACCATAGTGCTTTCGCCCCTGGAGGCCGCCTCGGAACCGGGCTTTGCAAGCACGAATTGTCTGATAGCGCTCCGGGTTTGCGCCATTCGGTTCCGGTGATTTCGAGACAGCTTCCGATAAAAATCCAATTCCCGCTCAGCCAACGTCAATTGATTCAGGTCTCGATAAGTCTGCCCAAGCCTGTAGTGCGCCATTTCGGAGTCCGGATCCAACCGAATTGCCTCACGAAAATCGCCCACGGCCTTTTGGTTTTGTTTGCGATGAGCATAGAGTGTGGCTAATTCGAGGTGTGCTGCTGCCAGTCGTGGATTCGAACGGACGGCTTTTTCGAGCATGGATTGCGCCAGATCGAGACGGTCCGCTCGATTCGAGGCTACGCTCTGCCGGAAGAGCGCAGCGCCCAAACAGAACAGTGCCTGGGAATTTCCAGGAAATCGTTCCACCAAACGTTGCAGTCGTGGCTGTATCCTTTCCCATTCAGCCACCATCACGAACGTCGGTAAGGCATTCCAGGCGAGGAACGCATCCGGCGATGCCGGATCAACCTCCAGTGCGTCTATGAACGCGTCTGCTGCGTCCGCGTATTGACGCAGAGCAAATTGAGCCAAGCCTCTTCCTACATATAGGCGCGGAGATTTGGGAAACCTCTGCGAGCCCACCCTGAACGCCTCAGTCGCCGGACCAAACGTGAGATGGGTAAGATATTCCGCGCCGAGATCAAAATAGTATTGCTCGTTGCTCGGGTCGAGCTCGACAGCTTGCTGGTAGTGTCGCACCGCTTCGACGTAACGCCCCCTCTCTTCTTCAATTGCTGCCAGCACGTTATACAGCTCGGCGTCCGGCTGTTGCCTGAGAGTACGTTCGAGCAACTCAGTAGCGGCCTCTGTCCTCCCCTGCTGCTTATAGGCTAAGGCCAAGTTATAACTTGCCGGCTGACTGGTTGGCTGCAGCTGCAAGGCCTGCTCAAAATGAGAAACTGCCTGTGAATAGTCGCCGCCGGATTCGAACATGAGTCCAAGCTCAAAGTGTTGCTCTGCGGACAGGCCCGCCGGTGCAGAAGGCAGTTGCGGCTTCCGCTTGTCTCGTGCTGGCAGAGTGTTGCGCACGAGCGCAAGGTAAATCTCAAACGATTGCGGGCTGAGTTCGTACGCACGACTGTAATATCGAGTTGCGGTCCCTTGGTCTCCAAGTTGTTCAGCCACTCCCGCTGAGAGCGCATAGAACTTCGTCGCACTGGCACTATCGTCAGGAGGGCTCAACCTCGTGAGCACTTTCTGAGCCTCGGCGTTTCTCTTCAGTTCTCGTAGACTCCGAGCGAGCTCATAACCGGCCTGGAAGTCTCCAGGATGGCCGGACCAGGCTTTTTCCAGATATGGCTCAGCTTTCCCCCATTCCCTGGTTTCTGCCAAAGTCGTTCCCAAACCGACCAGCGCTGTAAAGTTGTTCGGCTCCTCGGTCAGGGCCTGCCTGAATAATTTCACGGCTTCGGCGCGACGACCCAGTTGCCAAAGCAACGCAGCAAGATTGTTGTAACCCATGGTCGCGTGCGGACGTAGTCGGATGACTGTCCTGAAACTGGCCTCGGCATCCTCAGTTCGACCCAACTTGGCCGTCACCAGCCCTCGAAGGTTGTTCAAAGAGGGATCGTCCGGTTTAGCTGCCAATCCGGTATCTATTTCTGTGAGCGCCTCATCAGCATGTCCGGTTTGCAGGAGACGAAAAGCGTTATCGTACGCCGTGGTTTGACTGGGATTTCCCGGGATGTTCCGTTGGGCGCACTGAGCCGTGGCGGAGAGAAGAGTGAGGACAACGAGCGGGATAGCGCCCGAAACAAGTTCAAAACTTTTCCTGACTGACAATTCCCTTTCCTTCATGGATCACAACTAAGCGATCGACAGGAACGTGTTCCACGATTTCCTGCCCACCGCCCAGCCATTTGACTTGTACACGAGTTGCTTCGCGCGCGCGGCCCAAGCCAAAATGCAATCGCAAATCGCTCTGCGAACAGAAACTGCCACCACTGCGTACTTCCTGAATTTGACGTCGGCCCTCGGCTTCGACAATTACTCTGGATCCGATCGCCGCACGGTTAGTGCGCGTTCCCACAAGTCTTACAAGCATCCATGAGTTGGGCGAAGCCGACTGATTCCGAAGCAAAGTAGGAACGTCATTCAGATTGTTAATTGCCACATCAATTTGCCCTGTGTGAAAAATGTCGCCAAAAGCCGCCCCGCGACTGCAACGCGGAAGTAGTAAACCAGGTCCGCCACGGTCGGAGATATCCTGGAAGCGACCGTTTCCCAAATTGCGGTACAAGATTTTCTTGCCTTCATCTTCTTTCGGCTTGGTGCGTCCCGCGCTCAGACGCGGAGGGTAAATCGCTCCGGTGACCATTAAAAGGTCGAGCTGGCCGTCGTTGTCAAAATCAACGAAAGCAGTGCCCCACTTGACTGCGGAAGTCTGCCCACTGAGGCCGGCTTGGAATGTGCGGTCTGTAAAGAACCCATTCCCCTGGTTGTGGTATAGAGACGTGGTCTGATCTGAAAAGTTGGTTTTTATGATATCTAGAAAACCGTCGCGGTCATAATCACCAGCATCAACACCCATCCCGCCTTGCGAGCTGCCGTTTTCGTCAACAGCTACCCCAGCGAGCAATCCTATTTCTGTGAATGTTCCATTTCGATTATTTTTGAAAAGCAGACTCGGCGTCGAATCGTTCGCAACGTAAATATCGAGCCAGCCATCGTTGTCGTAGTCAGCAACACACGGCGTGAAGCCGTAGGTCCGCTCGGGCTTCGCAATACCGGCGGCTCTCGATACATCTGTAAAGCTTCCATCGCCATTGTTGTGATAGAGAATGTTCTTCGATCCCTCTAACCCTTTCGGTCCGTACAACACCGGCGATTGCACGCCGACCAGGGAGGGATCCGAATCGTACAGTGCCAGGCCGGCTTCGTATGCCACATAGTTGCTGACGAACAGATCGAGATACCCGTCACGATCGTAATCGAGGAAAGCAGCGCCGGAGTTCCAGTGGTCCTCAACTTGAAGCAGCCCGGATTCGCGCGTGACGTCGGTGAAGGTACCATCGCCGTTGTTGCGGTACAGCACGTTCTTGCCGTAATACGTGACGAACAAATCCATGAGGCCATCATTGTTGTAATCCCCGACGCACACTCCCTGGCCCCAACCCGAGCGCACGAGATTGGCCTTCGCAGTCACATCTGTAAATGTCCCGTCACGATTGTTCCTGTAAAGGTGATTTGTAGGCTCTTCACCTTTCGGGAACCTACTCAATCCCCAGCTGTTGACGATAAATATGTCCAGCCATCCGTCATTGTCATAGTCGAACAGAGCAATTCCGCCACCCGTCGTGGAGAGAAGAAAGTCCTTGCTTTCATGTCCCGTGAGCACAGTCCTAGTGGTCAACCCCGCCTGACTTGCAAAATCAACATAGTTAGGGAAGTACTCGTCCTCTTTACCGATCTTCGCGGCGAAGGGGGACAGAAAAGGAGATAAAGAAAAAAGTCCCAGCTGAAAGAAAGCCCGGAGGCACTGCCGACGGTGCATGCCGCAAATTATATCCTGCTGTTTAATTTGCGGCGGCGGCTACGGCCCCTACCCGCACCAGTTCGCACATACGTGTCGCCGAACTCCTATTCCAAAGACGGCACCCTAGCTAGCTAGTCGCACCCTGATTCTCCGAAATGCAATCTGTAAGTCTCTGGAAAAATAGAGCCGAATTCTGTCCCTCCTAAGGCCAGAGCTCAGCCGGGTGGCGGCAACGTTCAAGGACAGGCAGTCCACGTCGAGGTAGCGCTCTCGGCACCCGATTTTCCAACCCTCGGTTGAGCGACCGGGGGTATCGAGTGCCGAGCAGCAGATGCTCAGTTAGCGACCACGCTTTCTTTCCCAAAGCAACGCCTCTACGTTTGTGGCAGCTTCGTCCTGCATGTGCGGGAGCACGTGAACGTAAGTGTCCAATGTAGACGCCGTGCTGGCATGTCCCAATTGCTCTGATACCACCTTTGGCGACACTCCGGCTGCCAGTGCTAGTGTGGCCTGCCGTGTGCCGTAGATCATAGAGTCTGATCCTCGGCAAACGAGCCACCTCAAGAATCGACCTGAAGCGCTTAGCGAGACAATCCGTGTTCATCGGGTGGCCCGACACAGTTTTGAAAACCAAGTCAATGCCTTCAGGAAACGGGTTGTTCGAAGAACAAAAGGGGTGTTCCATGAAGCAAGGTCTTTGTGTTGACCTTCCGCAGGGGAATTCGGCTCTTCCCGAGGGCTCCCCGTTAACCGTACGAGAAGCGGCAAAATATCTTGGTGTCAGCCCGCAAACTGTGTATCTTTGGGTTGAGCGAAAGCAGATACCCCATCTCCGCGTAATGGGTCGAAATATCCGATTCTTGAAATCGGATCTCGAAACGTTTCGCGCTTCATTCAAACAGGAGATGGAGAATGCCTAGAGCACGCAAGTACGACGGAGTTGTCTATCCGCGGACTGGTACCTCAATCTGGTGGATCCGATATCGGGACCGCAACGGAGTTCCCCGGAGAGAATCAAGCCTGACCGCGGACTGGCAAGAAGCAAACAAGAGATTAAGAGAAAGACTTCAGTCTAGGGATGACAACCTCCTCGAAATCAGACGTAAGGGCGAGACTCTGACGTACGGGCAATGGGCGGATTTTTTTCTGGACACCTATTCCAAGCCACCCATGCGCGCAGCGAAAACACACGAAGCGAACGGGCGATGCATAATGCACCTCAAAACTGCTCTTGGCATGAGCAAGCTCGGGGATATCACCGCCGATTCGATCGAGTCTTACCTCCGTGACCGTCTTCGTCAGCGAGTTCGCGTCAAGGTCAAGATTGGTTATCGGCAATTGGGACCTATCAAGTCCACTACGGTGCATCAGGAGTTTAGAGTTCTCCGCCGCATGCTGAATGTGGCGGTTCGCAAAAAGCTCCTGCTTGCGAATCCTTGTTCGGGTGTAGAGTTCCCGGTGTCCGTGAAAGGACTGTTCCGACCACATTACGTCACATGGTCGGAGCAGCAACGAATTGAATCGCATGCTTCCGAGTATTTGCGGAATGCGGTTCGCATCATTACGGAGACCGGGCTGAGGGTCTACAAGGAACTAACTCCCGTGAGGAAGGACTAAGTGGATATCCAAAACGCTGTTGTTTGGATACCAGACTCCAAGACTCCGAACGGTGTTGCCGAAGTTCCGCTCTCTTCGCTTGCCATCCAAGCCTTTATCAGCCAGATGGCGATCACCGGCGAGGGGCCGTTCCTGTTTCCGAGCGATCGGAATAGGAGTGGACACCAAACGACGTTCAAGACTGTTTGGCGCAAAACTCTGCGGCGCGCAAAAATTCCCTACTTCCGGATCTACGACCTTCGTTCCACCTATGCCACCAGGCTAAGTGCCGGAGGTGTAGCCGATGAGTGGGTAACGCAGATGCTTCGCCAGGGCGACGCGCATGTCTTCAAGAAGTATTCGCAGATGAAGCTGCAGATGAAGCGCGAAGCTTTGGAGAAGCTCAACCGTCGGGCGAACGAAATGGTGCCTGCTAGTCCGGCTCCAATGTGCACAGTCATGATGCAGTAACCGTATTCGTGCACAGTTCGTGCACAGTCCGGGCCCTGAAAACGAGGTCTGGAGTGGAATATGAATGGAAAGTCTTTTAGAATCAATCGTGCAGTACATGTCGGGGCGTAGCGCAGCCTGGTAGCGCACCTGCCTTGGGCGCAGGGGGTCAGGAGTTCAAATCTCCTCGCCCCGACCAATAAATTTCTCGCCTTGGGGGAACGCAAGCTATCATCCGCTCATGGCCAGCCAGCCTAGCAAACCCTGAAGACGCTCCAACTGCTTGGAGGAATCCAATGGTCGCCTTCTCGCCGTTTCACTGCGCGTGTCAATCCCTTCAGAAAGTCTCTCCGGCAACCTGGTACGCGCACAGCTTCAAATGGCTAGGCAGGGGATGAAAGACGCCATGAAAAGGATGCACGAGAAGGACCTGAAAGCTACCGAATGCAATTCAGTGATCGAGTATTCCTGACCACGTACGACGGAGACGTCTTGGTGCTCGGATTGGCGTGAAACTGTCGCAAGCCGCTAATCTAAAGCGGTGACGCGCAACCGGCGATGACGCCAGTGACCGATGTGCAAAGATTAAGCGCGACAGGTCGGCGAATGCCTCCCTTAGTCGAGGTGTACCAGGTTCAGTGATCCAAGGAGGCGACCGCGTGCGCGCACAGCCCGGATGGATTGATTACGCTGTAATTGGCATCTATTTCGCGTTCGTCGTGGGAATCGGGTTTTTCCTCAAGAAGAATATTAAGACCAGTACTGACTTCTTTCTCTCCGGCCGTTCTATCCCAGCGTGGATCACGGGTCTGGCATTTCTTTCCGCAAATCTCGGTGCACAGGAAGTAATCGGCATGGGGGCGAGCGGGGCCAAGTATGGAATCGCGACATCGCATTTCTATTGGATCGGCGCAGTCCCGGCAATGGTCTTTATCGGACTTTTTATGATGCCGTTCTATTACGGCTCTCGTGCCCGCTCGGTACCGGAGTATCTCAAACTTCGCTTTGACGAAAAGACGCGGGGGCTTAACGCCATCTCATTTTCCGTGATGACTGTCTTTTCTTCGGGCGTTTCCATGTATGCCATGGGAAAACTGTTGCAACTACTTTTGGGCTGGAATTTCAACGCGGCAATCCTGGTTTCGGCGCTCGTCGTATTGGCCTACACTTTTCTGGGCGGCCTCACATCCGCGATTTACAACGAGGTGCTGCAGTTTTTTCTGATTGTGATCGGCTTTATCCCACTCGTGTTCTTAGGAATGAAGGACGTCGGCGGCTGGGGTGGGCTGAAGCTGCGGCTGGCAAGCGACCCAATGGTGCATTCCTGGAAGTATTTGGGACGAGCTAGCGCGAACCCGATGGGCGTGGAATGGTTTGGGATGGTGATGGGGCTGGGTTTCGTCTTGTCTTTCGGATACTGGTGCACGGATTTCCTGGTAGTTCAGCGTGCTCTGGCGGCGGATTCGATGAATGCGGCCCGCCGTACGCCCTTGATCGCTGCGTTTCCGAAGATGTTGTTCCCCGTGCTCGTCGTTCTTCCCGGAATGATTGCCGGGGTCGTTACCGCAGACAATTGGGATAACGTCGCTTCCCCTAAGGCTGTTTCAGCTTCAGTGCTCCAGGCGCCCGAGGTGAAGCCCAGCATTTCGACGCGCGGAAAAGGGCTGATTCCAGCGAAACTGGACGAAAATGGTAGCCCCATAATTAAGAACGGAAGCGTAGTGCTGGACTTTGATCTGGCGACCCCCATGATGCTCGTGCATTATTTCCCCTCCGGAATACTCGGCCTGGGATTGTGCGCTCTATTAGCTTCCTTCATGTCCGGAATGGCGGGCAACACTACCGCCTTCAATACCGTATGGACTTACGATATCTACCAGAGCTACATCAATCGCAGCGCCTCCGACGAGCACTATTTGTGGATGGGAAGAGCATCTACGGTCTTCGGACTGGCGATTTCCGTGGCGGCGGCTTACATCGCACGGCAGTTCAATAACATTATGGATGTGCTGCAGTTGGTTTTCGCTTTCGTCAATGCGCCACTGTTTGCCACCTTCCTGCTGGGCATGTTCTGGAAGCGCGCGACTGGCAACGGTGCTTTCTTCGGACTGCTGGGGGGTACACTCGCCGCTGCAGCACACCACGGTCTAACCCTTCCTGCAGGCTCCGTGCCCGGTATCAAAGGCGGGTTCCTGGGATTGGTCCTTCATCGATATCCCAGCGAGATGGCGCAGAATTTCTGGACCGCGATTTTTGCCTGGACGACTTGTTTTGTTCTGACAGTCATCATTTCTCTGCTGACCAAACCTCGTCCCGACGAACAACTTCTGGGTTTGGTTTACTCTTTGACGCCGAAGCTCAAAGAACAGGGACTGAAATGGTATCAGCAGCCGTCGACTCTAGCCGGAGTGGTGCTGACGGCTGCGCTGATTCTTAACTGGATCTTCTGGTAGCAGCTGACGAATAGAGAGAGGATGGGACGGATTCGGTCGTGCAACAAAATTAATTGTGGGATTCGACATTCGACTACCAATCGGAATCATGTTTAGTACCTTCGGTCTGCTTCTGGCCGCATACGGTGCAGCGACTCGAGGAAGTGATATCTATGCCCGCCATTCGCTAGGCATCAACGTGAATCTTTGGTGGGGAATGGCGATGCTGGCATTCGGTCTGGCTATGCTGCTCTTGGCGCGGCGCGGATCGAGGCTGCAGGCCAAGCAGAGGCTTGGCCCGCCACGGAAGAGCTAAGTCCCGGCAATGGTCGCTGCAACGATAGCACGTTCAAGGTTTGCTTAGGATGGCTGGAGACCGGCGATCCTCGTTGAGCCTCGGCATGCATGAAACGAATCTAGTCGCCGAAGAGCGGGCTCACGTGCTGGCACGGAAATTTGCTGGCATGTTCGGGGAATCCCCGCGGATTTATCAAGCACCCGGACGAGTGAATCTGATTGGCGAGCATACCGATTATAACGACGGGTTGGTGATGCCGGCGGCAATCGGGTTTTACACTTGGGCCGCGATTGCTCCACGCTCTGACCGAAAAGTCATCATTCACTCGGAGAATTCTTCAGCATGTACCGAGTTCGACCTGAATGACCTGCCATCAACCCGCGTGGGCCAGTGGAGCGACTACGCAATCGGAGTTGCGAAAATGCTCGAGGCGTCGGAAAGCAGGTTATCCGGTGCCAACCTGCTCATCGCTGGCAACGTCCCACAGGGCGCTGGGTTGAGCTCGTCCGCGTCTATGGAAGTCGCCGTCGGCTATGCGCTGTTGGAGGTGACTGGTCAAACCATAGATCTGGCCAAGCTCGCTCGACTGTGCCAGCAAGCCGAAAATGAGTTTGTCGGAGCGCGCTGCGGAATCATGGATCAGTTCATTGCCTGTCATGGAAAACGCGATCATGCATTATTGCTGGACTGCCGCTCTATGGAATATCGCCTTTTGCCCCTGCGCGGAGACGCGCGCCTGGTGATATGTAACACCATGATTAAACACAATCATGCCACCGGGGAGTACAACCGGCGGCGATCCGAGTGCGAGGCCGGAGTCGGATGTATCGCTAAGCATCATCCGAGCGTGCGGGCCTTACGGGACGCATCACTTGCCGATCTTGTGGTGTGTCGCTCAGAGTTGCCGGAAACGATTCTGCGCCGGTGCCGTCACGTCATCCAGGAAAACATCCGCGTCCTCGAAGCCGCCGCGGCACTGGAGCAAGAAGATCTCGAGACCTTTGGCGAATTGATGGGTCAATCGCATGGGAGCCTGCGCGACGACTTTGAAGTAAGTTGCCGGGAGCTCGATCTTATGGTGGAGCTCGCTATGCAAGCCCAGGGCGTATACGGAGCACGCATGATGGGCGGAGGTTTTGGCGGCTGCACCATCAATCTGGTCCGTTCCGATTACGTTGAATCATTCAAGTTGACTGTAAGCGAGGCTTACGAGCAATCCACAGGTATGAAGCCAGACGTTTACGTCTGTACCGCTGCCGATGGAGTGGGCCAGACGCTTTGACAGGCATTGCCGCATGGATGCGCGCGACTCGATGAATCGAATCCAATCGACAACATCTCCGCATCGTCGTTTCAATCCCCTCATTCGGGAATGGGTGCTGGTTGCGCCTGACCGCACCCAGCGACCCTGGGAAGGCCAGCTCGAAAACATTTCCAGCCCTGCCCAAGTGACCTTTGATCCCGCTTGTTATCTCTGCCCTGGCAACGTGCGCGCTGGCGGCGAGAAGAACCCGCCTTATACCGGGACTTTTGTTTTTGATAATGACTTTGCTGCGTTGAAGCCCGAAACCCAGGCTTGGGAGGTTGAGGAAAAGGGACTTTTGATTGCCCGCAGCGAAGCCGGCCGATGTCGCGTAGTTTGTTTTTCACCCCGTCACGATCTGACCATTGCACGAATGGCAGTGGTGGAACTACGACGCGTGGTGGACACCTGGTGCGACGAGTTTTCTGAACTGGGAAGCGAGCCGCGCATCCGATCGGTGCAAATCTTCGAGAACCGCGGGGCGATGATGGGGTGCAGCAATCCGCATCCGCATGGGCAGATTTGGGCCAACGAATTTTTGCCCAACGAATTAGCGAAAGAGTTGCGGTCACTTGGCGAATATCAGCAAAGGCATGCCTCTACCCTGCTGGCGGATTATCTGGAGTTGGAACTAGAGCAGAAAGAACGACTGGTTTTGACCAACGATCACTTTGTTCTTCTCGTGCCATTCTGGGCCGTATGGCCTTTTGAGACTCTGCTGATCAGTCGAAGAGCTGTTACGGCGATGGACAAACTGACCGACGAGGAGCGCACGGGCTTGGCCGAGATACTGCGGCAGACGACCATTCGCTACGACAATCTATTCCAAACCTCGTTCCCATACACCATGGGTTTTCATCAGCGGCCAACCGATGGCGATGCTCACGTGGAATTTCATTTGCATGCACATTTCTATCCACCGCTGCTACGGTCAGCGACGGTGAGAAAGTTTATGGTGGGCTACGAGATGCTGGCGATGCCGCAGCGCGACATCACGCCCGAGGCCGCCGCCAAACTCCTACGCGGAGTATCGGACACGCATTACCTGGACCAATCGAAGGCATGAGCAGCTTGAATATCTGTCCAGGCTTCGGGTAGCTGCCATCATCGTCGCGCTTTCAGGTCAGCGCTGAAATTACTGTGCCAGCATATTGGCAACAACCACGACATTGGGCCTGGTGATGCCGGCTGTCGAGCGACGAGCTCGAGGGGCGCGCGACGGCGAGTCTCCGCTGCCGGGGAGATGAGTTAAGCGCGGCCCGAGGGAGAGTTAAGTTCGATCTCCAGTTCACCCAGGACAAGGCCAGCGTCGCAGTTGATGTCGTACGGACCAAGTTGCTCCGACTTCTGGATCACCACGCGCATCTCGCTCTTACGCTATTGACTCGGCGGCACGATCTTCTTGACCACGTTGTAACCCTCAACCCGCAAAGAAGCACGGCCACCGTCCAAAGCGGAAGTTGCAAATTTGGCCGCGAGTGTTCGTGCTTCGTGAGGATAGAGGGTGATGTAATTGTCCCCGTAGGTGATGGGCAGGACTTCCTCGCCATCGGTTCCCTTTGTAACCTCTGCGCGCAGGAAGAAGGCTATGTGATTGGTGCGGTTTGTGAGGGTGATTTTGGCGGTGCTTTCCCCGTTCGCCGCGGAGATGACGCTCGCAATTGTTACTTCACTCCGGGGCATGGTATCTAGTGCGGTCAGGTCGGCCCACTTCACGAGCTTTGTCGTGAACTGGTCGTCGTTTTTAGGACTGCCCAGGTCGTCGTCCGTTGTAGATTCCCAGTAAGTGTTATCGGCGAGAACGCTGCCGTCAGCTGCGCTCATGCGGCAACGGACGAAATAGGTTGAGCTGAGACCTGAAATCCGCGCCACCGACATCGCTACGAGCGACGAATAAGGAGCGACCTCTATATCTTTCGTTTCGTTCACATACTTGCGGGTTCCATCGACGTTGTAAAAAGCCACCGACACATTGACGTGCCGTAGAGGCTCAGCAGTTTGATTCACGGCGTACACCTGAGCAGTGCTGCGGTCGGCGGTCGCATAGTAGTCCCACACCACGCTAACCGGTCGCATCGCCTTCTTGGCCCCGAAATAACCGCCGCCCTGCTTGAAGTAGTAGTCGAAGAGATGTCCGAAGAAGGATGGCCAGGGGCTGTTCATCATCCAATGCATCACCATTTTTCGGTTGGACCAGTGGGTTGCGTACGCTTCGTATTGCGCGCGAACATCTTCGTAGTAGGCCAACTGAGCTTTCTTTGCCAGTTCGTCCGCGCTGTCGGTCGGGCCGTACCGCTGATCGATTGCTCTACGAATATTCGCCAGCGTATTGTTGCCTCCCTCATTTCCGCCCGCGTGAAAGTACCAGTAGTCATCGGGAGGCCAAACGTGATCGGCAGGAATGAACTTCTTTAGGCTTTCCAGAGGCGGGATGGTTTCATTGTCGCCTTCTTCGGCAGAGGATCCCCGGGCAGGGCCGTAGATATCGCTGAACCAATAGTAAGGCGGCCGCCACACGTAAGGGCCGACCATGTGAATGCCGCTCCATGTGCGGTTTCTCTCCGCCACCGTATCCACAATGGCGTTCTGCCAGTGGAGCTCTTTTTCTATCTGGTGATAGTCATGGAGAACCGGGTCGGGAGGCAGGCTGTCGCTCCCATTTGCCCAAAGCACGACCGCCGGATGTGCGCGCAATTCATTCAGGCGCGCGCGCAAGCTGGCCCGGGCAACCCACTGATCTTCGGCGCTCCACAAACTCCAGTGCTCCCATTGCATGCAGCACATCCAGCCCAGCATGACAGGGATACCTTCCCGATCAGCGCGATCAATCATGGTCTCCTCCGCAATCTTCAGCTCCCACCGGATGAGATTCAAGCCGAGGTCTTTGATATAGCTCATGACGGCAGCGTCCCGGTCGGGGTCGTTCTTGAAAAGGAGATCTGGAGTGTAGGCCGCGCCGCGGATCAGGTAATCGCGGCCGTTGATCTGAAGGTAGAAATTGCCTCCGCCGCTGCCAATATCAGGGAAGCTGTTGTCCTGATCACGGGCTTGCGTGACTTTGCGAATCCCAAAATCAATTTCCTGAGAGTCAGAAGTCTTCGCATCCGACGCGAAATCCATTTTCAGGTGATAGAGGTTCGGCTTGCCCCAGCGGTAAGGCCACCACAGCTCAGCATCCGGAACCGAGAGCTGAGCTACCTCGGCAGGCGTAAATGCGACTTCGGCCGTTTCCGACGCCCGCAACGTGATGTTTTTTTCGAAGACGATTGTCGTCTTCCCTGCTCGCGAGATCTCGCCTTTAAGAACCCCTGACACGGGCTTCTGATTGTGGTTGTGCAGATCACAGTACACCGTAAGAGCAGCAGGAGTGAGCGCCGGCAAGGGTAGATCGGTGACGACATAAGGATTGCGAATCGTAACCGAGCCGGTTGTGCTCAGGAAAACACGCTTCCAGACTCCGGCGTTGCGATCAGGCACGAACGGAATGTTTACCTTGTGCGCAGGATCGTGGTAGCCGATGTACTTCCAATTGATCCAGTCGAGCCAGCTGTCAGCCAACTCAACCGGATGGTCACCGACTACGAAGCCATCTTCGGAGAGCAGTCCTCTCTCCGGAGTGATCTTCACAGCCAGCACATTGGGCCCGTCCACACGAATAAATTGCGTGACATCAAACTCAAATCTGTCGTACATGCCGACAACCTGCGACGAATCCGCGACTTTGTGGCCGTTGAGCCAGATGTCTGCTCGATAGTTAATGCCTTTGAAGATGAGGGAGTACAGGTCGCGCCCCGCAGGCGCAGAAAAGGTCGTGCGATACCACCAGTCTTGCTTCCAAAGGTCTCCCGGCGCGGTGAGATTCATTCCGTAGTACAGATTCTTGTAAACTCCGTTGTCTTCGAGCACTTGCAAGACTGTGGCGGGCATGTGCTTGACGACGTACCAGCGGGAAGCGTCGTAGCTACCCTGGGAGATCGAAGCTTCATCCCCTGAAATATTGTTGGCGGAGGCTATCCTCCAACCGCTCTCCAGTTCAGTCAGGTTGGAAGATTGGGGAGAGGCGAAAGCCCGCGCCAAAAGAATCAGGGCAAGACACAGCACGAGCTTTACGCACTTATGTTTTCGCTGCATTTGTTGAATATCCCTTCCGTTCTGTTCAGCCTTTAAAACGAAAGCTTCAGTGCGAACTGAATCTGACGGGGGTCGCGGGCCGCCGTCAGGAATCCAAATTCTGGAGTGCCGAAGGTGGTAGTGTTGATCTGCCGGCATCCTTTTGCGCTCGCACGAAGGTCGGGAGACCAAGCAAAAGAATGACTACGGCGAAAACTATCAGGCGGCAACTTGCCAACCTCGGCATCGCGATCCTCCTTGAGCGGTATAGTGAAGCCGTGGCAGACGTCCCTGCAAGTGGAAGTGGCGCGCTGAATCCTTTTCCGCGCGAACAAATTTTGCTGGTATAGTTACGAACGCTTACTTTTACTTTCGTTATATAACCCTTGTCAAGGAAAAAAAGGGCACGCTTGGCAAAACCCGGCTGGGCGACATCGCCCGACGGAAAAACTTGGACGCACACGGTCACGCATGGAAGCTATGTGCGGAAACTCCGTGTCCCTTTCGCAGAAGCGGAAGGAGTAGGAACCGATGGCACGCTGAAATGAAAAGAATTCGAAAGTCGGATTGCTCGGGGGCGAAGCATGAGCATGCTGCATAAAACCACATCCCTCAGCGTGATCTTCCTCAGCTTGTGGGCCGGAGCACAAGATACTCGACCGTCTCCCACTCAGTCTCCAGAGATCGGTTACAAGTCCGCTGCCGATGCAGATCAGAAAAAGACGCTGCTCCTGAAAGACTTTAACCCGACTTCGATGCTGCATGCCGCTGCCCACAAAGTCGAGCGGGCCAAATATTACGTGATCGACGTACACAATCACGTCAACGACGCGCAGGGAATCGACGATCCCATGCCTCCACGACGGGTAATTGAGGTAATGGACAACACGAACGTTAAAACGGTTGTGATTCTCACCGGTAGGTGGGGCGAGAAGCTTCAGAGAGTACTGGACACGATGGTCAAGCCCTATCCCGGGCGCTTCATTGTTTTCTCGCAGATCAACTGGTCAAAAATAGACGATCCCAACTTCAGCCAGGAGATGGTAGCGCAGCTTGATGACGCTGTATCGCGAGGCGCGCGCGGCCTGAAGATCTTAAAAGATCTGGGTCTGGGCGTGAAGGATAAAACCGGTAAGTTGATCAGCGTCGACGATCCTCGTCTGGACCCGATCTTTGAAGAGTGTGGCCGGCTCGGCATTCCGGTGTCACTCCACGTCAGCGATCCTGAGGCATTTTTCCATCCCATCGACAACACCAACGAGCGATATGAAGAATTGATCGCGCATCCCGACTGGAGCTTCTACGGCTCACAGTTTCCCAGCAAGTTATCGATTCTAGAGGCGCGGGATCGTATCCTTGTGCGGCATCCGCATACCACCGTCGTCGCACTGCACATGGCCAACTGGCCCGAGAATCTCGACTACGTTTCCGCCGAACTGGACCGATATCCCAATATGATGGTCGAATTCGGCGCGCGCGAGGCGGAATTAGGCCGGCAACCGCGGAGGGCGCGAGAGTTTTTCTTGAAGTATCAGGACCGGATCATGTTCGGCACCGACAATGGCATGGACGAAGAAATGTACCGAAACCACTTTCGCTGGCTGGAAACAGCAGATGAATATTTTGACTATTGGGGATATCCCGGACAAGGGCGGTTGGAAAATATACGGGATGGAATTGCCTGATACCGTGCTCGAGAAGGTTTATCCCCTGAATGCGAAGCGGCTCTTCCATCAGTTCAGAGGCGGAGCACAGGAACGAAAGGCAAGCCAATGAAACAGCTCTACTATCGGACTATAAGCTGCGCTCGCTCGCGGAAACTCATCGTTGTCGCCATGGGAACGATGTTGCTGCTCGCAGGTTGCACCCGGACAGCGACGAAGCAGGCTCAACCTCACTCAGAACCCTCCAAGATCTCGGTCGTGGTAACACCCGGCGGTCCGGTCGTGCTAACCAGCAGCACCGCTGAATTCCAAATTTTGCCCTCTGGATATATCCAAGCCTTGCTATTGAAAGGTGGACAGCGACTTAGCCTCGATGACCCGCGCCAGGGCAACCCCGAGGAGAGCGACTACCTGGTGCAGGCTGGCAAAGAAATTCATTTCACACTGGATTTCGGCCAAACAAAAATTACCGAATCCATCGGGAAGCTCGGACGCGGGAAGCATGTAGAAATTCCAGCCCAGCCCATCGGGCCTTCTGGCACAAGTCTTCGACGGACATTGCATGTCGAAGTCTATGACGACTTCCCAAATATTCTGCTCAGCAGTGTCGCCTACACAAACACGGGAAACTCCGAGTATCACCTTGACCTCATTATCGAACAGCAACACAGGTTCAACTCCCACATGGTGAAAGAGCATCCCTACGACATGTGGTCGTATCAGGGCTCAAGCTACGAATGGGGCAAGGACGACGTTGTCAAGCTCAGGAGCGGGTTCTCCCAGCCAAACCTGATGGGTGGAATCGTAAAGGGCGGTTACGGCGGGGGCATTCCAGTGGTGGCGTTCTGGACAGCATCGGTCGGAGAAGCCATTGGCCATGTCGAAACGCTTCCTTTATCGCTCTCGTTGCCGGTCAAAGTGCAGCGCGACGGACGAGTAAGCACAGCCGTTAGTATCCCAGCGGACACAACCCTCAAGCCAGGTGAGAACTACTCTACTCCCCGAAGTTTTGTCGCGATTTATTCCGGGGACTTTTATGAGCCGTTGCGTCTGTGGTCAAGCGTTCTGCAAAAAGAAGGCTGGGAAATTCCTAAGCCGTCGAGTGAGGCATACAACGTGAGCTGGTGCGGCTGGGGATACGAATTCAATGTGACGCCGGCACAAATGTTGGGCACAGTGCCTAAGCTGAAAGAATTCGGCATCAAGTGGGCAACGCTGGATGACCGCTGGTTCGACACGTATGGCGACTGGAATCCGCGACCGGACACATTTCCGGGCGATTCCATTAAGAAGATGACCGACGACTTCCACCAGCAGGGAGAGTTGGTTCAACTGTGGTGGCTGCCTTTGGCCACCGAAGACGGTCAGGGCAAGTGGGAGTCGCACAAGTATGTCGTCTCCAAGGTGGCGCAGGAGCATCCCGATTGGTTCATCCTCGACAAGAACGGCAAGCGTGCCCGTATGACCCGCAACTTGGCCGCGCTGTGTCCGGCAGTGCCCGAGGTACAGGCCTACTATAGGCAGCTGACTGAGAAATTTATTCGCGACTGGGGTTTCGACGGCTCGAAGCTCGACAACATCTACAGCGTGCCCATGTGCTACAACCCGGCGCATCATCACAAGTCGCCGCAGGACTCCGTCAATGCAATGGCTGATGTATACAAGGTCATTTTTCAGACCACGCGCTCAATAAAACCTGAGAGTGTGACGCAAAGCTGCCCTTGTGGAACTCCGCCATCCCTGGCGTGGTTGCCCTACATGGACCAGGCAGTGACTGCTGACCCGGTCGGCGCCGTGCAGGTGCGTCGCCGCATCAAGATGTACAAAGCGCTGCTCGGACCCGAAGCGGCTGTATACGGCGATCATGTGGAGCTTTCAGAGATGACTCGTGTGGGCAACGAGTGGTCGGAGCACGGCAGCGATTTTGCCTCGACCATCGGGGCCGGCGGTGTGGTGGGGACAAAATTCGTGTGGCCGGACCCCGGCCCGAAGTATAAAGCTGTGCTGCTTACTGCCGAGAAAGAAGCTCACTGGAAGAAATGGATCGGGATTTACAACGAAAAGATGCTTTCCAAGGGCATCTTCCGCAATCTTTACGTCGACGGTTATGACCTGCCCGAGGGGTACGCGATTGAGAAGGACGGCAAGATGTATTACGCGTTCTTCGCTCCGACCGCCATCTGCTACTGGAAATGTCGAGATAACGGCATTATTATAAGATTTACTTCGCCGGGAATCGAGCTAAAGCCTGAAACGGTGTGCCGCATCCCGCGAATCCTATTCGTTGAGGATGACTACGCGACTCAAATTGCTTGGATTATCAGGATCGAGGCCCTTCTTCAGCCCCGTAAACAGACCTATGAGTTGCCCTGCGAAAACGTACGGCGCCATCCGCGCCAGTTCGGGTAGTTCGAAACCAAACTCGATTAGCAAATCGGATGCAGCCCGAGCGCGCTCATCCGCCTGGGTGGTGAGCGTGAAAGTGGTTCCCCCCCAAGCTCTTGATCTCCTCCAGCACGTCACACTCGGCGTCGTAGCCTCGTTCGGAGAGCAGAAAAATCACCAGAGTCTCGGGACTCACAATAGCCTTCGGCCCGTGACGGAACTCCAAAGTGTGAAAACTCTGAGCGTCAGAGGCTGACATTTCGGTAATCTTAAGCGCAGTTTCGCAGGCCAAGCCGTAGAAAGGGCCTTGCCCCAGGCAGACGTAGTCGGCGAACTGCCGCGCGCTGAGAAATTCCCGGATTCGTGGGTGCAAAGCTGCCAGGGGCGGTATCCGCCAATGCGGGCAGAGCGCTAAGCGATTTGCAAAAGGTGTGATCGTCCGCCAAGAACGCTGACAGATACTGCAACCCCAGTACCATGGAAGTGAAAGAACGCGTCATCACCGTGCTTTCCTCGTCAGAAGGAAGCAGCGGGAGAGTGCTGGTAGCGATCTGCTCGAGAGGTTGACCAACAGTGCTGGTGATGGCCAGAGTACGCACATCTTTCTCGCGTTCGAGAAACTGGGGCCGCTTTCAACGTCTCGGAGGTACGACCGGAACGCGAGATTACGGCGGCCGCAATCTCCTGTGAACCCGCAAGAACGAGATCCGGAAACAACAGGAGCTCAGATGCTGGAATGGCGCGTGCTCTTTTTCCGGTGATGGCACTGCAGGTTGCTGCTGCTGCGAGGCCGATGTAGTAACTGGAGCCGCAGCCAATGAACAGCCATTCAGTTGCGGATCCGAAGTCCTGGCGCAGGTTTGCCATCGTACCGCTGCGCTCGAGCTCAGTTACGCAACCACTCCAGAATTGTGGCTGGGAAAGTATCTCGGCGAGGGAATGCGCGCCAGGGGCCGAAACTAAGGAGTTCGCGCCTTTTCGATTAGACGAGGTTTACCTCTATCCCGACTTTCTTGAGCGCCCGCAGATCTGACTTCGGGACGCCGCGATCAGTAATGACCGCCTGCAAGGCGCTTGGTGGAACGATCAACGACAAGCTTCGACGGCCAAACTTGCTCGAGTCACAGACCGCCACGGTTCGCTTTGCAACTTCAACCATCACCCGGTTGACTTTGGCTTCAAGAAGGTTTGGCGTGCTCAGGCCATAGTGGACGTCAAAACCATCCACGCCGAGGAAAAGTATGTCGGCGTTCAACCGGCGGAGGGTTTCTTCCGCGATCGGACCGACCAGAGAAAACGAATTCTTGCGAAGCGTACCACCGGTAAGGATGACTTCCACAGGGGCTCCTGACAGCTCCGCGGCAATGTTTACGGCGTTCGTGATAATCGTAATGTTATGAAAGTTGCGTAAAGCTCTGGCGATGCCGGTCGTGGTAGTACCAGAGTCGAGAATCACAACCTGGCCTTCTTTCACCAGACGTGCCGCCGCCGCCGCGATCCGGAGCTTCTCCTGTCGCTGGAGCTGTTCTTTTTCCCGAAGCGTGGGATCTGCAAGAGCCCCCTCGCGGGCCGGCAGCGCACCCCCATGAGTGCGATGGACCAGTCTTTGAGCGTGCAGAACGTCGAGATCCTTTCGAATGGTGACCTGAGAGGTATCGAATTGGTGCGCCATCTCCGTCACCAGCACCCGCCCATTGCGACCAAGAATCTCGAGAATGGCACGGCGACGCTCTTCGTTTAGCACATTATTCTTCAGGACAGGATTGTTCGGAATTCAACGCGACTTTTGATTGCCATTTCTTTTTATATCGCTCTCTTTCGTTTGTCCAGTCGAAAGGGAGACCGACGGGCGCTTCTGAAGCTCGAAGGAATGACAAGAAAATCTACGACATGAGCTCGGTGAAGGCTTGTCTATCCGGTTGCCGCCTCCATCGTAGCTCACGCCGGTTGCTGACCACAGAGAGTGCGGAATAGAAGCAGCCAGCGCTTTACGTCACTGGCAATCAGGAAATTCTCTCTCCCGTGTTCTCTGCCATTCATGCCGATGCGGCAGGCAAATTCATGCGTAAGCAGATAGCGTATCTGGAAGGCGCATCCCTCCACGGAATGCACCAGAACACCGCGGTTTTCCGGGCTGCGAGGAGGCGCTGGTTGACTCTGCCGCGGGCTCAGGAATCCTACCTCAAATTTGCGCTCGCCTCTAATTCACCGGTATGGCATGCCTCCAGCCAACGGAACAAAAACTCCAGCAATGCCGCCGGGGGTTTGAGCCACACTTGGGCTGCGGTATTCCGACGCTGAGGCCGCACCAGCACAGTCAAGCCCCGGTTCTCGAGAGTTTGGAAAGCAAGTTCGTCAGTCGCATCATCCCCCAGGTACGCAACGGGAGCGTCGGGCCCGATTTCATCAAGGATGGTTCGAACGGCATCACTTTTGTCTCGATCGGAAACACGAAGTTCAACTCCGCCGTCGAACTCCAAAAGAGTGAGCGAAGCGCGGTCCGCCAGAGGGGACCAGCCCAGCAAAATTCTTCCACGAAGCTTAATCGCCGACGGTTCGTCGAGTCCGCGCCAGTGGACCGCGATGCTTCCCGGCTTGGGCTCTGCCATTTGCTGTAGTCCCTGATACGTCAACCAGCGACCCGCATCAGCCAAGGCTTCGATGGCGTCCTGATCTATCTCCGGCATCTCACAGGTTCCATCGGGCAACAAGCGTTGCAGGCCATGAGACCCCCAGATTTCGGGACACGGCTTGACGCCAAGTAAAGGACCGACCTCATAAGCATTTCGGCCGCTGATAATCACAACGCGAGTACGGCCAGTATCCACAAGTTCTTGAAGCAGGGTTGTCACCCCTGCATAGGGAAGAGCCCGTTTGCGATCAATAGAAAATGGCGCCAGCGTACCGTCATAATCCAACAGCAGCGCAGAATTCTGCGATTGCGCTACAGAGCGCAGGAACGGTTCAACTTCGTGTTCATCAACAGTGCTCAACAACATCCTCCTCCTCACAGTCATCCGACCGATGCGCCCCGGTGAGCCTTGCGGGCCTTTTCAGGAACGTCCAGACGGAGTTCGCAAAGATCCGCAATCAGGGTTCCCGCCCAGTGGTAAACATTGCGCTCTCGGACTATTTTCCGCATACGCTGGAGGCGCAACTGCTTCTCTTCCGGTTCCATTTCCAGGGCGGCGTGAATGGCCTCTGCCGTTTGGTCGATGTCGTAGGGGTTTACCTGCAACGCGTCGGTCAATTCTCGCGCCGCACCGGTAAAGCAACTAAGGATCAGAACCCCCCGCTCGTCGCTCCGTGCCGCCACAAACTCCTTCGCCACTAAATTCATGCCATCGTGGAGCGCGGTTACCAGGCAGAGATCGGCGGCCCGGTAGTAAGCCTGAATTTCCTTATGGCTGTGCTGCCAGTTCAGCAAGACTATCGGTTTCCACCTGTCGAGTCGAAAGCGCCAGTTGATGCGGTCGGCTTCTGCCTCGACCTCAGCTTGCAGATCATGGTAACGCTTGATGTGACTGCGGCTGGGAGCGCCAATCTGGATAAATGTGAATTGGCCCTGATACCGTGGATACTTCTCGAGAAACCGCTCGATTGCCAGGAAGCGCTCCAAAATGCCCTTTGTGTAGTCCAAACGGTCGACGCCCACACCCAGGAACGCAGCTTCAATTCCCAATGCCTTTAGCAAGGCCGAACGCTCCACATAGGGTGGCTCCTGCGCAGTTTCTCCACCTGCGTCCGCGAAGTCCACGCTGATCGGGAATGGCCGCACCATGGTTAGATGACCGTGGCGTTGTACGGAGAAACGTTCTCGATCGATGCGCGATTCCACAATTCGATCGGCGGTCTGGAGGAAGTTATTGCAGTGCGACTGTATATGGAAACCGATCAGGTCGGCGCCCAGGAGTCCATCCACTAGTTCTCGCTGCCAAGGGCAAATGCCGAATGCCTCCTCAGCAGCGCGAAATGGTAGTCCTGCACCAGAACGACCGGGTTTATCGTGCCTTCCATCTCTTCGAGCAAAGCGTCAGCGAACTTGTTGTTGACAGCCTGGTAGTGTTGCCAATCATTAGCACGGAAGATCGGCCGGGTGTGCGCGATGTGGCAGAGAGGCCAAAGACCCTCGTTGGCAAACCCGTAGTAGTAGCCTTCCTCTTCTTCTTTGGTGAGCCATACGCGCCGCAGCGTGTATTGCGGATCCTCTGGCGGTACGCGCAAACGGTTATGGTGGTCAATCGCTTCCATGTCGGCGTCACCGCTGCCGTGAGCGATCCATGTTCCGTCGCAGGCGCAGAGCACCGGTTCGAGCGCCGTTACCAGTCCACTGGGCGGAACGCTAACTTCCAGGAATTTGCCACGCCGGGTGTGCATATAGGGCTCACGATTGGAGACGACGAAAAGTCGCCCGTCTCCCAAACGGGAGCGAATATGAATGGCGAGCCGGTCGGCCGTCCACTGGGATTGTCCCTCCTCGCGTAGCCGAGCCTCGGTTTCCGCGGCGGATCGGGCGGTGGTCAGTGTTTCCGCAAAGGTTGCGACCTCGCGTGCCAGCGGGCGGAACAGTTCCATGTCCGGCACCTTGATGCGCGTCGAAGATGCGCGACCGGTGCGCAGTGCTCGCATCCACTGCGCGGTGCGGGCAATTGGTCCTGCGATGCTCCAACGGACTATCAACAACGTGATGAGGACTATGAGAAATACGTGGGCCAGGGCGCTGAGGAATGTTTCTCGCCAGATACGAAGACTCTGATCCTTGATGTAGCCGGCATCATGCACGATCGCCAGAACGCCCCTGACGTCCTCCTGGCGATGCAGGGGCAAAGCATAGATGTTCACCGGGGCAGTTCCCAACCGCTGGAAGACGTCAGCTCCATGATTCCCGTTCAACGCCTGGGACATTACGGGTGGAGCAGTGGGCATGAGTGGAGCGAGATCTTTGGTTATTGCGATGAGGCGGCCTTGACGGTCGTATACGGCCAGGCCCAGCAAGTGTTCACGGTTTCCGAAGCGCTGCACCGTGCGTTGCAGGGCCTGAATTGAATCCCTGTCGAGTTCGCGCTCAACATTCCGCGCCAGACTCTCCCCCAACACCTCGGCACGTCGTTGAAGATCTCTGCGCAGGCTCTGCTTCTGCACCAAGACCTCGTAGTACGAGGACGATAGCGACACGAGCGTCACGCCGATAATGAGAGAGACTATTAGCCGAGCGCTCAACAGTCGCATGCGACAGCTCCTCCAAACGGGCTAGCGGCATCCGTCTGGCAAAGGCCACAAGGGTCTGGGAACTGCAGTAATTGGCGATTCACGCGAGCAATGCACGCGCCCAGTTTACCCACACCGCTATTACATTATCTAAAAAGCTGGCCAGTTCTCAAAAGTGATTGTGCCTCGTACCTTTTCCCGACCTGCATTTGATGCTATTTTGCTTCGTTTGGCTGCTGACCATTCGGCTACCATTCCCTAGAGAACATTATACTTCCATCACTTTGCGAAACTCTTGTGGAAAAGCGCCGCAAGCCCGCAACAAAACTCCGGGCCGTTGCGCCCGATCTCGGGTCATTGGAATGTACGGGTGTTAGCAGCCTAGTGAGCACAGACAATGCCAAACATGTACTTCACTGATTTAGAAGGCCTTTAGCATTTTTGAAGCCGGCAAGCTTGTGTAATTCTTGCGCTCCGCGCTGATGGGCCGGCATTACTAGACACCACGATAAGCCGCAGCCAATCCGAGTGTCGCGGCCTCATCGCCAGAGCTGAGTATGAGGGTTTGCGAATAGGCTTCAGTCGTGGCTGGGAACTGTCCAGTTTGCAGCAGCCGTGCTGCTTGATGCATTTCTTTGACGACTGGCTGCGAGCGTGGGAAAAGGAGAGCAGGGAAGCCGCCATCACAAGAAAAACAGAGCAGGATAAGCAAGCCCAGCTCAAGACGCAGTCGTATACGCCCGCGCCACCAGCACAATGGCGAGAACGTAGCAGAGGAACATCAGCGCTAGATAGTTCGTCGCTTTCGCGCCACCACCGGCGAATTCTTTCCACACGAACAGGCCCCAGAGAGCCGCTACCATGGGCGCGGATTGCCCAATCGCATACGATATTGCCACACCCGTAAAGCTGGCGGCGACGAAATTGAAAACTGTGCCCGTGCCCCAGATGAATCCACCGAGAAGGCCGAGAAGGTGATCGCGTCCCGAAGCTTTGAAGAAGTCCGCAAACTGCACGGGCTGGCCGGCCAGCGGATGCTTCATAAAATACACGTTAATGACAAAGCAGGAGAGCAGTGCTCCCGAGGTGAAGAATACAGCGATGCTGTAAGGTCCTAGAGCATTGCCGGTGGTGAGAGAGCGTGTCACAAAGGGCGCAAAAAGCCCCATCAAAATGCCGGAAATTACGCAGATGACAATGCTCTTCCGCGTAGTCACCCGCCCCGCCAAACCCAGAGCCGCGTACGCTTTGCCATCCATGAGTACGGCCACTATGGCGAACAACACTCCAAGCCCCAAAAGAAGTGGACTTCCTTTCGGCTGCAGAGCGTAGCTCAACCCGACTCCAACCACGAGCGCGATCCCGATACCTACGGGGAAGGCCACCGCCAAGCCTGCCATCTCGATCCCAGCAACTAGCAGCAGATTCGCCGCATTGAAGATCACGCCGCCGATCAGCGCATATACGATGTTGCTGCGATCTGCCGTGCGCACGTTGGCTAGAAAACTTGTGCTCGGATCGCCCATGCTTCCCATGGTGAACGCCAAAATCAGAGAAATCAGAAAGATGCCGATAGCATAGTCCCAATAGAAGAGCTCGAAGCGATAATTCTTGACGCCCTTGTAAGTATTGGCCCATGAGCCCCAGCAGATGGCGCTAGTGATCATCATCATCAAAGCGATGCCCAGACTATGCGGTGTAAACATCGTTTCTCCTTGAGCGGTTGATGTGGGAAACGTTGCTACTCACTTCTCTGCGAAGTGTGCGAATCGTCGGACTTACTTACCGCGAATTCTCGATACAAAAAGCTGCAAGAAGCGGTCAGCGTCAACATCTACGCAGACTCTTGCATTGGGCGTAATCTTGTCGACGCCCTCGATCACATAGCGGTCTCCGTGAAGGACATTGCGCTCAACTTGTCCGCGGCGGTTTCCCACCGTTTCGCCGCGCGTGAACTCTCCCCGAGTCTCGACGTCTACGTGCATCTCCTGCACTTTGACCAGCGTTGAATCGACCGCCACTGCGACCGCGGACGGATCGTACATTGGGGATCCGGGAGCGCCAAACGTTCCCGAAAGGTTCAGCAGGAATTTCAGAACCGAATAAATGAAGTCATTGATCTGGCCGTGAGTTTGTCCGAGTTGATCCAGATATTTGTGCGTGAAGAGCGCTTGATCGCCGACTTCAAGACCCACCATGGTTAACGGCCATCCCGCCTGGAAGACGATTTGCGCGGCTTCGGGATCATTATAGATATTGGCTTCAGCTGCGGCATTCACGTTGCCGCCGCTGATCGAGCCCCCCATGAGGATGACTTCTTTCACCAGTGGCACGATGGAAGGATCTTTTTCCACCGCGAGTGCGATGTTGGTGAGTGGACCAACTGGAAGCAGAATGATCTCATGTGGCGAGGCGTGGACAAGTTGAATGATGACGTCGGGACCAAAGCGGGAATCAACCTTGCATTTACTCGCAGGTAATTCGATGTCGGCTAGTCCGTTCTTGCCATGCCAGAACTCGGCCGTGATCAACTTCTGGAATAGAGGATGTTGCGCGCCCCGCGCCACTGGAATGTCGCACCGGTTTGCCAGCGAGACCATGCGCAACGCGTTCTCCAGGCCCATTGCCGCCGTGACGTTTCCTGGTACGACGGTGATCGCTCGCACATCCAGTTCCGGCGAGTTGAGGGCGAGCATCAGCGCCAGCGCATCGTCAGTACCCGGATCAGTGTCGAAGATAATTTTTTTTGCCGCCGATGCTGGCGCAGAAAAGCTGGCTAGAAGTGCCAGCACAAGTACGGGGGACAGAGAGAAGACTGAGCGTCGAAAACCTGCGAGTGTGGCAGACTGGGAGATTCTCATTTGTTCCCGAAAGACTAGCGAAGCCTAGCGTCGAGATTTGTGAGTGTCAAGACCAAAGTAAATACCTCGACCAAAGTAAATGTCGGCCAACACTCCAGCGCGACGCCTCCTCCATTGAAGTCGCATTTCTCGGAGGTGCCTGCACTTCCTTTTTTCCTATTCTGCCGTACAATTGCCTCTCAACATCGGCCCTTGGCTAGGCTTGAGGTCCCGGCCGATGAAGGGCAAGAATCGCAGTTCTTCCGGAGAACATCTAAGTGTCGGTGGAGAACAGCAAACCTCACAGAGTCGTCGTCGCGACTGTCAATGGGCGCGACGAGAGCCCCGTAACCGACAGCTTGCTGCCAACCTCCAGCGCTCCCCTGGCGACGCTTTATGGGCGCCCGCTGTTATCTAACCAGGGTATACCACTCCATCTGGACTGGGTGAAGCAGGTTCGAGTGAATACCAGCGCCGTGGAACGCAGGCAGCAGAGTCATGTGGCGCGTCGCACGGTGAAAAAAGATTGGCAAGCAGCATGGCTGTTGAGGGCCATCACGTGCATGGACCTTACCACCCTTTCGGGAGACGACACAGACGAGCGCGTCCGACGCCTGTGCGCGAAGGCCAGGCGACCGATTCTGTACGAACTCGTGAAAGGCCTGGGTATCGAAGATCTCAACCTCCAGGTTGCAGCGGTTTGCGTCTATCACCGGTTCGTGGAAACAGCCAGAAGGGCGCTTGAAGGCAGCAGTGTGCGAGTTGCCGCTGTCTCCACCGGATTCCCCGCAGGACTTTCTCCCTTGCCCGAGCGCGTAGCGGAAATCCGCCGCTCGGTCGAAGCGGGGGCACAAGATATTGACGTTGTGATCACACGCGCGCACGTCTTTGGCGGCAGATGGCAAGAACTTTACGATGAGATCGCCGCGTTCAAACAAGCAAGCGGCGCCGCCCACATGAAAGTCATCCTGGGGACGGGAGATCTGCTCACGCTTCGCAATGTTGCCCGCGCCAGCTTCGTTGCCATGATGGCCGGCGCCGACTTCATCAAAACCTCGACTGGAAAAGAGCCCACCAACGCCACGCTACCCGTGGGCTTCGTGATGACCCGCGCCATACGGGAATATGCGCAGGAAACCGGCATGGCTGTCGGCTTCAAGCCCGCCGGCGGAATTCGTACCGCCAAGCAATCCATCGAATGGCTAGCCTTGATGAAAGAGGAACTTGGCGGCTCATGGATGAAGGCAGAACTCTTCCGCCTCGGTGCCAGCGGGCTGTTAAACGATATTGAGCGGCAACTGGAGCATCACGCGACTGGGCGGTATTCTGCCGATTATCGCCATCCCATCGCGTAGTGGTTAGCGACACAGAGACCTATGGACTCCAATGAGCATCGCTGAAAAATTCGTAGCCATGGAATACGGCCCGGCGCCGGAAGACTCGAAAGACGCGCTGGCATGGCTCGACCATCACCAGCGCCGATTCGGCCATTTCATGCATGGAGCTTGGGTGAAGCCTTCTGCCGGGGCATATTTCGACACGGCTGACCCTTCAACCGGCGAGAAACTTGCGAGTGTGGCGCAAGGATCAGCCGCGGATATTGACGCCGCTGTCAAAGCCGCGCGCGCTGCGCTTCCCAAGTGGCAGGCGCTTACTCCTCATGTGCGGGCTCGTTACTTGTATGCGCTGGCGAGACAAGTGCAAAAGCATTCTCGCCGCCTGGCCGTGCTCGAAACCATGGACAATGGAAAACCGATTCGCGAGAGCCGCGACATCGATATTCCGCTGGTGGCGAGACATTTTTACTATCATGCCGGCTGGGCGCAACTGCTGCTTCAGGAGTTTCCGGATTACACGGCTTGCGGCGTTGTGGGACAGATCATTCCGTGGAACTTTCCACTGCTGATGCTGGCCTGGAAGATTGCGCCCGCCTTAGCGACGGGAAACACGGTCGTCCTGAAGCCCGCCGAGTTCACGCCGCTTACTGCGCTAGCGTTTGCCGAAATCTGTCATGAGATCGGGCTGCCCGCCGGCGTGGTGAACATCGTCACCGGAGATGGTTCCACCGGCGAGGCATTGGTCAAACATCCGGACGTCGACAAGATCGCGTTCACCGGCTCAACCGAAGTTGGGCGCGCGATCCGGAGCTCGACCGCACAAAGCCACAAGCGGCTTTCTCTCGAACTGGGCGGCAAATCTCCTTTTATCGTGTTTGAAGACGCCGACCTCGACAGTGCTGTCGAAGGTCTGGTGGATGGAATCTGGCTCAATCAGGGGCAGGTGTGTTGCGCCGGCTCCCGCCTGCTCATGCAGGAGAGTATCGTCGAACCTCTGATCGCAAAAATACGCGCCCGCATGAGCACCCTCCGCGTAGGCCCGCCACTCGATAAAGCGATCGACATTGGTGCGATTGTCGCTCGGGTCCAACTTGATCGTATTCAGCGACTGGTGGATCAAGGCGTGGCTGACGGAGCAACCTGCTGGCAGCCTCCAATGGAAATGCCATCGCGCGGGCTTTACTTCCCTCCGACTCTGCTCAGCAATGTTCATCCCACTTCGATCGTCGCACAGCAAGAAATTTTCGGTCCCGTGCTGGCAGCGATGACTTTCCGTACTCCCAGTGAAGCAGTCGAGCTAGCCAATAACACCGTGTACGGCCTTGCGGCGTGCGTGTGGAGCGAGAGCATCAATGTTGCGCTTGACGTTTCGGCGCAGCTCAAAGCCGGCGTGGTCTGGGTGAATTGCACTAACTTGTTTGACGCCTCCTGCGGCTTTGGCGGTTACCGTGAAAGCGGATACGGCCGCGAGGGCGGCAAGGAAGGCTTGCTGGAATATCTGGAACCAGCCTGGTTCAAGAACGCGACGGCATTACCTGCCGCGAAGCCGGCCCCACCTGAAGCTCCGAACGATGAAACCGAGTCCGCGACTCCGGCCCTTGATATTGACCGCACCGTAAAACTTTACATCGGGGGCAAACAAGCGCGACCGGATTCCGGCTACAGCATGGAAGTCCGAAGTAACCGTGGCCAACTAATCGGCGAAGTAGGGCTGGGCAACCGCAAGGACATTCGCAACGCGGTCGAAGCCGCGCGTAAAGCCTCGGGCTGGGCCAGGACCGCGGCGCATAACCGTGCCCAGATTCTTTATTACATGGCGGAGAACCTGTCGCAGCGTCGCCGGGAGATCGAGCATCGACTAGCGGCTGCCGTTGGAGAACCACAAGCCACAGCGGAGGTGAGCGCGAGTATTGAGCGCATCTTTTCTTATGCCGCGTGGACCGACAAGTTCGAGGGTGCCGTGCACAATCCGCCATTCCGCAGCATTGCGATCGCAATGAACGAGCCAATGGGGACCGTAGGCATCATTTGCCCACGGGAAGCGCCTCTGCTGGGCTTCCTGTCTCTGCTGATGCCCGCGATCGCCGCTGGCAACACGGCAATCGTTGTTCCTTCGGAAACTTATCCGCTCATTACCGGGGACTTGTACCAGCTCTTCGACACCAGCGATCTACCGGGCGGTGTAGTTAACATCGTCACTGGGTACGCATCGCAACTTCTTAAGACTCTTGCCGAGCACGATGATGTGGACGCGATCTGGTGCTTCGCTGACGAAGGCAGCGCCTTCGCGGCGAAATCATTCTCAACTGGAAACTTGAAGCAGGTTTTCACCAACGAAGGTCGCGTGATTGACTGGTTCGACGTAAAGCAAGGCGAGGGCCGATGGTTTCTGCAGCACGCCACCCAGGTGAAGAACATCTGGGTCCCGTATGGCGAGTGATCAGGACACCCTTGTCGACCACAGTCACAGAGGCAAGAAGAAGAAACCGGGGAGGTTTTCTATGGGTCTCTGGGGTGACAGCCTTCTGAAATCCAAGGCTTCTGAAATCCATTGACAAGAATCGAGAACGCTGACTAGACTCGGCCTTCCTCAACAGAGTTCCGTAAACTTTATGGCCAAGCGTCCTCGCATCGCGGTGATTGGAAGCGCAAACATTGACTTGACTACCTTCAGTGATCGTTTCCCGAAGGCCGGGGAAACAATCTTTGGCCAGAAGTTCGATCTCGGCTTTGGAGGCAAGGGTGCGAATCAGGCCGTGGCTTCTCGACTGTGCGGTGCTGACGTCTTCATGGTCGCCCGGGTGGGCAGCGACCTGTTCGGTCCTGCGACGATTGCGAACTTCAAGAAGCTTGGGATCGATGCCACTTACGTCAAGCAGATTGAAGGAGTCTCCAGTGGTGTGGCCCCGATTTTTGTTGAGCCCAACGGCCAGAACCGCATTCTCGTGGTCAAAGGAGCGAACGATCTGCTCAAGCCTGCGGACGTGGATGCCGCAGCCAACCTGCTCAAGACCATCGATTGCATGGTTCTCCAGTTCGAAATCCCGCTCGAGACCGTTTACTACAGCGTCAGTTTCGCGCGTAAGAATAACATTCGCTGTGTGGTCAACCCTGCCCCCGCTCAGTCAATAAATATGAGTGCTCTAGTTGGACTCGACTATTTCGTTCCCAACGAGAGTGAAGCCGAGAGCATCACTGGAATGCCGGTACGAAACGTGGACGATGCGAAGAAGTGTGCGAAAAAGTTACTGTCTGGCGGCGTCAAGCGGATCATCCTGACGCTGGGAGCGAACGGCTCATTGCTGGCAGGCCGCGACGGCATGGAGCACGTCCCCGCATTCAGCGTGAAAAGTGTTGACAGCACCGGCGCGGGCGACGCATTCATCGGCAGCTTTGCCGTGTTCCTCGGAGAAGGCCTGCCCGAGCGCGAAGCCGTCCGCCGCGCTAATCTCTACGCCGGACTCTCGACCACCGGTGTGGGGACTCAAAAATCATTTTATGATCGTGCGCGCTACGATGCAGAGTGGGCGGCACGGTGTGGGTCCTAGCTCCCGGGGGCCGGCTCTGATAACCAAACTTCGCCACGGAATGAAAGATGCGACTTCACAACGGAATGAAGGATCCGACTGAGAAGCGTGTGAAGGGTTTCCATCTCACCGCCCCTGTACAAACCCAGCCGCTTGTATAAGAATTACGTTCCAGCCCCGAGTTTGCGGCTTCATCTTCAATTTTTGCGCTCTAGGGACATTTCTTGTATTTCCGGCCCAATACGCTCGACGAGGCGGTTCACGTGCTGGCCAGCTCCGGAGGCCAAATCCTGGCGGGCGGCACCGACTTTTTCCCTTCCCTTGGTGATCGGCCGGTTACCGGGACCGTGGTGGATATTTCGGGGCTCGGTGAACTGAAAGGTGTAGTCAAGCAGCCGAAGCATATACGGATCGGCGGGCTGACCACCTGGACCGAAGTCGTCAAGACTCCACTTCCGCGGGGCTTTGACGGGTTGAAGGCCGCTGCACGGGAAATCGGCGGGATTCAGATTCAGAATCGTGCGACCGTGGCTGGGAATCTTTGCAACGCATCCCCCGCCGCTGATATCGTTCCGCCCTTGCTCACGCTCGACGCTGACGTCGAACTTGTTTCGCAGGCGGGGGTACGCCGAGTTGCGCTGGCGGACTTCATAGTGGGCAATCGGAAAACCTTGCGGCGGCCGGGCGAAATCCTCTCCCAAATATTCGTGCCGCGTAGAGTTGAGAATGCTGCGTCAACATTTCTGAAGCTGGGAGCTCGACGTTATCTGGTGATCTCGATCGCGATGGTTGCCGCTGTCATCCGGATGGATTCTGGTGGTCGGGTAACAGACGCGCGTGTCGCTATCGGCTCTTGCTCCGTCGTGGCGAGACGGCTTCCGGACTTGGAGCACGCGCTGATTGGCGCGTCTGTGGCTTCTGTCGGGGCATCGCCCACCTTGGGATCACTTGCGACTGCGGATCATCTTAAGGACCTGTCACCCGTCAGCGACGTTCGCGCCACGGCTGCTTACCGGTGCGACGCTGCTTTACGATTGGTGCAGCGCGCTCTGGATGCGTGCGCGGGGAGTTCATGATGGCCAGCATCGCTCCCGCATCGGAAACAAAGTGTCTGCTTAAGCTGGTGGTGAATGACCGCAAGCTATCGGTGGTCGCTCCCCCCGTCCAAAGGCTTTCGCGCGTTTTGCGGGAACAACTCGGACTCACGGGAACGAAAGTTGGTTGTGATGCCGGAGATTGCGGCGCCTGCACCGTTCTGCTGGATGGAGAAGCGGTTTGCGCTTGCCTGGTGGCGGTGGGCCAGGTCGAAAACCATGCAATCACGACTATCGAAGGACTGAAATCCAGACCTCCACTATTTGACCGCCTGCAAGATGCATTTCTTAGGCACGGAGCCGCACAATGTGGGGCCTGCACGCCGGGCATGCTGGTCTCGGCCACCGCGCTTCTGGAGCACAATAGTTCGCCTTCCGAAAGCGAAGTGACGGATGCGCTTGGCGGTGTGCTCTGCCGCTGCACGGGATATAGAAAGATAATCACTGCCGTTCTCGACGCGGCGGTTCTCAATACTGGCCCAGAGTCCGCAGAGCCTTCTTGTCCCACCGCGGGACCTTCGGTTGGTCAGCGACTGGTCCGCCTGGATGGTAAGCCAAAAGTTGAAGGCACGGAGATCTACGGAGCAGACGAGATACCGGCTGGCGCGCTCGCCCTACGTGTCGTGCGATGCCCGTATCATCGGGCGAAGTTTCGCTTCGGTGATCTGGAGGCGTTCGTTGCGGCTCATCCCGGCGTGGAGGCGATTCTTACCTCCAAAGACGTGCCGGGTGAAGATTGTTACGGCGTGATTGCAAGCTTTGCGGATCAGCCGATTTTTGCGCACGAGGAAGCTCGGCATCGGGGTGAAGCCGTCGCTGCGATTGTCGGCGAAGCACAGGCAATCGAAGAGCTTGATACGGCAACCTTCCCAGCCAGCTGGGAGGAATTGCCTTTGCTCAGAACCATTGATGAAGCTCTCGCGCCCGGTGCTCGGCTCATCCATGCTCATCGCCCGGAGAACGTGCTGACTCGCGGACGCGTGGCGCGAGGGAATGTAGAGCAGGCTCTAGCTGAGGCGGATGCAGTCGTTGAAGGCGAATTTGAAACCGGCTTCGTCGAGCATGCCTGCATCGAGCCTGAAGCCGGATTTGCTCGGCGCGTGGGCGATCAGATCGAGATCCAGGCCTGCACCCAGTCGCCATACATGGACCGGGCGGATATCGCGAAGCTTCTGGGAATTGCTGTCGAAGCGGTGCGGATTATTCCAACCGCTGTCGGCGGCGGCTTCGGCACAAAGCTGGACCTGTCGGTTCAGCCATTTCTCGCACTCGCTGCGTGGCGTTTGCGGCGGCCGGTGCGTATGGTT
>WNGJ01000990.1_pt1 | contig 35128 bp, 28 predicted proteins | sample 5400611 | NCBI WGS metagenome assembly WNGJ01 (sample SAMN13153375, study PRJNA577476) | soil metagenome | isolation source: 40 cm soil or saprolite under Garry oak tree replicate 1 | place: USA:California | collected 2016-06-15
AATCCACTCTTCACTAACTACATCGACTATCCGACAGGCGTGAACCTGATGTGGAACAGCTCGGCCCTCCTTCCGGCGCTCGCCCTCGCTCCGATCGGTTATCTGGCCGGCTTTGTGCTTGCCTACAACGTCCTGATGACCGCGGGCGTTGCGCTGTCCGCGTGGACTGCATTCCTCCTCATCCGGCGCTTTGCCTCGAGCAGCGTGGCGGCAGGCGCGGGAGGCCTGCTGTACGGCTTCTCGCCTTTCATGACAGCTCATTCACTCGGACATTCGCAATTGACGGTGGCGTTCATGCCACCGGTGTTGCTGATCGTTCTCGACGAGATCGTGCGCGTTCAGCATCGGCGCCCTTTGGTTTCGGGACTGTTGCTCGGCGTCGCGGCGGCAGCCCAGCTGCTCATCGGCGAGGAGCTGCTGGCGATGACCGCGGTCGTAGGTTTGCTCCTCCTTTGCCTGGCGGCCGGCCTTTACCCCGGCGAGGTCCGCGCCCGTCTCGGTCATGCCTGGCGCGCTCTGGCTTGCGCTGCGATCGCGTTCACGGTGCTGGTCGCCGTTCCGGTTGGCTTCCAGTTCTTCGGCCCGCAGCGCCTGGCCGGCCGCGTTCACGCGCCCAACCTGTACGTAAGTGACGCGCTGAGCTTCCTCGTCCCCACACGGCTGTTCCTCGTTGCGCCGTCGCCGGCGACGGCCTTCGCCGACAAGTTCACCGGCAACACGGTCGAGACAACCTCTTATGTCGGGATTCTGTTGCTCGCCTTGCTCGCATTCATCTCGATACGCATGTGGCACCGCCAAGAGGTGAGACTCGCGGCGCTTGGCGCGGTCCTGGTGGCCATTCTCTCGATGGGGGTCACGATTCACGTTGCCGGCAAGGTGAGCTCGATGCCGGTCTTCGTCCTTGGCCTGATATTTCCGCTGCTGCAGCGGTACCTACCAGGTCGGCTGATGCTTTACCTCACATTTGGCGGATGGCTGGCGCTGTCCCGCCTGCCCATCCTGAACAACATCCTGCCTTCGAGGCTGATGATCTTCTTCTACCTTCTGGCTGGTCTGCTGATAGCGGCGTGGCTCAGCGACATGAAGACATCCCCGGCCGGCGAGCGCCGGTTCGGCTTGTTAGCCGTGGTGGCGGCGCTCCTCATGTTGGTACCGGCTCTGCCCTTCCCGTCGACACCGAACACGGTTCCAAGATTCTTCGCCTCTTCCTCAGTACAACGAATACCGGCCGGCAGCGTCGCCCTGGTGATTCCGTACTCGAGCGCAGCCGATGCGCGCGCCATGCTGTGGCAGCTACAGGCGGGAATGGATTTTCGAATGCCCGAGGGGTACGCGTTCATCCCAGACGCACCACCTCGTGGCTGGCGGCTCAGTCCCCCACCGAGCGCCACCCAAGCGGTGACCCTCGCGATTGCGGACGGTCGAGCGAGCCCACTCACCGATGAGACTCGGCTGCAAATCCTCGGCGAGTGGAAAGCGTGGGACGTGAGGACCGTGGTCGTCGGCCCGATGGCGCACGAACAGGAAGAGGTCGACTTCGTGACGGGTATTCTTGGCCGGTCGCCTGAGCAGGTCGATGGCGTCTACGTATGGTGGGGCGTTGACTTGAACTCAAGCAGTTGAGTTTTGCGACCCTCGTCCGGGACGCGGTCAAGTCCCCTCGACAGTTCGCCTCAATAAGCGTGGCGCTGGGTGAAGACCCGCATCGCGGTGAGGATCACGCATTTGAGATCCAGCGCCAGCGACCAGTTCTCGATGTAGTAGACGTCGTACATGGTTCGGTCCAGGATTGGGGCAGCTCCCCGTAGGTCATTGACCTCAGCCCAGCCTGTGAGTCCTGGTCTCACCTGCTGGCGTTCCAGGTAGCGAGGCACCTCGCCGCTGTAGCGCTCGTCAAAGAACGTCGGTTGCGGTCGCGGCCCGACAAGGCTCATATCACCTTTCAGCACGTTCAACAGCTGCGGCAGCTCGTCGAGGCTGAAACGGCGCAGCAGCCTCCCAAGCCAAGTGACGCGAGAGTCGCCCGGTGTCGCGACCACCGGACCTGTTTCGGACTCGGCGTCCGGGATCATGGTGCGAAACTTGTAGATCAGGAAGGGTCGCCGGTGGCGCCCGATTCGCTCCTGGCGAAACAGCAACGGCCCAGGCATCGTGAGCTTGATCACGATCGTAATCACAAGGAGCAGCGGGCTCAACAGTGTCAACAGGATGGCGCTAAAAGCAATGTCGATCGCGCGCTTGACAACCGCGGCCCAGCCGCGCAGCTGGTTTCGGCGGACGCCGATCAAGGGCAGCCCGTCGATCGAGTTCGAGGCTACGCGCGAGGTCATCAGCTCGAGGAGGTCGGGCACGATTTTGAACTCGAGATTCTGGTCCTCGCACATCTTGATCAAGTGCAGCAAACGGTCCCTCTGACTGGCTGGCAAAGCAAGGAACACCTGGTCTGCCCGGAGCTGGGTGGCAAGGGCCGGCACGTCGTCTACCAGTCCAACCACCGGAACGCCGACGAACTTGCCGTCTGAGTGCGTCTCGTCGCTGGCAACTCCGACGACGTGGAAGCCGTACTGAGGGAACATGTTCATCCGCCGAATGAGCTGCTCTCCCCCCTCCCCTGTTCCGACCATCAGCACTCGCTCCGTACCGATCCCCTGGCGTCGCAGTCGCGTCTCGTATTGCCTCAACACGTATCGCTCGGCGGTCATCAGGACCGCCGCGAACACCACGGCTGGAATCAGGGTCAGCCGGGAGAAGCTCTGGCCGAGGTTTGCCAGCTCGATCGCAGCCAGCATCAACACGGCGGCGAAACCGATGCCGTAATAGAGCGACAGCAGCTGGTCGACCAGGGTGCGGCCACGCCAGGACGAGTACTGGCGGTTGACGGCGAGCGCGACGACGTACAGCACGACCACCACCGGGATCGCCGCCAGGTACGGGCCGAATGGAAGTGCCTGCCCGGCGTTCACGTAACGGACCCAGTATCCGAACGGCACCGACAGCGCGCTGATGGCGACGTCGCCCGCGAGCAGCGCCAGCGGCAACCAATCAGCCGGGAGCGCTCGGCGATTTGCCTGCCTCACCTCGGGCATCGCCTGCGGCACCGCTACTGGACGATCCGCTTTCTCTTCAGTGACGATCGGTTTTGCGATGTCTGGGCCAGATTCCCTGCGCGGGCCGGCTCCTTTGTACTGGGAAGCCACCGGCCATAAGCCTAAACGTTGGCCCCGGCCCTGGCCTGGCGCTGCCTGTACGCTTGCCTTCCATGGATCGCCTCGCGCCGACCCGTGCGCGCACGTTTGCGGGGCCGGCGGCAGATGCTTCCACCGCGACCGGCAGACGTTACCGAGCGACGATGTTCCTCGCGGTTGCCACCTGCGTTCTTGTGCCGGCTTACACGATCCGCTGGCACCTCGGCCCTCTCCCGACGACGATCCTCGAGAACGCGATCTTGCTGACGTTCGCCGCCTTCGTTCTGGAGTCGATTCGCGAAAGCGTGCGGCCCATCTGGCACACGCGGGTCACGCTGCCGGCCCTTGTCTTCCTGATCGCCGGTGCGATTTCGGTTTTCGTGGCGCCCGACCATAGGGCCGCGGCCGGCCTCTATCGCGCGTACTTTGTCGAACCCATCGGTTTTGGATTGGTCCTCGTCAATGCGGTTACCACACCTCGACGCGCGCTTTTGATTGCTGTCGGCCTCGCCCTCGGTAGCGTGGTGGCCGGTCTCGCCAATTCCGCGGTGGTCGTGAATGCGTTACTCCACCACGCGTACGACGTGGTCCAGACGCCGCCGGTCGTCATCTACAACACCGCGAACGCGGTCGCGCTCTACCTCGTGCCCCTGGTGGCGTTCGCCGGCGCGGTGTTGCTGCACTGGCCGGGTCGCATCGAACGGACTGTCGCTGGAGCGTTCGTTGCGGTCGGCGTTGTCTGCGTTCTCCTGAGCTTCTCCCGAGGCGGGTACCTCGCCCTCGCGGCCGTCGCCATCGGCCTCGCCCTCAGCCACCGCGTTCGGTGGTTGTTGCTTGGTGCGGGGGTGGTCGCAGCCGCCGGCCTGCTCATCGTGCCCGTGCTCAGGCGTCGAATCGAGACCGAGATCAATTTCAGCGATCCCCACAACACGCTCGTGGGTCGCTCACATCTCTGGGATGCGGCGCTGCAGATGCTTCGCGACCACCCGATCTTTGGTGCCGGCTTATCGGGTTTCGCGACCGCGATTGCGCCGTACTGGAACGCAACGCATCCTGACCGGTTCACATACCCCCACAACATCGTCCTGAACTTCTGGACCGAGACCGGGCTCCTTGGCGTCGTCGCGTTCGCGGCCATCCTCGGCGCCACCTTCGCGCGCGCTTGGCGCGGCTGGCGCAACTCCGACGTGTACTGGCGGACGGTGCACCTCGGCGTTCTGCTCGCGCTTCTCGCGGTGGTGGTCCACGGGTTGGTGGATGTTCCCTACTTCAAAAACGACCTGAGCCTCGAGTTCTGGGCTCTGCTGTCGTTGACTTTTGCCGTAGGGGCGGGCAGCTTGAGCAGCGCCCATGCGGCCGCGGCAACGCAAACAAGCTCACCGAGCAAGACCGCAGCCCCGTAGATCGGGTCGAAACGTGCGTTGAGCGCGGGCCACAACAGTAGGGCCCGGCCTGCCGCGCCTTGAGACACCAGGTGCGGAAGAAAGACAACAGCCTTCAGCTGGCCGGTCAAGATCTGCCCGAAGCCGGGGTCGCCTGAAGTCTTGATGACGTACGTGAAATTCGTCATGAGCAAGAGGTTCCAGGCGACGAAGGCGCCGACGGCGGCCCACGAGATCCTGGGCCCGATCCTTTGGGCGACCGCAGCCAATCCGATCGCGAAAAAGGGCGTGAGGCTCACAAACCGACGCATGCCGAAGGCAAAGCCGCCAAACCAGTCAGGCGCCGCCCCGCCTAGAGCCAGCTCGAGCACAAACGCATATACAAATGCCACCTGCAGACGGCGGTCAGGCACGAATGCGAATCCGGCCACGGCGAGCAGCAGGATCGGGCTCCAGCTGAAGAGTCCGTGGAAGCTCGAGAACAGAACGTCGAGATAGTGGCCAGGCAAGAACTGGAGATCCTGGCCCGCCGGCCTGGCCGGAAGAAGGCTCCCAAACAGCACCTGATCAATCGGCAGCTGGGGCGCGAAAGCCACCAACACGCCGGCCAAGAACGGCAACAGATGCCACCAGCGGCGCGGCTTGTCGAGAAGGCCGATCAGCAGCAGAGGACCGTCCTGGTAGCGGATCAGGCCCATCAGGCCGCCGAGCACTCCTAGCGCGAACCAGCCAAGCGCTGAGCGCCTGTCCCTTCGCCACCACCACACATAGAGAAATGCGCCGACCGCGCACGCGGAAAAGGTGTGGGAGTAGCTCGGCTCGTAGACGAGGTAGTAGATGAAAGGTGTCGCCAGCGCTGCGGCCGCCACGCCGATGAGTGCCGGGCGGGGCGTGATGATTGCCGAGGCGAGTCGGTACGCCAACACAAGGGCGAGTAGTCCCATCAGAAGCGAGACGAGCGTGAGGGTGACGCTGAATGGCGGCCCGAACTGGGGCGCACCGCTTGGATGAGTGACGAGAGTGATCAGGTAGACGGGTAACGAGACGATGGCAGCCCCCACCGGAAAGTAGTCAGCGAGCATTCCGGTTGACGTCCGGCTCTGGATCAGTAGTGGGTAGTAGCCGACATGCTCCGCCCGCACCGCCTGGTACTCATTGGTGAAGTCGAGGTCGTGATCGACGACCAGCGTGTGCAGATACGAGAAGTAGCCGATGCCGTCGTTCTCGATCACCGGCTTGAACGTCAGGGCAAGGACAAAAAGCAGCCCGGCAAGCGCGAGCCAAGCCGCAGGCCGCATGTCGCGCGCAGCCGCAATCAAGCGCGCTTTAGGACGAACTTCCGATCAGCGGGAACTGGGCCTGCGCGGCCGCGCCCGCTTGAATAACCAAGCTCGTTGGGCTCAGGACGAGGACGCGGTCTCGGTCGAGGTTTCCCTTCGCGGTGTAGGTCTTGCCACCAACTACCAGTGTGACCTTGATCGGATCTGCAAGAGTCCCCGCCTGCTTTTGCCAGTAGATGCGTCTAGTCGATGTCGGATCCCAAACGGTGTCCCACTCGAACCCGATTCTCGCGGTCCCTCGCCCCATTTGATTGTTGACTTTGATATTGAACCAGCCGTCCATGAGGCTGAAGCCTGCGTGTTTCTCGTCGTTCGGGATGCGATCCTGCCCAGGGAGGTGGGCCTCCTTCGCGGTTGCCGAGGCCGGAACGTAGAACCGGACGTAGCAGGCATAGGTCTGTCCGCCGGCATATCCGGGCGGGGTCGAATTCACATACGAGATGATGAGGTTGTGATGGAGCTTGCCTCCTGAAGCGGTAAGCACGAGATCGTAACTGCGCGCCAGCCAGTGATTGGCCTTGTCGCCGCCGAAATTGGACTCAACTTCAAACATCGCTTCGTCCGCAGCCGTTGGAGCCACCATCGCACCCGACCAGCCGACACGGTCCACCTCCTTCTGCGCGAGCTCGTTGTTGACGTAGATCTGGAGATGGCGTTGGGTGACCTGCGCGTTTAGGACGGTGATCAGCTTCGACCATTGCCCACTCCCAAGTGCCATAAGCCGCTCTATCAGTTTCACCGCGACATCTGAGAAGAACTGCTTTCGATTGCCAGTCCTAGTCGCCGTGTGCTGCTGCTGCTGGAAGACACTCTCGGCAAAGGTGGACGCTTGGACCGTCGTGTTCCATTCGGGCATCGCAATCGGCCCTGTCACGGTGAGCAAACCTGCTACCGCCCATGGGTCCAGAGAGACGACTCCGTCGACCTTGTTGCCGGTCTCATGAAAGTACAGCTGCTCGCCGGTCAACGCAGCTTGCGGAAAGTCTGGGTTGAAGTTTGAGTCACCGAAGATGTAGCTCTGTGTGCCGATGAACTGCCTCAAGGGCCCCGGCGGTTGGACGTACTTTGGGCTGCCGACGCGGGCGTACGGGGAATCGATGTAGTAGGTGTCGCCTCCTTTGCCGAGAGTGATCTCACCCTTGTTGATCGTGAGAATGCTGTACGTCCCGATGAATCCTCCGGCGCCTCGCAGCTCAGCCGGGTCGGGCTGCTCGACAAGGTACGTGCGACTTCCGTTGCCCCCCATGAGCTCGATCACTGCCGGAGCCAGCTTCTGAAACTCGTCCATCTGTGTAAGGCCTTTTGCAATGTCGCCCTTGGCCTTCGCGAAGGTGGCCCGCTGCGAACTGGGCAAGACTGATATGTCGACCTTGGCCGCTTCGTTTTGCGCCCTCTGAAGCGCTGCTTTAATCGCTGGAGTCTTCGATTGCGCCAGCGTCATGACCGCGAGGATCCTGGGCCCGCTCTTCGTAGTTCCGGCGGCAGGCTTCAGAAAAGCGACATCGAGCTCGACTGTTTGCTCTCCGGCATCAGCGAGATCGATGCCCATGCGGGCAATGGCCTCTACGGACCGAACTCGCGGATCGATGTATATACCGACGCCAGGAGCGATCTGGCCGCCACGCAGCAATGCGTCGCCCTGGACCTGATCTAGCGCACGTTGAAAGTGCGAGCGCCCGCTTTGGAAGTAGCGAATGGCCTCAGTGAGCTGAGCGGGATCGCCGGTTCCTGAGTTCGCCTTGACCACTGCGGCCTTGGCCAGCTGGAGATCGTTGGCCCCCTGCTGGAGCTCACCACCGAGCGCGGTTTGAAGATGGCCGGCATGCTGGGTTGCCGCATAAGCGGCCATCCCTGCTGATGCGAGCAGGATCAGTCCGATCAAACTCCACGCGAGCGCTGCACGTGGGTGCCGAGCTGAACGGCGGCGCCTCGAGATCTTCGTGCCGGGGCGCGCAGTGGAACCACGCGTTGGAGTCGTGTAGGTGTTCGTTACTTCGTCGTCGATCGTCACCTAGTATCGCGCATTGGACTGGTCGGATTGCTACCGCGTCTTCTCGGTTTTCGCGCTTTGGCGTAGAGGAACCAGCCCAGACGTCTTTCTAATGGTTGCAGCCAACGACTGGAGACCAACCGGTTCCCACCCGGAAGGACCATCCAGGGTTGTAAAACCCCGACCTCAAGCTCCAGGGCATCAAAATCGGCGAGCAATCCGCGAAGCTCAGCTCGAGAGTAGACGTCACCTTTGCGATTGCCCACACCATCGACTTCATTGACCAGCTGCTGGAGCGACTTTCGCTTGACAAGGCTGTCGATTGGAAAACGAATTCGATAGAGCGCCGAATTGCGGTGATAGACCATTGCAATCAACTGGCCACCTGGCTTGAGTACGCGTCGAATCTCGGCTACTGAGCTCCTTGTATCTGCGACGTGGTGAAGTACCCCCATGCAGGTCACGCAGTCAAAGCTCTGGTCGGCAAAAGGGAGATGCTCCGCATCAGCGACGCGGAAGTCTCCCTCCAGGTGAAGAAGCTGAAATCGCTTTTTGGTCAGCTCGACCGCTGTGCCGGTGATGTCGACGCCGTAGACATTGGCTCCTGCGTCGGCGTAGCGACTGAGTACGTATCCGTTCCCGCATCCGACGTCGAGTACTTTCTGACCCCTGAAACGATCGAACTCGTGCAGGCGACGCGAAAACTCCACGCTCTCGTTCCGCTCACGCAGGCGGTCGTAGGCGGCGAAGAACTCCGGGCTGCCAAGCGGCGCGTCGATCCTTGCGGCTGCAACCGGGTTCGCCTCCCAGAAGTCGCGGATCGAATCGCGATCGGCGGTGGGTCGCTTCGTCGTCAAAGTACCTCGTCCAGGACCCGATTCACGCGGTGCGTGTACGTATGCTCGGCGAGCACGTGCTCGAGGGCGTGATCAACCAACTCGGACCGGTAGCCGTCATCGCGAAACCTCCGCACAACGTCATCGATGTTGGAATAGTCCTTGCTCAAAGATATGTAGTCTCGGTCGGCCTGAAGGATGCCGTTGTAGTCTCCCTCGAGCAATATTTGGCAGGTCTTGGTTCCGACGGGTTCGAAATGGCGCGAGGAGATTGCCTTTCCTGAGACTGGGTTTGAATACCGGGCGAAGAAGAGTTCGAACACCTCGTCGAAGGTCGCATTTGGGTGCTGGCCAACATACTCGATGACTGCACGACGGGTCGCATCGTCACGCTCGAGGTAGTACGTTCCCGACTCGGCCCCAACAACGCCTCTGCATCGATTGAGAAAGGCCGCCCATTCCGTCGCTGCGTAACGTTCGAAGTTGATGTCGGTGACGAGGTCCCAAGAGCGCGCACCTTCAACGAAGAACCGGAGAAGACCGGTTCGCTCCTCATCTCCAAGTGCGAACGGGTGGGCGTACAGCACCCCGCGGAAGCCGATGTCGATCGTGCGTGGGCCCTCTGCCGTCTTGTAGACGGTCGGATTGAGCGCGGCGGGGCTGGCAAGCACTCGCGCGGGGTTACACGCGGCGTACAGCCACCTTGCGGACTCGATTGGCAGTTGGCTGGCGATGAATTCGGCTCCCACGTCGCGCGCGAAACCGATCTTTTCGGTCATCCCGGCGTATTCGTTGCCAAAGAAGACGACCAGTGGGCCTCGTCGACTATCCAGTGCCGCGGTTGCACGTCGCACTTGCCGCATGCTGTCGCCCGCCGCAGAGTGCAAGACGACGACCAGATCGTAGTCACGAATCCGCCGCATGAACCGTGGCATGTCGAGTAGGTCGTTGATGTTGCACAGGTCCGCCGAAAGCCGAGGCGAGCCAGCGAATGCGTCCCTCCAGTCATTGACGTACGACAGCGAGCTGTAACCTTCCAGCCACATCGCGTACCGACTTCGGCGGATGCTGTCCGGCAGGCGAGACGTAGACAGGTGCAGCCGCGAGATGATGGTGTCGCTAAGGGAACGAAGGAGACCCGCCGGTACGCTGCGCGCGTAGAGGAGAAGAGTGCGCGCGCGCCTCAAGCGATCTGGAGGTGCCCGCTGTGCTTCGCGATTGTGCGGTCGATTAGATCCAGGTTGGCACGAGTCCACGAGATCGTGTTCGCAAGACCTGCTTCGAGTGTAGTAGCCGCCTCGAAGGACAGCACCTGCTGCGCCTTGCGTGTACTCCCGACCCTTCGCCCGGCGCGATCCCACGAGCGCTGCGGCTGGAAATCGATCGGTGCTCCGTTGCCTGTCAGTTGGTTCACAGTCTCGGCCAGCTCGAGGATCGTCGTTTCGCGCCCGCTCGCCAAGTTGTAGACGTCGCCGGCTTCACCTGCCAGAGCACAACGAATAAGGCCCTCAACAATGTCTGCGACGAAGATGAAATCTCGGCTGGCGGCCCCACCGTTGTCAACCTGAAGGGGCAGGCCTTTCTCGGCGCGGTAGACAAATGTCGGCACCACGTTCCGCCAAACTGTCGCCGGTGTGCCCCGCCAGCGCCCGGCGCCGAGGATTTCGCCAGGCCCGTAGACGTTCTGGAATCGCGCCCGAACGGTCGGCACGCCGTGGAGGCGGTGGTAGTAGACACAGTAAAACTCACCGACGATCTTCGAGATCTGGTACGGACTGTCCAGGTCAAACGAAACCATCCCCTCTTCCTCCACGGGCGTCGCGTCATCGAAGGTATGGGGCGCAAGGACGCAGCCGGACGCCGCGTAGACGAAGCGCTTGAGCCGGTTGAAGTTCCGAACTCGCTCCAGCAGCCGTAGCGTGGTGATCAGGTTGTTGTCGTGATCCTCGAGGGGATTCGCGATCGAGCTCTGGTTGCCGTGGTAAGTGGCGAGATGCCAGACGAAATCGAAATCGTCGGACAGGGCTTTAAGAACCTTCTGGTCAGCAATCGACTCGCTGATCAACTGCACCTGTTTGTCCGCAGCGACGTTTTCTCGCTCTGCAGACAAGAGGTTGTCGACGATGACTACCTCACCGACCTGCTCCGTCAGCAGCCGGCGCACGAGGTTGGAGCCGATGAAGCCGGCCCCGCCCACGACCAGAACCCTTGCGCCGCGCAGCCGAGAGTCGGTCATAACGGCCTGGCTCAGTCCTTGCCCCCCAGCGACCTGAGATGGGTGTAGGTCTGGTCGATTCCATGGGTGCGGTAATAGTCGACTGTCGCCGACACGCCCACGTCGAGCGGAGTTCCGACTCGCCAGTCGAAGTCGTCCTCTGTCTGAGACGGATCAAGCAGAATGGTGGCCACGTCGTCCGGGTTGCGAGGCCTGACTTCGACATCGTGATCTAGATGGATGCCCAGCGCCTTCACGGTGGCGTCAAAGAGTTCCTGGATCGAGAAGTCGCGACCCGAAGAGATGTGATAAGGACCACGCCGCCCCCTGCCATCCACGGCAGCTGCGACCACATCGACAAGGTCGCTGACGTAGATGAAGTCGCGTCTCGTGTCCATGACAAAGCACGGCTTTCCCGTAGTGAGTCTCTGGAAGAAGGTCGGCAGGGGACCACTGATGTTGCGTGGTCCGTAGGCGTTGGCCAAGCGGAATGAGATGAAGTCGAGATTGCTTAGGAAGATGTACTCCTCTGCTGCCGTCTTGCTGATGGCGTAGCTCGATCCCCCCGGCTGCAGTGGGTGGCTCAACGTGATTGGCTGCTCGAGAGGGCGAAGGCCATATCCAAGCGCGGTCTGGAAGTAGATCAGCCGGCGAACCTTATGCCTCTCAGCCGCACGCACCACGTTCACGGTTCCCACAACGTTGGTGAGTGCGTCACCGTACCAGTTGTCGGGGTCCTTGTATGACGCGGCTGCATGGACGACCACCTCGGGCGCGTGCTCATCGAAGCTGCGGCCGACAAGGTCGGTGTCTGCGATCGATCCTTCGATCAGTGTGAGGCGGTCGTGAGGAGAGAGGTTGTCGCGCCGCGCCGTTTCGAAGTTGTCGATCACGACCACCTCGTCCCCTCTGGCGAGTAGGCGGTCTGCCAGGTTGGAGCCCAGGAAGCCGGCTCCACCGGTGACCAGAACCTTCACTGAATCACTTCCTGGGTCGGGGTCGTGATCCGACTTCGGAACTCGTGAGCCTGGTCATGGAACGCTTGCTGCCAGAGCTCCAGGCTCAGAAGACCCCATGCCTTGCGGCCGAATCTGACCTCCGACTCGAGACCCTGCAGGACGCGGCGGTTGTCGATCAGCTCCCGGGAGCGGGCCGCCTGGGACGAAAAGACATCGTGCACATAGTCGCGAACCGGGCCCGGGGTCGTGAGCCACTCCTGGAGCGGGACTGGGAAACCCATCTTGTCCTGGCGGTCGACGATGCGCTCCGGCAACTTGCCGCGCATCGCCGTTCTGAGGACATGCTTCATGTTCCCGTTTTCGAACTTGACGTCTGAGGGGATGGTGGCCGCCAGCTCGACGATTCGATGGTCGAGAAACGGAACTCGTGACTCCAGGCCATGAGCCATGCTCACACGGTCCTCCACCTGCAGCAGTGCCGGCAGGAGCGTCTTGAAGTCAAAGTGAGTCATAGAGTCGAAGTACGACTCCTTGCCGACGTTGGCGCCATTGAAGATCGCCTGGAAGCTCTCCCAGGGGTCGTATTGACCGAGAGCAGACCAATTTATCTCGTCGCCCAGACTTGGAGCGCGATTGATGAGGCGGAAGTAGCGGCGGTCGAGATTTTCGAAAAGGCCGTCGCGCCAGAACTCCTGAAGCATGGGTTTGTAATTCCGAAGTGCAACGAGGTTGGGAATGATCGACTCGTACGTGACGACGAACTTGCCGGAGTGCATCGTGCCCTCAATCGCCCCCTTGATGCACTGCTCGAAATAGGCAACGAGGTAGCGGGTGTAGCCGCCAAAGATCTCGTCGCCACCCTGCCCTCCGAGCAGGACCTTGCGGTGCTTGCTGGCCAGCTCGGAGACCACGAACTGAGGGAACGACCCTGGGCCCGCCACTGGATAGTCGAGGTGATAAACGACCTTCTTGATGGTCTCGACGAAGTCGCGGGCCGTGATATCGACGTCGAGCACCTGAAAGCCTTTCCACTCCGCCAGCTCCCGCGCATACGCGCTCTCGTCGTAGGCAGGGTCCGTTCCGAAGCGACCGGTGAAGCCCAGGAATTCTGGGCCCTGGGTCTCGGCAGCCAATGACGCGATGATGCTGGAGTCCAGACCGCCACTCACGTACGCGCCGACTGGCACGTCCGAGCGCAGGTGAAGCGCCACGGACTCCGCCATGAGCTCCCGGATTTCGTGCTCGAAATACGATGATTGATGGCCGAAGTCCGGGCTGTAGTACACCTCCCAGTAGCGGCTGACTTCAATGTTTCCGTTGCGCACGGTGAGCGTGTGACCGGGAAGGAGCTCCCGAACTCCCTTGAAGAGAGTCTTGCCCTCCAGGCAGAACTGGAAGCACAAGTAGTCCTTGAGCGCTTGGGGATCCGTCTCGACCTCCGGCAGAAAAGGAATGAGCGCCTTGATCTCGCTGGCGAAATAGAGGATTCCATCCATCTCGGTGTAATAAAAAGGCTTGATCCCGAATCGATCGCGGGCACAGAAGAGCGTCTGCTTCGCCTCGTCCCAGATGGAAAAGGCAAACATTCCCCTGAAGTGTTGGACGCAATCGGCGCCCCACTTCTCGTATGCACGCAGCGCCACCTCTGTGTCGGATGTGGTCCGAAACCGGGGATCACCCAATTCCGCGCGGAGTTCGATGTAGTTGTAGATCTCACCGTTGTACGAGATCCAGTTACCCGCCTCGTCCCGCATAGGTTGGTCTCCGGTGGCAAGGTCGATGATCGTCAGACGGCGGTGCGCAAAGCCGACCGCGCCCCGGCCATGCGCCCACGTGGCATGCCCATCAGGTCCCCGGTGGGCCTGGATCTCGTTCATGAGCTCCAACCGCTTCGTGAGGCCCGGTATCGGCCGCCGCGACAGGTCGATGACCCCGGCTATGCCACACACGACTCAGGTCACCCGAGTCAGAGCCGGTTTCACTCCGCCGAGAGCCGCGACGATCCTCTCCGCCGCATGGCCGTCCCCGTACAGGGCAGGACGCGGAGTTTCCTGCGTTGGCAACTGCAGTGCTGCAGCAGCGATCCGCTCGGGGTCGGCGCCGCACAAGCGATTCCATCCAAATTCAAGCGTCTCTGTCCATTCCGTCTCGTCACGCAACGTCAGGCATGGGACGCCGAAGTGGTACGCCTCCTTCTGGACGCCTCCGGAGTCGGTGAGGATGATGGCTGCCGAAGCCTCGAGCGCGAGCATCTCGAGGTAGCCTACAGGCTCCACAAGTCGAATCGAATCCGCGGTGGTGAAACCGAACTCGGCAATCATCTTCTGTGTCCGAGGGTGGAGCGGAAGGATCATAGGCAGCCCGAGAACCCCCAGTGCCCGGAGGATCCCTCTCAAGCGGCCTGGGTCGTCCGTATTCTCGGCGCGATGCACCGTGGCCAGGGCGTACTTCCCGGACGTCAGCCCCAAGGACGGGGGCAGGACCGCACGGCGGGAATGGAGGCGAAGCGCATCCATCATGATGTCGCCGACGACGTGCACCCCGCCCGTGATGCCTTCGGCCGCCAGCTGGTCGGCGGCGCTCTGCGAAGGTGCGAAGAGCCAAGTCGAAACGTGATCGGCGACCAAGCGGTTGAGCTCCTCCGGCATCCGGCGATTGAAGCTCCGAAGCCCAGCCTCCACGTGCGCGACCGGCAGGTCCAGCTTGGCCGCCGCGAGCGCCCCGGCAAGGGTCGAGTTGGTATCGCCATAGACGACCACCGCATCGGGCTGCTCCGCCAGCATCAGCACTTCAAGAGCCGCGAGCATGGCGCCCGTCTGGGCGCCGTGAGGGCCGCTGCCAATTCCCAGGTTGTGGTCGGGCTCGGCAATCTCCAATTCGGTGAAGAACACCGCCGACATCCCGTGGTCGTAGTGCTGCCCGGTATGGACCAATACTTCGTGGTGATGCTTTCGGAGCTCGCGACTGAGCGGCGAGGCCTTCACGAACTGAGGGCGTGCGCCGACCACCGTCAGAAATTTCATTCGGGCCGGTCTAGTCTAGGGATGCGTTTCGGGGCGTCTCGGATCGCTTGCTGATCGTATAGACGCCGCCGATTCCAGCGTACCTGCCGCGCCACAGCGGGTAGCCATGCGTATCGAGCTCGAGCTCCGAAACGAACTGGCGATGTTCGTCGGCGAGACGCCCCTCAGCAACAGCCCCTTTTCCGTATTTGCGCAACCATTCGAGCTCCATGACGCTCAAGTAACCCCCGCGAAAGCCGCCATCCATGCCGGCCTCCGCGATCATGTCGAGAACGCGTTTGGGGGCCCAGGCATCGGAGACCGGGCAATCGGGCCCATCTGTGCTTTTGGTAAATGCTTGGTCGACCGTCAAACCGGGAAACGCGTTGTTGACGATCAGCTGGGCATATGCGATCCACACGTGGTACATCACGCTGTCGCGGTTGTAGAGCATCAGGCGACCCTGTGCCCCTGGCTTCATCACCCGGCGGAACTCCATCAGGATCTCCTTCGGGTGCGTGGTGTGGTGAAGCACCCCGCCGCACTGGATCCAGTCGACTGAGTCATCGGGCAGCGGCACCTTGCCTGTCGAGTCCGTGATCCTGATCAGCTCGACGCGCTCGAGGTCGACATGGTGAAGGGCCAGGCGATGGCGTAGGAAGCCGAGAGCCTTGGCAGAAACATCGATGCCGATGACCTTCTGCGCGTTCGACCACAGCAAGAAGCCGGTGACGTCATCGCCCGGACCGCAGCCGTAATCGAGGACGACCTCCCCGCGGTGGTCACCGTAAAGGTCCATCAGCTCGGCGAAGAGCGGGTACTCAGAGTTCCTCTTGCGCAGGTACTGCTCTGACTCCTTGGCTGACAAGAAAGCCGTTTGGTGAAGTGTGTGCTCGCCCCAGTAGTCGTCAACCACGGTCCCACTCAAGTCGTCTTTGACGATGACGTCGGGCGCCGGCCCAGCTGGCGGCATCGCTTTCAATAGAAGGTTGCGCGCGATCGACCTGGCACGTGTGCGGATTCCGAAGCTCAACTATTCGATACTCCCGACTCTGGACTGATCCCCGCTGATCATCGGCGTGAGCACCCTTTCTAAAGCATGCGGGTTTCGGCGGCCGATCTGCGAAAGAAGGGCGAAGCTCTCCAGACCATCGGCGCCGATCCCAACATCCAGCCACGGATGCTGCAGGCGGACCAAGCTGCCGACCGCCCGATGATCCCACTCGATGACGTCCAGGGCCCCGGCGCGCAGCGCATCCAGCGCAGTTTTCAGTGAGCCGTTCGCTGGTTGGCGGCTCTGGCCGAGCCTGCTCACAAAGCGAAGCGACCTGGTTGCGCCATCGAATTCTAAAGTCAGCGTGAAGTCGTCCCTCGTTCGAAGCGTGCCCCGCGCCGCTTGTCGAAGCAGGGAAAGCTCCAGGATCTCCTCGAGCAGCCGGTCGAGCGCCAGGCCGGCTCGGCGACCCTCCCGCAGAAGCGCACGTAGTCCGCCATCACGGAGCGCGGCCCGAATCGCGAGAAATCCCTTGTCTACGGATTCAGGGTCCTTGGCGGCTCGCTTCGAGAAATTCGAGCCGGTCGCCGCGGACAACGCGGCGAAGACGCTGCCGAAAATGCGCACCCTGATCGGCGGCACCCTGATAGATCGCTCCGCCCTCGCAAGGCGATGCCGCAGGGCCCTCGATGGCGCTCGGGCCACCTTTACCTCCTCTGCAATCACCTGGTCGAACCCGGCAATGAAACTCGCATAGCTCCAGCGCCCTGATTTGATGATGTGATCGTGTGCGCGCTCGTTCAGGGCGGCCATGAGCTTGTCATCGCGGAGCTTTGCCACGACCTCATTCATGTTCGAGAAGTCCTTTTCAAGGACGATATAGTGTTCGCCAGGAGTCACGACCCCGGAGTAGTCACCGGGAAACATCACCAGGCCGGTCCCGAGGGATACCGCCTCGAACACTCTCGGTGAGATCACGTTGACGACCACGTTGCCTTCGTATGGACGCAGCACAGCCTCGTGCACCTCGTCATATTTCGCACCTGGGTGGGCGCGAAAGTAGGCGCGAACGGCCCTCTCCACGCTCCCGTCGAAGTCGGCGATGCTGGCGCCACTTTCGGTGCCGAGCGTCGCCCGACATGAGGCAAGGAACTCGATCCAGCGGGTGCCATAGATGCGGTCCTTCTCGCGCCAGCCGATGTCGCAACGTAGTCCATATTCGGCAGCGTGCTCGAGGAATCGCTGCGCTATCCACACCTTCTCCTGCGTCAGGCGGCCGAGCCAGAAAGGCAGGTCCCGGCCGCGATAACCGACGTCGATCGGCCGCTGACCCATTGGCTTGAGCGGGAGGCTTTGAGTGTTGTCGGGGACATACCCGGTGAGGGTTGGCACGCGGCGAACACCGGGCAGCCGCTGGTCGTATAGCTGGCCCGCTGCGGGCTCCTGCGCGGCAGTGAACAGGACATTGATCCCGGCATCGCGCGAGGCTTCTGTGGCACGGTCGACCCAGCGGTATTCGTCCTGCATGAACTGCACCTTCAGGCCAGCGAAGCGCCTCAACTTGTCTCGAAAGTCGCGCGATACGTGGCGCTCGTTGCTCAGGACCAGCGAATAGTGGATGACAACCACGTCGAACTCGTTTAAGTCAAGAGCAAGACTCTCGCGCATCCTGACCGGGTTGAAGGTCTTGACCTGATGGCGCGAATAGCGCCTGAAGGCGTTGACGTGATCGTGAACGGTATTGGCGTGCCCCGGCCAGTCGTCACACAGGAGCAAGATGCTCAACCTCGTGCCTGGCGGCGCGTCGATGTTGATGCCTATGGAGCCCAACCTTTGGCTATGTGCTGATCGCTTGTTCGGATAGCTCACCGAAAGCAGCCGGTTCGTGGCGTATACGTCCGCTGATCAACTCTGTGTAGATCCGGTCGAATATTGGAGCGGCATTCTTCGCTGAATACCACTTAACAGCGAACTCGCGGCTGCGCCTGCCGATCTCCCGCCGCTTCTCCGGGTTGCGAACGAGGTCGGTTAGGACCGCCTCGACGGTCTCTGGCGTCGCGCTCACAACAGGCAGCTCCGCGACGAAATCGGGCTGCTCGCGACGGATAGATTCAAGCCACTCAGGCCGCAGATAACAGACGACCGGCTTGCCGAGCATCAACGCCTCGCGAACGTTTGCACCGAAAAAGCCCAACGTCAGCATGTCGCAGACGATGTCGGATTGGGCCTGGTAGTAACGAACCTCAAGGTTCGGCTTGTCCTTGACGAAGACCAGCTCGACCGGCATGCCTGCGGCCTGCATTCGCTTGATCAAGGGTATGTAGATGTGAGTGCTTTTGATGTTTGCTCGAGTTTCAACATTGGTGCGCAGCTCGTAGTTGCCCACTGCGTGGTAAATGCGCACGAGCCCCGGCGAATTTGCAAGTCGGAATTCCTCCGGGATCGGCAAGTCTGGCCGCCATACATTGGGATCCAGGCAGAAAAATTGCGGCATTTCGTGGACCCGGGGATCATCGTTGTAATCAACCCGATTGCCACCCATGCTCACCTGGTAGTCGCAGAGACTGTTGCGTAGGCGGCCCCATGCGAGGTTGAGCTCATCGCTGCAAACAGTTGGGATGTGCTGCCACGCGCATTCGTTGCACACCGGGGTTTCGCCCCATTTCGAGAACGAGGTTTGTGAGACTCCGTCCAGACAACCGGTGTGTGAATAGACGATCTTCTTGCCCAATCTCTTCAGCCACCTGATATCGAAGCCGGTCTCTCTCGGCCACCATCGGGGGTTGCAGTAGTAGAGCATTCGGAGGTTGTGGACGCCTGAGAAATGAATCACCTTATGGCTGAGAAACAAATTGAGCACTTTGGCTGAGCGTCGAGCAGCCGACATGGGGCTGTAATCGAACTTCAGGCGGACATCCCACCCGTGTCCGAATGTCTCGCTCATATCTCCTGGATACGTCAGGACCGTCGCGCGCCAGCCCAGATCGCGCAATGCCCGTGAGAGGTACCAGGCGTTGTAGTAACAAGAACCGACGAAGAGGACCGATTTGTTCACCACAACCTTGCTACGCACCGCTATCCAACCCTCCGTGGAGCTTGCCAACGGGTGCTCGGACGGACGTAGCCCCTCACCTCGTGCGGTCGATAGTGATCGCCGCCGTCAAGTGCGACGTTGATGATCGAGAACCGCGTGACACTGTCTACTAGATCGATTGTCGCGCCCGAGTAGTGGTGGAGGGAAACATGGAGTATGTACTCACGGGGTAAGAGGGTCACATCCGCTTCCAGCAGCACGTCCTGCAGACCAGGTTCGAAGATAAATGCTTGACCGCCGTTATCGGTGCTCATCATGGTCGCAATCCGCTGTCCGTCCAGAGTCGAGACCCCGACTTCAATGACACCCTCAGGGACCCTGTCCAAGACTTCGAAGCGCATCTTCACGCGAAGCGGCTCCGTGAAGTGGAGCGACCGACTGGTAGCGCCGTTTCTCTCGAGGATCCCGGCCCATCGGAGGCGAGCCTCACCTGTACCCATCAAGGAATCGGTCTGGCGGAGCTGCGACTCGCCCTCAGGCGTCTCCTCAGTTCGCAAGTAGCTCGCGACGACGCGGTCGGTATCCCCATCGTCGACCAGCCTGCCAGCATCGATCAGAAGTGCTCGGGAGCACAGGCTTTTGATTACGGGCATATTGTGGCTGACAAACAGGACCGTACGTCCCTCGCTGGCAACCTCGCCCATCTTGCCTAGGCACTTGCGCTGAAAGGCGACGTCCCCCACCGACAGGACCTCGTCCACAACGAGGATGTCCGGCTCAAGATGCGCCGCTACCGCAAACGCAAGTCGAACGTACATCCCACTCGAGTAGCGTTTGACCGCTGTATCGAGGAAGGCTTCGACCCCTGAAAACTCGATTATCTGGTCAAATTTCCGATCGACCTCGGCCCGCCGCATGCCGAGTATTGCGCCGTTCAGATATACGTTCTCCCGCCCGGTCAACTCTCCGTGGAATCCTGTGCCCACCTCCAAGAGGCTCCCTAGCCGACCCTTTATCACGGCACGACCTTCAGTAGGTTCCGTGAGCCGACTGAGGATTTTCAGCAGGGTGCTCTTGCCGGCACCATTCCGCCCAACAATTCCCACGACCTCGCCAGCCTGTACCTCGAACGAGACGTCTCGTAGGGCCCACAATGTGGGCGCCGGGGAACGTCCACGGCGGATCACGCCGGCCGTGGCCCAGATTGCCTCCCTTAGTGAACCGAAATGAGTCGCCTTTCGACCAAGGCGATATTGCTTGCCAATTCCTGCGACCTGAACAACAGTTGGCGAGCTCAAATCACGTCTGCAAAGGTTTTCTCAGCCGCGCGGAAATAGATCAGCCCGGCTATCAGGACAGCGATGATGAGACTGGTAGCGCCAAGGAGTTGAAGACCAGGTCCCGGACCTCCAACCAGAGACCAGCGGAATCCCTGGATAACGCTGGCCATCGGGTTGAGTCCATACACCAGGCGCGAGATACCGCCAGAGACAAGGCTCGCCGAATAAGCAACTGGCGAGACGAAGAACCAAATCTGCACCAGGAAAGGTAGGGCGATCTGCACGTCGCGGTAGCGGACGTTGAGCGCCGCAAGCCAGACGCCAAATGCGATCGCCGCCAGCACTGCAAGTAGAGCGAAAATCGGAATGGCCACCAGCTGCCACCCGGGTCGCACACCGTAGTAGACCAGCATGATCACGAGCAGCACGAGAGACAGCACAAAGTCAACGAGGCCGGCTAGAGCAGCAGAAAGCGGAATCAGGAGTCGCGGGAAGTAGATCTTGGTTAAGAGGCTGGAATCGCGAACGAGACTCCCGCCAGTGCGTGTGAGGGCGCCTGCGAAAAGCTGCCAGGGCAGGAGCCCCGCGAGCACGAAAAGCGGATAGGGAAGGCCATCCGACGGAAGCTTGGCGAACTGCCCGAAGATCGCGCTGAAGATGATCATCGCTATCAACGGTTGGAGGAGAACCCAGCCGATACCGAGAGCAGTCTGCTTGTAGCGCACTCTGACCTCTCGCCAGACCAGGAAGAAAAGCAGCTCCCGGTACTCCCACAGCTCGCGAGGATTGAAGGCGAGCGGGCCCCTGCTGGGCTCGATCACAAACGTTTTCCGGCGGGCGATATCACCCGAGCTCGCTGCCAAGCTATCCCTTCCCGATGAGCATGCCTGCAGTACTTTCGAAGCCAATGTTCGCTAGCGCATCGACGACCGACAGACCGCGCACGAGGGTCACCGAGCTGAATTGCGGATAGATCGGATGTTCGAAGTGTTGATACAACACCTGTATCCCCGCCGAAAGCAGGAGCTCGTCCTGCTGGTAGCCGTCAGCGCCGCCCAACGCACGCTGGCTAGGCGGGGCGGCCATATTCAGTTGCGGCAGCGCGCCGAAACCGCGCGCAGCGTAGCCGCTGGTCTTGGCGGCAGTAAGAAGCTCGCGGTAGTGGGCGCGAGTGAGAGGAGGCGTCACCCGTCAGCCACCCCAGCCGACGTCGCGGCGGCGCTGGTGTACACCTCCGACAGACGGTCACGTAAACGGACGCCGGGCGGCCCAAACACGGCGGTCATGCGCGTGATGTCACCAATAAGATCTCCTGTAGACGCAGTTGACACCCGGTCAAACACCGTCACTCGCCCGAGAAACGCGGCCATTGCCTCAACGATTTCACGCAAGCTCATCACGTCGGGACCGGCTACGTTTACAACATTGTTACCGTCCAGTTCGATGGCGCTGGCAAATGCTCGCACAGCGTCTGAAACGTGGACCGGGTTCAGGCGAATGCCATTCATTCCACTCAAGTAGATCGGACGTCCCTCGAGGATGGATACGGCAAGGCGGGGCAGGAACATGTTCCGCGCCTGACCCTGACCGTACACAAAGAATGGTCGCAGGATCACGGCAGAGAAGAACTCGCGATAAGCCTTCAGGAGCAGTTCACCGAGATACTTGGTCGTTTGGTAATAACCAATCGGGTCAACGGGCGACTCCTCGTTGACCGGATCAGCCGAGTACCCGTAGATTCCTCCCGAAGACGCGTAGACGAATCGCCGGGCGCCAGCCTGTCGCGCGTACTCGAGAAGCCGCTGTGTGCTCCCAACGTTGACGTCGAACATATCTCGCGACGATTCAGGAAAGTCTCGATGGTGACGCGACTGTGCGAGGTGGACCACAACATCAACCTTTGGCGGCAGGCCGACATTCTCAAGAGGCCGTGTCAGGTCGCAGACCACGGTCCGTATTCCCTTGGGGAGGCTAGGATCGTTTGACCTCACCAGCCCATCAACGGTATGACTGTTGGCAAGTTCGGCGACAAGGCGCCGTCCGATGAAGCCGGCTGCGCCCGTGACCAGTACTTTCACCGCATGCTGCTCACAAGCGCGATCCAACTGATTGGAATAGGTCTTCCGGAAGACGGCTGTCCTGGAGGGGATGTTCTACGCGAGGCAGCCTCGACCCGTATTCCCCAAGCAGTGGGTGGAAGATGTTCATCAGGTCAACCGAGCTGCGCCCGAGGATCTTTTCGTGGAGGCAGCCGAATAGGAACCGTGCTGCCTCGTACGAGTGGTACTTTTCGGCGTAGGCGCGACCGGCGCGGCCCAGCACGTCGCGCAGATCAGGGCGCGTGATCAACAGTCGGAGATTACGGACCACCGTTTCAGGCGAAGTGGACACCACAGGGCATTCCTGAAGGTAAGACCATCTCCTGAATAGCCGCGTGTAAGCGTCATTCTCCAAGTTCGCCAGGACAGGAAGGCCCGACGCCATGCCCTCGATAGCACTGAAGGCATAGGCAGTGGCGATCAGCTGGTCCACGAGAATGTCTATCTCTTGAAACACTGTCCGCACCTGCTCATTAGGCACCTGCTCGAGCAGTCGCAGTTCGACAAGCAAGCCCTCACGTCGAAGTTGGTCCACCGCGTCAACGATGAACTCTGTGCCTTTGAAACCCCGATGGTTCGGAGTGTGAACGATGGTGACCATTCCGTTGGTGCCATCCCCGTGGCGCCGACGGTGCGGGTCCGGTTTCCAAGATTGAAGATCAATACAGAATGGCGCAGGCGCAGGAACGTCCCAGCGCGCCATCCCGTCGACCATAAAGCCACAGATCACTGCATCTGCGTCTAAATTCCAGGATTCGACGCGCTGATGGATATCTGGTTCTCGACGTGCCGCGGCGGGATACGAAAGTAGCAGACCGTGCCTGAGACTCGTGTCGATCACCTGAGAGTACATATAGGCATCGCCGCCGTAGGGAAGGACCACGATCTTTATTCCCGCACGCTTCAAGAGCTTCGATTCCCAACGCCATAAGCGTGTAGGGCCAAGCGGGCCACCTGTGAACGGAATGTGCACGACGCTCGCCTCACGCAGCAAGTAGAGGGACGCAAAGAGGGGCCCAACGTCGGCACGAAAGCGGGACGGCACCCAACCAGGGACGAGGTCACTGTAGTAAAGGTCAAAGTCTTCTTTCCGGTTGACCGAATAGTGGCCCGACATGAGTGTCACGGCATTCTCGCCGCCCTCGCGAAGGGCCTCCACCCAATAGCGGTTGGAGATGATTGGGGTCGGGCAGAACACGAGTTGGCGGCCGGCAGGTCGCACCGTGTAAGCCCAGATCAGGAAAATCGCCGCGAAACACGGGTAAAGGAGCCGGTTGACAAGCGAGCTGACTCTCGATTTGAGTCTCATTTGTCGGGGCGAGTACCGGGAGGGGTCGAGACGGTGCCAACCACACGGCTTGGAATGCCATACGCCCGGCTCCGGGCCGGCACATCATCGAGAACCAAGCTGAGTGCTCCAATTACGCACCCTTCGCCGATCGTCACTCCTTTCGCGATGATCGTGTTTGGGCCGATGTAGCAGTTGGAGCCGATCCGAGTTGGCGCACGACGGGCCTCTGCCAATCCGCCCGAGATAGCCCAATCCACGGTGTCGTGGCTGTAGATCTGGACGCCGGCCGAGATCGAGCAATGATCACCGATTTCAAGTCCACCCGATCCGTCGAGCACCGTGAAAGGCCCTACCCAGGTTTGAGCACCCACCGTTACGTCACCGAGAACAAGAGAACTGTCATAGACGCTGGCGCCTTCGCCGAAACCCAGACGGCGCGCCTTCTCCCATCTGTCGACCAGGTAGTCGCCTGAGGGGAGAGTTCGGTTCCACCTCGAGGCCACGTCTTGCCGCAGCTGCTCGAGCAGATCCTGGAGCTCCATGTAGAGCCGACTCTGACGAGGGCCATCGGACGGAGTCACGAGACCATGAACTTGCGCAACCACCACTCGAAGCTGAGCAGTGACCAGATCAGGAGCCGATGATTGACTCGGCCCTGGGTGTGCTCATCCAGTCGGGCAGACACGAAAGCAGGTTCCAAGTACTCGAAGATGCGGGCCGATGGATCCCCAAGTAGACCCTTGACGTAATCGATACTTTCGCCGCGAAACCAGCTCGCGTCGGGGGCACTGAAGCCCTGCTTTGTGCGCGAGGTCACCTCGGCAGGAATGAGTTTGGCCATGGCGCGGCGAAGTACAAGTTTTCCGTCGTGGGTCTCACTCTCGTATCGGAGCCGGCGACCGACCTCGTCCTCATCGACCTTTGCCGCGTTCTGTTCAAGGTTCGCAAGTTTTAGCGACGGGGATAGGGATAGAGCGAAGTCGACGAGTTCATTGTCGAGGAACGGCGCGCGCGTTTCCAAGCCGTGCGCCATGCTCACTTTGTCTTCGACAAGAAGCAGACCGTGCAGGAACGTCTTGAGCTCGAAATAGAGCGACGCGTTAACAAGGTCTGCGTTTGTGGCAAGCGGCAAGTCCGCTGAGCCGAAAACCTGCCGGAACACCTCGAAGGTCGAGTGCCCTTCGAGTTGTTTCAGGCTTTCCGGCCTGAAGAGGTCGACCTTATCTTCATCGGTAACCAGGCGCTGCCAGAAGTTGTAATAGTTACGAAAGTAGCCATCGCGGCCTTTTCCCGAAAGGCCACGGTAGTACCGCCACGGATAGCCTCCGAAGAGCTCGTCTCCTCCCGCTCCGGACAGCACGACCTTCACGAAGCGTCCGGCCATCCGCGCGACGTAGAAGTTGGGATAGGACTGCCCGATGCGGAGGTCCTCCAAATGCCAGATCAGCTCCGGCATGACGTTCTCCATGTCACCGGCGTGCAGGACCATCTCATAGTGCTCAGTCTTGAGCAGGTTGGACAGGAACTCCGAACGGGTGCGCTCGTCGAAGCCGAGCTCGAGGCCGGATGCCGACGATAGGTCGAAGCCCATCGTGAACGTCATCAGCCTCCCAAGCTGCCGGCGGGCAACCGCCGTAATCGACCCGGAATCCATACCTCCGCTCAGATATGCACCCACCGGTACGTCGCTCATCAACTGCCGCGTGACCGCCTGTGTGAACAGTCGGTAAAGCTCTTCGGAGGCCTCCTCCTCGCTGATCTGCAACGGATCGGGGAATCGAAAGTCCCAGTAGCGCTCCACCTTGGATCGACTGCCTGAGGTTACCTTCATGAAGCAACCTGCCGGCAGGATCCGGATGCCCTCGAACAGGGTCGCGTCGGTCAGTACGTTTTGAAATGTGAAGTACTCGTTGAGCGCTGGATGGTGGACCGAGCGGCGAACGCCGGGGTGGGCGAGGATGGCCTTGATCTCAGACCCGAAGAGGAGGCGCTTGTCGTCCTCTAAGTAATAAAGGGGCTTTACGCCGAAACGGTCGCGAGCGAGCAACAACTGTTTCGCGCGTCCGTCCCAGATCGCGAAGGCGAAGTGCCCGTTGAGGCGACATAAGAAGGCATCTCCCCATTCCTCGTACGCGTGGATGACGACCTCGGCGTCGGTGCGCGAATGGAAATGATGTCCGTGCGCCTCGAGCTCGACGCGCAATTGCTGAAAGTTGTACAGCTCGCCGTTGTAGCTGAGGAGGATGTCGCCCGTCTCATTCGACATCGGCTCGTGGCCGGCCGGGGAAAGATCGATTATCGCCAGGCGGCGGTGGACCAGCCCGATCGGCCCGTCCGCCCACATCCCTTCGCCATCAGGCCCCCGATGAGCGACCGCGGCGCCCATCGCCTCCAATGTCGCGGTTGCGACTGGCTCGCCGTCGAAGCGTAAGACGCCGGCTACTCCACACATCAGCGGCTCACATTTTCACCGCGCGCACCGTTATCCCACTGTCTTCCTCATGAAGGTGCCTGATCTCGAGGCCCGCCTCAGTGCACCAACTTTGGACCTCGGCCACCGACTGGCGATGTGCATACCGGGGTCGGTACCAGTCGAAGTTGATATGAACGTTCTCTTCAAAGTCGAGTTGCTCGTTCCAGAACAGCTTGGCGAAGTTCCAGTAGATCAGACGTTGAACGTCCTGCCGGCCGGCCTTGATGCCAAGCAGAGGGACGTCCTCTTCGACTTCGACCTCGCTCTGGAGTCGCGCTAGGGAGCGGCCCAGTTTGGTCAATGGTCGCATCGCGCCCCACGCCTCTTCGTTGGAGAGGTTGGCGATCTGATCCCTTACATGGTCATCCGTGAACTCGCGGACCGGCCCCTTGCGGCGATAGACATAGAAGCCGAATTCGCCTCCTGTCGACAGAACTCGAGATGCCGCGAGGATGGCGGAGCGGGTCGAGGGCGTGTGGTGAAGGACCCCCTCCGACAGGATCGCGTCGAAGCATGAGCTCGGGAATGGCAGTTGCAGTGCGTCGCCCTGGACGAAGTGAGTGCTCGGGATTGAGGAGAGATTCGCCGCGGCAACCTCGACCGCCCGCGAGATGTCTAGTCCCACCCATGCAGCCGACCCGTCCCACCGATCACTGGTGAGCCACGACCAGGACGCCATGCCCGCTCCACAGCCAAGGTCGAGGATCTGCCTGCATGAGCAGTAGTGCTCACGCCATTCTTGGTCAGATTTGAAGCCGTACTTTTCCCAAAGCCAGGACTCGTATGGTGCGCTGGACCCCGTCCGGCGCATCCAGCTATAGCTCTCTTCGCGGCTCCACTTGAACGAAAACGCATCGAGGGTTTGCAGTTGGCCCTCATCCTCGGTGACCACAAACCGTGGCAGCCCGCCCCGGATCGGGTACGCGCTGCCGTCGATCGCCCTGAGGATGCCGTCGATCACGTCTCCGACACCATCGCCCGCCTCCAGCACTAGCGGTCCGTGGTGGACCGGATCGACGAGTAGTTCAAGAAAGCTCCGTCTCATGTGCGGGCAGGCAATTCGGCGGTCGAGTCGCAATGCCGCTGCTCTCGAGGCGGGCCATGACCGCATTGCGAAGGTTGGTCAACTCTTCAACGTTCCCGGTCGTGGGGGCCTTGGGGCTGAACAAACATACGTAGGACTGGTAGCCGTGGACATATCCCGGCGCGACCTTCGGGGTTCGCAGCCAATCAAGATCCGCGAGCAGCTCGTCGTAGCGCTCCGCCAGCAGGCGGCGACGGTCGAGCAACCAGGTTGCGCGCTCAATCTGTGCGCACCCGAGCGCGCCCTGTATGTCGGTCATCCTGAAGTTGAACCCCAGAACGTCGTAATCGGATAGAAGGAAGCTTGCCCTCTCCGTATGCCTGGAGAGATCCGAGCGTGACGCGCCGTGATCTCGCAGGGACCGGCAGAGGGTGTCGTGTTGAGCAGACTCGGTCGTGATCATTCCACCCTCGCCGGTCGTGATCGACTTGCGCGGGTGGAAGCTAAAACAGCCAAAGTCACCCAGCGTTCCCGCGTGCGCACCGCCGTACCAGCCGCCAAAGGCGCACGCGGCATCCTCAACGACCCAGAGATCATGCCGAGTCGCTGTCTGAAGAATCGGGTCCATGTCCGCGCAGAGCCCAAAGAGGTGGACCGGAATGATGCCCACGGTGCGTGAGGTGATCAGGCTGTCGACAACCTCTGTCCGAACATTGAACGTCGCAAGGTCCACATCGCAGAAGACCGGCTTTGCGCCCATGTACTCGACCACGTTGGCTGTCGCGACTTCAGTCCCAGCGCGGCCATGGCGATATGCAGCGCTGTGGTGCACGAGCTGGTTGCGACCGAATGGGCAGCAGCCGTAAAGGCGGAGAACCGATCTTCGAAATCCTTTACGAACGGGCCTTGCACAACCCATCCGGTCTGAAGTGGTTTCTGAACTGCTTCCAGCTCGGCCGCCCCAAAGAACGGCTTCGTGATCGGAATCGTCATCTGTTCGCCAGCTGCGCTGTCGCAGCCGGCCCCGCCCCGCTTCGCCTCCAATCAATGACTCGTCTCAGGCCTTCTTCAAGTGGAGTCGAGGCGCGGAAACTGAGGAGCTGCTCTGCCTTTTCGACACTTCCGATTCGATTGGTGACAAACATCTTCTCCTGGGGTCGATACTCAGGCACAAGGCTGGAGCCCGTCAGTGAAAGCAGGAGTTGGACCAGCTCGTTGATCGTGGTTCCAACTCCCATGCCAATGTTGAAGAACTCATCGGCGCAGTCAGCTTGCATGCTCAAGACGTTCGCCTTCGCGACGTCTTCGACATAAATGAAATCGAAAATCTGGCTGCCATCGCCGAAGATGACCGGCGCCTCGCCCGCGAAAATGCGGTCGAGGACCTTCATGATCACGCTCACATATGTGCCCTCGTAGTCCATGCGAGGCCCATAGACATTCATGTAGCGGTGTCCGACGTAGGGCAAGCGGTGCTGTTCGAACACTGCTCGCAGCATCTGCTCGCAGGCGATCTTGGTGGCGCCATAAGTTGTGCGATTGTTGAACGGGTGATCCTCAGTCATTGGCGTGAAGAGAGCGTTGCCGTACACCGATGCCGACGATGAATAGACAAGCCGCTTGACCTTGAGGTCGAGGCAAGCTTCGACGACGTTCCACATTCCGAGCACGTTGACCTCCCAAGCTCGGCGCGGATCGTTCAGGCATTCACCGAGCCACAAGGAAGCCAGCTGAAAAACACCGTCGACGCCAGCGAGGGTGTCACGCAACGACTCCTGATCGGTCATCGATCCCCGAATCACTCGCACCCTGGCGTCGCGTACCGCGTTGGCAAGGTTCTCGGGCTGGCCTCGCACGAAGTTGTCGAAAACAACGATCTGCTCGACCGGTTCCAGCAGCAGCAGATCAACGATGTGCGAGCCAACCAGGCCCGCACCACCGATGACCGCGATCCGCTTCTTGGTCAGATCCATGGTCAGTCCTGCGTAACCACTGCAGACGGCTGGGGTTCGCGCTTGCCACGACCGAGCAGCATGAAGCGGAAGCCGGCCCTTTGAAGGTCATCAACGGAAAAAGCGTGTCGTGCATCTACGAGCAGCGGCCGGGCCATAGCAGTTGCGGTCCGACCAAGATCCAGCTGGCGGTATTGAGAGTGCTTGACCATGAGAATCGCACAGTCGACGCCCGCGATGACTTCGTAAACATCGCCGCGCATACCTTCCACAAACGGGTCGTGGACCCTCGACTTGATCCCCACGCTCGACAGCTCCGGAAGCAGGTGCTCGGTAGGCGAATCCCGCGTGTCATCGGAGTCCTCGAGGTACGAGTAGCCGAGTACGGCGACAAGCGCGCCTCGCGCCTCAACCCCGTCTTGGGCGAGCAGTTCGACAGTCAGCCGAGCGACCTCCCTCGGCATCGATGCGTTGATCTCTCGCGCCGTCTCGATCAAGGGTGCGCGCTCACCTTCGGGCAGCGCCGAAGCAAGCAGCCAGGGATCCTTGGGGATGCAATGCCCACCGACTCCCGCGCCCGGGAGGAGCACGTTTCGGCCTGGCGACTTGTTGACCAACTCGCGTACCTTCCAGACGTCGCCCCCGACCTCCTGGCAGATCAGCGCCACCTGGTTGGCGAAGGCGATGTTGACATCGCGGTATGCGTTCTCGGTCGTCTTGACGAGCTCCGCTGTGAGCAGGTCGGTCGCATCGAGGTCTGCGTCCACATAGCGGGAGTACAGAGCCCGCATCGCGTCGGCGATCTCAGGCGAATCCGCGCCCATCACTCGGGCCATTGTTCTCAGGTTCTGTAACAGGCGCCCCGGCATCACCCGCTCGGGGCAGTGGCCGACTCGAATTCCTCGAGGCTCGAGAACAGGCCGGACCACTCGATCCATTGTCCCGGGGGCGATTGTGGACTCAACGATCACCAGAGATCCGGCTTGGAGGGTCTCAGCGAGCCGGCCGCAGGCCGCTTTGAGTGCGCCGTAGCGGGGCCGGTGGTCGCTGGGATCGACCGGGGTCTCGACGGCAACGATGACGACGTCGGAGTCGTGAAGCACACCCGCGTCGCTAGACGCCCGAAGCTGGCCTGAGCCGACAACTTTCGTCAGAAGCTCGGCCAGCCCCGGCTCGCCGCCTTCGATCGGGCTGCGCCCGGCGTTTATTGCCGCCACACGATCGGCCTTCAGGTCGAGTCCGGCAACACTGAAACCACTGTCTGCCAGCAAGCAGGCTACCGGCAGGCCGACATAGCCCAGACCGACGACTCCGATCCGTGCCTGCCCCGAATCGATCCGGGAGCACAACTCCTTCACCGAGAGAGTCACCTCGGTGCAGCCAGGTTGATGCTCTGGTGCGTCTCCCCGGACTCGATCAAGGCGAGCGCAAGGCGCAACGATGCGAGGCCATCCTCGCCTGTTGCCACTTGAGCCGGACGCCCGTGCACCGCCGACAGGAAGCTGTCGATCTCAGCTCGAAGCGGCTCTTCCTTGCGAACTACCAGCCGCGTCATGGGGCCCTCACTTACCCCGCGGAGGACCTGAAACGCATCCCACGGCGCTCCACTAACCTCGGCGTTCTCGTAGAAGTAGAGGTCCTGGGTTAAGTAGTCCGCTTTAAACATTCCCCGTTCACCGGTGACGGTGAGCTCGCGGATCTTTGTCGGCGTGAGCCAGTTCACCTCCAGAACAGCGAGCACATCGTTTTCGAAATGAACCAAGCCCGTCAGCATATCCTCCCGGGTTGTGTGCACCTCGCGCTTCGTTTCCGCATAGACCCTCACAGCCTCGGTCCCGGTCAAGTAACGGATTACGTCGAGGTCGTGCGTCGCGAGGTCGATGATCACGCCGACATCACGAACGCGCGGCGGAAACGGCCCAAGCCGGCGGGTGTGTATCTGGAAAAGGCGACCCACTTCGCCCCGTTCCATTCTTCTTTTCAACTCCTGGATAGCGGGGTTGTGGCGCTCAATGTGGCCGACTACAAGGACCCGATTCGTGCGCGCCGCGACAGTGATCATTTCCTCGGCCTCAGCCGGCGTGGCGGCGATTGGCTTCTCGATCAGCACATGACATCCCGCATTGAGCGCATCGATTACCACGCGATGGTGGTAACGCGTCGGCACCGCAACGCTCACTGCCTCTGGATGCTCCCGGTTGAGAATGGCGGCGTAGTCGTCGAAGGCCCTGGTTGCGTTAAGGGCCGCTACGTCAGCGGCGATAGCTCGGTCGGGATCGGCTACCCCGACCAGCTCGCAGTCCCGGATCTCACGATAGACGCGAGCATGATTTCGTCCCATTGCGCCCACCCCGATCACCGCCACGCGCGTCACAGCCGGTTCACCTCTTCCACGATCCGATCAATGTCCGCCTCCGATACCTTCGGGTGCACCGGGATCGAGATCACCTCGCGCGAAAGTCTCTCCGCCACTGGCAGTTCGAATACTCCGGCGGCCTCGACGATGTGAGGAAACATGTGCACGGGGGCCGGATAGAAAATGCCCGTTCCGATGCCGGCAGCGTTGAGCTGGGCGTTGGCTGCATCACGGTCGCGGTTGCGGTCGACCCGGATGGTGTACTGGTGCCAGGCATGTGCGCAGTCTTGCCGCACTCGCGGGACCCTCACCGATGTGATCTTTTGGCTCAAACGCTCAGCGTTGGCTGCGCGGCGCATCGCGGACTTGGGGAGGCGGTCTAGCTGGCAGATACCGATTGCCGCATGTAGGTCGGACAGCCGGAAGTTGTAACCGAGGCGCTCGTACTGGTAGCGCTCGCGCATACCATGCGACCGCAGGAGACGCACCGCATCAGCAACCTCGTCATCGTCTGTGGTAACGATCCCACCCTCTCCCGAAGTAACATTCTTGGTCGCGTAGAGGCTGAAACAGCCGGTCCCGAAGGTCCCGGTTGGCCGGCCATGGTAGGTGGCACCGATCGACTGTGCGCAATCCTCAATCAACCGCAGACCTCGTCGCTCGGCAAGCTGAACGATCTCGTCCATCGGAGCGGGATGCCCAAAAAGATGAACCGGCATGATCGCGCGAGTCCGAGGGGTGGTTGCCGCCTCGATCTGACTGACGTTGAGGTTGAACGTGTCATCGTCGACGTCAACGAAGACCGGCTTGGCTCCAACGTAAAGCATGGCGTTTGCCGACGCCACGAAGGTGAATGGACTCGTGATCACCTCGTCGCCCGGCCCGATGCCATTTGCGATCAACGCCAGGTGCAGCGCAGTCGTGCCCGAGCTGGTGGCGACGGCATGCCTCACACCGACCTGCTTCGCAAAACGTCGTTCGAGCTCCGCCACGCGCGGCCCTTGAACGAGCATTCCGGACTCGAGCACGTCCCGAACGGCTCGCTTCTCGGCCTCGCCGATCAACGGAGCGGCGATGGGGATTTTGGCCTGCAGGGTTGGTGGAGTCACTGGATGATGGCCGGCTCAGAATGTTCTGTTACGCGCCGAAAGCGTACTCCGTCGACCAGGTTACGGACCGACCCCGTCAGTCGGACACCTGAAGCTCGAAGCCGCAGTTTAGGCAAGGGTTGAAGCCCTTGCCAGACTCCTCGAGGCGATTGCCGCAACGGCACACATAGCCGTGCACGCGCGCGGGGTTTCCATACGCCAGCCGGTGGGGTGGTACTCGTTTGGTCACGACAGCGCCGGCGCCGATCATGGCGAACTCGCCCACGACGACGCCCGGGAGCACAACAGCTCCCCCGCCGATCGAGGCGCCTCGGCAGATCCTGCCTTGGGCGACGACCCAGTCGGCGTCCGATTTCAAACTTCCGTCGGGCGTGATAGCACGTGGCAGCTGGTCGTTGAGGAGCATGACCCCTGGTCCGAGAAACACTCCGTCCTCTAACTCGAAACCGTGATAAACGGAGACCCCGTTCTGGAGCTTGCAGCGATCACCGATCCGGACCCCTTGATCGACATAGGCGCCCTTGCCAACAACGCACTCGGAGCCGATCACCGCGCCCTCACGAATCTGAGCCTGGTTCCAAACCCGGGTGCCGGTTCCGATCTTGGCGTCGGCGGCCACATCCGCGGTCGGATGAACGTGCGCCTTGGTACTTGCGCTTCGCACGCCAGGCAGCTTACCGAAACGACACCCCGGCGCCGGTACACGGCCATCAGGCACCATAGCGGCGACACGCTATGCACGCATTCGTGCCGGAGGCCCTCTGAAACCCACTTTCGTCCAACTTCTTGTGTGTCCCCGGTGTGGCTCGGAGCTTCAGCTAACGGTCATTGCTCAACCGGCTCAGGAGATCGAGACAGGTGAGCTCGTGTGCCAACAGGGACATGAGTTCCCTATCGTGGGCAGCGTCCCCCGATTCGTGGAAAGCGAGGCGTATGTACAGAACTTCGGCTTCGAGTGGAATGTCCACGCCCTGACCCAGCTGGACACCGATAGCAGCGACGAGTCGGAGCGGACGTTCCGATCGAAAACAGGCTTCACGCCTGAGCAGTTGCGTGGCAAGCGTGTTCTGGATGTTGGATGTGGCATGGGCAGGTTCTCGGACGTGGCCTCCAAATGGGGCGCCACGGTCGTCGGGGTCGATCTCAGCCGTGCGGTAGACGCCGCACAGCGAAACATCGGGAGCCGGGAAAACATCCACATCGCCCAGGCGAACATATTCCAGCTGCCGTTTCGGGAAGAAACCTTTGACGTTATTTTCAGTATCGGTGTGCTCCACCACACACCGAACCCGAAGGCGGCATTCGATAATCTCCCGAAGCTTCTACGGGCAGAAGGAAAGATCGCAATCTGGCTGTACAACGGGTACGACGCGTTCCGTTGGCGGTTTTCGGACCTGTATCGCCGGTTTACGCCGAGGCTGCCTAAGCGCATGCTGCACTCGCTCGCGTACGCCGCGATCCCCCTCTATTACGTCTACAAGATTCCAGGCGTGGGGCTATTCCTGCGTTGGATCCTGCCGGTCAGCAATCACCCCAAGCCGAGGTGGAGGGTGCTGGATACATTCGATTGGTATTCGCCTCAATACCAGTGGAAGCATTCCTACGAGGAGGTCTTTCCATGGTTCGAAGCCCACGGGCTGAAGGACATCCGGGTACTTAGCGTTCCAGTGTCAGTGCAGGGCACCAAGCGCTGACTGTTGCGAGCTGCATCGCCCATCCGCTGGCGCAACTGCGGCTTGTCGAGCAGCTCGAGCATCGCCGCCGCAAGCTGCTCGGGGCTGCCAGATTCGACCAGGATGCCGTCGATGCCTTCGCGCACGAGCTCGGGAATTCCTCCCACACGGGTGGCCACGACCGGGATGCCCCGAACCATCGACTCCAGGAGAGCGTTCGGAAAACTTTCCTTACTCGACGCCAGGACTGTCAAGTCAAACCCGGACAGGAATTTCGCAGCGTCCTTTTGGGCTCCTGCCAGCACAACGCTGTTTGTCAGGCCCTTTTCACGCAATGAACGCTCGATCGATGCTCGCTCGGCGCCGTCGCCGAAAAGGACAAGCTTGAACCTCGGCCGCTGTTTGACTATCAACCTGACCGCGTCCAGAACGTCGCCGTGTCGCTTGTGGCTGTTGAGGTTGGCCACCATAGCGACGCGCCCGTCCTCTCCGCCCCTGCTCCATCGCTCCGGTAGCTCGAGTTGGTTAGTGACAGACGGCGGATCGATGCCGCTGTAGATGACTCCAGTCTTGGAACGCGGGACATTCTCGTCAGCAATGACCAGCTCTTGCACGGCCTCCGAGTTGCACAGGTGAAAGTCTATTAATCGATTGGCGGGGCCGGCGACGAACCGCAGCCATCTCGATGAGTGCCGCGGGTAGGTATCCAGACCTCGTCGAGACGCGATCACCACACCAGGGCCGGTATTCCAGGTGGACAGTGCGGCGATTACGTATGAGGTCATCAAGTATCCGTGCACAATGTCCGGCCTCTCCCGAGCCAATAAGGCCCGTAACGAGGTCACGGCTCGAACTGCAGTGCGGGCCGAAACGCCGAGATTCGTGCGGCTCGGTCGCGGCAGGAGCGGCGACGCAACCTTCACCTTGTCGTCCA
>WNGJ01001166.1_pt1 | contig 35067 bp, 40 predicted proteins | sample 5400611 | NCBI WGS metagenome assembly WNGJ01 (sample SAMN13153375, study PRJNA577476) | soil metagenome | isolation source: 40 cm soil or saprolite under Garry oak tree replicate 1 | place: USA:California | collected 2016-06-15
TCTGGAGGAAGAAGACCAGTGAAAATCACATGCAAGCAGCAGGACCTGAGCCGTGGCCTTTCAATCGTGAGCCACGCGGTTTCAAATCGCACTACACTGCCTATCCTGGCCAATATTTTGATGGCGACCCAGCATGATCGTTTGAAATTGTCCGCGACGAACCTGGAGATCGGCATTAACTGCTGGATCGATGCCCAGGTGCTGGAAGACGGGACGACAACGGTCCCGGCCAAATTCCTCACCGAGTTTGTGGGCAGCCTGCCGCCAGGCAGCGTGGAAATGAGCGTGCCGGAGGAGTCTCATACACTCAATATCAAGGCTCCCGGCAGGAGCGCGAATATCAAGGGCATGGATGCCTCGGAGTTCCCGACCATCCCCAGCGGCGAGGGCGGCGAGTCACCTGTGCTGCTGGAGGCCGGGCAATTGAAAGAGTTGATCGAGCAGGTGGCTTTTGCCGCCGCCGATGAGGACTCGCGCCCGGTCTTCACTGGTGTGCTGGTGCAGGTCGGTGAAGAGAAACTCACGTTTGCCGCCGCCGACTCCTTCCGGCTGGCCGTACGCAGCGCGCCCCTGCCCGGAGACGATCATCCACGCGGCGATATCCTCGTCCCGGCGCGCACATTGATTGAACTGGGGCGCATCCTGCCTGCAGAAGGTCCGGTACAGATGATCGTGACGCCTAACCGCAGCCAGGTGCTGTTCCATACCGAGCAGGTCGACCTGGTTTCTCGCCTGATTGAAGGCACCTTCCCCAACTACCGCCAGATTATCCCGAAAGAACACACGACGCGGGCTGTGGTCGAGACGAAAGAGTTCGCGGGCGTGGTCAAATCAGCGGCGTTGTTTGCCCGCGACAGTTCCAACATTACGCGCATCAAGGTCAACCCTGGCGGCAGCGATGGCCTGGAACCAGGCGCGGTGACTGTCGAGGCCACGGCTGAGGACCTGGGCGATAACGTTGGCACGGTCAACGCGGCCGTTGACGGGCCCGAGATGCAGATTATCTTCAACGTGAAGTATCTCGCGGATGTGCTGGCGGTCATTGACACGCCCGAGGTCGCTCTCGAGGTCACGTCAGCCACCAGGCCAGGCGTGATTAGACCCGTTGGCCCGGCCGAGTACACCTACGTGATCATGCCCATGCATATCAATCGCTAAGCACATAGGGGCGCGCTTGCAGCGCGCTCCATCCCCAACGGACACCTGGATGTATCTTGCTCACCTCGCTCTAAACGATTTTCGCAACTACAGGCTCCTTGATCTCGCGCTGGGTCCGGGTCTTTTTCTGTTTTCGGGAGAAAACGCCCAGGGCAAGACGAACTTGCTCGAAGCCGTGGCCATGCTTGCCACGAGCAATTCCTTTCATGCCGGGTCTGACCGCGAGGTGATCAACTGGGACGCGCAGGATCACCTGGCGCGGGTTTTCGCCGGGGTCAGGCGGGAGGAAGACGAGGTGAAGATCGAGATCGTGGTCATCGACCCCGCTTACTACGGGCGGCCGCAGGGGGCTGCGCCCGCGCAGCAGAATATGCACAGGCAAATTGAGTTGCCAGCGAGCGCGCAACGTAAGCGTATCAAGGTCAACGGCGTGCCGAAGAAGGCCGTGGACCTGGTGGGGCAGATGAAGGTGGTGTTGTTCGCTCCTACCGACCTGCACCTGGTCGATGGTTCGCCCGAGGACCGGCGGCGTTTTCTCGACCGCAGCCTCTGCCAGATGCAGCCGCGCTACTACCAGGCATGGCAGAAGTACCGCAAGGTAATCACGCAGCGGGCCGCGCTGCTCAAGCGCATTCGCGAAAACCAGGAAGACCCGTCGATGTTGAGCTACCTGGATGAACAACTGGTGGCGCAGGCCAATTTGATTACGTTCGAACGGCGGCGCATGATCGCCGCGCTCAACGAGCAGGCGTGCATATTCCAGGAAACCATCAGCGGCGGACGCGAACATCTCCAGATCGCCTACCGTCCATCGTTCAGCGTTGACCCGGGCAGCGATATTCTGCAGGCGCAGCAGCACTACCGCGAGCAGCTGCACGAGGTACGACGCAAGGAGATCCTGCAGGGCGTGTGCCTGCTGGGACCTCATCGCGATGATATGGAATTCCTGGTCGACGGTGTGAATATGCTTACCTACGGGTCGCGCGGCCAGCAGCGGACCGTGGCGCTTTCCACCAAGCTGGCAGAGCTGGCATATATGCGCGCCAGCACGGGGGATGAGCCCATCCTGCTGCTCGACGACGTGTTCAGCGAACTTGACCACCTGCGCCGCGAATACCTGCTGCACGAGGTGCTACAGCACGAACAGGTGCTGCTCACTGCCACCGATTTTATGAGCTTTCCCGAGGAGATCCTGGCAAAGGCTCATCGCTACCAGGTGGTAAGAGGCGAGATAGTATGAAATATAGGGGCGACTCTTGCAATTGCAGCAGCAAATTATACAAAGAGGTGTGGAGCGATGAAGAGTCTCAGATGCTATGGGAAAGCTCCCTACCAGGTAGCGGTCATTCACGGCGGGCCTGGCGCGCCAGGCGAGATGACCCCGGTGGCACGTGAACTTTCTTCGCTGTGCGGTATATTGGAACCGCTGCAAACGAAGACCACCATCCAGGGACAGCTGGAGGAATTACACGGCATTGTGCGGGAGAACGGATCTCTCCCCTTGACTTTGATTGGACACTCCTGGGGAGCTATGTTGAGTTATCTGTTTACCGCTCAGTATCCCTCCATGGTCAAAAAGCTCATCCTCATCAGTAGCGGTGTCTTTGAGGAGCAACTGGTATGGCGACGCAAGTTTTCAAGAAACGTTTTCCCTGCGCACTTGATTCTCTTCATGTGCTCGAGCAATGGCGGTGGCGTCGACATGCGACTCACCTTCGTCTTCAGGAATATCCTTATTCAATTTTCCTGCTGTCGTACTTACGAACGTGGATAAATCATTGGGCAGCGGGCGCACGCCTTCAAGCAAGGAGGCATTGATCTCGGCTCCCAGGAAGAGAATCAGGCCAAAGTAGTAAAAGAACACCAGGAGAATGAGCGTAAAGCCGACAGCCCCGGCTGGCCCCCTGAGGAACCTGGCAACGTAGAGCGGGAAGAGCCCAAGATAGAGCTGAAGGGCAATAGTAGCCACGAGCGCGCCGAGCCAGCTATGACGCAGGCTAATGTGGAGGTTGGGCACTACCATATAGATGGCCTCGAACAAGAGAAATGCGGCGAACATGCCCCCCAGGATGCCTCCCAGACTTAGCAATAGTGGCATACGCCCAAAAATGGTATTCTGCAAGACGGAAAACGCCAGCGTTGGTAGACTTGCCGCGAAGACCATGACGGGCACGAGGATGATAAATACCAGCATCATGCCGATCGCCATCAGGTTCTCAGGGATGAAGGCCCGCCGCCGGACCCGGTAAACAATCGAAAAAAAGTTGTCCAGCAAAACGAAGAGCCGCGAGCCAAAAAAGATGGCGCTCACCACGGCGATCAGCCCTAAAATGCCAGAGGAGTGCACAAGGGTGGACTGAACTCCCTTGATAATGTTTTCTGGATGCGCCCCCGCTGGTAGCGCTCTGGTGATACCTTGAAAAACCGTATTCGTGGTACCTGGCGCAAGTGTGCTAAGCACCAATCCCAGGATGGAGATCAGTGCGACGAAGATGGGGAAGGTCGCAAGTAGTAAGTTATAGGCCAAAGCGGCTGACAGGTAAATCGACCAGTCATTCTGGAACTTGGTCATGAACGCGCGGAAGGGCTTCACGCCTTTCTCGACGGTTTCTACGGCTTTTGTGGATGAACTATCCTGTTGCTGTGTAGTTGTCTCCCAATTTTGATCTCTCGTTGCCATGGCTATCCCCCAAAGTGTCTAGCATATAGCAACGTCCCTGTCGAGCAAAGAGTGAAGTTCCTCTTCACTAACTCACTTTTTCGCTTCGAGTCTGGTTTACCAGCACCTATCCTCGTGAGTTCTGATCAATGATCAGATATAACTGAGGGGTTCCTATATACCAGGATAACATATTTGTGTATGCTACCAAGCGCTGTTTGCGAGGAGTTTTTGAGTTAACCAGTCGAAAAGAGACTTGACTCTGACGTTACGTCACCCTTTATACTTCTAAGCAGAAAGGAGGCAATACCCTGGATCAACATTTCTACACCACCGGTCAATTTGCACAGAAAGCTGCGGTGTCGGTACGCACCTTGCGCTACTACGACAAAGTGGGCCTGCTGTTGCCTTCACTGCATACAGAGGCAGGATACAGGCTGTATAGCGACGAGGACCTGTTGAGTCTTCAGCAAATCCTGGCTCTCAAGTTTCTGGGCTTTTCGCTGGAGGAAATAAAAATATGCCTGCAAACTGAGCCGATGCGGCTTCAGGAAGCACTGGCATCGCAAAAAGCGATGATGAAAGAGAAACGGTCTCAGCTCGATAGCATCATCCAGGCAATTGATGAAGCAGAGAAACTACTGCAAACGAACCAATGCGATTGGGAGGCTATTATGAGCGTGATCCAGGTGATACAGATGGAACAGAATAAAGACTGGGTCAACAAATACTTTACCCCGGAGCAGCAAAAGAAAATGGAAGAGCTGTCCAGAAAGTCCTATACGGAGCAGGATGCGCAGAAGCTGGCAGAGTGGGGAAAGGGATGGAGCGAGGAAGATCAGCAAATCGCTAATCAGCAGTGGAGTGCGGTGAGCACAGATCTCAAACGGCTTGTGGCCTCAGGGAAGGACCCGGCCAGTGCCGAAGCCCAGGCCTTAGCAAAGCGATATAGTGAGCTGATCTCCCAGTTCACACACGGCGATCCGGGTATAGAGGCTGGCCTGAAGAGGTGGTGGCAAAACTTCAATGAGCTTCCCGCCGGAGAGAAGCCCGTGCAGCAGCCATATGGCAAAGAGGAAACGAAATTTTTGCAGAAAGCAGTGGCGATTTATAAAGAAGGGCAGGAGTAGCCGCTCTCTACTAGTATGTCATAGTTTGACCGTTATACCTTACACATTTTTTGCGCTGGAGATATTGAGCTGGATTGAATTATCTTCCTTACTATCCCTCGTTTTTATCTTAGTTGATTAGCCAGATCAATTGCCTGCTCTACAGTGAGCGCCCGTCCCGCTGTATACGCTGCTTCCCAGCTTTGTTCGTCCACCCGGGAGCGAATATGTTGGTACACCATCGAGATGAATGGGCTGTTTTTTGTCCAGGAAGTCAAGCCAATAGTGTCCATCAAGCTGTCGGCTGCGCCTTCCAGTTGCGCCGAATAGAGGCTCGCCTGAACTGGGTCCGGCTTCTCCCGCATACCAACGGCTGTACTTAATATACACATGCCCGTCGTCATGTATTGTCTGTGGTCCAGTTTGTAACATAACTGGATACTCTTGAGCAGGCAATCAATGGACTCCTCGTACCTGCTTTCAAGGATTGACATGCCACCTTGATCTTTTAATAGATCGGCGACAGCGCTTCTGTCACCTATCTGTTCAAAGAGTTCCCTGCTTTGCGTATAAAAAGAATGCATTTGCTCAAAATCGAATGTGAACCCTGCTGCATCAGCCAGGTATAAGAGCAACTGGCCATATAACCAGGGGTCATCCGCTGCAGAGAGGTGTTGCAAACCCTCCTTGAGCACACACTTTGCCGTTTCATACTCACCCATGGCATGGGCAGCCCAGGCGCGATGAAGGAGCGCGGCAGCCAACCCAACCGGGTCATCCAGTTGCCTGCAGAGGGCGATACTCTCTTCCGCCAGCTCTACCGCGCGCGTCTGATCATTTTGCAAACACGTCAGGCGAGAGAATTCGCTCAACGCTTTGGCGCGTGCGGCCTGCACCGTCTCTCCGGCCACATGGGCAAGCGGCAGTTCCAGGGCTGCTCCCAACCAGCGACGCGCTTCGGTCAGGTCGCCCTGCCACTCCCAGTAGTGCCTGAAGGCGGCAGCCAGGCGCAGGCTCAATTCAACAGCAAGCAACCCGGCGCCGGGATCTCCTTGCACCGACAAGGTGCTGCTTCCAGCAACCCTTTTGTTCTCTCCAGGAGACTCCTGCCCTAAGAAGGAGAAGGCGCTAATCCTCATGCCATCCCTGGCTCGTTGCAGCGACCACTCCAGGGCCGCGGAGAAATTATCGCGATCGGTAGTCAGTCGAGCCAGCCATTCAAGTTGTTGTGGGCCCCTCAAGCCTAACTCGGCTGCTTCCGCTTTCTTCAGGTAATAGCACGCGTGCCAGTCGCGCAGGCGCTCAGACTCTCCCTCGGCTGCAAGCCGTTCCAGCGCATATTCACGCAGTGTTTCCAACATGGTAAAGCGTGCCTGCCCATGCGCGTCGGGCAAACACACCACCAAACTGTTATCCACCAACTGTTCCAGTATGTCCAGCGGAGAGTGGGAAACAGATATGTCCCTCTGGTCTGCTGTTACAGCCTGCATCATCGCTTCTGCTGCCTTAATCGACCAGCCTCCAGTAAATACACCCAGGCGGCGAAACCATGCTTGCTCGGTAGAGGAGAGCAAGTCGTAACTCCACGTGATGGTATCGCGCAGGGTTTGCTGCCTGCTGGGCAGATTCCTGGGCCCTCCGGTCAGCATGAGAAGTCGCGCTTGCGAGAGTCGTTCTAAGAGCAAGGCTGGTGGCAACACCTTGACCCGAGCGGCAGCCAGTTCCAGCGCCAGCGGTAACCCATCGACCCTGGCACAAATCTGCGCGATGACTGCTGCGTTTCTGTTGGTTAATGCAAAGTCGGGCAGCACGGCCTGCGCGCGTTCAATAAACAGCTGTATGGAACTAAAGTGCAAAAGCTCCGTCGCATCCAGCGCGATACTGGGATCGGGAACGTCCAGGGGTGGGACGCTGAACTCGTGTTCACCATACAGGTGCAGTACCGACCGGCTCGTGACCAGCACCTTCAGGCCGGGTACCGCTGCCAGCAGATCGTCCACGACGCCTGTCGCTTCACCGATCTGCTCAAAATTATCCAGCACAAGCAGTAATTGTTTGTTGCGCAGGTAGGTGATCAGGCTTTGGAGCGGGGGCAAGCTAGGCGAGGACTTCATACCCAGCGCCTGGATAATACTCACCGGCACCAGGGCGGGATCACTTACTCCTGCCAGAGGCACAAACCACACGCCCTGTGCAAACGTGCCGACCAGTTGGCCTGCCACGTGCAACGCGAGGCGCGTTTTGCCACTACCGCCCGGCCCGATGAGCGTCACAAGACGCACGTCGTCGCGTTCAAGCAGTTGCAAGAGTCGCGCTACAGCCCATTCTCGTCCGATGAGACGCGTAGTCGGGGACGGAAGATTGTGCTGGAGGTTGTACGCAGGAAAGCCGGAGCCCACGGAGGAAATGGGTTGAACTTGTTTCTTTGCAAGGGTACCGAGAGGAGGCGCCTGCCATTCGTCGGGGCTAAAAATGCCAGGCTCCAACTGTGCCAGTGCGAGCAGGTGAAGCGCTTCGTCCTGGGTAGTGATCACACACCAGCGTGCCAATGTGGTAACGATATCCCGCACCTCCAGATGGGTGAAATGGGCGTTGCCGCTGCCATGCAGTTTGCGGCTAAGCACCTTCGGATGCAGACCAAGCTCACCTGCCAGTTCCTTCTGGGAATAGCCACTCGTACGAAGGTAGTCTTGTACGCTGGCGCTAAATGCCACAATATTTACATGTATTCCACTTTTCACGCTTGCTTCTCCCAAACATATCCTGTTTATTTTTGAGTGGACTTCGAGTGGACTTTGAGTTACCAGCATTATGGAAAGCTGAACCTTCATAAGTATACTTAAATCCGAACAGCAAATCAATATGAAGTAAGGGAGAAAAAGGAAGCGCCTATGGACATTCTTCAGATTCATGTACAATGCTATGATAAGTTCTTTGAAGTCTCACCAGATGAAGTAGAGAACGCCGAACTCACAGTAGAAGATGTAGTGAGCCAGGTATTGCTTGATCTGTTCGGCGAGGGGACAGTGGATGAGGTCACTATTTGTTTTTCTCCTAACCTGCGCATGGGCCTACAATATTGTTCTATCCAAATACGTGCCCAGTGTCCTAGCCAGTCCTTCTCATTGCTGCCGCGCACAAAGGAGCATATACAGAGTGCAGTGGAAAAAAGAATTGGTTCTCTTCTGAAGGAACTTTTTGTGTCTGTGAATATAGATAGCGTGATGTTGAGTCCCCTTCCACAGTATTACGGGAGCGATCCTGCACCCTCCTGTTATCTATAAAGAGAGGAGGAGAGATCCCTTGCTTAAGATGAATGTCAAGCAGAGTGTCTTCATCAACCGGGCCGCCGAGGAAATTTTTGCCTACATGAGCGACATAGAGAACCTGGTTGACTGGTCAAGTGTCATCATCTCGACCAGGAAAATCTCGCCAGGAGAGATACACGTGGGAGCGACGGTGCGGAGTACAATCAGGTTTTTGGGAAAGTGGTTGGATATTACGTTTGAGATTGTTGAGTATGAACCCAGCCGCTACTTGACCCTCAAAAGTATCGCCGGGGTTACACCCTGTCTCTTCAGCTACCAGTTCGAGCCAGCTGAAGACGGGGGGACTATTGTCTCCCAGGGAACAATCATTCATTTGACAGGGGCGATATTAGACCTGACCGAGCCCGTAGTGACAAATGTGGTGCGTCGCCAGCTTGAGCATGACTTGCTGACGCTAAAGGACATATTAGAAGCCAGGACTACCCTTTGCAGGACTACTGACTGATCGAATGCATGTCTACAGGGAACTTAATATCTCTGTTGGGGGCAGCTTGGACTCATGAGTATAACGGTAGCTTTCATCCTCATGCCCGAAGGCAGTGTCCTTCGCCTCGATTAAGGTAGATGTCGTATTATGAAGGTAGTGAGGTACGTTTAGTCAAAAGGAGGAAATAATATGGCGACTCATGAAAGCAAAATCTACCGTAAAACCGAGCTGGTGGGGACCTCGACAGTTGGCTTTGATGACGCGGTGCGGCGAGCCATAACACGCGCGCAGAAGACGCTGCGCAACGTGCAGTGGTTCGAGATAATAGAGCAGCGCGGGCGCATCGATGACAGCAGCATCGAGTACCAGGTCACGCTTGAGATTGGCTTTGTGCTGGAGGATAAGGTGTAATGAACTATGGAAGAGCGAACAGGCGAGGCTTTTGAATTAGGTGAACAACTCACCCTCGTAGGCAAAAAACTGCAGCCAGGTGAACAAGCCCCCAGCTTTATCCTGGATTACCTTGATCCCACAGATTCGGCTATTCATCGCGTGCAGCTGGAGGATTCCGCCGGGACGGTGCGGCTGCTCAATGTGGTGAATTCCCTCGATACGCCCGTTTGTCACGTCGAGACACGGCGCTGGGAGGAGCTGCGCGCTGATCTGCCGTCCAACGTGCGCATTTACACGGTCAGTATGGATCTGCCTTTCGCGCAAGCTCGTTGGCAGGCCGCTGAAGGGGTCAGGCACCAGGTGCTCTCGGCTCATCGCAGCGAGCAGTTTGGACACGATTACGGGGTGCTGATCAAGGAGTGGCGGCTATTGCAACGAGCCGTCTTTGTGATTGACCGGCATGACCAGGTCGTCTATGCTGAATACGTGGCTGACCAGATGCGCGAACCGGACTACCCTGCCGCCCTGAAAGCCACCCGCCAGGCGGCTTCCGGCTGAGAGGAGAGCGCAAAAGAGAATCAGGACTGACCACTATGCCGGTGTGAAGAAGGTGCCGACCGCGAGGATCAGGTAGAAGGCACAGAGCAGCAAGCCTTCGAGCCAGGTGGACTCGCCGTCCAGGCTGATGAGGGCATAGAGTCCAGCCACCAGGCCGAACAGCGCCACCTCGAGCAGGGAGAAGTTGAGGTCGAGCGGCACACCGACGATAGGGCTTGGCGCGGCGAGCAGCGCGATCTGGATCGATGAGCCGGCGGTAATGGCCATCGAAATCTCCATGTGATTGCGGGTAGCCGAGGTGATGGCGGAGAAGTGCTCGGCGGCATTGCCCACGATGGGCAGGATGATAAGGCCGACGAAGAGGGGATTCAAACCGACCTGGTGGGTTAGGGGCTCGATGGTGCTCACCAGCACCTCGCTTACCACAGCGGTGATCGCCGTAGCAGCAGCCAGGACGACAATCGGAAGCCAAAGCGTGCTGCTCCACCAGGCAGTGAGTGAAGCGAGCAGCCCACTGATCGATGCTTTCGGCTTTGCGGTTGCTTCTACCGTGGACGCTGTTGTAGCGGCAGGGCCAGAACGCTTACCCGCGTTGTTATTCACAGTGGGTGATGGGGCAGAAGGCACTTCCTCCTGGTATGCTCGCACGCCGAAGACCGAGTAGGCGATATACGCAGCGTAGCACAGCAGCAGGATGATGGCGATGCCGATGCTGAGCTGGTGGAGTTCGTTGCCGCGCACGACCTCGGCTCCCGGGCGTGTGCTCTCACCGACCGTGGCGAGCAGGGAGGGTATTGCCATGCCGATCACGACCAGGGCGAGCATGGCCGCGTACTGGCTCGCCGCGCGTGGATCGAACTGCTGCCGCCGGTAGCGCCAGCCACCTAGCAGCATTGCCGAGCCCAGCACGAGCAGGACATTGCCAATGATCGAGCCGGCCAGCGACGCCCGCACCACCTCGGGCAGGCCCGCTGCCAGGGCGGTCAGGCCGATAATGATCTCCGCCGCATTCCCAAAGGTCGCATTGAGCAGACCACCGATCCTGTGCCCGAGGCGCTCCGCCAGGGCTTCGGTGGCGACGCCGATCAATCCTGCGAGCGGGACGAGTCCCAGCGCGGCAAGCACAAACGACGCCAGTGGTGCCGCATGGAGCGCTTCAGCGAGCACTGCCGCCGGAACCGCGAGTAAGAGCAGGTAGAGCCAGCGATTCATGCGGAAATCTCTCTCCTCTCGCTGGTGTTGTGATCTGTAATTCCTGTGATGATCCGCCTGGTCACCGGGGAAGAGAGTACGATCGAGGTTGTGAGCTGGCCGTGTGCCGACAGCTGATCTATGAGTGCTTCCAGGTGCTCAACCGATGAAGCGACGACTTTCATGACGAGCGAGTCACTGCCAGTTACACGATGGCATTCAAGTACCTCGGGGATTTCCTGGATAGAAGCAGTAAAGCGGGTACATCGCTCTCCGGGTGAAGGACTCATGCGGATAACAGCAGTGATGGGAAAGCCGATCTTTGCTACATTTATTTCGGCATGATAACCGCTAATAATGCCCGCGTCTTCCATTCTTCGCACACGCTCCGCTACCGCAGGTGAAGAGAGTCCAACGCGCTGTCCCAGCTCGCTGTAGGACAGCCGGGCATTTTGTTGTAACGCTTGCAGGATTTGCCAACCCGTGCCATCGAGCAACTTTTCAATTTCTAAAGTCATTCTGCACCTTTACCTTACTATTTTAACTATCTGTGGAAAATACCTGTCTTTTCCTCTTCATTATACCAGGTTTTAACGGTATTATTGAACTATGTAAGCCGACTAATATCAAACGTGCGGCACCTATTGAGAAATAACAATCTAGAACAAGGAGAAAGATATGCTCACTATTATCACTTTACTAAGCCTATTCATTGTATTAGATATAGCAGCACTGCGCTGGGGGTTTGACAGTACCGATAAGACCACCAGTTGCGAATGGGAGCGAAGATGGCACAGGCATGGATCATGGTGATGACCCTTTCAACATTACCATTGGGAAATGCGCGGTGATTGAAGATCCCTTCGGCACGCGGCTTTGCATTCTCGATATGACGAAGGGAGCGCGCCCCCTCAACCTTGCAGGATCAACGACAAAGGGATCGGATGGGATGAGTTTCCCGCCTGTGGCAGAATCTTGCCCGATGAGGCACTACGTGTGACGGAGTACTTCCTGCGTACTGGTGAAAAAGCTCCCTGGCTCACATGGCACACCAACCTGCTAGAAGACGAGTATGACGACACTGCTCACCTGAAGACTCTGGAGCAAGAATTCGCTATTGCTCGCACCTCGAAGCCAGGAGACCTCTGGTACGAACGTAATAGCGGAGAAATTCTTAACGTGTTTGTTAACGGTGATCGGGCCTGGCTTATGTATCGCCGGAACGAGGAGGATGCAGGGTTCAGCACGCGCAATTCGGCCTACACCGGGCCGAAAAATGCGACGCTTCCTTATGTCCTCAACAATGGCCAGCGGGGCGAATTTCCTGTTGCCTGGTGGCTTCAACGCTCATGCCAGGCTCGACACCCCGTATAGTGTTTTTCCGCTTCTTTGCCACACTTCCTACTTTCTGAGTCGATTATTTTGCTTCGCGCCTTTCCTCGCACCAACTTATCTCAAAACCAAGCTTCCTTAACCACTATCGACACGTATGAAAGCATAAAAACGACGCACAGACCTCAAGGGCGCGAATAGCAGGGCGACCTGCGGTCGCCCACGAGCCCGATAAATCCGCACTCTACCTCTGTAGAGAGCCGATTTATCCAGCACGTGGGCTGGGCTTGCCCCAGCCCTGAGAGCGACACATGAGAGAGGTTACATCATCCTTGCTCTATGACCGCTTCGCCTGGCTGGCCTGCCGCGCTTACATCGATCCCGCGCAGCATCAACAGCGCGACTACGCCGGCCAGTGCAAAGAGCGCACCGGCGATATCCAGCGCCCCTACTACACCCAGCAGTCCCCCCAGGACACTGCCGCAGCCTATACCGGTGATATAAAAGAGCGAACTCGTCGTACCATATGCCCCCAGGACGCGCCCGCGATACTCGTCAGCCACAGCGCTCTGAAGCAAGGTCTGCTCGGTGATAAAAAAACTGACAACCAGCACGCCTACCACAGTAATTAGCGCGAGCGTCAAGACAATATTAGCAACATTGACAATGGCCAGCACCGCTATGCCCGCTGGCATAGTACCCAGCGCGAGCAGGTAGGCCGGTTTCAGGCGCTTTCCTAGCTGCCCGACGAGCACTGCACCCGCCAGCATGCCAATGCCCTGGAAGGTGATCAGCAGGCCAAAAGTTGACGCATCTCCATGTAATATAGCCTTGACGAAGACGACGATCAGTACGTTGATGATGCCCTGGCTGAGCATGATGATAGCTCCTGCGACAAAGAGCGTCAGCAAAATGCGCTCATGTATGACCAGCCGCAGCCCGTCCAGCCATTCGCGCCAGACGCCCGCCAGGGTCACGAGCATACCCGCTTCCCCTTTCTGCACCACCTCTTCCTTCTGGTCGACCGCCGGGGCTTCTCCTGCTAGCAGCGAACGAGCTGGCATAGAGATCAGCAGGATCATCACAGCTGAGACCAGGTAGGAGGCCGAGTCGATGAAGACCGTGCTGCTCAAGCCCAGCAGGGCCAGCAGCGCGCCTCCCAGCGGCGGACCGACCAGGCGGGTAATGGCGTCGCTTGTCGAATTCAACGAGTTGGCAGCCATCAGGTGCTGCTCCTCGACAAGGTTGGGGATGATCGCTCCCTTTGCAGGAATGAAGAACAGGGAAATAAGTTGCTCGGTAAATGCCACGGCGTAAATGATCCAGACGAGATCGCGGGAGCGGGCAAGGAGTAAAAAGAGAAGCACACCTGCCCGCAGCAGATCGGAAGCGATCATCGTCCAGCGGCGGTCCCAGCGATCCACGAACACGCCCGCCAGGGAACCTAGAAACAGCCCGGGTAGCGCCTGCACGAGAAACATGACGCCGGTGGCAAGCACAGAGCCTGTAAGCTGGTAGGTATAAAATGGCAGGGCAACGATGAGTACGTAGTCACCCGTCAGCGAGATTAATTGTCCGAACCACAGCAGGGCAAAATTGCGCTGGCGCAAGACCGCGAGCATTACCATATCCTTTCCCATCATTTCCATGGTCACATTCGCCATGGTATCACACATTGATGAGAAAGGCAGGGACAACCATCATTGCATCATTGGTCCGTGAACGTGAGATAGTGCCAGAGCAAGGCATAAAAATAAGGGCGGGGAGCTTATCTCCGCCCTGTAAGGTTGTAGATCCTTATTAGAGACCTGTAGTTATTATTGCTTGGGCAGCTTATTCATTGTGCGCATGCAGCGAGTGCAGATATTGACCCTGCGCATCTGACCATCTATGTGGATGCGGCGATTCTGCACGTTTAACACAAAACGGCGGCGGGTGCGGCGCTGCGAGTGGCTCACATTGTTCCCATGCAGCGGCTTACGCAGGCATATTTCGCATCGACCTGACATATTTGGCTCTCCTCCCTATTTCAACAGGTCTTCCAAAGCCCGGTTCTCTTGATTATCAGCAGTGGCTTTGATATACTCTTCTCAATCTCAATCGTTTTTTTCGTTCCCATCCCGTCACAGGGATTTAAAACTATTTCATTGCGATGAGAACCTGAGCGTGCCATGCGAGTATACCATGGGTCACTCGTTTTGGCAAGAGCGGGAGAAAATAAGGCATATGACGAAAACATCTGCCATCCAGCCACGGCAAGGATCGCGTTCCCTGGGCAAAATTGAAGTATTGCCCAATGCCATACATACTATCGCCACGCGGGCAACCAGCGAATGTTACGGGGTGGTAGGGATGGCTGCTCCACGCCTGCGCAATGGGCAAGCTATACTACTACCCCCTGAGAAGAGCAGCCAGGGGGTACAGGTACGCCTGGTCAATGACCAGATCGTCGTTGAGGTCTACGTTGCCCTGGAATATGGCCTGCGCATGTCAGAAATTGCGCATAACATTATGAGCAGCGTCAAATTCTCTATCGAGAAAATGCTCGGTGTCCCTGTGCTACAGGTGAACGTCAATATACAGGGGCTGGCCCATAGCACAGCCTCGGAAACGCGCTAGCAGAGTTACTATGCAGGAACAATCGCCACGTTCTATACGGCTCCATCGCCCCCGGCACATCAGCGTTTTCGATGGACAGGATCTCAAGAAGGCGCTCCTGGTAGCAGCCGCGTGGTTAGAGGAGCACCGAGAAGTTATCAACGCCCTCAATGTCTTCCCCGTCCCCGACGGCGACACTGGTTCCAACATGTCAGCCACCATGCAGTCTGCCATTCGCCAGATTGCCGATAGCGAGGAAACTTCGGCGGGAGTAATCGCCTCCAAGCTGGCTCACGGCGCGCTGCTCGGGGCACGTGGCAACTCCGGCGTCATCCTCTCACAAACCCTGCGCGGGCTGGCGCAAGGATTGGACAAGAAGGATACGTTCAGCGCTCCCGATCTCGCTGCCGCGCTGCAAGAAGCATCGCGCCTCGCCTACCGGGCCGTCATCAAACCTGTGGAAGGAACCATTCTCACTGTCGTGCGCCAGAGTGCCGAAGCCGCGCAGAGAAGCGCTGAACGCGGCGATGACCTGGTCGGCATGCTCCAGGAGGTCGTCACCGCCGCTCGTCAATCGGTGGCCAATACACCTGAGCTTCTGCCAACGCTCAAACAGGCCGGCGTGGTAGACTCCGGCGGCCAGGGTTTCTGCACTATCCTCGAAGGTGTCTGGCGCTACGTGCGCGGCGAAACTGGCGCTCTCGATACTATGGTAGCAGCCGGGTCGAACAATGCAACCGCTATAGCTCAGTCGACCGCTCCGGGTACTCAACCCAAAAAAGGCCGTGTGACGATTGAGGAAGAGTTTGGCTACGAAGTAGTCTTCCTGCTGCGCGGCGAGCGACTCGATGTCGAGCGTATTCGCCAGACCATCATCGATATGGGCGGCGTCTCCACCGTTGTCGCCGGAGATGAGAAAATGCTCAAAGTGCATACACACACCCAGACACCGGGCAAAATCCTCGACTACGGCGTAAGCCTTGGCAGCCTGCTGGATATCAACATCGAGAACCTGCAAGAGCAAAGTCTTACATACGCGGCTGCAAGCGAGGCTGAACATACTGCAGGGTCCGCCGAGGAGGAGAGACAAAGTCCTGCCCTGCACGCCGAGATTGCCACGGTCGCGGTCGTCGCAGGAGCGGGCTTTGAGAAAGTCTTTCGCGGGCTGGGAGTCAGCGCCATCATCCCTGGCGGGCAGACCATGAACCCCAGTACCGAAGAAATATTGGCGGCGGTTAATACTGTGGATGCAGACAAGGTGATCATCCTCCCCAACAACGGTAATGTCATCCTCAGCGCGCAACAGGTACCTCACCTGACGAGCAAAGAGATCTACATTGTCCCGGCAGATACTATGCCCCAGGGAATCGCCGCCCTGCTCGGCTTCAACTTCGATGCCGATTTCCCCACCAATTGCGCGGCGATGACCGAGGCAGCGAAGAATATCCAGACAGCAGAGATTACCACTGCTGTACGCTCTGTATATATCGGCGGAGTGCGCGTGCGCGAGGGCGATTTCATCGGCCTTATTAACGGCAATCTGACCGTTGCAGGCCAGAACATGGAACTCGTCATCCAGGATACACTGCAGCGCATGGGTATGGACCGCTACGAGATCGTGACGCTCTACTACGGTGAAGATGTGACCCTACAGCAAGCCGGGGAAACGGCCAAGCGTATCAAAAGGTGGCATTCGCATCTTGAAATCGAGGTCGTCGATGGAGGTCAACCCTATTATGCCTACATCTTCTCGGCTGAGTAGAATTATTGAAAGGCAGGTGAGCCATGGCTGTTCGTATCGTGACAGACAGCACAGCAGACATCCCGCTGGAGCGGGCGCAGGCTCTGGGTATCACCGTGGTACCACTCACCGTTTTTTTTGGCGATGAAGCCTACCTCGATGGAGTAGAGCTGGACAACCCCGGCTTCTACAGGAAACTCCAGGCAAGTAAGGTATCGCCTCGCACCTCGCAACCTCCGCCAGGCTCATTTCAGGAAGCCTTTACCCGGCTGATAAAAGAAGGCGCTGATGCCATCCTGTCAGTTCATCTCTCTGCAAAGCTGAGTGGTACGTATCAATCCGCCTGCACAGGCCGCGACTCGCTGCCAGAGGAGTTGAAGAAGATCCCTATCGACATTGTAGACTCGCAGAGCGTCAGCCTGGGTATGTCGGCGGCTATTATGCGAGCAGCGGAGGAGGCGCGACAGGGGTTAGGGCTAGAAGAGATCAAAGCGCACCTGCTTGATCAGATTTCGCGCTCACACATCCTGTTCGCACTTGATACCCTGGAATATTTGAAACGGGGCGGGCGTATCGGCACTGCCTCAGCGCTGCTGGGCGGCATGCTCAGCTTCAAACCTATCCTCTCGTTGAAAGATGGTCAGGTTGTGGCGGTCGAGCGACCGCGCACCCGCAGCAAAGCGTTTGAACGTATAGCGCAACTGGTTGGCAGTATGGGCGCCCTGGAAGAGGTGATCATCGTCGAGTCCGACGATGAAGTAGGCCAGCAACTGGCCCGGATATTGAGAACCACCTACCAGGGCGTCATCTCCAGTTACAAACTTGGCGCAGTCATTGGAACCTATACCGGGCCTAACACGGCAGGCGTCGTGGTTATTACCGCAAAATGAGAATCGAGGTCATATGTCACAATATTACGTTGTCCCAAACATATATCAGGATATAAGCAATCAATCACAGGGGTACTTCGCTTTCCGGTTCGTGTGCCAGGAATGTGGCTGGTCGGTGGACTCAATGCCCATTCGCTCAACGGTCAGCACAGTGACTAATGTGATGGACATCGGAGTGGGTTTACTTGGCGGATTCTGGGGACGCGCTGCCGAGGCTGGCGAGCAAATTTATGGCTCCAAGTGGCACCAGGAGCAAGCCGATGCCCTGCAAAAATCCTGGGGCGAAGTTCAACACCAGTTCCACCTCTGTCCAAAGTGTCACCGGACGGTCTGTATGCGCTGCTTCAACGTTCAGCTTAACCTCTGTACAGGCGCTGGCTGCGCGCCCGACCTGAAGGCCGATGGCACTCAGTTCCAGCACCAGATGAACATCGACGCACAGCGCCAGCAAATCCAACAACATTACCAGGCGCCGCAATTCAACACCAATGCCATTCCTTCTGCTGCTACTCCAGATATGGTTATGCAGCCGCCCCAGCAGCCTCGCATCCCACAGCAGACTCCATCGCAAGCCATTACGACCGGCGTGATAGCAGGTTTCCCCAGCTATCCACAGGCGGTGATGTGTCCTACCTGTCGCCGCATGGGGCCACCGGGGAAATTCTGCCAGGACTGTGGGACGAAGTTGCCAATGCCTGACCTGTTCTGCCCGCAATGCTCGGCCCAATTAGACAACAATCCCCGCTTCTGTCCCGAATGCGGCACCAAGTTGCAGCAGGCAATATGAAGTGATTCCCGTCCAGGAGTGCCTGCGCAAGCCATTGACGTATTGCAATCTGTCACGTACAATAGAACATATACGAAATATGTTCGTAACGTACCTTCCCATAAACGGGCTGGTGAGACAACCCGCTAGAACGATACGTAATCTACATGGGGGCCTTGCGGGGTACCCACTTCTCTGTAACTGAACTGAGTGTACCATGTAGTTCGTTTTTGTAACGACCGGTGTTCGTATTCGTTGAAAGCCGCTCTCCAAGAGCTGCTAGATTACGAAGGAGGAACGACTGTGGGAATGTTACGGGTGATGTCACGGCGCGGTGACGAACGTGTCACCTGGGATGTGCAGAAAGTTCTAGAGGGAGATCCTGAAGCGACTGCCGCAGTGCGTGAAGCAGAGCGTATTTTCGCACAAGAGCGCGCGCGAGGAGCTACAGCCTTCCGCACCGATCCTGGGAAGCCGACACATCGCATCGAGCAGTTCGACAAGACAGCCGAACAGATTATTCTCGTCCCGCGAGTCGTCGGCGGATGAGTCTGATCACTCAGGTGTTGCCTACCCTGGGTTGGATCGTCATCGCTCTTGTTATCACACCAATGGTATGGTTGATCATTCAGCCATACCTCAAGGGGCTATTGCGCGCTGAGCGCAGGGCGGCTGACCTCTTACGCGATGTGCTCACCCCTGAACAATTTCGTCAACTTACCTGGTCTGGCTATCTAGAGATCCCAAGCTCTACCGAGCCACAACGGGTGTATCGTGTGCCGATGGCGAAGGGATATGTTCAGGTCGTAGAGAACGGCAGGACAGTCATGCGCCTCTGTGTGCAACCAATCGAATACCTGCCTGATGCTGATGTTGTTGCGCTGCATAAGCTGATGATTGAAGCTGACGAAGAGAACTATCTTCTAAGGGCAAATAAATACCTGTGCGTTGATTAGCAACATTGACCTGGCACCTTTCTGAAGCCCGGATTATTAGCGGAGTATAAACATGCGCAATACATACCCCGCTAACATCCTGGAGGTTATGGGGGTGCCAGTTTTCATTCCTCTTCGTCATCTTCGATCACAGGCACGATCTCGCGATGGCCGTTCTGCCTTACGCACGCATGCGGGCTGCCGTCGAGTGGAGCACCACATAAAGGGCATACCGGACGCCCTGCTGGCACAATAGCGGCAACGGCGCTCGTCAATGCCTGCGCCTGCTGCTGTGTGAAGAGCAACAAGACGGCCTTTTCCTCGTCTAGTAACGCTGCCGGTTCCTGGCCGGGTTCCATAATAATCTCCAGTGGAATAGCAACCAGCAGGAACAGGGAACGACGATCGTCGTAGCCGATTCTCAACTCCGCAACCTGAAAATCCTGGTCAGGCGATGCAGGAAAATCAGCAGGCATATTCATCGTGGATGCGTGCAATCCTCCTGCCTGGGCCTCCGTACGCAGCACCTGTCCTTGTGTCAGTTGCGCCAGATACCGGTCTACCCTCAGCGAGAGTTCATTGAGCTGCTCTTTTTCCATCCACATGATAGCGGAGCCGCGCTTGCTGCGAGCAAAAAGGCGGAAACGGCGCTGGCCGGGTTGGCCGATGGCCTCGGCCCCAAGCACCTCCACTGGCCCTAAGTCTGTACTCATCTAAATCCTCCTTCTTGACCTTATTCCAAACTACTCTAGTACCCGCGTTTGGGGTCATATGGATTAAGAAGTTCCCGGTTGGCGCGATAGCGCCGCAGGTTCTCAGCAAAAAGCGCGGTGAGGCGCTGGTCGTAGTTGTCAGTTGCCCCCGAGATATGTGGCGTCAGAATCACATTCGACATCGAGAAGAGTGGGCTATCAGCAGGCAGAGGTTCCTCCGTGGCGACATCCAATCCGGCCCCCGCAATCCATCTCTCCCTCAGAGCGCGAATCAGAGCTGGCTCATCGACTACACCGCCGCGCGCAATATTCACAAGGTAAGCATTGGGGCGCATAGCCCGTAGTTCAGGCTCACCGATCATCTTTGCGGTTTTGGGAGTCAGCGGCATAGCAAGCACAACATAATCACTACGGCTCAACAGGTCGTGCAACTGATCCAGTGTATAAACTTTATCTACATCCGGGTCTTTCTCCCCGCTTGTCGCAGAATGCCGCGTGCCCAGCACAGTCATTCCAAAGGCGCGGCCCAGTTGTGCGATGCGCCTGCCGATGCTCCCCAGCCCGACAATGCCCAGTGTCTGGCCCGCCAGTTCGCGAGACCGCAAATTGAACCAGTTCGCGTTACGCGGCCATATATGACGATCTTGCAGGCGTACCATCTCTGGCCAGGCTCGATTGAACATGAGCATACTACCAAAAACATATTCGCTGATGTTGGTCCCGTGGATACCCGACGCGGTCGTCACAATCACCCCACTACCGGCCTCGAGCAATCCAGTCGCTTTCAGCGAGTCGACACCGGCGCCCGGGTATTGCAGCCAGCGCAGGTTTGGCGCCAATGCACTCACGTTATCGGGCAACCTGTACGCACAAAGAACTTCAGCCTCCTGCAGATGAGAGAGGAACTCGTCTGTGCGTGTCATACATAGTATCTTTCTATTGGCCGCTTCGCTCAAGATCACCTGCGATGCGGGAGAAAACGAAACCGTTGTTACCACTATTGGGCTATCAGTCACGATAAATTACTCCTTACATGGGAATCGTGGGTGCTATTGCCTGTATTTTTCCCTCCTCAGTCTATCGCAATCGCACTCTCTGTGGCAAGACCGTCGCACAGCACCCGTTTGTTGCAAAGTTTTTCGCATATATGCTATAATCCTGAGTGTATAACATGAGAGACAGCAGATGGGATTAAAAGGATGAGTAAAAAGCCGCCACCCTCTGTTTGGGAATCTCTAGGGGCTCTGGCTGGAATTGGCTTCACCATAGTTGTTCCGATTGCTCTGGGGGCTGGCGTGGGATACTACGTCGATGGCCTGACCCACACACGACCATTATTTACACTGCTCGGGCTGCTGCTTGGCCTGATCTCGGGGTTTTATGGAGCGTACCGTTTAATATCACGAGTATTCTAGAGGGGATAAACGAGACGAGACCATCAAAGACGAAACAGACCTAGCAGGGCTCGGCTTGTAGGGAGGATGCCGAGTGTACCCTTTTTGGAAACTTCCTGAGATAAAACTTGCGCCGGACGTAATTTTCAACATTGGTCCACTTCCGGTCACCAACACATTATTTGCTACCTGGATAACGATCATTGTACTGGTAGTGATCACCTTTTTCGCCACACGTCGACAAGACCTGATCCCGCGCGGCATACAAAACTTCGCTGAGTGGGCTGTCGAGTCGCTGCTGGGGTTGGTAGAGAGCGTAGCGGGCAAAGAGAGAGGGAAAAAGTTCTTCCCGCTGGTGGCTACTTTCTTCATTTTTATTCTCTTCGCCAACCTGCTCGATATCCTTCCCGGCGTGGATACCATAGGGTGGGTAAACCTGACCGCGATCCAGCAAGCGCACCTTGCCCCACCGGCAAGCATTTTTCTGTTCGGGGATTACTCTAACAAGATCGTTCCATGGCTGCGACCGGCTACTACCGACCTCAATCTAACGATCGGCATGGCGCTTGTCTCGGTGATTGTTACACAGTTCTTTGGCTTCTCTATGCTTGGGGCAAAACATTACCTGGGCAGGTTTTTCAAATTCACAAGTCCCATAAACTTCTATGTGGGGCTGCTGGAACTTGTCAGCGAGATAGCACGTATAATCTCGCTCTCTTTCCGTCTCTTTGGCAATATCTTCGCAGGCACCATCGTGCTGGCAATATTCGCCTTACTGCTGCCGGTAATCGGTGGTGTTGTCTTTATCCCCTTTGAATTGTTTGTCGCATTCCTACAAGCGTTCATCTTCGCGCTGCTTACACTTGTCTTCCTGCAAATCGCTACCAGCGAAGAAGAGCATAAGCCTGCTAGTGAGAGCGAGGCGCGTGAGGAATTTGCGCAGAATGAGGAGAAAGAAGAGAAACTGGCAGGGGTAACGGACTGAATGCATATACGCGGTGTATATGCTCGCTTACTCTCACAGCAAGTGCTACTCGCAGCTATCTTTAACTGCGATTGCATAAATTGAAACGAACAAGCTCGTACTTGAGGAGGATTTTCGTCATGATTCCAATACAACTCGCTGCGGCACTGGCAATTGGCCTGGGAGCCATCGGCCCGGGCATCGGCATTGGACTTCTTGCTGGCCGCGCATTCGAGGCCATCGGTCGTAATCCCGAGGCCGAACCATTGATCCGCATCAACTTTATCATCGGTATCGCTCTTGCCGAGGCCGTCGCTATTTATGCTCTGGTGATCGGTATACTGATCCTATTCAGAGTTGGTGGCTGACATCCCCGGTATAGAGATGCAATAGCCATATCTTGTAGCATACACATGCTACAAGATATGACGAGTTGAACTGCATCTCCCATACACACAAGGATGTAGAGTACCAGCTGTGACGTATAAAGGAGCACATAGTGGTGCATACACTAATTTTTGCCGATCTCTTTGGCGGGCTTGGCATAAATACCTGGAACTTCCTCTCGCAACTGATTAGCTTTGCTATCATCTTCCTGATCTTGTGGAGATGGGGGTTTCCAGCCATGCTCAAGATGCTCGAAAGGCGGCAAGCCATTATTCGCGAAGGTGTAGAAAGTGCAGAGCAAGCGAAGCGCGACCTTGCCGAGGCAACGGCGCGAGCCGAGCAGTTGATTGCAGAAGCTCGCAGGCAGGGGCAGGAAGTAATTGAACGGGCCGAGATAGCTGCACAGCGTGAAGCTGAGCGCATCCAGGAAGAGGCTCTAGCTCGCACCGCGCAGTTTGAACAGCAGCAAATTGAACGCATTCGACAGGAAGCGGCCCGCGCACGCGCGGAGATCAGCCGCCTGGTCGTTAACCTTTCGATCGGCGCGGCTGGCAAAGTAATTGGTAAATCAGTAGATAACAACGACAACCGCCGCCTGGTGGAAGAGTTCGTTAGTGCCACCCAGATAAAGGATGAGTAATGCTTAAGGGAGCGATTGCACGTCGCTACGCTCAAGCGATCTTCGAGATTGGTCGCAAGCAGAATACGCTGGACCGCACGCTCGACGATGTACGCGAGATTGCCAGGTTGTTTGCTCACCGCAAACTGGCCTATCTCCTGCGCGAGCCGAAGATCCCCGTGCAGCGCAAAGAGACAGCTATACGCCAGGCGCTGGCGTCTAAGGTGCTGCCTACATCGCTCAATCTCGCACTGCTGGTCGTCCAGCGAGAACTGGTCGACCTTATGCAGAACATTGCGCGTGAACTCGAACAGCTTGTGCTCGATGACAAGAACCAGGCCATAGCGCAAGTTACCACGGCAACGAAGTTGGATGAAGCGCAGCTCACCCTTGTCAAGAAAGCGCTAGAAGGTAGAACCGGCAAAACGATCCTCATGCAAACGAAGGTTGAACCAGACATCCTGGGGGGAGTAATCGCCCGCGTCGGGGACCAGATCATCGATGGCAGTGTGCGCTATCGCCTGGCCGCCCTGCAACAACAGCTGCTGACAGGTGTCGCCAGTAGTAATGCTGACCTTCCCTTTGCTAGAGATGCCATGGAGCAGCCAACCAGTGTGGTAAGCAATGGGAGCGATGCTACCGCTGGTGCGCCAGTACTGACCAGTCAGGAGCCTGAGACAGATAACGTAAAGCCAAAACAGCGGGCTAAACCGCGTAGGAAGCAGAAAAAATAATTACTTTGCAATTTGCATCTCGCGTGCAAAACGAGATGTGGGTTATACAGATCAGGAGGAACAGCGATGGCATCTTGGGCTGATGAAATCAGTGCCATCATAGAAAAAAACATCGCAGGCTTTGGCGAAATTGGCACATCAACGGCCAGTGTCGGTACCGTGATCGCGGTACAGGATGGCATCGCCCGCGTCTATGGCCTGCAAGATGTGAAATATCTCGAGTTGGTAGAATTTACTCGCACCGGGCTGATGGGTATGGCCTTCAACCTTGAAGAGGAGACGGTTAGCTGCACTATCCTGGGCGATTATACACACATCAAAGAAGACGACGAGGCGCGTACCACCGGGCGCATCATCGAGGTACCCGTTGGCGATGCATTGATCGGCCGCGTGGTGAACCCGCTCGGTGAACCACTGGACGATAAGGGTCCCATCGTTACGAACAAGCGCCGCCCGATCGAGCGCGTTGCTCCGGGCGTCATTTTGCGCCAGCCGGTCAATACGCCAGTACAGACAGGTCTGAAGGCTATCGATAGCATGATCCCCATCGGACGTGGTCAGCGCGAACTCATCATCGGTGACCGCCAGACAGGTAAGACGGCTGTTGCTATTGACACCATCATTAACCAGAAGGGCAAAGATCTCATCTGTATCTACGTTGCAATCGGACAGAAGAACTTCTCGATTGCACGCACGCAGGCCATTCTGGAACGGCATGGTTCAATGGACTATACCATCATCGTCGCCGCAAGCGCTTCTGAACCGGCTCCTCTGAAATACCTGGCTCCCTACGCGGGCTGCGCCATGGGCGAGGAGTTCATGGAATCTGGTCGTGATGCACTGATCATCTACGATGACCTGACAAAACACGCTGAAGCGTATCGCAACATTTCACTGATTATTCGCCGCCCGCCCGGACGCGAAGCGTATCCTGGCGATGTTTTTTACCTGCATTCGCGCCTGTTGGAGCGCGCGGCTCGCTTAAGCGATGAGTACGGCGGAGGATCCCTCACCGCCTTACCCATCATCGAAACGAAAGCGAACGACATTTCAGCATATATTCCGACCAATGTCATCTCGATCACTGATGGGCAGATCTTCCTCGAGACCGACCTGTTCAACGCAGGCATCAGGCCAGCCATGAACGTCGGTATCTCGGTCTCCCGTGTAGGTAGCAATGCCCAGTCGCAGGCGATGAAACAAGTCGCAAAATCGCTGCGCCTTGACCTGGCACAGTTCCGTGAGCTTGCCGCGTTCGCGCAGTTCTCCTCGGACCTGGACAAGGCAACGAAGAGCCGTATTGAGCGCGGGCGGCGCCTGACGGAAATATTGAAGCAGCCGCAGTACCAGCCCATACCAGTCGAAAAGCAGGTTATGATCATCTACGCGGCCACGAACGGCTACCTGGATGATGTCCCGGTAGAAGAGGTTTCGAACTGGGAGGTGGCATTCTACCGCTACGTGGACGCCAACCACCCGGAGATCGGCGAGGCCATCGTCGAGAAATCCGTCAAGGGCAAAGAGAAGATGTCCGATGACCTGTTGGGGCGGTTGCGAGCAGCTATCGAAGAGTTCAAGCAGATAGCGGCGCCGGGCGGGAACGAGAAGATGTTTGCGACGGCTGATACAGCCAAAGCGCGTTAGGAGGCAACTCTATGGCATCAACTCGAGAGATCCGGCGGCGCATTAAGTCAGTAAAAAATATTGCTCAGATCACCAAGGCCATGCAGATGGTGGCGAGCAGCAGGATGCGCCGGGCACAGGAGCGCGTTCAACAGTCGCGCCCTTATGCCGAGCAACTGCGAGCGCTCGTCTCGCGCCTGGCCAACTCGGCGGATGTCGACATTGGCGCGGAAGCAGCACTGTTGAAGCAGCGCCCGGTACATAATATCGGCATCGTGTTAATCACCCCGGATCGGGGTCTTTGTGGAGCGCTGCCCAGCAATATTAACCGAAAAGCTGCAGCCACCGCAGTGGAGTTGCAACGAAAGTCGATAGAGCAAGGCGAACGCGCAGGTATAGAGTACATCGCGGTCGGCCGCAAAGGACGCGATTTCATTACACGCAATCGTTTGCTACTGGTGGCCGAGTTCACCAACTATGGCGATAGGCCATCGCTAAATGATGCTGCAGCCATTGCCCAGGTTGCGACGGAGGCCTTCCTGAAAGGGGAGGTGGACGTAGTCTACCTGATCTATGCCAGGTTCATCAATACGGTGACGCAACAGCCAACTGCCATACAGCTTTTGCCTGTACAGCCACCTGAAGAACAGAGCAGCGAACGCATAGATTATATCTACGAGCCAGATGCCAGGAGCATCTTCGAGGCTCTCCTACCACGCTACGTAGACGTGCTGGTTTACCAGGCGATGCTTGAGGCGGTGGCAAGCGAACAGTCTGCAAAGTACGTGGCCATGAAGAATGCCACTGACAACGCAAACGACCTTATTCACGATCTCGACCTCACCTACAACAAAGCTCGCCAGAGTAGCATCACCAACGAGATCCTTGAGGTTGTATCCGGTGCTAATGCGTTAGAATCATAAATGTTGGGGTGGGGACGTGCTCGATAAATCGGCACTCTACTGCCCTGTCCATCACGCCTAACCTTAAGGAGAAATACATGGCAACAGAAATAGGCACGAAGGGTACAGTCGTGCAGGTTCTGGGGGCTGTCGTAGACGTTGAGTTTCCGCAAGACAAGCTACCAGAAATTTATAATGCAATCCTCACCCGTCCCGCCGGTGCAGAGCAGGACCTCACGCTGGAAGTCGAACAGCACCTGGGCAATAACTGGGTGCGTTGCGTCGCAATGGGGCCGACCGATGGCCTGCAGCGAGGCGTAGCGGCCATTGATACCGGCAAGGCGATAGCAGTCCCCGTTGGCCCGGAAACGCTGGGACGTATCTTCGACGTTCTCGGCAGGCCAATTGACCATAAGCCCGATGTTCCCAATGCACCGCGCATGCCCATCCACAGAGCTGCTCCCACCCTGGAAGACCAGGCCACGACGATTGAGGTCTTCGAGACAGGGTTGAAAGTCATTGACTTGATCTGTCCCTTCATGCGCGGCGGAAAAGTCGGCACCTTTGGCGGCGCCGGTGTAGGTAAGACCGTCATCATCCAGGAGCTGATCAACAATATCGCCAAGGCGCATGGTGGCTACAGCGTTTTTGCCGGTGTGGGTGAGCGCACCCGCGAAGGCAATGACCTGTATGAAGAAATGATCAAGGCGGGCGTTATCGACCGCTTAGCAATGGTGTTCGGTCAGATGAACGAGCCGCCCGGCGCGCGCCTGCGCGTGGGACTCAGTGGGCTGACTATCGCGGAATACTTCCGTGATGAAGAAGGCAAAGACGTCTTGCTCTTCATCGATAACATCTTCCGCTTCACCCAGGCAGGCGCTGAAGTATCGGCACTGCTGGGCCGCATGCCTTCGGCTGTGGGTTACCAGCCAAACCTGGCGGAGGAGATGGGCGAACTGCAAGAACGCATCACCTCGACCAAGAAGGGATCGATCACGTCGATGCAGGCTGTGTATGTCCCTGCCGATGACCTCACCGACCCGGCGCCGGCCACCACGTTTGCGCACCTGGATTCGACGATTGTGTTGGAGCGCTCCATCTTTGAGCAGGGCCTCTTCCCGGCCGTTGATCCGCTGGCCTCCACCAGCCGCCTGCTTGACCCACAGGTCGTCGGCGAAGAGCACTATAACGTCGCTCGAAACGTGCAGAGGGTGCTGCAGCGCTATAAAGACCTGCAAGACATCATCGCTATCCTGGGTGTCGATGAGTTGTCGGACGACGACAAGCTGACCGTCGCGCGTGCCCGCAAAATACAGCGCTTCTTCTCGCAGCCAATGACGGTCGCGGAGGTATTCACAGGTAAGGAAGGGAGATATGTCTCCGTGAAGGAAACCATCCGTGGCTTCAAGGAGATCCTGGAAGGCAAGTACGACCATATCCCCGAACAGTACTTCTACCTGATCGGTCCAATCGATGAAGTTGTGCAAGGCTACGAAGCAGAGCAGCAGAAGGGCTAATCGATGGCAACACACAATACATTGCATGTTGAGGTGGTGACTGCTGAGCGTGAGATCTACAATGGCGAGGCCGACATGGTAGTCGCCAGGGGAACAGAGGGCGTGCTCGGCATCCTGCCGCGCCACGCGGCATTGCTCACAACGCTGGCTATCGGCGAAATGCGTATCAAACTCGGTGATGCCGAGGAGCCTTTGTTCGTTGCCGGCGGCTTCCTCGAGGTGCGTGATAACGTCGTGACGGTGCTGGCCGACACAGCGGAACACGCGGAGGAGATCGACGAAGCTCGTGCAGAGGAAGCCCGGCGCCGGGCTCAAGAGCGGCTGGAACAGGCAACTTCCGATGTCGAGCGTGCCGATATGCTGGGCGCCCTCGAACGAGCAATCAACCGCATCAAGGTCGCGGAGCTGGCTCGCCGTCGTGGTGGGCGTCGCATCGAGATGCCGCGCTCCGAGCAATAAACGGCACCTCACAAGAACCTGCAGGGCGATCGCAAGGGGACGCCAACCAGGGCGCGGCAGGAAGGTACAGTATTGTAATGCTGAGCGAAGCGAAGCATCTCGCCGCCTGGCGAGCCAGACCCTTCGCTTCCCCTTCGCTGCTCTCAGGGCTTCGGCTCACTCAGGGTGACACGCTTTGGCAACTTCAGTGAACGCTTATGGGGGCTCCCCTACTATGATACACCTGGGAGGCCCACCTGGATTAGAGATCAGTTATTGTATTGTTTTATCAGCTTCTCAACCAGGTTGCCGATCTCGTGCCAGATATGATGCTGGTAGTCCAGCATCCTGGCCTGGTTCAGATCGAACTCCCTGCTGGAAGGATCTTTCTGCGCATTTGCCTCAAATTGCCTGGAAAGGGCCAGCGTCCTGTCCCCACGACTATGCAAATACGTTGCCATTTCCTGCAAATCTTTCAGCAGGGCAACCAGTTTCTCTTCACCACTAGGCATGATCTCAATCCTTTCCCGTGGCGCCAGGAAGTGGAAGAATCTGCAAGGCATCCGCAAAGCGATTAAAGAAGTTAAACAGTCCAATGACGGTGGCAAGCTCGACAAGCTGACCATCATCGAAGTGCGCCTGTAGCTCATCCCACGCATTCTCGTCCACATCGCGGGCGCTGGTGGTCATAATCTCGGCAAAGCGCAGCGCTGCCAGTTCCCGGGCTGTAAACAGGTGACCGTGCTCGTCAATGTGATAGAGAGCGTCCAATAGCGCCTCGCTCACTCCCAGCTGCCTTGCCAAGGCAGTATGCGCCTCCATTCAGTAGTAGCAGTGATTCACCTGGGAGACACGCACAGCCAGTAATTCTTTCAGCCGGGCGTCAACGGTTCCACTCCGCATGGCGGCTTCCAACAACTGCATGCTCAGTTGCATGAGTTCGGGGCGATGAGCCATCACACGAAAGAGAGTATCCATGGAGGCAATGGAAGGTGTCTCGTCCTGGGCTATGTGGGCAGCATCGATGGGGGGAATGCGCGGCATATTTCGACTTCCTTCCTCATCATTCGCCCTGCGAGTGCCAGGTCCCGTTCGTTTCCACTTCGCTATTGGGATAGAACTGGTCGAGCGCCAGTTCACCGGTGCGCACGAGGCGCGGCCGGTGCGACTTCTGCTGTATGTAGCCGGGGCGTTTGCGCTCCATACGGAGCTGCAGCCTGCGTTCCTTAGCATCGACGAATTCGTTGGCAAGACGACGATAGAGCGTCTCCCACCTGGCGAGCACCTGCACACGATCGTGTGCGGCGATTATTTCCAGGCTCTTTGCGCCCATGCGTGCGCGCTGGCCAGGGTCGGCCAGGAGCAAATCGAGGTAGCCAGCCAGTTCAACACTATTGCCCGGCTGAAACAAAAAGCCGTTTTCACCGTGGTGGACCAGTTCCGGCAGCGCATAGGCATCAGCGGCTATGACAGGCAGGCCGCAGGCCATCGCTTCCATGGTGGCAAGGCTTTGCAGGTCCGCCTCCGAGGGTATTACAAACACATCAGATAGGCGGCGCAGCCCGAGCAGGTCAGCATCGCGCACATATCCCAGGAATGTCACCCGGTCGTCCAGTCGCAGTTGCCCGGCCTGGGCGCGCAACTCTGCCTCGGCGGGACCGGAGCCCACTATAGCGATGTGTCCATTGCCCGACATCTTCGCCGCTGCATCCAGCAGCACATCGACACGCTTCTCATAGTGCAGGCGGTTGACGTGCAGCGCGAGCGGGCGTCCCGCCGGAAGATTGTAGCACTGCAGGAGGGACTCATCACGCTTGCCGGGAGTGAACTTCTGCAGGTCGATGCCATTGGAGATAACCTGGGCCGGGGCGCGCAAGCCATGCTCGTAGAGCAGATTCATGGCCGTAATCGTCGGCGCTGTGACGTACTCGCAGCGGTTGCAAAAATGTACCAGGTACGAGTAGGTGATCTTGCTGAAATGCTTGCTGATCAGTGGATCGGCGGTAAGCGAGCGACTTACATTGATGGGTAGGTAATGATTCGTCGCTATCACCGGTTTGTGCAGGCCTCCGGCCAGGATCTGGGCGATATTGCCCAGGACGACGGGAGAGTGAATATGGATGATATCGGGGTCCGCTTTTTTCAAGAGATTGCGCAGGGGTACAAAAGGTAAAAATGGTATGCGCAGCCCCTCGTAGGTGGGCCACGCGAACGAAGAGAAGCGATAGACCCGTACCTTGTGTTCGACGCGGCGCACGTCTCGCGTGCCATAACTTGGCGCAACCACCCACACCTGGTGTCCGCGATTGGCAAAATCGACCGCGAGTCCGTGTGTGACGGTGGGCACGCCGCCGACAAGCGGCGGATATTGATCTGTGACGATCATGATGCGCATGTGTCTATCGCTCCTGGCGGGGTCGTTACTCCTGGGCGCTACCCTGGACCGGCGTCGTTTCCGCAGCAGCAGGAGCTGCTTCACTCGCGGCAGCGGCTTCGGCGGCCTCCTCGGCCACTTCGGCGCGCGTGGCGGCAACTTTAACTATTCCCTCTTCTGGGTCCGTTATCAGCGTAAAGTTAGCTGGAAGCTTAACGTCGCTGGCGTGCAGGATAGCATCGATCTCGGTCAGTCCCGAGACATCTACCTCCAGGTACTCGGGAATATCCCTGGCCACACACTCGACTTCGATGGCATCCAGCAGGTGCAGCATTACGCCGTTTTCGGTTTTGACAGCAGGTGCCTCGCCAATAAAGTGCAGCGGCACTTTCACTCTGATGCGCTCGCTCAAGCTGACGCGGAAGAAATCCACGTGTATAATTTTGCCCGTGTGCGGCTCGCGCTGTACATGGCGAATCAACGCCGTCTGGGTGCTCTTCGTGCCGGGCATGCGCAGCGTAAGAACGCTCCTGCTGCCATGCGAACGCCGCAAGCGCTCAAAGGCGGCAGCGTCGATCTGTATCGCCATCGACGCTTCATTGTGTCCAAAGACATTGGCGGGAATGATGCCCACCTTGCGCAGGCGCTTCACAGCCTTGCCCATCACCTCGCGGCGGCTAATTTCTAATTCTGTCCGTTGTGCCATACATTATGTTCCCTTCTTTGATCTTCTGTTTTTAAAGTAGGCTTGTATCTCTTCGCTCGTCATCGTATTGAGTACATCTTCGCGACGCAGCCAACCCTTGCGGGCAACCCCTATACCATAGCGCATATCGTCCAATCCGGCAAGTACGTGTGCATCTGGATTAATCGGAATTTTGATACCTTTATCGCGCGCCCGGTGCAATAGCCGCCAATCCAGGTCGAGCCGCGATGGGTGAGCATTGATCTCGATGCACACTCCATGTGCCGCAGCGGCATCGATTACTGCCTCTAAATCCAGTGTATACCCTTCCCTACCGAGCAGGATACGCCCCGTAGGATGTCCAATGATGTCGACATAAGGATTGGCGATTGCCTGCAGCATGCGTTCCGTCTGCTCCTGCGGCGACAGGTTGAACTGGCTGTGAATGGAAGCAACCACAAAATCGAGGCTTGCCAGTACCTCATCCGGGTAATCGAGTGATCCATCTTTCAGAATATCACATTCAGTTCCCTTGAGGATATGCAACCGGCCTGCAAACATCTTATTCAAGGCGTCGATCTCTTCACCCTGGCGGCGCAAGCTCTCCTCGCTCAAGCCGCCCGCGTAGGCAGCCGCTTTGCTGTGGTCTGTCATGCCCAGGTAGGTAAAGCCGCGCGCGATACATGCCTCGGCCATGTCGCGGATTGTATTCTGCCCGTCGCTCCAGGTAGAATGGACGTGCAGTACACCGCGCAGGTCGCTCTCCTGCACCAGTACGGGCAGGGTATGGTGAACGGCGGCTTCGATTTCGCCCATATCCTCGCGCAACTCCGGCTCGATGTAGTCCATGCCAAGCGCGGCGTAGATGTCGGTTTCGTCTTTGCAGGGAACCAACTCTAAATGAGGTTCCTTGCCCCGGAAGAGCCCGTAGTCGTTGATGGTCATGTTCATGCTCAGCGCGCGCCGGCGCAGGGGAATATGGTGCTCCTTGGAACCGGTGAAATGGTGGAGCGTGTAGGGGAACTGGCTATCGTTGACCACACGCAGGTCCATATTGATGCCGCTGCCGAGTACAACGCTGGATTTTGTCTCGCCCTTGCCGGTAATCGCGCGCACTGAAGGCTGGCTGGTGAATACGTCCATGATCTTGCGCCGCACTTCTTCAGCGGCCGTATCGTCAACGCTGACCACCATGTCGATATCGCCCACAGTCTCGCGGCGGCGGCGCAGGCTGCCAGCTGCCTGCAGGCGCACAATTTCCGGTAATTCTCTCAGAACGGCCTCGATACGCGCCGCTTCCTCCTCCGCCACAGGATAGAGAAAACGGTCGGCATACTGTGAAAGGAAGGCGATACCCTGCAAGATTTTGTCCTGTGTTTTCTTGCCAAAGCCCGGTAGTTTGGCAACCTTATCCTCTTTGCACGCCTGCTCCAATTCGGCAATGCTATTTACGTGCAACTGGTTATAGATCGCGTTGATTTTCTTCGGGCCCACGCCCTGGATACGCATCATTTCGAGCTTGATGGGGGGTGTGGTGGCAACCAGTTCGTCATAAAGAGCCATGTGGCCGGTATCGACCAGTTCTTCGACGCGTTTGAGGATGGTTGAGCCCAGCCCCGGCACGCCTTTTAGCTTACCCTCGCGGACCAGTTCTTCGATATCGCCGTCGAGCGCACTGACGCTGCGAGCGGCGTTCTGGTAGGCTCGCACCTCAAAGGGATTGCTATCCTCTTTTAGTTCCAGCAGTGTACCGACTTCATCCAGCACAGTGGCAACCTGGTTTTTATCCATTTGAACCTCTATTTTATGTCAGGTCAGGCGCAGATCGAAAAATTCGGGCTGGTACAGCGTCACCTCGAAGGGGTTGCGCCCCTTGAGATCGCGATTGAGGTAGCGCTTGCAGTCGAAATGCACCAGCAGCCAGCAGTTCATCTCGTGGGTGATGAAGACGGCATCCCACGGCTTCTCGGTGCCCATATCCAGCACCTGATTACAGACGAAGCATCTTCCCATGCCCGCTGCCACGGCCTGCTCGAACCACTGCAGCACAAAGCTGTGGAAATCTTCCAGGTTCATCATCTCCAGGCACGACTCAGGGTAGCCGAAGAGCACCGGGTCGGGACACTCGCGGAAGTCCTCGCTGGCGCGGCTCAGTGCGATGACCGGGGCCTTGACCGTCACTTTGATCTCGTCATGCTCTGGGTCCTCTGCCGAGCTTACCACATTGTGTAATAGCAGCCCTTCACGCGCAAACCATGCCAATAGTTCGTTTCTCATAACACATAAACTGTATCATCCAGTAGTGAAGCCGTCAAATATACTGGTACATGGGGGAATCACATTGCAGATAGTTTGCATGATACAAGGGAATAAAACAAGCTCTACAATAATAGCGGGAGGTCAAGGTTCGATTGATACATGAGGCATGGTCAGCAGGGCGACCGCAAGGGTCGCCCCTACATTTATTTTTGCAAGTAGCAAGCAAGCGTGCGGTATTCTGTTGATATCTCGTAATATCAATTGCTTGATCCTACCATTATTGTATTTCGCGCGCGAAATGGCTATGGGAAGTTGGCTCGAGCAAGAATATGGGATCCTAGCCTTTGAAAAACTCGACGAGCGCAGGAGTGAGGACTTCGTCAGCCGGACCGTGGTCTTGACCTGCCAGAGTACGGTACTGGGCATGGGGGAGGATGTCTACCAGCGTTTGAGTCCCGTTGTGAAAAAACGCATGACTGGCTCCTCCGACCATGACGAGCGTGGGCACGGTAACAGAAGCCCACTTCCTGAGTGTCGATGGATTACCGCTCATGGTATCTCCCATGATGGCGCCGTCGTAGGGGATCGTATGCGCCACCGCCTCTATCTGCGGCCACATTGGCGTGTTTCGCATTTGGGCAACCATTTCGGCAGGCACGAGCATCGCATCGGTCATGAAGTACTCGACTGCTTCACCCCGGCGACCTGCCGCGATCAGCTCGTTGAGATGCGCTACGTAATCCTGCGGCACCGGAGGGCGGCTGTCGTCGATAATGAATGGTGGCTCGTAGATCGCCAGTTTCTCGATCTTGCTCTTGAGCAGGCGCGCTGCTTCCAGGGCCAGAACCGCGCCGGAGGAATGACCGAAAACGAACGCGGATCCACCGGCCTCGTTGATGAGAGCTTCGATATCTTCGACCTCGCGCTCGACCGCATAGGGGGCCGTATCTCCACTGTCGCCCCGGCCACGGCGGTCGTAGGCGAAGACGGTGAAGTGCAGCGCAAGGTGAGCCGAAAGTGCTGCCTCGGCTACTCGAGTAGCAGTGGCACCGGCCACCAGGATGAGCGCGGGTCCGATGCCCGACTGATCGAAGGCGATAGCGGTGCCGTCTTTGGAAATGACTGTTCTCATGGTGTTCTCCAATTTCTTCTCCTTTTCCTGGAGTTCTTGCAGGTGGTCGTCCAGGCGATGAAACCTCTCATCCCATAAGTGGCGGTAGGATTCCAGCCACGCATCGACCTCTGCCAACGGCTCAGGGCGCAGCTCGTACCAACGCCGCTGTGCATCCTGGCGCACGCGCACTAGCCCCACCTCGCGAAGCACACGCAGGTGCTTGGAGATGCCAGGTTGACTGATGGAGAGCAGGTCAGC
>WNGJ01000525.1_pt1 | contig 35020 bp, 33 predicted proteins | sample 5400611 | NCBI WGS metagenome assembly WNGJ01 (sample SAMN13153375, study PRJNA577476) | soil metagenome | isolation source: 40 cm soil or saprolite under Garry oak tree replicate 1 | place: USA:California | collected 2016-06-15
AGGGACGCGGGCGCCGGACGACGAGCTTCAGCAGCTCGGCGACGAGCCAGCCGTCGCACAAGCCGAGGTACACGGTGAGCGTGCCCCACACGGCGCGGCGTCCCCAGCCGCGCGCGTACGCAATGAGCGCGCCACAGATCCACCAGATCAGTCCGTTCCAGTTGAGGTACGCGACCACGACGGCGAGCGCGGCGAGCAGAGAATTGTTCGAGACGGCGGTCACGATCGCGATGAACAGCTGGCGGTCGAAGGTGAAGATGGCGTCCATCAGCGGCGCACGTGCCGCCAGACGAAGATGCCGACCGCGGCGACGATCGCGGCCGCGACGAGGTAGTCGAGGCCTTTCAGCGATTGCTTCAGCTCGAGCCAGTGATCGCCGAGCTGCATCCCGCCCCAGACCAGGAGCATCACCCATGGGACGGTGCCCAGGATCGAGAAGAGGGTGAAACGCCACAGCGGCATGCGGGCGATGCCCGCCGGCACGGAGATAAAGGTGCGGACGAGCGGCAGCATGCGCGAGAAGAACACCGTCACTTCACCGAACCGCGCGAACCAGCGCTCCGCGACCTCGAGATCGTGAGCGCTGATGAGCACGTATTTCCCGTATCGCTCGACCAGTGGCCGACCGCCATATGCTCCGATCGCGTAGCTGGCGAGCGAGCCGAGCGTGTTGCCAAGCACGCCGGCGAGGACCGCGCCCCAGTAGCTCCAGGGCGACGACGTGAGCGGCTCGATCAGACCGCGCGACACGCTCCAACCGGCGAACGGAAGGATCAGCTCGGATGGCAATGGGATCGCACAGCTCTCGATCGTCATCGCGATGACGACACCGACGTAGCCGAACCGCTCGTAGAGCGATTCGAGAAAGGGCAGGACGATCGCGTCGAGCGCGTCGAGCACGCCGGTATGATGGCGTCACGACGGGAAGGGTGCGTGAACTCACATGGAGGGACGCATGCCTGACGATCACGTGATCCTCGACGAGCAGCTCGCCGGCGCGGTCGCCAAGATCGGATCGGCCGACGTCGTCGTGGGTATCCCCAGCTTCCGCAACGCCGCGACGATCGGATATGTCGCCGCGACCGCGGCCAAGGGCCTGCGCGAGCATTTCCCCGGCGCGCGTGTCGCGATCGTGAACGCGGACGGCGGCTCACCGGACGGCACGCCCGATCGCGTCGTCGAAAACGCTTCCGGCGTGCCCGTCGCGGTCGGCCGTTACGTCGGTCCGTCGGGCAAAGGCTCCGCATTCCGCGCGATCTTCACCGCGGTCGGCATGCTCGGCGCGCGCGCGTGCGCCGTCGTCGACAGCGACCTCCGCAGCATCACCCCGCACTGGATCGGGCGACTCTTGACCCCGATCACCCGGGGCGACGTCGACTACGTGACCCCGCTCTACGCCCGGCACAAACATGACGGCACGATCACGAACTCGGTCGCGTATCCCCTCACCCGCGCGCTGTACGGGCTGCGCGTGCGCCAGCCCATCGGCGGGGAGTTCGGACTGGGCGCCGACCTCGCACGTGCGTTCCTCGAGCAGCCGGTGTGGGACACCGACGTCGCGCGCTTCGGCATCGACATCTTCATGACCACGACCGCGATCGCACGTGGGGCGCGCGTCGCGCAGGCCTTTCTCGGCGCGAAGGTGCACGACCCGAAGGATCCCGCCGCGGACCTCGGTCCGATGTTCACCCAGGTCGTCGGCACGCTCTTCCGCCTGGCGGCCGAGAACGAGACGATGTGGTCGCAGGTCCAGGGCTCGAAGGCGGTGCCGCTCATCGGCGACGTTATTCCCGTCGAGCCCGAAGCGGTCCCCGCCGATCCCGCGCGGCTGCGCGAGAAGTACGCCGCCGGCAAGCGCGAACAGGAAACGACGTGGCGCGAGATCCTCTCCGCGCCCGTGCCGGACACGTGCGACGCGGCGGCCTGGGCGCGCATCGTGTTCGACCACCTCGGCGCGGCCCTCCGGCGGCCGGCGCGGAGCGAGCTGCTCGCGCGTTCGCTGCTGCCGCTGTACCAGCTGCGGACCGCGTCATTCATCGAAGAGGTGCGCGACATGAGCACGGCGCAGTCCGAGACCGTCGTCGAGGAAGGCGCGCGCGTCATGGAGGAGGAGAAGCGCCGCTTCACGGGGAGGCGCAGCGAGGACCGAGCGCGGAGCGCGTCCACCGCGTGAGCGTTTCGCTCAAAGAGGACGCGCTCGTCCTGATCACGGAGAACGACGGCTCGCTCCAGCTCGGGAGCGCGAGCCCCTTCGGGCTCTACTACCACGACACGCAGTTCCTCTCCGGGTACGCGCTCCGCGTGAACGGCGCCCCGCCGATCCTGCTGTCGGCCAACACCGAGCAGAACTACGTCGCGACGTTCCAGCTGATGCGGGCGGAGGGCGCGACGCTCGGCACGGCACGTCATGCGGCTGAGGCGCTCTCGATCCGACGCACCCGTTTCCTCGCCGATGGTCTTCGCGAGCGCATCGGCGTGCTCAACGCGAACCCGCGGCCGGTGCGGGTCGCGCTCGAGCTCGAGTTCGAGGCATCGTTCCGCGACATGTTCGCGGTGCGCGGCCACCACGAGGTCGCCGCGACGCCCCACGAGGTGAGGCGCGGCCCGCGTGAGGGCGGCATCGTGTTCGAGCGGGTCGGCCGCGACGCGGTACGCCGGACGACCGATATCACGATGCGTCCCGCGCCCGACCGCATCCTGGGCAACATCTTCCACATCGAGCGCGACCTCGAGCCGCAGGGCGTGCTCACGATCGAGCTCATGGTGATCCCGCGCGAGGACGGCGCGGGCGCGGCGCCGTCGCCGGACCGCTTCGACGACGCCATCGACGCGCTGAACGCGCGTTACCGCCGCTTCCTGCGGGCCTGCGCACGCTACACGACGAGCTCCGAGACGCTCGACGAGGGCCTTATCACCCGCAGCGCGCTCGACCTGCGCGCGCTCCTGGAGTTCCACGACAGCGGTCCTTACCCGACCGCCGGGATCCCGTGGTACGCGGTCCCGTTCGGACGCGACGGGCTCATCTGCGCCTACCAGACGCTCGGCTGGAATCCCGAGATCGCCCGCGGCACGCTGCGGCTGCTCGCGAAGTACCAGGGCCAGAAGGTGGACGACTTCTCGGAGGAGGAGCCGGGGAAGATCTTCCACGAGCTCCGGCGCGGAGAGCTCGCGCGGCTCGGAGAGATCCCCCACCGCCCGTACTACGGATCGGTCGACGCGACGCCGCTCTTCGCGCTGCTCGTCGCCGAGACCGTGAAGTGGACCGCGGACCGTGAGTTCTGGCGCGAGCTGCTGCCGTCGGCCGAGCGCGCGCTCACCTGGTGCGACACCTACGGCGATGCGGACCGTGACGGGTACGTCGAGTACGGCCCGCGTGGCTCGGACCTGCGCAGTCAGGGCTGGAAGGACTCGCCGCAGTCGCTCTCCGAGCCGGACGGCACGTGGTCGAAGCTGCCGGCCGCGCTCGTCGAGGTCCAGGCCTACGTCTACGCCGCGAAGATGGGCATCGCGGATCTGTACGCGCTCGACGGCGACACGACACGCGCGGACCGTCTGCGCGGCGAGGCGCGCGAGCTCCGCGAGCGCTTCGAGCGCGACTTCTGGATGGCGGACCAGGGCTGCTACGCGCAGGCGCTCGATGGCGACAAGAGGCAGGTGCGCGCCGTGACGAGCAACGCGGGCCACGCCCTCTGGTGTGGCATCGCGAGCCCGGATCACGCGGCGACGCTGGTGCATCGGCTCATGACCCCCGACATGTACACCGGCTGGGGCATCCGCACGCTCTCCAGCACCTACCCGACGTACAACCCGATGAGCTATCACAACGGATCGGTCTGGCCGCACGACAACTCGCTGATCGCACAGGGTTTCGCCAGGTACGGTTTCCGCGAGGAGGCCGCGGAGATCACCAGCGCGCTCATCGAGGCCGGCCGCCGGTTCCCCGACGCGCGCCTGCCAGAGCTCTTCTGCGGTTTCCAGCGCGATCTCCGCTTCTCGTCCCGCCCGGCGGATTACCTCGTCTCGTGCATCCCGCAGGCGTGGTCCGCGGGCATGGTGTTCCTCTGCGTGCGCACGCTCCTCGGGCTCGCGCCCGATCTCGGGACGCAGCAGCTGCTCATCGATCCGGCGCTGCCGCCGTGGCTGGAGCGGATCGACATCCGCGACATGCTCGTCTTTGGCGAGCGGATGACCTTCCGGGTCCGCCGCGGCGCGAAGGGCGACCACGTCGCCGGCGGACAGGGCCGGCTTGCTCACACGCGGACGGCCGCTCCCGCATGACGCGCGGCGCCCGCCGCATCCTGTTCGTCCACTACACGACGCCGGCCATCCTCGGCGGAGTGGAGCAGGTCATGGCCGCACACGCCGCCGCGCTCATCGCCGCCGGAAAGGACGTCGCGGTGCTCGCCGGGCGCGGCGCGGCGAAACCGCGCGGCGTGCGCGTGATCCGCGTCGCCGAGGCCGACTCACGCCATCCGATCGTCGAGCGGAACCTCGCCGCGCTCTCGAGCGGAGTGCTCCCGCCGGAGTACGGCGCGCTCGTCCGCCGCCTCGAGACCAAGATCCGGCCGCACGTCGCACGCGCCGACCGTGTCGTGGTGCACAACGTGATGACGATGCCGCTGAATCTGGCGCTCACGCAAGTGCTCGCGACCCTGGCCCGGGAGCATCCGGACCGCTTCATCGCGTGGACGCACGACATCTCGTACTTCGACGAGCGTTACGCCGCCCTGCGTCGGAGGGGCGCACCGTGGGACCTCGTCACCGGCGCGGTGCCCGGCGTGCGGTACGTCACGGTCTCGCAGGAGCGCAGGGAGCAGCTCTCGCAGCTCACCGGTCTCGCGCGAGACGAGATCGAGGTCGTCACGAACGGCATCGATGTCGGCGACGTCCTTGGCCTCGCTCCGACCGGGCTCCGCCTCGCACAGCGGCTGCGCCTGTTCGACGCGGACCCGCTCCTCCTTCTTCCGGTGCGACTCACGCGGCGCAAACGGATCGAGGCGGCGATCGACGCGACCGCGGTCCTCCGTCGCCGTGGCCGCGCCGCGGTGCTCGTCGTCACCGGGACGGCCGGGCCGCACGACGCCTCGAACCAGGCATATCTGAAGGAGCTCGCCGCTCGCGCGAAGAGGGTCGAGGGCGTGCACCTGCTCGCATCGCTCGGCTTGAAGATCAAATACGGCACCGTCGTCGACCTCTACGCGCTCGCCGACGTGCTCGTGTTCCCGAGCGAGAGTGAGGGTTTCGGCATCCCGATGCTGGAAGCAGGCTTGCACCGGATGCCGATCGTGTGCAGCGACATCCCCGCCCTGCGCGAGACCGGCGGCGACGACCCGCTCTACGTCCCGCCCGACGCGAACGGCGAGCAGATCGCCGACGCGGTCGAGCGCGCGCTCGACACTCCGGTGATGCGGATGCGGGCACGCGCGCGCGAGCACGCCTGGCCGCGCGTCCTGCGCGAGCGCGTGCTACCCGTCATCCTCGGTCGTACCGCATGAAGTGCCTCGTCGCGATCGTCGATCCGGAGCGCGACCGCGCGGTCGTCGACCTCGCGGCCGCCCTGGCCGCGGGCGAGGAGCTGATCCTCGTCTCGGCCATCGAGGTGCCCGAGGGCGACACGCTCGCCTCGGTGCAACCCGAGGCGCGCCGGCTGCGGCGCACGCTCGATCAGCTCGCGCCGGCGGGCGCACGCGCGCGGACGCTCGTGACCGTCGCACGGCAGGGCTGGCAGGCGATCCAGGAGACCGTCGCGACCGAGCGGCCCGACCTCCTACTGCTGTCGTGGCGGCGTCCGGGCTGGGATCTCCTGGGCACGACGATCGAAGATGTCCTGCGCAATCCGCCGTGCGACATCGCCGTCGTGAAGGGGCCGCTGTCGCGCGCGCGACGCTTGCTCGTTCCGGTCCGCGGCGGTCGTTATGCCGATCTCGCCGCGAAGGTCGCGATCGGCTGGGCCCGCGCGCGCGGCGGGAGCGTCACGCTCCTCCATGTGCGGACCCCCGGGCGCCGCACGCCGACGCTCTATCAATTGCTCGGAGAGCGCTCGCTCGACGAGCGCGTCGATCGACTCATCACGCGTACCGGCGATCCCGCCGAGGTGATCGGCGAGGAGCTCGGGCAGCATGACGCGATCGCGTTCGGCGCGACCGGTCGCAAGGACCAGGAGGACCCGCTTGGTCCGGTCGGCCAGGCCATCGTCGCGAACGCGCGCTCCGCCATCGTGGTGCGCACCGCGGCCCCGCTGGGCCCGAATCTCACGCTCCCGCTGCCGATGCTGCCGTCGGACCGCGCCGAACGCAGCGGCGTCATCAGCGAGATCGTCGACAAATGGTTCGTGCAGAACACCTTCAGCTCCAGCGAGTTCGCCGACCTGCGAAGGCTGGTCGAGGAAAAGGAGCGGCAGAACCTCCGCATCTCCGTCGGTCTGCCCACGCTGAACGAGGAGGCGACGGTCCGCCACGTCATCCGTGCGATCCGCTCGCGCCTCATGGAACGGATCCCGCTGGTCGACGAGATCGCGGTCATCGACTCGGATTCCGACGACCGAACGCGCGAGATCGCGCGCGAGGAGGGTGTCGCGGTGCACGTGCTCGGCGACATCCTGCCCGGATACGGTGCGCGCCGCGGGAAGGGCGAGGCGCTCTGGAAGAGCCTGCACGTGCTGACCGGCGACATCGTGGTGTGGATCGACACGGACGTCACCGATACACATCCGAAATTCGTCTACGGGCTGCTCGGTCCGCTGCTGCTGCGGCCGGACGTGCACTTCGTGAAAGCCTTCTATCAGCGGCCGCTGCGCATCGGTGCCGAGCTGCTGGCGTCGGGCGGGGGCCGCGTCACCGAGCTGTCCGCGCGTCCGATCCTCAACCTGTTCTTCCCCGAGCTGTCCGGCATGGTCCAGCCGCTGTCCGGTGAGCAGGGCGGGCGACGCACGCTGCTCGAACAGCTTCCGTTCTTCACGGGATACGGCGTCGAGACCGGACTCCTCATCGACACGCTGCAGCGCGCCGGCTTGGGCGCGCTCGCGCAGGTCGACATGAAGCACCGCATCCACCGGAACCAGGACCTGCTCAGTCTGTCGAAGATGAGCTTCCAGATCCTTCAGGTCGCGCTCAAGCGGGTCGGCGAGGCCCATGGCGAACGGATCTGGGAAGAGGCGAACGCGACGCTCAAGCTCATCACGCAGACCGAGGGGGGAAAGCTCCACCTCGAGATGCACGACATCGCCATCGGCGAGCTGCCGCCGATGGCGACGATCCCCGAATACCTCACCGCGCGCCGTCGGTGAAGGTGCTCCGTAGCGTCTCCGAGGTGCGCGCGTGGCGCGCGAGCGCGCGGCGCGTCGGGTTCGTGCCGACGATGGGCGCGCTCCACGCCGGGCATCTGTCACTGGTCGAGCGCGCGGTACGCGAGACCGATGCCGCGATCGCGTCGATCTTCGTCAACCCGACGCAGTTCGGCCCCAGCGAGGACTACGCGGCATATCCGCGGCGCGAGGCCGAGGACATCCGGCTCCTCGAGCAGCACGCCGGCGCGGCGGTCTTCGTCCCGCCGGTCGCGGAGATCTACCCGCCGGGCGACTCGACCCGCGTCACGCCCGGACCCATCGCCGCGCCGCTCGAGGGTGCGGCGCGACCCGGCCACTTCGTCGGCGTCGCGACGGTCGTCGCCAAGCTGCTTGCCATCGTCCGACCCGATATCGCGTTCTTCGGTCAAAAGGATTTCCAGCAGCTGCGTGTGCTGCAGACGACCGCACGCGACCTCCGCCTCGGCGCGGAGATCGTCGGCTGCCCGACCGTGCGCGAGCCCGACGGCCTGGCGCTGTCGTCGCGCAACGCCTACCTCACCCCGGAGCAGCGGCGCGACGCGGTCGCGCTCTCGCGCGGTCTGTTCGCGGCGCTCGAGCTGTGGGAGCGTGGCGAGCGCGACCCGCGCGTGCTGCGGGAGCGCGTACGCGAGCTCGCCGGCGGGGGCAGCGTCGCGCTCGAGTACGTCTCGGTCGCGGATCCAGTGACGCTCGCCGAGCTCGACACGCCCGCCGCCACGGCCGTGATCTCACTTGCGGCGCGCGTGGGCCGCGCGCGGCTCATCGACAATGTGCTCTTGGGCATGGACGTGGCGGACCTGCGTTGACGCGACGCTCGCTCCTCGTCGCATTCAGCGTCGCCCATTTCGCGCACCACGTCACGAACAGCCTGCTCAGCGCGCTGCTTCCGTTCATCAGCGCCGCTTTCGGGCTGTCCTACACGAGCGCTGGGTTCCTGGTCGGCTCCTACTCGATCGCATCGGGCCTGACGAACGCGCCCCTCGGCGTGTTGGCCGACCGCATCGGCGCGCGGCGCGTGATCGTGTGGGGTCTCGTCCTCATCGGCCTGTCCAGCATCGCGATCGGCCTGTCGACGGAGTACTGGCAGCTGATCGCGTTCCTCGCGGTCATGGGTATCGCGAGCGGCACGTATCACGCGCCGGCATCGGCGCTCATCGCGGAGATGTTCTCCTCGCGCCGCGGGATGGCGATGGGCACGCACACCACCGCAGGGCACCTCTCGTTCTTCGCGGCGCCTCTCGTCGCGGGCATCCTCGCGACGGCGGGATCATGGCGGACGCCCTACATCGCGTTCGCGGTCGCGCCGATCGCCTGCGCGGTGCTCCTCTGGCGCGTCGCGCCGATGGGCACACGCTTGACCGGACGCCACAGCTGGCTCGCGACGGGCAGCGACATCGCCGCTGTCGCGCGGCGCGTCGGCGCGCTCGTCTCGCTGTCGATCGTGTTCCAGGTCGTCATCTCCGCCGCGATGGCCTTCCTCAGCACGTACCTCGTCGACGCGCGCGGCATCGCGCCGGGCATCGCGGCGGCCCTGTTCGGCGTCCCCCAGCTCGCCGGCCTCATCGGCGCTCCGATGGCGGGGACCCTTTCGGATCGTTACGGCCGGCGCATCGTGCTGCTGCTCGGGCTCGCGCTCATGGGGCCGGCGGCGTGGGCGCTCACGGTCGTTCCGAACGAGCTGGTCTTCCTGCCGCTCCTGCTGGTCGGGATCTCGTTCTCGATCCGCGCGACGACGACCGAGGTGCTGATCATCGACAACACGCCCGCCGAGCGGCGCTCCACGGTGCTCGGTACCTATTACCTCGTGAATCAACCGGTCGGCGGCGTCGCCGCGCCGGTCTTCGGCGGCATCGCCGGCGCGATCGGCATCGGCGCGGCGTACGGCTGGCTCGCGGTCATCTTCCTCGCGCTTTCGGCGGTCGCGCTGCTCGCGGCCTGGCCCACGGGGCGAGCGCTCCGACGCGCACCGTCATCGCCCGACTGAGCGGCGCGGCCGAACCGACGCCGTCAGCGAGCGGTACCTGTGGCCAGCGGTAGGTTGCACGGAGAGGGAGCTCGCTCCGGTCTCCGGCCCGGTGGAGGACCGTCCGCCGCGGCGGCGTGCGCACTTTCGGTCGGCCGGAGGTCCGCATGCCCTCGCGGCTCGCCCGACCGTTCATCGTCCTCTGCCTTGCCGCCGCGTGCGCCACGCCGCAGCCCGCGTCGATGCCGGACGCCTCGCCCCAGTCCACGGCCAACGTGCCGACCGCCGGCGCGACGATCCCAACCGGCGCGATGCGCTTTGCCATCGTTCCCAGCCGATCTTTGGCGACGATCCGCGTGCGCGAGCAAGTGGCCGGCGTGCCGGCGCCCGGTGACGCCGTCCTCACGACCGCGGCCTTCAGCGGCGGGCTCGTGCTGCTGGCCGACGGCACGTTCGCAGCGGGTTCGATCGTCGCGGTCGATCTCGACACGCTCAAGAGCAACGAGTCCCTGCGCGACGAATGGATCAAGTTCAACACGCTGAACACACGTGTCTACCCGCGCGCGGAGTTCTCGCTCGCGCGCGTCAGCGGGGTGCCGATGCCGCTCGCGGCGCAGGGTGACTGGTCCGCCACGCTCGAGGGCACGATGAAGATCCACGGTGTCGAGCGCTCCCTCGCGTGGCCCGTGCAAGTGACGCGGTCCGCGGGCGAGGTCCGCGTGCGCGGCGCGAACGCGTTCAAGTTCGGTGACTACGGCATGGCGGTTCCGGCCAATCGCCTCATCCTGTCCGTCGTGGACGATGTGCGACTCGAGATAGATCTCGTCGCGCGCGAGGGCTAGGCGGGAGCGAGCGCTCCGACGAGCACCGTCATCGCCTGATTGAGCGGCGCGGCGATGCCACGCCGTTCGCCCTCGCGATGCACGGCCCCGTTGATCGCATCGACCTCGGTCACGCGGCCACCTTGAACGTCCTGCAGCATCGACGAGCGGTTCGCTCCGGTCAGCGTCGCGATGTCGCGCCACGCGCGCCGTGCCTCGTCCTCGCTGAGCGCGACCCCGGTGGCCGTCGCGACGCGCGCAACCTCCGCGGCGAGGGCGTCGGCCACGCGCGAGGCGGCGCGGTCCGCGAGAAGGTCGTCGTTGGTGTAACCCAGCAGCGCGGTCGTCGGATTCATCGCCGCGTTCACAGCGACCTTTCGCCAGACCGAACCCCACGCATCCTCGACCACGTTCACGGTCATGCCGCCCTCCGCCAGCTGGGCCGCGAGCACCTCGAGCGCGCGGTGAGGTCCCGCGCCCGACGGCCGTCCAAGCTCGACCCTCCCCGGCCCGGTGGCCCACAGCTCTCCGCGGTCGAGGCGCGCACCAACGTAGATGACACCGACGGCAACACGTGCCTCACCCACCGCCGCGACGAGCGCCTCGTAGTTGCCAAGCCCGTTCTGGATCGTCAGCAGGACGCCGTCACGCGCGACGATGTGCTGCGCGACCTCAGCCGCCCATGGGGTCCCGGGCGTCTTTACGCAGACGACCGCGGCGTCGACAGGCTTCTCGTCGGAACGGAGAGGCGCGCTGGTGCGGTCGATCGGCACGAGCTCAACGCGATCGGCCAGAGCGCGATTGATGACATGGCCGATCGCGCCCATCCCGATGATCGCCACGCGCAGCGGGCTCGCCTTCGCGATGTGGCTCAGACCGCCTTCGGCCGCGTGGCGTTCTGCCGGAGCGCGGCGAGCTCACTGTCCTTCATCGTGAAGCTGTGCTCGGCGTCGGGGAAGCGCCCGTCTCGCACATCGCTGTCGAACGCGCGCAGGGCATCGACGACCGCCGTGCCGATCTCGCCGTAGCGCTTGGCGAACTTCGGCTTGAAGTCGCCGTACAGGCCGAGCACGTCGTGCAGCACCAAGACCTGGCCGTCGCAATCGATCCCGGCGCCGATGCCGATGGTCGGGATCGAAAGCCGTTCCGTCACCATCGAGGCGACGGGCGCGGGGATCGACTCGAGCACGATGGAGAACGCGCCGGCATCCTCGAGCGCGATCGCGTCGTCGATGAGACGTCGCGCGGCGCGCGCGCTCTTCGCCTGTGTCTTGAAGCCGCCGAACTGCGCGACGCGCTGCGGCGTGAGGCCGACGTGCGCCATCACCGCGATGCCGTTCTCCACCAGCGCTCGCACCAGCGGGACCGTTTCGTGACCGCCCTCGAGCTTCACGGCGTCCATGCCCGCCTCCTTGAGGAAGCGTGCGGCGTTGCGGAGTGCGTCGGTCGGCCCGGTCTGGTACGAGCCGAACGGCATATCGCCGATGAGGAGCGGCCGCGACGCGCCGCGCGACACCGCGGCGGCATGCCGGACCATGTCGTCCATCGTGACCGGCACGGTGGTCGGATAACCGAGCACGACCATGCCGAGCGAATCGCCGACGAGGATGATGTCGATCCCCGCAGCCTCGACGAGCCGCGCGAACGCGGCATCGTAGGCGGTCATCATCGTGATGCGCTTGCCGTCGCGCTTCATCGCGACGACGTCCGGCACCGTGACCTTCTTGGCGATGTCCATCTCGAACCTCCGTCCAGGCCGGCTGCTGCCGGTCCCGGCGTCAACGCAATCGTAGCGCGCGTGCGTTACCTCGCAGGTTTCATTCCAGCGCGTCGATGACGTCCGGGAGAGGCGCGAGGTCGCCGATGACGCGCGTTGGCTTGGAGCTCAGCGCCTCGCCATGCCGGTCGACGAACACGGTGCGATAGCCGAGTGCCGCCGCCGGGCGCATGTCGTGATATTGGCTCGCGCCGACGTGAACGGTCCCCTCCGGCCCGGCGCCGGTGCGCTCCGCGAACAGGCGCCAGTGACCGGGAGCGGGCTTGTAGCTGCCGCAGTCCTGCGCGGTCACCACCAGATCGGGCGCGAGCCCGAGCTGCGGTAGCGAGGAGGCGATGAGATCGCGATCGACGTTGGAAAGGATCGCGATCCTCCGACCGCGGCGCCGGAGCTCGGCGAGCGCCGCGGGAACCTCGGCGAATGGTCGCCACGCGGGGAGCGACGCCGGCAGCGGCGACGGCGCGTCGATGCCGAATGACGCGAGCACGCGGCGCCCCGCCTCGTCGAGCACGTCGCGGTAGCGGCGGTATGACCCGGCTTCGACCTCGGCCTCCGTGGCGATGTAGCGGCGAGCGAGCTCGTCGCGGTCGATCGGGCTGGAAAGCAGCGGCAGGAGCGCAGCCGTGATCCCGCGCTCCCAATCGATGAGCGTGCCGTAGCAATCGAAGGTGACCCAGCTGATCGGTACTCGCGGAGGCTAGCGCTTCGGGAAGCGGGTCACGCGCTCGGGCCAGTGGCGCTGCGCCCAGGCGCTCAGGAAAGCGTGGATCCGGCGAGAGCGGCGCGCGCGTGCGTGTCCATCGTCTCTTGCGGGCATCTTGCGCTTCGCATCCATGTGTCGGCCTCCCTTCTCATCGAGCCACGGTGGTCCGGTGTAGTCGCGCGCGCTGTGTTCGCGTGAACGCTGCGAGCGCGTCATGCGGTACGCCCACAACGTCGCGCAGCGAGCATCGCTAGAGTCCGCCGATGAAGTCGGTCGAGCTCGCCGCGCTGATGCAGAGGACCGAGGGTGTCGAGATAACCAGCTACCTGGTCGCGGATCCGCGCGGCGCGAAGCAGAGCGGTGTGCGCGTCAGCCATGCCGGAGGGCTCATCAGCTGGACGATGAAGTCCACCGACAACGGCTTCCTCAACCGCGCGCTCGGCTTCGGCACGATGTCCGACGCGACGGGCGCGGTGCTCGACCGGCTCGAGCGCCGGTTCGCCGCGGCTGGGCGCGCGCCGCGCATCGCCATCGCGCAGGGACCGACGCCGCGCGCCGCGCTTCGGTTGCTCGAGCGACGCGGCTACGCGCCCGAGGAGGGCACCGAGGAGCACATCTACTGCTACGACCGCCGCGCGCTGCCACGCGCGCGCAGCGTCGACGGACTCACCGTGGAACGCGTCGGCCCGGCGCACGCGGCCGAATACGCGAAGATCGCGTTCGCCAGCTTCGCCGAACGCGGGCCGTGGTTCCGCGGCATCGTCGAGGCGCTGGTCCGACGGCGCGGGCACGGCCGGTCCCTCAGCGCGTACCTCGGACGCATCGATGGCGTCCCTGCGGCCACCGGGATGCTCTTCGACGTGCGGCCCGTCGCCGGTCTGGGCAACGGAAGCGTCCTGCGCAAGTTCCGCGGACGCGGGATCCAGAGCGCGATGATCGCGCACCGCATGCGCGCCGGCTGGGAGCGCGGGCTGCGGATCTTCTTCGGTCAGACGCAGAATCCGGCGTCCGCGCACAACCTGGAGGACCTGGGGTGGCGCCTTCTCTACACCGAGATCGATTGGGTGCGTACGACTTAGCGATAGCGAACGCTGACGACAGCGACTCCGCGTTCCGCCATCCTCAGCGAATGAGACGACGCGCGTTCCTTCGGGGGCTCGCCCTCGGGGGCGCCGCCGTCGCGAGCGGCTGCGTCAGAGGCGAGGCTCAGACCTCGCCATCGCCGTCCGCATCGCCATCGGCGATCGCATCCGTCACACCGCTCACGACACCCTCACCGGCGCCCACCGTCGGGCCGCCGGACTGGAACGCGCTGCGCGCGGCCCTGCCGGACGGCCTCGTCCGATCGGGCGATGCCACCTACGACGCCGCGCGCGTCCTCTACAACACGCGCTTCGACGGGGTTCGACCGCAGGCGGTCGTGCGCTGCGCCACAACAGAGGACGTCCGGGAGTGCGTGCGCTTCGCACGCGCCTACGGCATTCCGCTCGCGCTGCGCAGCGGCGGCCACAGCTACGCCGGGTGGTCGACTGGCGCAGGTCTGGTCGTCGACGTCGGCCGCATGTCGGCGATCGACGTGCAGAGCGATCGCGTGACCGTGGGTGCCGGTGCGCGGCTCATCGAGCTGTATGACGCCGTCGCGGCGCGCGGCCAGGGCGTTCCCGCGGGCAGCTGCGCGTCGGTCGGCGTCACCGGGCTCACGCTCGGAGGTGGCATGGGCGTCCTCTCGCGAGCCTGGGGTCTCACCTGCGACGATCTCGTCGCGGCACAGGTCGTCACGGCGGACGGTCAGGTACGCGACTGCGACGAGGCGCGCGACGCCGACCTCTTCTGGGCACTGCGCGGCGGAGGCGGTGGCAGCTTCGGCGTCGTCACGTCGCTGACCTTGCGCACGCACCCCGCCACGGCCCTCGCGATCGGATTCCTGTCGTGGCCGTGGTCGCGCGCGGCGGCGGTCGCTTCCGCATGGCAGGTATGGATGTCGCGCGCGCCAGATGCGCTCTGGTCCACGCTGCATCTCCAGACCGGAGCGCAGGGGCCCGAGGTCACGATGCACGCGGTGCTCACCGGCACCGCGTCGGATCTCGCGTCACGCTTCGACACGCTCGTTGCTGGGGGCGGCGCGCCGATCTACCGCGAGCAGGGTGTCCGTACCTACCGCGATGTCATGCTCCTCGAGGCGGGCTGCCTGGGACGCTCGATCGAGCAGTGCCATCTCGTCGGGACCACGCCCGCGGGGGTCCTGGGACGCGAGACGTATGTCGCGAAGTCCGCGGTCGCGAAGCAGCCGCTGCCCGATGCCGCGATCGCCGCGCTCGTTGGCGCGATCGAGTCGATCGCGGGACGACAGGGCGTCGGAGGCGGCGCGGTGCTGCTCGACTCGCTCGGGGGCGCCGTGTCGCGCGTCGCGCCGTCGGCGACAGCCTTCGCCCACCGCGATGCGTTCGCGGTCGCTCAGTTCATCGCAAGCTGGAACGCAGCGGGGCCCGCGTCGGTCGCCGACGACATGCAGACGTGGCTGCGCGATCTCTATGCGACCGTACGTCCGCTCATCGGGCGCGGCGCATACCTCAATTACGCCGATGCCGAGCTACCCGACTGGGAGGACGCGTACTGGGGCGCGAACTACCCCCGGCTCCGGCAGGTCAAAGCGAAGTACGACCCGGATCGCGTGTTCGACTTCCCGCAGGCGGTGCGACCCTAACGCGCGAGCCGCTCCGCGAGCTTCGCGACGAGACGCCGCGCGACCTCCGTCTTCACGAGGAGCGGCAGAGCCTCGACGCCGTCGGCGCTCACGAAGGTGACGCGGTCGGTGTCGGAGCCGAACGCCGAGCCCGGATCGCTCACGTCGTTCGCGACGACCAGGTCGAGCTTCTTCTCGCGCAGCATGCGCCCGGCCTCGGCCGTCGCGTCACCGGTCTCGGCCTTGAAGCCGACGACGATCGCGCCCGCGCGGCGGGCGGCCACGATCGCCTTCAGGATGTCGGGGTTCTCCGTCAGCCGGAGAGTCATCTCCTTGCCGGCGTCGCGCTTCTTGATCTTGCGCTCGCGGGTCTCGATCGGCCGGTAGTCGGCGACCGCCGCCGCCATGACGACGGCGTCCGCGTTCGGGAGCAGCCCGAGCACCGCGTCGCGGAGCTGCTCCGCGGTCTCGATCGGCACGAGCTGCGTTCCGGCCGGCGCGCGCAGCGCCGTCGGTCCCGAGACGAGAAAGACCTCCGCGCCGGCATCGGCGGCGGCCGCGGCGATCGCGTAGCCCATCTTGCCGCTCGAGCGATTCGATACGAAGCGCACCGGATCGATCGGCTCGAGCGTCGGGCCGGCGGTCACCACGACACGGCGGCCCGCGAGGGCCTGCGACGCGGTGAGCGCTTCGACCACCGCAGCCTCGATGCGCTCGAGCGAGGCGAGACGGCCCGGGCCGATGTCCCCGGAGGCGAGAGGGCCTGACTCTGGCTCGACGATGCGGGCGCCGCGCTCGCGCAGGGTCGCGACGTTCGCACGCGTCGCGGCGTTCTGCCACATGTGCGTCTCCATCGCGGGCGCAAGGACGATCGGAGCGTCGGTCGCGAGCACCGTCGTCGCGATGAGGTCGTCCGAGAAGCCGTTCGCGAGCCGCGCGAGGACGTGCGCGGTCGCGGGCGCGATGACGACCACATCGGCTTGCCGGCCCATCGCGATGTGACCCGCGGCGCGCTCGTCCTGGATCTGGAACATCTCCACCTCCACCGGCCGGTACGTGAGTGCCTGGAACGTGAGCGGCCGCACGAACTCCGTGGCCGATCGCGACATGACGACCTGGACGGTCGCGCCCGCCTGCGTCAGTCGACGCGCGAGCTCGACCGACTTGTAGGCGGCGATCGAGCCGGTGACCCCGAGCACGATGAAGCGCCCGCGCAGCGCTTCCATCAGGCGTTCAGCTCGTACAGCAGACGCAGCCCCTCGAGCGTGAGATCCTCGTCGACCTTCTCGATCCCCTTCGCGAGCGGCGCGATCGTCGGCGCCAGCCCGCCGGTCGCGATCACCGTCGGCTTCGCCGGGAGCTCGGCCATGATGCGCGCGAGCAGACCCTCGACCAGACCGACGTATCCGAACACGATCCCCGAGCGCAGGCAGTCCGCGGTGTTCTTTCCGATCGCGGTCGCCGGGGGTGTGAGGGGGACGCGAAAAAGGCGCGACGCGCGACCGAAGAGCGACTCCGCGGAGACCTCGAGCCCGGGCGCGAACGAGCCGCCGAGGAAATCTCCCTCCGCGCTCACGACATCGAAGTTCGTCGTCGTGCCGAAGTCCACGACGATCGCGGGCCCGCCGTACCGTCGGTGCGCGGCGAGCGTGTTCGCGATGCGATCGGCGCCGACCTCGGACGGATTGTCGACGCGAAGCCGCACGCCGGTCTTCACGCCCGGACCCACGACGAACGCGGCGCGATCCAGGTAGCGCTCCGCGAGGCGGGAGAACGACTGCGTGAGCGGCGGCACCACGCTGCCCAGCACGAGCGCGTCGATCTCGTCGAGCGCGAGGTCCTCCTGCGCGAGCAGACCGTCGAGCATCACCGCGAGCTCGTCCTCGGTGCGGTCGTGCACCGTGACAAGGCGCCAGGTGCGGATGAGGCGGTCCTTGTCGTAGGCGCCGACGACGATGTTGGTGTTGCCGACGTCGATCGCGAGGATGACAGTCACGCTAGTCGTTCGATTCGGTCGCGCCGGTGCGGAGGCCTCCCTGCCCCATGTGCGCCTGAAGCGCCTTCGCCACGTTGGGAGGAACGAGACCGTCGACCGGCGCGCCGAACGCGACGAGCTCCTTCACGCGCGACGCGGAGAGGAAGAGATAGTCCGGCGCGGTCATGAGGTAGACCATCTCGATCCCGGGCGCGAGCTTGCGATTCATGTTGCCCATCTCGAACTCGAACTCGAAATCAGACAGAGCGCGGATCCCGCGGATGATGAACGTGGCGCCGACCTCCTTCGCGAATGTCACCTGCAGCTTGTCGAACGTCGTGACGTCGACGTTGCGGCAGCTCTTGCAGGCCTCACGCATGAGGGCGACACGTTGATCGGCGTCGAACAGCGTCTTCTTCGAGAGGTTGCGGCCGACACCGATGACGACGCGATCGAAGAGACGCGCCGAGCGCTCGACGATGTCGATGTGCCCGTTGGTGGGCGGATCGAACGAGCCGGGATAGATCGCCACCCGATCGCTCACGCCGGTCGCGCCTCCTCTTTGCGGTAGTGCACGCCAGCGCGAATGCTAAGGCTTGACCGTGAAACGCCAAGGTCCAGCATCGACCGATGAGACCTTCCGCTCGTTCATCCGGTCTCGCACCCACGAGACCTCGCGGACCTCGATGATCCAATCCGTCGCGTCGAGCGGCATGCCTGGGACGAGGCCATACGACATGCGGTAGACGATCTCGTTCATGCCCCCGCCACCGCCGCCACTCATCATCGAGTAGCGCGGCAACTCGGTGGCCGATGCGGGACCGACGGCGATGAGCAGCTCGGGCGACGGAAAGTCGCGACTGAATCCACGTTTGCGCACGATGCGGAAGGTCACGATGTCGCCCTCGCGATAGCGCTCGAGCGCCAGGAGCGTGAGCGAGAGGCCCGCGACCATCTCCGTTCGGCCGATACCGATGACATCGACGAGCTCTCGCGGGGCCGGTGGCGGCGGGACGAACGGTTCCGCCCGCTTTCCCGTCGCGCGTGCAACCTCCCGCGCGCCGGGTGGAACGGTACGTCTCAACCACCTCACGTCCTGAAACTAGTACCGTCGGCATCGACGTGTCCCCGCGGGCGCCGCTCCAGCTCCGGCCGAACGCGTCGATCTACCGGATCGACGGCGGCTGGTTCAAGGCGCGGTGGCACTTCTCCTTCGATCGGTACGACGATCCGAACAATGTGGGCATCGGCACGCTCCGCGTTTTCAACCACGACACGCTCGTGCCCGGCGCCGCGTGGCCGATGCATCCGCACCGCGACATCGAGGGCATCACCTACGTCGTGTCCGGGCAGTTCGAGCACGCGGACAGCCTCGGCAACGACGGCGTCCTCGAGCCGGGCGGCGTGCAGCGGATGCGCCTCGGCTCGGGTGCGGAGCACTCCGAGCGGAACCACTCGAAGACCGAGCCGATGGAATTCATCCAGATGTGGATCCTCCCGTCGCGGCGCGGCCTCGCGCCGTCGATCGCACAGCGGCAGTACACCGCGACGGACCGTACGGACCGGCTGCTTCGCTTCCTGAAGCCCGAGGGTGCGGAGGGCGAGGGCATCACGGTGGCGCAGGACGTCAGCATGTACGTCACGACGCTGTCGGCCGCGAAGGCGGTCGAGCACGTCGTCGGCGCCGGCCGTGGCGGTTATCTCTACGTCATCAGTGGCGCAGTGCGCGCGAACGACGAGAGCATGACGAAAGGCGACGCAGCCTACCTCGTCGATGCGGGCACGCTGCACCTCGTGGCGAGCGAGACGAGCGAGCTGCTCCTCATCGATACACCGCTGGCCCGTTAGCCGCGACGCGCGTGCCGGCGGCGTAGACCTCGCGCACGATGGGTCCGCCGAGACGGTACGCGAGCTCGCGTTCGTCGTCGGTGTCGAGGACCACGACGTCGGCGCGGCGTCCTTTGATCAGCGCGCCGGTGCGGCCACCGCGCCCGAGCGCGTGCGCGCCGTTGATCGTCGCCGCGACGATCGCCTCGTGCGGCGTGAGGCCGCAGAGCACGACGCCGAGCGCGATCGCCGTGGGCGGGCCCTCGAGCGGCGACGTGCCGGGGTTGTGGTCGGTCGCGATCGCGATCGGCACCTCGGCCGCGAGGAACCGCCGCGCATCGGGCGGCGTGTAGCCGACGAAGAACGCGCTGCCCGGCAGCAACACCGCGGGGATCGCGGCGCGGGCGAGCGCGCGCAGTCCCTCCGCCGAGGCGTTCGCGACGTGGTCGGCGGAGCGCGCGTGCGCTCGCGCCGCGAACGCGGTCGCGCCGACGTCGTTCAGCTGATCCGCGTGCAGCGTGAGCGCGAGACCGGCCTCGCTGGCGGCCTTCGCGAGCGGCCGCACGTCTTCGACGTCGAAGACGCCGTTCTCAACGAACGCGTCGACCGCCTCGGCCAGACCTTCGTCGGCCACGGTCCGGACGGCCTGCGCGGCCTCGCGCACGAAGCCGCGGCGATCGTCCGCTCGGGCAGCGGGAAGCGCGTGCAGCGCGAGATAGGTGACCGCGACGTCGATGCGCGTTTCTTTCGCAGCCGCCGCGATCACCCGCAGCTGCCGCAGCTCCTCGGCGGGCTCGAGTCCGTAGCCGCTCTTCACTTCGATGGTCGTCGTGCCGAGCGCGATCGCGCGCGCGAGACGTCGTCGGAGCAGCGCGAGCAGGTCGTCGTCGCTCGTCTCGCGCGTCGCCCGCACCGTCGCATGGATGCCGCCGCCACGCTCGAGCACCGCGAGGTAATCCGCACCACTCCTCCGCGTCACGAACTCGTCCCACCGCTGGCCCGCATAACAGAGATGCGTGTGCGAATCGACGAAACCAGGCATCACGACGCGCCCTTCGGCATCGACCTCGATCGCTTCCGGCGTGCGCTCGAGGTCATGCCACGAGTCGCCACGACCGGTCGCGACAATGACGCCGTCGCGCGATGCGAGCCAACCGCCGTCGATCGCGCCGACGTCGCCTGCCGCCGCGCCGACGCGCGGCTTCTCATCCTTGAGCGGCGCCAATGTGAGAAGACGCGCGCGTCGTATGACGAGATCCGCTTCGGCCATGACCTATGCGGCAGCGGGGAGCGCCCGCCAGGTCATATCACTCAAGGAAGTGCGATTCGATCACACGACTTCGCTCGAACTTCTCGAGCTTTAGCGCGCTCGCCGTCACTTGAAGGGCCGCGTCGAGCGGCAGCAGGCCGATGAGTTCGCCGCGTAGCACTTTGACACCGGCGTCACTGGCGCGTCGCTCGACTTCGCGCCACGCGGTCGCGAGCGACGTCACGGTCGTGTCGAGGAGATTCATCGACACTTGCGCGCGCGGCGGATCGGTGAGCTCGAACCCGAGCGCTTGGATCGCGGGGAGACCACCTGAGGACTCACGTATCTCTTTCGCGATGCGCTTGGCGATCTTCACGTCGGGCGTGTCGAGCTCGATGTTGAACGCGATGAGCGGCGGGCGCGCCCCGACGACGATCGCGCCCGCCTTCGCGTGGAGGACGGCCGGTCCGGCGTCCGGCACGTGCGTCGTCGTGAGCAGCTCGGCGAGGCCCTCGTACTGCGGCTTGCGTATGTCGGGCAGGCGGATGCGCTCCGGGCGCAGCGCGGCGCGCGCGTAGAAGTAGACGGGTATCTGATGGCGGCCGGCGACCTCGTGCCCGAAGGCGTGGGCGATGGCGACGCACTCCTCCATCGTCACGCCGGCGAGCGGCACGAACGGAACGACGTCCACCGCGCCGAGGCGCGGGTGCTCGCCCTTGTGCGAGCGCATGTCGATCTCGCCGAATGCGGCGGCGATGAGGGCGTGCGCCGCGGCGGTCACCACGTCGGCGTCGCCGGCAAAGGTGAAGACGGAGCGGTTGTGATCGACGTCGCTCGTCTGATCGAGGAGCCGGACTCCGGGGACGCCGCGGATGGCCTTCGCCAGTCGGTCGATCACGTCGCGGCGGCGGCCCTCGCTGACGTTCGGCACGCACTCCACCAGCCGCGGCACGGCGGAAGCGTACCCGTCATCCCCCATCCGTGGGGCTTGTCGGCGTGCCGACGGTTAGTGAGACTGACCAGAGTGGAAAGGGATCGGGATCGGAACGAACAGGGACTGAGCCTCGCGCTGCTGCAGTTCAACCCGTCTTCGGTCGTCCTGCTCGACACCGAGGGACGCGTTCGCTCCCTCAACCGGAACGCCGAGCGGCTGCTCTCGACGACCGAGGCCGACGCGGTAGGAAAGAGCTACACCGTCGTTTTCGGCGAGTCCCTCTCGCAGCGCGTCTTCAAGCTGATGCTGAGAGGCGCGGCCGAGGGCGAGGCGCGCGCGATCGAGGCGACGTTGCCGAGCGGCCGCCGCGCCAAGCTGCGTGCGACCGCGGGGCCGCTGAAAGACGCACGCGGGAATGTGAACGGCATCGTGTTCGTCGCCGACGAGGACACGTCGTCGCCGAAGCTCGAGGCGCTCGCGGATAACCAGGTGCGACTCCGCGACGCCCTGAGGCGCTACCTCGGCGACAACGTCGCTGACATGGTCGACGCGCGGCCGTCGTTCGTCGACGTCGGAGGCCAGACGCAGACCGTGAGCGTCGTGCACGCGGACGTGCGCGGGTACACCGCGATCGCCGAACAGCTTCCGCCCGACCGCGTCGTCTCGCTGCTCATGCGGTACCACGGCGCAGCGGCGAAGGCGATCCGCGGGACCGGCGGCACGATCGACCGGTTCGCTGGCGACGCGATCCTCGCGCTCTGGAACGCGCCCGTGCCGCAGGAAGACCACGTGCGGCGCGCGCTCCGCGGAGCGCTCGCGATGCGCGATGCGGCGCGCGAGGTCGGCACCGATCTCGGCTACGGCATCGGCGTGCACACCGGCGAGGCGATGGTGGGCAACCTCGGCAGCGAGCAGTACCAGAACTTCACCGCCATCGGCGACACGGTGAACGTCGCCGCACGGCTCCAGGGCCAAGCCAAGGCGGGCGAGGTCGTCTGCTCCGCGGTCGTCCTTCAGGCGGCGGGCGAGGGCGTACGGACGACACCCCTCGGCGCGTTGGAGTTGAAAGGACGGAAGACCCCGGTGGAGGCCCACCGCGTGGAGGGGATCGACCAGTGAGCTTGCAGCCCGGGAACACGCTCGGGAACTACCAGATCGTCGAGAAGATCGGTGCCGGCGGGATGGGCGCCGTGTACAAGGCGTATCAAGCGTCCCTCGGCCGTTACGTCGCGATCAAGGTCCTGCCGCCGCAGACCGCGGGCGATCCGGCCTTCGCCGACCGCTTCGCGCAGGAAGCGCGCGCGATCGGCAAGCTGCGCCACCCGAACATCGTGACCGCCTTCGACTTCACGCAACAGGACGACATCGCGTTCCTCGTTTCGGACTACATCGATGGCGGCACGCTCGCCGACCAGCTCGGCTCGCCGCTGCCGCTCGAGTACGCGATGGGCGTCCTCGGGCCGATCGCCGGCGCCCTCGACTACGCACACGCGCGCGGCGTCGTGCACCGCGACATCAAACCGCAGAACGTCCTCCTCACGCGCGAGGGGACGCCGGTGCTCACGGACTTCGGCCTCGCGAAGATCGTCGGGCCCGGATCGGGCATGACGCAGGCCGGATCGCTCATGGGCACGGCGGACTACATGGCGCCGGAGCTCGCGGGCGGCGCCGAGAGCGCCGGGCCCGCGGCGGACCAGTACGCGCTCGGGATCATCGCGTACCAGATGCTCGTCGGCCGCCACCCGTTCCCGTCCGACAACCCCCTCTCCGCGCTGATGGCCCACGTGAACAAGCCGGTGCCACTGCCCAGCCAGCTGGGTGTTGCGTTGCCGCCCGGTGTCGAGGCCGCGCTCCTGCGCGCGCTCGCCAAGAGACCCGAGGACCGCTTCGCGCGGTCCGGCGACTTCGTCCGCGCGCTCGCGGGTTCGCAGTTCTCCGTGCCGACGCCCGCGCCGACGACCTTCGCGGGGCCCGCCAGGCCATCGCAGCCACCGATCGCAGCCGCCGCGGTCATCGCGGCGATGCCGGTCGAAGGTGCGGCGTCGCCGCTGTTGTCGCCGTCGGGCCTCGTCAGCGGCGTGGCGCGCGTCGAGCCGCCGCCGCCGGCCGAGCCGATCCTCGTCGCGCCGACCGTCGCGGGCGGCGCGGCCACCGCGGTGATCGCACCGCCGGAGGCGCGCGGCGGATTCCCTTGGCGGCGCGCGATCGTCCCCGCGATCCTCGTCCTCGTCCTGGCACTTCTGGCCTTACGCGGCGGCATCGACCGGAACGCCGCCGCCGACCGCACCAACACGCCGCAGCGCACCGCCCAAACGACGCTTGCGCCCACCACCGCGCCGACGGTCGCCCCCTCGACGGCGGCCACGGTCGCACCAACGACGACCCCGACGATCGCTCCGACCGCGCGACCGACCATCACGCCGACCGTCGCCGATACCGAACCCAACAACACCCCGGCGACGGCGACGCTCATCGCGGCGGGCGTCCACGACGGAGCGATCTCGCCCGCGGGCGACGTCGATTTCTTCCGCGTCCAAGTACCCGATAACACGGCGATGCTGGTGACGCTGCACGCCGACACGCTGCCTGGCGGCGGCGTCTCCATCTTCAACGCCTCGGGAGCGGAGGTCGCGCCGGAGGTCAACACCGGCGCCGACCGCGTCGCGCGCGTGGAGTACCTCGTCCGGGACCCGGGCGCCTACTTCATCCGTGTGCGCGCCGTGCGCGTCGACGCGACCGGAACGTACCAGCTGAACTACTCGACCACCGCACGCTGAGACTCGCGCCGTCTAATGCCGCGCGGTGACCTCGGGGTGCTGCGCCTCGGCGTTGCGGATGCGGCGGACCAGGATCGGCAACAGCGCGAGGGCGAGCTGCGGATGGCTCTCGAGGATCCCGCGGAAGTGCCAGCGCTGGATGCCGAGCGCGGTCGTCGGTTCGACGGCGCGGGCGCTCGCCGAGCGCGGGAACTCGTCGAGGAGCGCCATCTCGCCAATGACATCACCCGGTCCCAGGGTCGCGAGCTTGATCTCTTTGCCGCCCTTGTCCTGGACGATGTCGACCTTGCCGGAACGAATGATGAACGCGCCGACGCCGGTGTCACCCTGGCGCAAGATCTCCTGCCCCGGCTGGTAACGCTGCTCGACCGCGGCGTTCGCGATCGCGTCGAGCGACTTCTGGTCGAGATCCTCGAACCAGCTGACTTTCTTGAGGAATTCGGTGCTGACCGGCATGACGGCGGGATGGTAATGGTCCGCGAGATACTTCGCACCTGTGTCGTTCCGGATCGAGACCGCGCGCGATATCGACGCCTGCACGGCGACCGTGCCGATCCAGGAGGAGGTATGGAGCGGCGACGTCGTCGTCCCGCCACAGCTGCTTCTCGCGGTCGTGCACAACGGTGGGTTCGTCGCTCTCGGGTATGCCGCTGGTGACGAGCGCGCCGCCGGCTTTGTCTTCGGCTTCGTCGGCATCTACGACTACCACTTCCGTCACCACTCGCACATGCTCGCCGTGCGCGAGGCGTACCGCGGCAGCGGCCTGGCGAAAGCGCTGAAGGAAGCGCAGCGCGACCACTGCCTCGATCAAGGCATCGAGGTCATTGCGTGGACGATGGATCCGCTCGAGGCGCGGAACGCGGTCTTCAACTTCGCAAAGCTCGGCGCGTTCACGCGCGAGTACCACCGCGACTTCTACGGCCCGATGCCGGACAAGCTCAACGCGGGTCTGCCATCTGATCGCATCTACGTCGAGTGGCCGATCGGACACGACCGGACATACAAGCGTCTCCGGGGCGAGGATCGGCCGCCGTCGCTCGAGGAGGCGGAGCGTGAGGGCATCGCGTACACGCTGCGCGCGGATGGCGAGCGACCCGGAAGTGTCGCGCCCGCCACCGACGAGACGCACCTTCTCCTCGAGATACCCGCCCACTTCCAGGAGCTCAAGGCGCGCGACCCGAAGACGGCGCTCGCCTGGCGCTTCGCGGTCCGTGAAGCGATCGAGCCCGCGTTCGCGCGGGGCTACGCGGCGGTCGAGTTCCTGCGGGCGGCGAATGGCCGCGGCGCGTACCTGCTCGTCCCCCAGCCGCGGCGTGAAGGAGTGATCGACACCGATGAATAGGGCACGGACGGGGCCGTACGCTCGCTGCGGCTCGCTAACAGGGGCCCCTACCCCTGAGCCGGGCCCGTCCGAACGAAAGGACACGAGTTGCGTATAGAGAGGGTCGAATTATTCGAGCTGCGCCTGCCCCTCAAGCGCGCGTACGAAACGAGCGGCTCCCGCGAGACGCATCAGACGCGGGTCATCGCGCGTGTGGAATCGGAGGGCGCGGTCGGCTGGGGTGAAAGCGTCGCGCCGGAGCTGCCCTGGTACTCGGGCGAGACACCCAAGACCGTTTGGTACCTGCTGGACGAGATCGTCATCCCCGCGCTGATGGCGGCCGAGCTGCATCAACCCGAGGACACCGAGCGCATCGTCGCCTGGATCCGCGAGCACCGCATGGCGAAGGCGACCCTCGAGATGGCGATCTGGGACCTCTTCGCGAAGCGCGACGGCCGCTCGCTCTCGAAGCTGCTCGGCGGCACGCGCGACCGCATCCTGTGTGGCGTCGCGATCGGCATCCAGCCGTCGATCGACGAGCTGCTCGCAACGATCCACCGCGAGCTCTCCGCCGGTTACCAGCGCGTGAAGGTGAAGATCAAGCCGGGCTGGGACGCCTCGGTCGCGGAGGCGATCAGAAACGAGTTTCCCGACCTGCCGTTCATGCTGGACGCGAACTCGGCGTACACACTCGCGGATGCGCCGCTGTTCCAGCGCATCGACGCATACACGCCGATGATGATCGAACAGCCGCTCGCTCACGACGACATCGTCGATCACGCGACGCTGCAGCGTGAGATCAAGACGCCGATCTGTCTCGACGAGTCGATCCACACCGGCGACGACGCGCGCAAGGCGATCGAGCTCGGCGCGACGCGGATCGTCAACATCAAGGCCGGACGTGTCGGCGGTCTGACGTCGGCGCGCCGCGTCCACGACGTGTGCCGCGAGGCACGGGTCCCGGTGTGGTGTGGCGGCATGCTCGAGATGGGAATCGGCCGCGCGCACAACGTGCACCTCGCGTCGCTGCCGAACTTCAGCCTTCCCGGCGACGTGTCCGCATCCGAACGCTACTTCGCGACGGAGATCATCGGCGAGCCGTTCACCGTGCGCGCCGACGGCACCATGCTCGTGCCGACCGGTCCGGGTATCGGCGTGACCGTGCTCGAGAAGGTCATCCGCAAGATCGCCGTCAGAACGAAGGAGTACCGCGCCACGCGGAAAGCACCGCCGAAGACGAAACCGCGGGCTAGCGCGGCGAAGCCGGCTGCTCGGCCTTCTGCGGGGCGCTCTCGGGCGGCCACACCACGATCTCGTCGATGACCGTGCCGAAGGCATCGACCAGCCGCGCGTAGTCGCCGCGCGTCCACAGCAGGCGCGCCGCGGCGATCGGCCCCGCCGCGTACACGTGCTTGCGGCCCCCGACGAGATCGTCGGCGAGCGGATGCGTCGCCGCGCGCACGCGTGAGCCCGAGTGGATCCGGTAGATCTCGCCCGCACGCACGAAGGACGGCGAGCCCCAGGTGTAGACCCACTCCCACTCGACCGGCTTCCGGATCTCCTCGCGCCAGAGCGCGCGCAGGTGCTGCAGGCGCCAGTTCCCCAGATCGCTATCGAGCGCGGCTTGGACCTCGATCCATTCGGCGTTCGCGTCCTCGATCGTCGTGGTCGCCTGCGCGGCCCGGATGTTCAGGATGCGCGCCTTGACTGCCTCGACGGGACGGAAATCGGCCACGCGTGGACAATACCCGACGACTAGGGAGGGAGGCGTGATGAGCGAGCACAGCCGCGCGCTGCTCGCGGAGGCCGCTGGCACGTTCTGGTTCTTCTGCATCGGCGCCGGCGCGATCATCGCCGACGCGAACGGCAGCGGCGGCGGACTTGTCGCGATCGCGCTCGCGCACGGCGTCACGCTCGCGGTCGCGGTGTCCGCGTTCGGGCCGATATCGGGCGGCCATTTCAATCCCGCAGTGACATTCGCGCTCGCGATCGCGGGCCGGCATCCCTGGTCGCGCGTGCCCACCTACTGGATCGCGCAGCTCGTCGGCGGTCTCGCCGCCGGCTTCGCGCTCCGCGGCATATTCGACTTCGCGCTTGCGGCGGTCGACAAGACGCACCTCGGCACACCGGCGCTCGCGAACGGCGTCAGCGTGCCGATCGGCATCGGCGTCGAGGCGCTGCTCACGATCTTCCTGGTGTGGGCGGTCTACGGCACCGTGGTCTCGCCACACGCGCCACGCATCGCCGGCTTCGGCATCGGCCTCACGGTCGCGACCGACATCCTGATGGGCGGCCCGCTCACCGGCGCGGCGATGAATCCCGCGCGGCACGTCGCGACCGCCATCCCCGCGGCGTTCTTCGACAACTGGTACGTGTATTGGGTCGGTCCGTTGCTCGGCGCCGCGGTCGGGGGCCTGTCGATCCGGCTCCTGTTCGCGCAGTTGCGAGAGCTAGCCACGCCCGCCGAGCCCTAGCCTCGCGGGCGCGGCAACCGGCGCTAGGTGCAGCCACCGTCGCAGACGCGCACGACACCTGTCATCTGCGGATGCACGCCGCAGTGATATCCGAACGTGCCCACTTTATCGAACGTGATCGTCGCGCTCTTGCCGCTGTCGAGCCCGACGTCGAACGGACGTCCTTCGTCGCTCGATGTGACGGTGTGGAACTCCTTGCCCATGTTCACGAAGGTGACCGTCGTGCCCACCGACACGCGCAGCTCGTGGGGCGCATATGTCCACGCGGCTTCCTTGCCCACCGGCTCGATGACCTGGACCTCATTCGGCTTCAGCGGCGGACTCGCGGTCGCGGCGCCGCACGCGGCGAGCGCGACGAGGGCCAGACCCGCCGCGGCGCGGATGGTCCAACGCCCCGTCACGACGATCGTACGAACGTCGCGACGGGGCGGATGTGTTCTAGAGCAGACCCACGAGCTCGATCAGCGCCGTGGCGTTGGCGTCGGTGATCGCCTTGTCGCGCTGGGCGTCGACCTCGTTGCGATACGCATTCAGCTGATTCGCCCTAGCCGTCGTGTTCCCGCGAACGCTGGACGCTGCAGCCGCCTCGAGCTTGGCGCATAGCGACGTCGCGATCCCGTCTTTCGTCACGAGACTCTTCGTCAGCGCGCAGAGGCTCCCCTCGCTGGAGCCGACCGTGAACGTGAAGGTCGCACGCGCGCCATTGCCGGCCATGTCGATGCCGGAAGCGTGGAGGGTGTGCGTTCCGACTCCGAGCAGGTATGCGGGACCACTCGCCGTCTCACAGAGGCTACCGAGCGCAAGACCTGACAGCGCGTCGCTGATCGCGCAAGTGATCGAGACGCTCTGGTCGATCATGTATGTCGTCGCGCCGGTGAATGTGATGCTCGGCGCCGTCTTGTCGATCGAGATCCCGGTCACGCTGGCAGTGACCGCGCCCCCGCCCTTTGTCGTCGCGCTCCGCGTGACGCTCTGGGCCGCGCCTTCCGTCGACACCACGACGTCAGACGGACACACCACGATGATGTCGAGTGGATCGCCGGTCAGGCAGTCGAAGCTGACGGTCACGTCGGTGTTGTTCCACCCATTCGCGTTCGCGCTCGGCGCGCGAGACGCGAGCATCGTGGCAGCCGGCAGAGCGAGCGTGGCGACCTGCGGTTCGTGATCACTGGCCTGGTCCCAGAACTCGCTGTTCACGTGTACGACGTCGGTCCGGGACCGGCCGCTTCCCGAGTTCCACAGCGAGTCGCTCACAAGGATGTGATCGAGCGTTTGCGAGTTGCCCTCGAAGACATAGGTGTAGCGCTCGTTCGCGGGCAGATCCTCGAGCAGGTCGTGCAGCGGCGCGGACTTGAGGATGCCGACCGGGTTCGAGAACTCGAAGTCATTGAGGTCGCCCACGACCAGGATCTCGGCGTTCGCGTCCTTCGCGAGGATCGCCTGCACGAAGTCCTTGACGATCGTTGCCTGCTGATTCCGTTGGACCTCGCTGCTCAGGACGGGCGGCTGGCGATGACCCCACAGGGCATCGTCGCCGCCTTTCGAGTTGAAGTGGTTCGCGATGACGAAGAGATGGTGGCCGTTGTACGAAAGCTCCGCCGCGAGCGGCTTTCGGCTCGAGTTGAAGGCGCTGTTCGTCGGATCGATGCGGCCCGGGCTGTATTGGAGCGCAGGATCGCCCGCTGGGCCGACGACGCTGTTCGCGGCCGTCGAAGTGGCGCCCGGCCGATCGATGAACGCGAGGCCACGGTCGTTCCGGAAGAACAACACCTGTCGAATGTTCCCGCCCGGCTCTCCGCCGTCCTGGTTGTTCACCGGATCGATCTCGCGCCATGCGTACGTAGGTCCGCCGGCCGCGACGATCGCGTCGCGGAGCATCGCGAGCGTGGTCGTCGCGTCGACGGTGCCGTCGCTCGTCGCGCCGTTGTTGTCTTGCACTTCCTCGAGTGCGACGAGGTCCGGCGACCGCAGGTTGTTGACGATGAGACCCGCCAGGTTCGCGAACGATCCGTCCGACGGGTCGAGGTTCTGGACATTGAAGGTCGCTGCGGTGAGCTGCCCCGGAGCAGGCGCTGCCGCCGTTTCGCGCAGGAGGCCGCCGGCCACGCGCGTGAGCGGCGTGAACACCTGGATCATGAAGTTCCCGAAGTCGTAATCGACGATGCCTACGACGCTCGTCGTGAAGTGGTCGCCGACGTTCAGGTTCGACGGCATCGAGAAACCGACGCCCTTGATGATCACTCGCTCGGGGTTCTTGTCGGTCGCGCTCAGGATCACACCGCCGCGTGCGGAGCGTCCGGTCGCGCCGATGCCGTCGTTCGCCAGGACCGAGATCTCACCGAAGGAGTTCGAGGGCCCGACGACGACGACACTTCCGAGGTCGACGCGCATCCCCTCGAGACTCTCCCAAAAGTCGAGGCCGTCACTGGCCGGATCGAACGTACCGCTCGTCTCCACATCGCCGCTCGCTGCGTCGTCCTCGATGACGTTCGTCGGCGGCGTGCGATCGGTCCCGATGACGATGGCGGCCGGGAGCGTGTTGCCGTGCGAGTCGACCACGATGGTCGGTGTTGTGATCTCGGTTGTCGTGAGGTTCGAGCTGCTCGTCCCGCCGGGTCGGAACTCCTGCGCTTTGCCAGAGACCGTGACGGCGTCGCCGACCGCGACGGTCGGCGCGCTGAGGGTGAAGACGAAGATGCCTTCCGACGTCGCTTCATTCGCGTCGGGCGCCCCGTCCTGCATCCAGAAGCCGGTCGATGACTTGCCTGTGACGATGCCGCTAACGCCAGCGACGGTCTGGCCATTCTTGGGCGAGATGTGCGCGGCGCCCTGGATCTCGCGGATCTTCACCGGCGGCGAAAGCGTCGTGAAGGGGAAGACGAAGTTCGCAGCGAGCTGATCCGGGGGATCGTCTGAGTCTTGATCTGTTACCTGCCCCGCGAGCACGGTCACGGTGCACGTCTCGTTGCCGGCGAAATCCGTGTCGGGGTCGAGCGTGAAGCTCGTCGGTCCACCACTCACGATCGCGCTGTGCGCGCCACTCGTGGCGCAGTTGATCGTGAACCATGTTCCGCTCACCGTGGCCGGCTCGCTGAAGGTGATGCCGATGTTGGTGTTGAGCGGAACATTGGCGCCCACCGGGGTCGTGCTGAGGACGGTGATCTGGTAGTCCGCAGTCGCGCGTGGCGTCGGAGCGCCGACGGCGAAGTCCATGTTGTTGTTGTCGGTGTCCTGCGCGCCCCCGCTCTTGCGGATCGCGGCCGCCGTGCTCGAGAGCGACGCCGTTGGCGAGGTCTCGGAGCAGTTCGTGCCGGTCCCGTAGCCCACGATATCGACGACCGACGAGCCGCTCGGGCACACCGTGCCCGTTGTTGTCAGCGCGTTGATGTTGAGCAGCACCACCTTGCCCGCACCTTGGGCCATGTTGATCGTGCCGCTCGCGTGAGGCGTCGGAAGCGAGACGGTCCCACCGGATCCCTGCGCTTCCTGGACCAGGTAGTAGCGACCGGGCTTGATCCAGCCGGCTAGATCGGTCTTCTGCCAGTTCGTTCCCGTCGTCGCGGCGTACTGGACCGACCAGCCGTTGACGTTGACTGCGACGCTGCCAAGGTTGAAGAGCTCGATGAAGTCGTTCTTGAGCGTGGCACCGCTATTTCCGCCGCCGCCGTAGACCTGGCTGATCACGATGTCGGCTGACACCGCCGCCGCCGGACTCGCGCCAAGCGGAAACCCCACGCCGAGCATCGCGCACGCGAGCGCAGCGATCAGAAAACGGCGACCCATACCCCACCCCTCAACAAAGCAATGTCCCGCCCGAGCACGCGAATGGAAGCACCGTCAGCGTAACGCAGACGTGGAACACTCCGCGACGATGAGTCTGTGGCTCGACGGGGCTTCGCGCTCCTATCCGCCGCTCGCTGGCGACGAGTCGGCCGACGTCGCGGTCGTGGGCGCTGGCATCGCGGGTATCGCGACCGCGTATTTCCTCGCAGCGGCCGGCGCGAGCGTCATCGTGCTCGAGGCGCGCGGCGTGGCCGAGGCGGCGAGCGGCCGCAACGCCGGATTCCTGCTCGCGGGCGTCGCGGAGAACTTCGTCGCCGCGGCGCGTCGGTACGGAGAGCCGAGCGCGCTGCGCATCTGGCGCTTCACGCGGCGCACGCAGCGGCTCGTGCGCGCGTTGGTCGAGGAACACCACATCGACTGTGCCCTGCGCTGGAACGGCTCGGATCAGATCGCGGGCGACGACGGGGAGTGGCGGGAGATCGAAGCCAGCGCACGGCGCCTGTCCTCCGAGGGCGTCGGCGTCAGCGTCGACGCCCCGGCGCGCTCGGCCACCTACGCCGAGGACGGCGAGCTCCACCCGGTGCGCTGGGTACGCGGGCTGGCCGCGGCGGCCGTGACAAAGGGCGCGCGCATCCACGAGTCGACGCGCGTGATCGGGGTCGCCCCGGGCGAGGCGCGGACCGCGACCGGCGTCGTGCGTGCCGGCGCGATCGTGCTGTGCACGAACGCGTACACCGCCCGCCTGGCGCCTTCGCGCGTGCGGCCGATGCGCGGCCAGATGCTCGCGACGGCGCCCGCCCCGCGCGTCTTCGCACGACCGGCGTACGCGAACCGCGGCTACCGCTACTGGCGGCAGACGAGCGACGGCCGCGTGCTCGTCGGCGGCTGGCGGGACACCGCGGTCGTTGAGGAAGTCGGAGAGGAGGAGCGCACCACCGAGGTGATCCAGACGCAGCTCGAGGCATTCCTACGCCAGCACCGCGTCAGCGCCCCGGTCACGCACCGCTGGGCCGGTACGATGGGCTTCTCCCACGATGCGCTTCCCTACATCGGCCGCATCGCCGAGGGCACGTTCGTGTGCGGCGGCTTCACCGGCCACGGCATGGCGTTCGGCCCCGCGTCGGCCGAGCTCGTCGCGACGCTCGTGCGCGGTGCCACACATCCAGACGCCGACCTCTTCGATCCGTCGCGCTGACGTCCCTCGGCTGCGCTGATCCTCGTCGGACACGCGAAGCGCGTGATGTTCGTAACGGGCGGCAGTTAACCCGCCAGAGGCGCGAGCCTCGCCGCGATTGGAAGGGGACTCGTGCACGCTTCGGCCCTGCCGACGATCGGCGACATCGGCGGGCTGATCGCGTACGTGTTCGGCAATCCCTACCTGTTCATCAGCTCGACCACGGTCATGACCAGCGGACTGCTGCTCGGCGCGGTGGTCGTGAGCGTGCTGCCCCAGCGCACGCACATGCTGCGCCGCGGCGCACCGACGCTCGTGTTGATCCTCGGGTACTTCGGTCTCGGGAGCATCGCGCTCTCGAGCGAGATCCTCCTCCGTTTCCACGCCACCATCCCCGATGAGACGGAGACGCAGTTCGTGAGCGGGCTCGGACACCTGGTGGAGGCGGCGGTCGGGATCGCGGTCCTGATCCCCTTTGCGCGCCGGCATACGAAGACCCAGTGGCTGTGGGCCCACACGCTTGCCCTCGGCTATTGGACGTTCCAGGTCGCGGTCCTGACGCCGCCGTGGTTCGCGTTCCAGGGTCAGCGCGACGCCGTGCTCCTGGTCGTCGTGGTCATGCTCGCGGTCGCCGCGACGGCGAACGTGCTGCTCTGGACGAGCTCCGCTCGAGGCCGGCGCTAGACACCGCTCAGGGCGGGCAGATCGCCGGTGGTGCGGATACGACGGAGCGGCGAAGCGGCGACGTAGAGGAACGCCAGAAACTGGCCGCCGACCGAGATCGCGATGGTGTTCCAGAGGCCGACGTGCGCACCGAGCCAGCCACCGGCGAGCGCGCTGATCGGAATGAGTCCCAGCCCGAACACCTGACTCGCGCCGCTGACTCGTCCGAGCAGTCGATCGGGGATCGCTGCCTGCCAGATCGAGTTCGAGGTCACGTTGTAGACGGCCGCGCTGAAACTGACGATCGCGCCGCGCACAGCGAGATACGCCGCCGCGACGACGGGCGGTCCGCTCGCGGCGAGGAGGAGCAGGCCGGCGAGCGTCAACAGCAGGATCGAGCCCACCATCGACGGTCCGATGCCGAAGCGCGCTGTGGTGCGCTGCACCAGCGTCGCGCCCGCCACGGATGCGATGCCGCCGACCATGTAGACGACGCCGATCAGGAACGCATCGAGGCCGAGACCGCGCGTGAGGTACAGGATGAACACGGCGTCGCCGATCGTGATGGTGGCGTTGAAGAGCAGCCCGATCACGGTGACGCTTCGGGTGAACGAGTTCGCGAGCATGACCCGCAGCCCCTCGGCGATCTCGATCCAGATGCCGCGGCGCTCGCTGCGCGGTGGCGGCGTTTCCCGTACGCGCACCGAGGCGACGGCGATCGCCGAGACGACGAACGACAACGCGTCGACGAGGATCGCGAGCGGCGCGGTGATGAGCTGGACGAGCAGGCCACCAAGGCTCGGCCCCAACACGCGCGCGACGGAGTCGGAGAGCGCGAGCTTCGCGTTCGCCTCGACGAGCGCGTCGCGCCCGACGAGCACGGGGATGAACGGCGCGTACGCGGAGCGGAAGACGACGGTCATCGAGCCCGCGATGAACGCCGCGGCGAGCACATGTTCGATGCGCAACACCCCGGCGTACGCCGCAACCGGGATCGTCACGAGGACGGCGGCGCGCGCGAGATCCGTGGCGATCAGGATCGGCTTACGGGGCAGACGATCGGACCACGCGCCCGCGAGGAGCGCGAAGAGGAGATACGGGAGCCACCCGGCGGCCACCAGGATGCCCATCTGCTCGGGAGTCGCCGCGAGCGTGAGTGCGGCGGTGAGGGGAAGCGCGATGATCGTGACCGACGAGCCGACAGCCGAGATGGCCTGACCGAGCCAGAGCTTGCGGAACTCGCGCGTCAGCATGCGATGCCGACGGTACTTGACCGGTGAGCCCGCCGGGATTCGAACCCGGAACCAAGGGATTAAAAGTCCCCTGCTCTACCGTTGAGCTACGGGCCCTAGGAGCCGGCGGTGGGAGCTTGCTCGCTCCGGCTGGCGACGACGGGCCCGCGACCGGAGCGATTCGGGCCCTTTCTCTGTCAGGCATTTTCTCATCTTCGGCCTCGTTCAAGGTGATGCGGATGTCGGCGGGCCGAGCTTGGCCTCGACGAGTTTGCGCCGCGCCACGGCGATCGCCGCGGATATGAAACCGGTGAGCACCGCCGCCCAGATCACCTGCGGG